>Ga0306920_100000754_pt1 | contig 38908 bp, 36 predicted proteins | sample flu12Cox44000170_FD_204666 | JGI IMG/M metagenome (GOLD analysis project Ga0306920, IMG submission 204666) | Lab enrichment of tropical soil microbial communities from Luquillo Experimental Forest, Puerto Rico - flux4day.12C.oxic.44.000.170 (v2)... | ecosystem: Environmental > Terrestrial >... | reverse complement strand
AATGATGGGGCTCGGCATAGAGTGGATGACCGCCGTTGCGGTGTGGGTGGCGGCATTGCCGGGAGCGGTGGGGCGAGTGGCGGCATTCGGTCCGGGGGCGCTTCTCGTGTGCACGCTCGGCATCGTGCTTCTCTGTCTGTTGCGGACGCCGTTGCGCCTGATCGGGGCGTTGTTGGTCGGGGTTGCGGTGCTCATGATGCTGCGCACAGATCAGCCCGACGTGTTGATCGCGGCCGACGCCAATGCCGCTGCCGTGCGTGGGCGCGACGGTCGGCTTGCGATCTTACATTTCGGCAGCGATACATTTGCACCACGCGAATGGCTCTCCGCCGAGGGTGATGCGCGCACGCCCAAGGACGCCAGCCTTCGCAATGGGGTCGGCTGCGATGACGCCGGATGCATTGCAAAGCTTGCCGACGGCTCGTTGGTGGCCATTGTCAGGCGCGTGGAGGCGTTCGAAGAGGACTGCCGGCGCGCGGCGCTGGTGATCAGCGGGCGCGAGGCGCCGACCGACTGTGGCACGCTCGTGATTGACCGGCGCACGGCACGCGCCTCCGGATCTCTGGCATTGCGGCGTGTGGAGGGTGGCTTCGAGGTCACCCCGGCGCGACCGAACGGCTACGATCGGCCGTGGGCGCACAATCCCATCCGTACTCCTGTTGGCGTGCCTGAGGGGGGCGGTGTGCCCAACCCACCGTCGCGCGATGCTACGCCGAGCATGGATGATCTGGAGGCGGGCGATTAGCAGCTTTGCTCACGCAACCCTACAGTGCGCAGGTTTGCGCCGACCTGTCGGTAGCGGAGCCAAGGGTGAAGGATTACTCCGTAGCCGCCTGCACAGCCGGCCCTTCCCTAAACGTGCCCGAGCGAATCGCGTCCTCGGCAGCCGACCAGCGCTCGCTGAAGCTTGTCCCAGTCGACGCCGCCGAATGCACGGCAGATTCAATCCAGACCATCGTCCCCATCATCGCGATGGCGAAAATGGCGAGAGCAGCGATTTTCCTGCGCATCTCATTTCCTCTGCATCGGGCCCACATGACCAGCGTGGGTCCAGGATGCAGACGAGCCTACAGATGCAGCAGACGAACAGTCTGTGTCGGCAGTCACAAAATGGGCGATTAATACCGCCGGTACAGTCCGATCAGCTTGCCCTGGATGCGCACGCGGTCGGGAGGAAGAATGCGCACCTCATAGGCGGGATTGGCTGGCTCGAGCGCAATCGAATTCCCCCGCCTGCGAAAGCGCTTCACCGTCGCCTCGTCCTCGTCGATGATGGCGACGACGATGTCACCGGTGTCGGCCACCTCGGTCTGCTTGATGAAGCCGACGTCGCCATCGAGAATGCCGGCCTCGATCATGCTGTCGCCGCGGATCTCGAGCGCGAAATGATTGCCAGATGAGAGCAGGTCGGGAGGCATATGGATCACGTTCGTCTTGGTCTGTATCGCTTGCACCGGCGTGCCGGCGGCAATGCGTCCCATCACCGGCACCGCTACCGGAAGGCCCCCCTCGTCCTCCGACGTCGTACGCACCCGACCGAGGTTGCCCTCGATCACGCTCGGCCTGAAGCGGCGCGAGCGGCTGCCCGCGATGCCGTGCGCCACCGCATCGGGCAGCTTGATCACCTCAATGGCGCGGGCCCGGTTCGGCAGCCGGCGAATGAAACCGCGCTCCTCGAGCGCTGTGATCAGACGGTGAATGCCGGACTTCGAACGGAGGTCGAGCGCATCCTTCATCTCATCGAATGAAGGCGGCACGCCGCTTTCCTTGAGGCGCTCGTGAATGAAGCGCAAGAGCTCGAACTGTTTCTTCGTGAGCATTGCTCTGTTTCCCCTTCAAAGACTCGCCCGAAACAAATCATGAACGCATGCTATCTGTTCGATATGTGTTCCGCAACCCTTAATTTCAGGTGAAGCTGCAATAAGAGTTCCCCACACTCATGTTCCAGCGAAGAGCGGGCACTCGAGGCGAGACCCGCAGGAAGGCCTATACCCTACGCCGTCAGCCGAATGATGCGGCAGGGGCTTCCTGCTGCCGCCGCTGGCGCATGCGGCTCGCGTACCAACAGGCAGTCAGCCGCGGCGAGCGGGGTGAGCATGGAGCTGTCCTGGACGGGGGCGGGGGTTGCGACCGGGAGCCCCGCCGGACCGGGCGCAAGGCGCGCGCGCAAATAGTCTCCGCGCTCGTCGTTTTTCGGCAGGTCGCAGCCAAGCACCGCGGCGTCGAGCACGGTTGCCACGTCTGCACGTCCGGCAAGGCGCCTGATCAGCGGCAAGAGAAACAGAACCGAGCACACATAGGACGAGACCGGATTGCCCGGCAGGCCGAGCACATGCGTGTCGCCCAGCCGCCCGTGCAGCATCGGCCGGCCCGGCCGCAGCGCCACTTTCCAGAACGAAAGGGCAAGCCCCTCCTTGGCAAGCGAACTGCGCACGAGATCGTGGTCCCCGACCGACGCCCCGCCCGAGGTGACGAGGATGTCGACGCGCTCGCTGCGGGCACGGCGCACCGCCGCAGCCGTCTCCTCCAGGCAATCGGGCACGATGCCAAGGTCGATGGTCTCGCAACCTTCCCGCCGCACCATTGCGATTGTGGCGTAGCCATTGGAATAGACGATCTCGCCAACACCCGGCGATGAGCCCGGCGGCACCAGCTCGTCTCCGGTCGCAAGGACGGCGACGCGCGGGGCGCGATGCACTGGCAGGGAGGCATGGTTCATCGCCGCGGCCAACGCCAGGTCGCGATCGGAAAGCAACCGCCCTTTGGCGAGCAGCACGGCCCCCTTCTGGAAATCGAGGCCCTTGATGCGCACGTGCCTGCCCCTGGCGGCACTCGCCTGCACTATAAGATTGTCCCCCTCGCGTGCGGCATTCTCCTGGATCACAACGGTATCGCTGCCCAAAGGCATCACACCGCCCGTGAAGATGCGCGCGGCCTGGCCGGGACCCACGCTGCCACTGAAGGGATGCCCGGCTGCGACCTCCCCGATGACCCTGAGCCGCGCCGGCGTCTGCGCTACATCGTCCGCGCGCACCGCATAGCCGTCCATGGCGGAGACGTCGGCCGGCGGCTGGGTCCGCAATGCTGCCACATCCTCGCTCAGCACGCGGCCATGCGCCTCGCTGAGCGGCAGGGATTGCGCCGGCAGCGGTGCGGCACCGGCAAGGACGCGGGAAAGCGCCTCCGCCACGGACATCAGTCCCACGGCTTACTCCCTGGCGCGATAGCGTCCCGATCTTCCACCGCGCTTCTCAATGAGGCGGATGCCTTCGATGCGCATCCCGCGCTCGACCGCTTTGACCATGTCGTAGACGGTGAGGCAGGCCACTGCCACGGCGGCAAGCGCCTCCATCTCGACCCCCGTATGGCCGGTGACCTTGACCGTCGCGCGCGCGGCAATCCCGGGGAGACGCCGATCCGCCTCGAGGTCAACGGCCACGTTCTCGATGACCAGCGGATGACAGAGCGGGATGAGCTCATGGGTGCGCTTTGCCGCCATAATGCCGGCAATGCGGGCGGCACCCAGCACGTCCCCTTTCTTGGCCTGCCCCTTGACAACGAGCTCGAGAGTTGCGGGAGCCATGATCACGCGGCCTTCCGCGACTGCAACGCGCTCGGTGGCTCGCTTCTTGGAGACATCCACCATATGTGCCTCGCCGCCGCGGCGCAGGTGCGTGAGCTTGCGCGCTTGCCTCACTGGCTACTCCGCGGCGTTCAGGCGGTCGCGCGGCCGCGACAGGAGGGCGCGCGTTGCTGCCTCCACGTCGGGCTGGCGCATGAGGCTTTCGCCCACTAGGAATGTCGATATTCTGTGCGCGCGGAGATCTTCGAGGTCAGCGTGTGAGAAGATTCCGCTCTCGCTCACCGGAATGCGATCCGCCGGAACCCGTGCCGCAAGATTCCTGCTGATCGCAAGCGAGGTCTCGAACGTCCGCAGATCGCGGTTGTTGATCCCGACCAGCCGCGAGCGCATCCGCAGCGCGCGTTCGAGGTCGCGCTCGTCATGGACTTCGAGCAGCACGTCCATCCCGAAGCCCCGTGCGCTCTCCTCGATCTCCGCCGCTTGGCCATCATCCACGGCCGCAAGGATGATCAGGATGGCGTCGGCGCCCCAGGCGCGCGCCTCGGCCGTCTGATAGGGGTCGAGCATGAAATCCTTGCGCAGGGCGGGAAGCGCGGTCGCAGCGCGTGCCAGTACGAGGTGCTCGGGGGCTCCCTGGAACGAGGGGGCATCGGTGAGAACGGACAGGCAGACAGCGCCGGCCCGCTCGTAGGCACCCGCGATCACGGCCGGATCGAAATCCGGCCTGATCAATCCTTTGGATGGGCTTGCCTTCTTTATCTCGGCGATGAGGGCGAAGCGACCGGCGGCATGCGCGCGCTCGATCGCAGCGATGAACCCGCGTGGCGGTGAGCTCGCCCGGGCGGCAGCCTCGACATCCGCCGGCGAACGTTTGCGCCTGGCGACGGCAATCTCCTCGCGCTTATAGGCGGCGATGCGAGCCAGGATGTCGCTCATGGTCATGAATTCGATATGGCGACAAGGCGGCGCAACCGGTTGCGCGCCTCGCCGGAATCGACGGACTTCTGCGCGAGCGCAACGGCCAGCTTCAGATCGCTCGCGCGGCCCGCGACCACCAGCCCTGCGGCCGCATTAAGGAGCGCTACGTCGCGGAACGGCCCCTTGCCACCCTCGAGCACCTGCGTGAGCGCCTGCGCATTCTCGCTCGCGGTGCCGCCGCGCAGCGCCTCGGGCTTGACCCGGGGCAATCCGGCCTGCTCGGGCGTGATCTCGAAGCTGTGCACAGCCCCATTCTCGAGCGCGGCAACATGGGTGACGCCGGCCGTCGTGATCTCGTCGAGACCGTCGGAGCCGTGCACCACCCAGACTGCTTCGGAGCCGAGATTCTTGAGCACCCGCGCCAGTGGCTCGATCCAGTGACGCGAGAACACGCCAACCATCTGGCGCTTCACGCCAGCGGGGTTGGAGAGGGGGCCCAGCAGGTTGAAGATGGTCCTCGTGCCGAGCTCGACCCGCGTCGGCCCGACATTCTTCATCGCGGGATGGTGCGCGGGGGCAAACATGAATCCGATGCCTGCCTCCTCGATGCAGCGGGCAATGCCGTCGGCATTGAGCTCGATGTTCACGCCCAGCGCCGAGAGCACGTCGGCCGCGCCCGACCGCGAGGAGAGCGCGCGATTGCCATGCTTGGCGACCGGCACGCCTGCCCCCGCCACGATCAGGGCGGCGCAGGTCGAGATATTGAACGAGCCGGAGGCATCGCCGCCCGTCCCCACCACGTCGATGGCATCCGCGGGCGCCCGCACGCTCAGCATCTTCTCGCGCATGGCCGTGACCGCGCCGGTGATCTCGTCCACGGTCTCGCCGCGCACGCGCAGCGCCATCAGGAGCCCGCCCATCTGCGAGGGCGTCGCCTCCCCCGACATCATGGTGTGAAAGCCGCGCGCGGCCTCCTCGCGGCTGAGCGCCCCGCCGCTCGCGGCCTTGGCGATCAATGCCTTGAACTCGTCGCTCACGCTCGGTCCCCGCTCATCCGACTTTCATCGTGTCCCGCCGCGCCGAGGGCAGCGTAGGTGCGCGACGGCCGGAGGACGCGTTCCACGCCTCGGCAATCTCCAGAAAGTTTCGCAATATGAGATGGCCATGCTCGGAGGCGATGCTCTCCGGATGAAACTGCACTCCGTGCACCGGTAGGCGACGATGGGCAAGGCCCATGATGGTGCCATCCTCGGTCTCGGCCGTCACGGCCAGGTCATCGGGCAGGCTCGCGCGCTCGACCACGAGCGAGTGATAGCGCGTGGCCTTGAAGGGCGCATTGATGCCGCGAAAAACGCCGTCGCCCTGATGCCTGATCTCGGAAAGCTTGCCGTGCATCAGCACAGGTGCCCGCACCACGCGTCCGCCATAGGCTTGGCCGATCGCCTGATGCCCCAGGCAGACGCCCAGGATCGGGATCCGGCTGCCGGCCTTCGCCACCAGCGCAAGGCAGATACCCGCCTCATTCGGCGTGCAGGGGCCGGGCGACAGCACGAAGGCGTCCGGCTCCATCGCCATCGCCCGCTCGACGGTGATTCTGTCATTGCGATACACCACGACGTCGGCGCCCAGGCCGCCGAGATAGTGGAACAGGTTGAAGGTGAAGCTGTCGTAATTATCGATGAGAATGATCATGTTGCAAGCATCGGCTCACGCGGTCGCAGGCAGCAGGAGCACATGCGAATCCTGGATCCTTGGAGTCTTCGTCTCCTACAAGCTTACCGACTTTGGCTGCGGCATGGCAGACAAGTTGCGTGGTTGCAGACAGGGTCATCCTGGTTGTTCCCCAAAACCTTAGGCGCCTTTCTTACCACGAATGAGGCCCGTGTATCACGTAGACGCCGCGCCTGCGCTCGGTACGGGGCGAGTTTGAAACCCGCTCCTAGGTCCGAAAGGCCGAGGACTCCAAAACGCGCCGCCATCGCATCAGCTTCGGTCGCCATGCAGCAGCGATTTGGCCAGCATCACGTGGATGCCCTTCGAGCCGTTGACGGTCTGGGTCACGTGCAGGTCGGCAGCCAGGCTGCATAGCGTATAGGCGTCCTCCTTTGACAGGTTGGTGCGTTCGCAGATCAGTCCGATCATGTCGCGCAGCGCCACGACAGCACACTGATCGAGGTCGGGATCCATGCCCATGGTGATGTAATGGGTGGGGGTCTCGGCGCGTGGATAGGTGAAGGAAAGGTCCGGCCGCGCGATCAGCACGAAACTGCCCTGGAGCGCCGTCTCGATGGCCGTGACGCAGACCTCGCCGTCGCCCTGCACGCCGTGACCGTCGCCGCAGGAGAACAGGCCGCCTTCCACAAACACCGGCAGGAACAGGGTTGCGCCTTTCACCAGCTCCTTGTTGTCGAGGTTGCCGCCGTGGGCGCGCGGCACGATCGAGGTGATGCGCCCCCAGGATTTCGGCGGCGCCACACCCATGACCCCGTAGAAGGGCGCAAGCGGCAGGTCGAGCCCCCAGGGCAGCCGGCCGACATTGCGCTTCGCATCAAGCGGGATGTTGAGCACCCTGGTCTCATGAAAATCGTCCGGCAGCGTGCCCGCGAGCGGCCGGATGGCGTTGTACCCCCAGTCCTGTCGCAGCTTGATGTCGAGGATGCGCACCTCCAGGACCTCGCCCGGCTTTGCGCCGTTGACCGCAATTGGCCCGGTCAGGATGTGCGGGCCGAACGGATAACCGGGATTGGCGGCGTGAATCTCCAGGAGCTCGGGCGGCACATGGAAGCCGGAACTCGGCAGCACGGCGGGGGCACCCGAGACCGTGTCGATGGTGATCTCGTCCCCGCTCGCGACCGTCAAAACCGGCGTGCGGGTCGCGTCGAAATATCCCCAGTGACAGTTCTGCGGGCTCGCCTTGAGATAGTGGTGCGTCATTGCGTGTCCGTTCGTTGCGGCAGAGTCGGACATATCACACGGGCTGGGTCTTTGCGCCCTGTTTGCACGCAGGGGAGGGCTCGATATCTGAGCAGTTGATAGCAGCTGGAAACGCAGCGGCTACAGCGCACTTCTGCGGCGCCCGGCTGCATCGGCTTCCGCGTTTTCGTGTCTCAGCCAGGGGGTGCGGTCCACCAATACTGGTTCTCGGTGGGGTGCAGCCTTGGCCAGCGGCACGTTAACGACGCGGGCGCGCTGACCACGCGTCCGGGAGAGCCAGGCTATTCCCGCTGTGGCAGGCCGGCGAAGCGCTTTGCCTCCTCGGCGGCGCGGAACAGCGCCTTGGCCTTGTCCACGCATTCCTGCTGCTCGGACTTGGGATTGGAATCGGCGACGATGCCGGCGCCAGCCTGTACGTACATGATTCCGTCCTTGATCAGGGCGGTGCGCAGGATGATGCAGCTGTCGAGCTCGCCGGCGGCGGAGAAATATCCAACCGAGCCCGCGTAGAGCCCGCGCTTCTCCTTCTCCAGCTCGTCGATGATCTCCATTGCCCGCACCTTGGGCGCGCCCGAGACTGTGCCGGCGGGAAACCCGGCCACCATGGCATCGAGGGCGTCCTTGCTGGCGTCGAGCTTGCCCTCGACGTTCGATACAATGTGCATGACCTGGCTGAAGCGCTCGACCAGGAACTGCTCGGTGACAGTGACAGTGGCGGTGCGCGACACGCGCCCCACATCGTTGCGGCCGAGATCGAGCAGCATGAGATGCTCGGCACGCTCCTTCGGATCGGCAAGCAGCGCCTCCTCCAGTGCCCTGTCCTCGTGCGCCGTTGAGCCGCGCGGCCGCGTCCCGGCAAGCGGCCGAATGGTGACCGTGCCTTCGCGCACGCGCACGAGGATTTCGGGGCTGGAGCCGGCGACGGCGAAGCTGCCGAAATCGAGGAAATACAAGAAGGGCGCCGGATTGATCCGGCGCAGTGCACGATAGAGCGCAAACGGCGGCAGCTCGAAAGGAGCCTGGAAACGTTGCGAGAGCACGACTTGAAAAATGTCGCCGGCCGCAATGTATTCCTTCGCGATCTCGACCGTGCGCTCGTATTCGGCCGCTGTCGTATTGGACGATGGCCAGACCGTCAGCGAGCCTGCCCGCGCGCGGGGCGGCGAATGGGCGAGCGGGGCATCGAGCGCCTCGACAATGGCGGCAAGCCGCCTGCCGGCGCGCTCGAAGGCCGCTTCCGCCCGGATGCCTGCCTCGGGACGCACCGGCGTCACGATGGTCATGCTGTCCGCGATGGTGTCGAAAACGACGACCACGGTCGGCCGCATCAGCATGGCATCGGGAATGCCGATTGGGTCGGGATTGGGGCTCGGAAGCTCCTCCATTTCCCGGACCATGTCGTAGCCGAGATAGCCGAACATGCCCGCCGCCATGGGCGGCAACGGATCCGGAATCTCAATGCGGCTCTCGGCAATCACCGCGCGCAGCGCAGCGAGTGGCGCCTCCTGGCATGGTTGAAACCCCGCCTGCTCCGAACGGCGAAGGATCTCCGCTCGCCCGTGACTCATGCGCCAGACGACATCGGGATCGAGACCAATGATCGAGTAGCGGCCGCGTGCCTCGCCGCCCTCCACCGATTCCAAAAGAAAGCTCATGGCCCGTCCTCCCGCGATCTTCAGGAAGGCGGACACGGGAGTTTCGAGATCGGATACCAGCGTGGTCCAGACGATCTGCGGCTCGCCGCGCGCGTAGCGCCTGGCGAACGCGGTAGCAGGCGGCTCGATCTGCATGGCGGGGATCAGTTCTCGCCGGGGGCTCCGCCACCGAGCACCTGGTTGAGGGCACTTTGATTGATGGTCACGCCGACCTCGCTCTCAAGCCGGCTGACATACTCGCCGAGGAGGTCGTCGGAAAGTGAGCGGTTGAGCGTCTCGACCATGCGCTTGTAATCGGCCGAGGCCGCATCCAGCGCCGGCACGACGATGTCGGTTACGCGGAATACGACCTGCTCGCCCGGTTGCGTGCCGTTCGTCTTGCCGGCCGTATCCCTGGGCGTGCGAAAAACCGCATCGACCGCCGCTGCCGACAGCGGACCGGAAGCCTGGCCGCGCTTGAGCCCGGTCAAGGTCTCCACCTTGAGGTGGTCGGCGGCAACCGCCTCGGCCAGCGTCGCTCCCGCTTTGACCTTGTCGAGAATCTCAGTGGCCTTGGCATCGATCCTTGCTGCGATCTCCTGCTCCCGCCAGCGCTGCTCCACCTGGTCCTTCACCTCGTCGAACGTACGCTCCCGCGACGGCGTAGTCCCGACCACGTCATACCAGATGTAGCCATCCTGCACCTGCAGCGGGTCCCGCTCGACACCGACCTCGGTCGTGAATGCCGCTTCCAGCAAGCGCGGCTCCTCCGGGAGCTTGATCTGCGCGCCCGTCGGGTCGCGGCCCGAGCGGTCGATCGCCTCGATGGTGCGGGCAGGCAATTTGAGATTCTCGGCAACCTCGGCGAGCGGCTTTCCCTCCGCGCGCGCGTCCTCGATCTTGTCGTAGACGTTGAGAACGTCGGCCTTGGCACGGGCGGTCGCGAGATCCTGCTTGAGCTCGGTGGCAACCTCCGCGAGCGGGCGGACCTGCTCCGGCTCGACCTTGACCACCCGCAGCAGGACCGGGCCGAAGCGCCCTTGCACCGGCGCGCTGACCTCGCCCTCCTTGAGCGCGAAGGCGGCGTCGCCGACGGCGCGGTCGACCAGGCTCGCCTTGGTGACGGTGCCGAGGTCGATGTCCTTCTCGGTCTTGCCGAGCTCCTTCGCGATCTCCTCGAAGCTCGTTCCCTGCGCAATCCGCTGCGCAGCGCTGGCGGCTGCCTCGGCGGAGGGAAACACGATCTGCTGCACCTGCCGGCGCTCGGGCGTCGTATAGCGCGTCCGGCGCTCCTCGTAGGCTTTTTGCAGGTCGGCATCGGAAATCTCGATCCAATGCGCCATCTCGCTCGGAATGAGCGAGACCACCACCAGCTTGCGGTACTCGGGCGCCCGGAAGCTGTTCTTGCGGTCCTCGAAATATTTGGTGAGCACCTCCGGGTCCGGCGCCGGAATCTCGCCCGCGAGCGCGCGGTCGAGCACGACGTATTCGATTGTCCGCTGCTCGTTCTGGTAGCGGTTCATGGCCTCAATGAGCGCCTTCGGAGCGCCCGGGCCGGAGAGGATGGTATTGGTCAGCTGGCGGCGCAGCAGCCGGCTGCGCTGGGAGGCGACATAGCGGCCCTCGGTGTAGCCGGCATTGCGAATAAGATACTCAAAACGCGCACGATCAAATTGACCGTTCGATCCCCTGAATGCGGGATCGGATGTGATGATCTTGGCAACCTCGGCATCGGACAGATTGAGGCCGAGCTTGCGTGCGGTCTCGTCGAGCACGATCTCGGACACGATCTGCCCGAGCACGAGCCGATCGAGCCCCAGCGCGCGTGCCTGGTCCATGCTGATGGGACGGCCGAGCTGGCGGGAGAACTGCTGCAGCCGCTCATTGTATTGCACGCGGAACTGCTCGATGCTGATCTCGGTGCCGCCGACTTTGGCCACCGTCGAACGGCCGAAGCCCCGAAAGATGTCGCCGATGCCCCAGATCGCAAAGCTGATCACCAGGAAGCCGACGACCGCGGCCATGACCACCTTGCCAAGCCAGTTGGAGGAGGCTTTTCGCAGACCTCGAAGCATCGGTGATCCGTTTTCGGAAAACGCCCGCGAGCGCAACAGGATCGCGCATCATAGGGAGGGGGAATGGGCGCCGCAATGTGCAATCTGGAGTAGCTATCAAAAAAGAAACAACCGTCAAGCGTAGGGATCAGCCATCATGCCAAGCGAGCTGCGCCGCCCGCTGGTTGCCGGCAACTGGAAGATGAATGGCCTGCGTTCGCGCGTTGCGGACCTCCTGGAAATCGCGCGCGGCGCGGGCGAGCTTCCCCACGCGGATATCCTGGTCTGCCCGCCGGCAACGCTTATTATGCAATTCGCGGCCGCGGTGCGCGATGCGCCCGTGCGCATCGGCGCGCAGGATTGTCACAGCGAGCCTTCAGGCGCCTACACGGGGGATATCGCGGCCGAGATGCTCAAGGATGCCGGAGCGAGCGCCGTGATCCTTGGCCACTCCGAGCGGCGCCTGCATCATGGAGAGACCGACGCAGATGTGCGCGCCAAGGTGCTCGCTGCCCGCCGCGCAGGCCTGCTTGCCATCGTCTGCGTCGGCGAGACACGCGCCGAGCGCGAAGGCGGATCGGCGCTTGCGGTGGTCGGCACGCAATTGGATGGATCGCTGCCCGAGGGGATGCCGCGAGAGACCCTGGTGGTGGCCTATGAGCCGGTCTGGGCTATCGGCAGCGGATTGACGCCCACATCGGACGACATCGCCGAGATGCACGCTTTCATCCGCAGGCGTGTCACCTCGCGCTTCGGAGAGAGCATGCAGCAAACGCGCATCCTCTATGGCGGCTCGGTCAAGGCTTCGAACGCAGGCGAGCTGATGCGCATACCCGACGTGGATGGCGCGCTCGTCGGCGGCGCAAGCCTCAACGCGCGGGAGTTCCTGGCAATCGCAGCGGCTTACCGCTGAGCCACAATATGGAAGAGCGCGACTATCAAATTGAGTTCGATCATGAGGCTGACGCGGCTTATGTGCGCATCGCCGGCGGATCAATTGCGCGTACAAGCGAAGTAGCGGATGGCATTCTGGTGGATTTTGATTTCGACGATGAAATGCTAGGCGTTGAGGTCCTAGACGTTCATGGTCGTGTGGGCGCCGGTGACAGAGTATCCTATCTGAATGGGCTGATTGCCGGACTTCGGGTGCGGCCAAGGACAGCCGTGGCAGAATAGATTGGACATCGAATGTCCGGCTGGGCCGGATTTAAAGGGGAGCGAGATCTCCATGCCGGACGAGAAGGTCAATGAGAACGCGGCACCCGTTGCCCGTCGCAATTTCCTGTTGGGTGCAGGCACGGCTGTGGCCGCAGGACTTGCGCCGGGGTCACCCGGCAGCGCCGAGGAGAAAAAAGCCGCTGTTGCGCCAGCTGCCGCGGCCGACCCCGAGGCCTTCGTCACGCTGACGGCAGCGGAAGCGGCCTTCATCGTCGCTGCGGTCGATACCCTGATTCCGGCGGACGAGCTCTCGCCCTCAGGCAGCGACTGCGGCGTTGCCGTGTTCATTGACCGGCAGCTCGGCAGCGCCTGGGGCGGCGGCGCGAAGATGTACCGTTCCGGCCCCTTCCTCAAAGGCAAGCCCGAGCAAGGCTATCAGCTCGCGCTCACGCCGCGCGAGTTTTTTGCGGCCGGGATCGCTGCCACCAACGACTGGACCCGCAAGACCTACGGCAAGGACTTCGATCGCCTTTCCGCTGCACAGCGTGTAGAGGCGCTCAAGGCGATGGAGGAAGGTACGGCGCAGTTTGCAAGCTTCAGCTCGCGCAACTTTTTCGCTCAGCTCCTGGCCATCGCCATGGCGGGGTTCTTCGCGGACCCGGTCTATGGCGGAAACCGCGACAAGGTGTCCTGGAAGATGCTCGGCTTCCCGGGCCTCCCCGCAATCTATGCCGACAAGATCGATGCCTACCGCGACAAGCGCTACGTCGCCGAGCCGCAGTCGATCGCGGATTTCTCTTGAGCGGAGGCGCACATGGCAACGCGGCTGAAAGAAGCTGATGCGGTCATGGTCGGCATGGGATGGACGGGCGCCATTCTTGCTCGCGAGCTGACCAAGGCGGGGCTCAATGTCGTCGGGCTCGAGCGCGGCGCAGACCGCAATCCCGCCGATGAGTTCACTCTCACGCGCCTGCGTGACGAGCTGCGCTACGTGGTGCGGCTCGAGCTCATGCAGGACAATTCCACCGATACCATCACCTTCCGCAATGAGCCCGAGGAGATGGCGCTGCCGATCCGGCGCTTCGGCGCCTTCCTGCCAGGCGAGGGGGTCGGCGGCACCGGCATTCACTGGGGCGCGCTGCACTGGCGCAATCTGCCGGCCGACTTTCGCATCCGAAGCCTGCTCACCGAGAGATACGGAGCTAAGGCCATTCCGGAGACCATGACCATCCAGGACTGGCCGTTCACCTATGACGAGATCGAGCCGTTCTACGACCGGTTCGACAAGCTGTGCGGAGTGTCGGGACAGGCTGGCAATCTGCGCGGCCGGATTGTCCCGGGCGGCAATCCGTTCGAAGGTCCGCGCAGCAACGATTATCCGAACAAGCCGATCAAAACCGGCACGGGGCCGGCAATATTCGGCCAGGCGGCGAAAAGCCTCGGGTATCATCCGTTCCCGCTGCCGGTTGCCACATCCAGCGCCCATTACGTCAATCCAGAGGGAATAACGCTCGGGCGCTGCGAGTATTGCGGTCACTGCAATCGCACGGCCTGCGAGGCCAATGCCAAGGCGTCCCCGAACGTCAATGTGCTGCCTGTGCTGCGCACGGATCCGCGTTTCGAGCTGCGCACCCGCGCCTTCGTGACCAGGCTCGTTTATGACAAGCAGGCAAAGCGCGTGACCGCAGTGCTCTATACGGACCTCAAGACCGGTGAGGAATACGAGCAGCCGGCAGCTCTGGTCGTGCTCTCGTCCTTTGTTTTCGGCAACACGCAGCAACTGCTCTTGGCCGGCATCGGCGAGCCCTATGATCCGAGGACGGGAAAGGGCGTGGTCGGCAAGAACTACTGCTATCAATTCGAAGCCGGCGGAGAGGCGTTCTTCGAAGGCCGGGAATTCAATCCGTTCATGGGCGCACCCGGCATGTCGGTGGCCATCGACGATTTCAACGGCGAGAACTTCGACCATTCGGGGTTGGGATTCTTCGGCGGCGGTTACATTGCATGCAGCAATGGCGGCGCCCCGCCGATCAGCGGCCGTGCAGCGCCGCGCGGCTCACCGCGCTGGGGCGCGGGCTTCAAGCAGGCAGCGGTCAAATGGTACCGCTGCAACACGCGCTTCAATACGCAGGGCTCGGTCTATGCCCATCGCAGCAACTACATGGATCTCGATCCAACCTACAGGGATGCGCTTGGCCGTCCGTTGGTGCGCCTGACCTACAACGGGACAGAGAACGATCACACGATGTCGCGTTATCTCGTTGGCAAGCTGGAAGGGGTCATCAAGGCGATGAATCCGACCCACTACGAGGTGCATTATCGGCCGAAGAATTTCACCATCGTGCCGTATCAATCGACCCATAACACCGGTGGTACGATGGCGGGATCGAATCCGGGGACAAGCGTGGTGAACCGATATCTGCAAGCCTGGGAAGCTCACAATCTCTTCGTCCAGGGCGCTTCGGTGTTTCCCCAGCAGCACGGCTATAATCCGACCGGCACAGTGGGGGCGCTGGCGTACTGGTCGGCGCAGGCAATTACCACGCAATATCTGCGCAGCCCCGGCCCGCTGGTGCATGCATGACGCGTATACAAAGGTTGATGCAAGGTGCAATCCTGGCGGTGCAAACGCTGGTCCTTCTTGCGCTTTCCGTAGGCGGCACTGCGGCTGCCGACGCCGAGCATGGAAAGGCGGTGTTCGCGGCTTGCGCCGCCTGCCACAGCGAGCGTCCCGACGCACTCGGGCCCAGTCTCAAAGGGGTGGTCGGGCGCAAAGCCGCAGCGCTCGAGGATTTCCGCTATTCGGCCGCAATGAAACGGGCCAACCTGGTCTGGGATGAGAATAACCTGCGCGACTACATCAGGGATCCGCAGGGCAAGGTGAAGGGAAACCGCATGCCCTATGGCGGCGTGACCGAACCCTCGGATGTTGACGACCTCATCGCCTACCTGAAGGTCCTGAAATAGCGCACTGGCGGCTCCGAACCTCGCGCCGGCGCAGGCGCGCCTGGGGCCGGCCTGCAATGGAAATTGCGCCTGGGATCGTGTAGAGGGGCCTCGGGCTTCCTATATCAGCGACGGGGGGCGAGGGGGGCGAGCACGGCGGTCAGGCGCCGTTCGTTCGAGCAAGTGCATGCAAACCGTTATTGTCGTTATCCATCTTATGGTGGTCGCCGCCATGATCGGGGTCGTGCTGCTGCAGAAGTCGGAGGGGGGAGGGCTCGGCATCGGCTCGACCGGCGGCTTTCTGTCGAGCAGGGGCACATCCAACATCCTGAGCCGCACCACCGCGGTGCTGGCAGCCACTTTTTTCGGTACCAGCCTGATGCTGTCCATGCTGGCCGGCTGGGACAGAAAGCCTCACAGCATCATCCAGGGAACGCCGGCACCGGCGTCACCGGCGGCCCCGGGCGCGCCGCCCGCGCCGGCGCCGGGCCCTGGCGGCGGCGTTCTCGATGCATTGCGCAGGAACGAGCAGCAGCCGGCGCCGCCCAGCGCGCCTGCGCCAGCAGGACCGCAAGTCCCCCGTTCGGAATGAGGGTGAAACAGGGGCCGGGAAACCGGCCCCTTCACTTAGGAGCATTGCGCGTGAACGCGATTTTGAGAGATCACATCAACAGACCAGGCCAGATGCCTGGGAAACGATCGCAACAGTCCGGTGCGCGAATGCTGCATGGAATTTGCGCCAAGGGGCCAAATACGCTCTCGGCGAATCGGCATAACGGCGGTAAACGTTAGGCCCCATGGCGCGGTATATCTTCATCACCGGCGGCGTGGTTTCTTCCTTGGGCAAGGGTCTGGCGGCGGCGGCGCTGGGCGCGCTCCTGCAAGCGCGCGGCTACCGGGTGAGGCTGCGCAAGCTTGATCCCTACCTCAACGTCGATCCCGGGACGATGTCGCCTTACCAGCACGGCGAGGTCTTCGTCACCGATGACGGCGCGGAGACTGATCTCGACCTTGGCCATTACGAGCGCTTCACCGGCCGGCCGGCCAGCCGGCACGACAACATCACTACGGGCCGCATCTACCAGGAGATCCTCGCCAAGGAGCGGCGGGGTGATTATCTCGGCGCCACCATCCAGGTGGTGCCTCACGTCACCAATGCCATCAAGCAATTCATCCTGGAGGGTAACGAGAATTGCGACTTCGTGCTGTGCGAAATCGGGGGCACCGTCGGCGACATCGAGGGGCTGCCATTCTTCGAGGCGATCCGGCAGCTGGGCAACGACTTGCCGCGCCGCCACGCGATCTACATCCATCTTACGCTGTTACCCTATATTGCCGGAGCGGGCGAGCTGAAAACCAAGCCGACCCAGCACTCCGTGAAGGAGTTGCGCTCGATCGGCATTCAGCCGGATATCCTTTTGTGCCGAAGCGATCGCCCGATCCCGAAGGAGGAGCGCCGCAAGCTCGGCCTTTTCTGCAATGTGCGCGAGAGCGCCGTTATCGAAGCGCGCGACGTCGACAACATCTATGCCGTGCCGGAGGCCTATCACGAGGCCGGGCTTGACCGCGAGGTGCTCGCCGCTTTCGGCCTGGAAGCGAGCGCGCCACCCGATCTCGACCGCTGGCGCCTGATCAACGAGCGCATCCGCAATCCGGAAGGCGATGTCACGATCGCGATCGTCGGCAAGTATACGGGCCTCAAGGACGCGTACAAATCGCTGATCGAGGCGCTCTCGCACGGGGGCATCGCCAACAAGGTGCGGGTCAACCTCGACTGGATCGAATCCGAGGTGTTCGAGCGCGAGGATCCGGCTCCCTTCCTCGAGCACGTCAATGGCATCCTCGTTCCCGGCGGGTTTGGTCAACGCGGCAGCGAGGGAAAGATCCGCGCCGTGCAGTTCGCGCGCGAGCGCCAGGTGCCGTATTTCGGGATCTGCTTCGGGATGCAAATGGCGGTGATTGAGGCCGCCCGCAATCTATGCGGCGTCGAGGACGCGAACTCCACGGAGTTCGGCAGCACACGGCACCCGGTGGTCGGGCTGATGACGGAATGGATGAAGGGCAACGAGCTCGAGACCCGGGGCGCTGGCGACGATCTCGGCGGCACGATGCGGCTCGGCGCCTATCCCGCCGTGCTCGAGCGCGGCAGCCGGGTCAGCGAGATTTATGGCGCGAGCCGAATTTCGGAACGCCACCGACACCGCTATGAGGTCAACACCCACTACAAGGATCGGCTCGAGCAGCATGGAATGCGCTTCTCCGGCATGTCTCCGGACGGGCTGCTGCCCGAGATGATCGAATATCAGGACCATCCCTGGTTCATCGGCGTGCAGTTTCATCCCGAGCTCAAGTCCCGGCCGTTTGAGCCGCACCCGCTGTTCGCCTCATTCGTGGGCGCTGCAGTCGACCAGAGCCGCCTGGTGTAGAGCTGTTTCCGATTTGATGTCGTGTCAGCGCGGTCACGCCCGGCAAGCAGAGACAATCTCGCGCATATGGCCACGGCGACGACGGCAAACCAGGCTGCTCCCCCGCTTGCCTTTGCCGGGGGCCACGGTAACGTTCCGGCATCTCGGGTCGGATCAGGAAGGCGAGCATGATCTACGAATTGCGGATTTATCACTGCGTGGCGGGAAGGTTGCCGGCCTTGTTGAAGCGCTTCGAGACCACGACGCTTGAGCTGTGGAAGCGGCATGGCATCAAGCAAGCGGGATTCTGGACCGTTCTCGTCGGCAACGGCGGCAATGAGGACCTGCATTATCTGCTGGCCTGGGAATCTCTTGCCGAGCGCGAGCGCAAGTGGAACACGTTCATCGTGGATCCGGAGTGGGTCAAGAAGCGCGCCGAGAGCGAGCGCGACGGGCCCATCGTCGCGTCCATCACGAACATGTTCCTTCAGCCGACCAGCTTCTCGGCCGTGCAGTAGGCGATCTGCCATCTCGCAACCAGCCGAACGGGCGTGCGTGGTGACATGGATATGCTCGTTGAGCCTGCACCGAGCTCGACAGTCGTCGTGGGCAACACGCGATTCGGCAACGAGTTGCCGTTGGCGCTCATTGCGGGGCCGTGCGCGCTCGAGGGCCGCGATCACGCGCTCGAAACGGCGGCCGCACTCAGGGATATTGCCCGCAAGCTCGGCGTCGGATTGGTCTACAAGACCTCCTTCGACAAGGCGAACCGCACGAGCGTAAAGAGCAGGCGCGGCATCGGCCTCGATGGCGCCTTGCCGATCTTTGCCGAGATTCGCCAGCAACTCGGCGTGCCTGTTCTGACCGACGTGCATGAGACATCGCAATGCGAGCCGGTCTCCCAGGTCGTGGACGTCCTCCAGATCCCGGCTTTCCTGTGCCGGCAGACGGATCTGCTCACCGCCGCTGCGAAGACTGGACGCGTGATCAACATCAAGAAGGGGCAGTTTCTGGCGCCGTGGGACATGGCAAACGTGGTGGCCAAGGTCACGGCCGCCGGCAATCCCAACGTATTGGTGACGGAGCGCGGCGCTTCCTTCGGCTACAACACGCTGGTCTCGGATTTGCGCGCATTGCCAATCCTTGCGCGTACCGGCACGCCGGTAATTTTCGATGCCACCCATTCGGTCCAGCAGCCGGGCGGACAGGGCACTGCATCGGGCGGCGAGCGTGAGTTTGTCGGTGTGCTGGCGCGGGCAGCGGTTGCCGTGGGCGTGGCCGGCATTTTCATCGAGACCCATCAGGATCCCGACAAGGCACCCTCCGATGGCCCTAACATGATCCCGCTCAGGGATATGGAAGGCCTGTTGCGCCGCCTCGTTGAATTCGATCGACTGGCGAAGAGCCAGCCCTCTCAATCGATGCGATAGGTCAAGCTTGCTATCCGCGGCCCCGGTAATTCGCGACGCCTGGGTCGGGGAGCCACACGTTTTTGGGCAGCCGACCGCTCTGCCAGAAGACGTCGATGGGCATGCCGCCGCGCGGAAACCAGTATCCGCCGATCCGGAGAAACTTCGGCGCCAATAACGCAACCAGTCGCTTGCCGATGGCAACGGTGCAGTCCTCGTGGAATCCGCCGACATTACGGAAGCTGCCGAGGTAAAGCTTCAGCGATTTCGACTCGACGAGCCAGCGGGCGGGGACATAGTCGATCACAAGATGCGCAAAGTCCGGCTGGCCGGTGATCGGGCAAAGTGTCGTGAACTCGGGCACGGTGAAACGTGCGGCATAATCCGTGCCGCGGTGCGGATTGGGGATGCGGTCAAGCGTGGCGTCGGCGGGCGCTGCCGGAAGGCGGCTTCTGCGCCCAAGCTGCCGCAAATGAGGGCCACTGCGAGGCATGGATCGCTCCGAGCAACGGCGAGCCGAGCGCGGTTCGTGGTGCCGGCCGTGTTCTCTCGTCAAGTCCGCATAAACCATTGGATACTATGCGCAAGAGGTTCATGCCTGCGCATTTAGATTATCGTCACCGCCGATCCCGTACTTTCAGCGCTTCGAACAGGTGCGATGCCATGCCTGTGGTTGCGCTTATTCTGAGTACGCTCGCGTTCTGGCTGATCTATTGGTTCATCCGCATGGGGGGCCTCGATCACATCCATTCGATCTTTGCCCGCCGCCGGGAGGACGCGCGCCGGGTACAGGCACGCGATCGGGAGCGAACCGGCGCTTTGCGTGCGGTCGATGATCCGCGGGAAGCGGCGACCGTCCTGATGCTGCTCATGGCGCGCGTCGGAGGCGATCCGACTCGCGAGCACATCCTCGCCATCGAGCGGCTCATCCGGGTGGCGTTCGGCCTCGATCGAGACCTCGCTGAATGGATGACCGCCGCGCGTTTCATCGCAAGCCGAGCCGAGGGCTTCGAAGAGGCAGCAGGACTGTTCTCCAATCTTTTCAACACGCACCTGACGACCGGCGAGAAGCGTGAGCTCATGGCCATGCTGGGAAAGGTGGCCTCGGTCGAGGGGCCTTCGGCAGCTCAGAACGAGGCGCTTGCGGTGATCGAGCGACGCGTGGGGCTTGCGCCGCCGCGTTGAGGCGGTGCCCTTGCGAACGGCTCCGGATCGCCTACAAGCGGCGCAACCGGGATGCCAGTGTCGCGAGGATGCCGATGACAGCGATTGTCGATATTGTTGGACGCGAGATTCTCGACAGCCGCGGCAATCCGACCGTCGAGGTGGACGTGGCGCTGGAAGACGGTTCCCGCGGCCGTGCTGCCGTTCCCTCGGGTGCGTCCACCGGAGCTCACGAGGCAATCGAGCTGCGCGATGGCGGGGATCGTTATCTTGGCAAGGGGGTGCGCAAGGCGGTCGAAACCGTCAACGGCGAGATTTTCGAGGCCATAGGGGGGATGGATGCCGAGCAACAGGTCAAGATCGACCATACGCTGATTGCGCTTGACGGCACGCCGCATAAGGGGCGCCTCGGAGCGAACGCAATCCTGGGGGTATCGCTTGCGGTGGCGAAGGCTGCGGCCGTGGCCCAAGCGGCCCCGCTTTACCGCTATGTGGGCGGCGCTGCGGCCCGGCTGCTGCCGGTGCCGATGATGAACATCCTCAATGGCGGAGTGCATGCCGACAATCCGATCGATTTCCAGGAGTTCATGGTCATGCCGGTGGGAGCGGCATCGTTTGCCGAAGGGCTGCGGATGGGCTCGGAGATATTCCATACGCTGCGGGCCGCGCTGAAGGGATCCGGCCATAATGTCAATGTCGGCGACGAAGGCGGCTTCGCTCCCAATCTCGCCTCCGCTGATGCAGCACTCGACTTTCTGATCTCGGCAATCGCCAAGGCCGGTTACAGCGCGGGCTCCGATGTCGTGCTTGCGCTCGACTGTGCGGCAACGGAATTCTTCAAGGATGGCGTCTATCGCTATGACGGCGAAGCTGTGACGCGCTCGAGGAAGCAGCAGGTGGACTATCTCGCTGATCTTGCCTCCCGCTATCCTATCGTCTCGATCGAGGATGGCATGGCGGAGGATGACTGGGAGGGCTGGAAACTGCTGACCGATGCGATTGGGGCAAAGTGCCAGCTGGTGGGCGACGACGTGTTCGTCACCAACCCGGCACGGCTTTCCGAGGGTATCAGAAAGGGCGTGGCCAATTCGGTCCTGATCAAAGTCAACCAGATCGGCACGCTCACCGAGACGCTCGACGCCGTCGAGATGGCGCACAAGTCCGGCTACAGCACGGTGATGTCGCATCGCTCCGGCGAGACGGAGGATTCGATCATTGCCGATTTGGCCGTTGCAGCCGGCTGTGGGCAGATCAAGACCGGCTCGCTCGCGCGCTCCGATCGCACCGCCAAATACAACCAGCTTCTGCGCATCGAGGAGGAGCTTGGCCCCCAGGCAAAATATGCGGGCGGCTCGGCCATCAAGGGCCGTATGGTCGAAGATCGGCGCGCTTGAGCGTCGATTGCGTTAAAGCTCCCTTAAGCCTCGCAGCCGCATCATTTCCGGATGGTCAGACGGCGACGATTTCGCACCTTCCTCAATGCGCTCGCACTCTACGCGATCGCTGCGCTGCTGATCGGTTATTTCGGCGTCAATGCCTATACCGGCAATCATGGACTGCGCGCGCGGGCCGACCTCGATCAGCAGGTCACGCGGCTTGCTGACGAGCTTGCCGCGCTCAAGGCGGAGCGAGCGGTGCTGGAGCGGCGGGTCTCGCTGTTGCGGGCCGAAAGCATTGACGCCGACATGCTGGACGAGCGGGCGCGCGCGCTTCTCAACTATTCCGACCCGCGCGAGCTCACTCTGCCGCTGAGCAGGCCCTGATTTGTCGGCGCTGATCGGCACAAGCGGCCTGGCGGCCGAGTACCGCTAGTGTGCGCGGCGCGGCTCGCGCGGCGCGCTTCCGCCGCGCCGGTTTTTCGGCTATTGGAGAGGTGCCGCCTCACCCACCGAGCTTGAGGAGATGCATGGCCGTTGCCAGCAACAAACCAGCGGCCCAATCGGCAGGCGCGCGTCGGGCGCAGGAGCAGCCGGCCGAGGTTCCCGAGTTCGATGAGCAGCAGGAGCTGCGCGCCTATCGCCAGATGTTGCTGATCCGCCGGTTCGAGGAGAAGGCGGGTCAGCTCTACGGCATGGGCCTGATCGGGGGATTTTGCCACCTCTATATCGGGCAGGAGGCGGTCGTCGTCGGGATGCAGATGGCAATCAAGCCGGGCGACACCGTCATTACCGGCTATCGCGACCATGGTCACATGTTGGCCTGCGGCATGGATCCCAAAGGCGTGATGGCGGAGCTGACCGGCCGCCAGCACGGCTATTCGAAGGGCAAGGGCGGATCCATGCACATGTTCTCGGTCGAGAAGTCGTTCTACGGCGGACATGGCATTGTGGCCGCCCAGGTTCCGCTCGGAACCGGTCTCGCTTTTGCCCACCGCTATCGTGGCAACGACCACGTGTCGCTCACGTATCTGGGAGACGGCGCAGCCAATCAGGGCCAAGTCTACGAGAGCTTCAACATGGCGCGATTATGGAAGCTGCCGGTGGTCTATGTCGTCGAGAACAATCAATACGGAATGGGGACCTCGGTTGCCCGGGCATCCGCGACAGTGGAGCTCTACCACCGCGGGATGTCGTTCGACATCCCCGGCCGACGCGTCGACGGCATGGATGTGCGCGCAGTCAAAGCGGCCGGCGATGAGGCCGTGCAATGGTGCCGCAACCGCAATGGTCCCATTATTCTTGAAATGCTCACCTATCGTTATCGCGGACATTCGATGTCCGATCCGGCGAAATACCGCAGCAAGGAGGAGGTCGACAAAATGCGCACCGAGCACGATCCGATCGAGCAGGTGCGCAGCCGCATGCTCAGGAGAGGATCGGCTACCGAGGACAAGCTGAAGAAGCTTGATGCCGAGGTGCGCGCCATTGTCAACGAGGCGGCAGAGTTCGCTACCAATGATGCCGAGCCGGATGCGGCCGAGCTCTATACCGACGTATACAAATAGAGCAGCAGTCGCCGTCAGCCGCACACGGTAGAGCCCAGATGCCGATTCAAGTGCTCATGCCCGCGCTGTCTCCCACCATGGAGAAGGGCAATCTCGCCAAGTGGCTCAAGAAAGAAGGCGAGCCGGTTAAATCCGGGGACGTGATCGCCGAGATCGAGACCGACAAAGCCACAATGGAGGTGGAAGCGGTCGATGAGGGGACGCTCGGCAAGATTCTGGTGCCCGAGGGCACCAATGATGTCGCGGTGAACACGCCGATCGCCATGATCCTGTCGGAGGGCGAGGACGCCTCGGCCATCGGCGACGGCAGTGCCCCCGCCCGCGCGCCGAAAGCTGCCGAGTCCGCGCAGCCGGCAAGGTCCGCAAAGCCGGCGCCGCAGGTTGTGCGGACGCCCGCACCACCCAAGCCGGCGGAGGCGCCGGCCCAGCCCGGCCCCGCGGTCGAGCCGGAAGTGCCGGAAGGCACCGAAATGGTGACCATGACGGTGCGGGAAGCGCTGCGCGATGCGATGGCGGAGGAGATGCGTCGCGACAAGGACGTCTTCGTCATGGGTGAGGAGGTCGCGGAATATCAGGGCGCGTACAAGGTCACGCAGGGGCTGCTGCAGGAATTCGGCGCCATGCGGGTGATCGATACTCCCATCACCGAGCACGGATTTGCAGGGCTCGGCATCGGGGCGGCCTTTGCCGGCCTCAAGCCGATCGTCGAGTTCATGACCTTCAACTTTGCCATGCAGGCAATGGATCAGCTCATCAATTCGGCCGCCAAGACGCGCTACATGTCGGGCGGGCAGATGGGTGCCTCGATCGTGTTTCGCGGTCCGAACGGTCCGGCGACTCGCGTCGCCGCCCAGCACAGCCAGGACTATGCCTCCTGGTACTCGCACATTCCCGGGCTCAAGGTGATCGCGCCCTACAGCGCGGCCGACGCCAAAGGCCTGCTCAAGTCCGCAATCCGCGATCCCAACCCGGTCATGTTCCTGGAAAACGAGATCCTCTATGGCCACAGCTTTCCAGTGCCCCGGCTCGACGACTACGTGGTGCCGATCGGCAAGGGCAGGATCGTCCGCTCGGGCAGCGATGTGACAATCGTCTCGTGGTCCATGGGCATGAGCTATTCGCTCAAAGCAGCTGAGGAGCTCGCAAAGCAGAATATCAGCGCCGAGGTCATCGACCTGCGTACGCTAAGGCCCATGGATATGGAGATCATCGTCGAGTCCGTGAAAAAGACCGGGCGTATCGTCACGGTCGAGGAGGGCTGGCGTCAGTCCGGCATCGGCGCCGAGCTCGCAGCGAGCATCATGGAGCAGGCGTTCGACTGGCTGGACGCGCCGCTCGCCCGCGTCACCGGCAAGGACGTTCCCATGCCTTATGCCGCGAATCTGGAACGCCTGGCATTACCTTCGGTGGCCGAGGTGGTCGAGGCCGCGAGAGCCGTTTGCTACCGGTGAAAATGCGCGCACCGCGCCGGCTGCTGTGCCGCCACTGAGGGCGAGAACCTATGGCAAGCTTCGACCCGCTGCATCCTCCCCCGAGCGCTCTGGAGCAGGGCGGAGTCGAGGTCTTGCGCGCCGTCATTGTCGAAGGCGGTTTGCACGTCTCGCTACGGCGCGCATTCGATGATCCGGAGGCCTGGGGCATGCTGATCGCCGATGTGGCCCGGCATGCCGCGCGCATCTTCGCCACCGAGACGAAATTCACCGAGGACGGCGCGCTCGAACGCATCCGGTCCATGTTTGACGCGGAAATGGATGCGCCGACCGATCGCGGCACCACTGCGGCGATCAGCTAGGAGACCGGGATCTCGCCATGCCGGTCAATATTCTGATGCCTGCGCTTTCGCCGACCATGGAGAAGGGCAACCTTGCGCGGTGGCTCAAGAAAGAAGGCGATGAGGTCAAGCCCGGCGACGTGATCGCCGAGATCGAGACCGACAAGGCGACGATGGAATACGAGGCGATCGACGAAGGTACCCTGGCGAAAATCGTGGTCCCGGAAGGCACGCAAGACGTGCCGGTCAACGCGCTCATAGCCGTGCTTGCGGAAGAGGGGGAGGACGTCAAAGCGGCCGCCGCCGCGGCGGGAAAGCAATCCGCTGCCGCGCCAAAGCAGGAGCCGGCGGCGCCAAAGCCTGCACCAACAGCAAAGCCCGCGCCGTCCGCTCCTGCGCCGACACAGGCAACGCCGCAGCCGGATGCCGGTGGCGCGCCGGCGCGCCATGAGCCCCGTTCAGCCAACCGCATCTTCGCCTCTCCGCTCGCGCGCCGTCTCGCGAAAGAGGCGCGCATCGATCTCGTGGGCATTACGGGCTCCGGCCCGCATGGGCGGATCATTGCGCGCGATGTGGAGGCGGCGAGGTCGGGCAAGGCGCCGGCGCGACCAGCGCCTGCAGTTGCTGCCGCTCCCGGGCCGCTGCCTCCCGCCCCTTCCGACGAGAAAATCCGCGCCTTGTTCGAGCCCGACAGCTACGACGTCATCGCGCACGACAATATGCGCAAGGTCATTGCGCGGCGCCTGGTTGAGGCGAAGCTCACCATCCCGCACTTCTATCTCACGCTCGATTGCAGCATCGGCACGCTCCTCGCCGCCCGCGACGAGATCAATGCCGCTGCGCCGAAGGACAAGGATGGCAAGCCGGCTTACAAGATCTCGGTCAACGACTTCGTCATCAAGGCGCTGGCGCTTGCTCTTCAGCGCGTGCCCGATGCCAACGTCACCTGGACCGAGGGCGCCATGCTCAGACACAAACATTCCGACATCGGGGTGGCGGTCTCCATCCCGGGCGGCCTGATCACGCCCGTGGTGCGTCATGCCGAGGCAAAACCGCTTTCCACCATCTCGAACGAGATGAAGGATTTTGCCGCCCGGGCACGGGCAAGAAAGCTCAAGCCCGAGGAGTATCAGGGCGGCACCAGCGCTGTCTCCAATCTCGGAATGTACGGGATCAAGGAATTTGCCGCAGTGATCAATCCGCCGCATGCGACCATTCTTGCGGTCGGCGCCGCGCAGGAGCGCGCAGTGGTCCGCAACGGCAAAGTTGAAGCGCAATGGATGATGTCGGTTACCCTTTCGACTGACCATCGCGCCGTCGATGGCGCGCTTGGCGCGCAGCTGCTCGGCGCCTTCAAGACTTTGATCGAGAATCCGATGCTGATGATTGTATGAGCATTGGCACTCCCGTACCTGGTCGCGAAACGCTGCCGAGCACGGCAGGCACAGCTATCTGCTCCGCCGCAGCCTGAAGGAGCGCGCACGCGCTTGCCTGCGCGCGTCTCGAGGGGTCGGCCCGGCCAGTTCGATCTGTTGCTTCGGAGAGCCCCGCGATGCCTGACACGAGCTTCGACATTATCATCATTGGCTCCGGGCCGGGCGGCTATGTCACCGCGATCCGAGCGGCCCAACTCGGTTTCAAGACTGCGATCGTCGAGCGCGACTACCTCGGTGGCATCTGCCTCAACTGGGGCTGCATTCCGACAAAGGCGCTGCTGCGTTCGGCGGAGATCTTTCACTACATGGGTCATGCCAAGGAGTTTGGCCTCTCCGCTGGGCAGGTCGCATATGACACTGCGGCCGTAATCAAGCGTTCGCGCGCCATCTCCAAGCGACTGAATGATGGCGTTGGCTTCCTGATGAGGAAGAACAAGGTTGCGGTGATCTGGGGAGAAGCGGCGATCGATGCACCCGGCAAGGTCACGGTCAAGGCAGCCAAGAAGGAGGGCCCCAAAGGCGCGCTTGGCCCCGGCAGCTACCAGGCACGCCATATCATCATTGCGACTGGCGCGCGGCCGCGCGTGCTTCCCGGCCTCGAGCCCGACGGCAAGCTGGTGTGGACCTATTTCGAGGCGATGGTGCCGGACCGGCTGCCAAAATCGCTGCTCGTGATCGGATCTGGCGCGATCGGGATCGAGTTCGCATCGTTCTATCGGACGTTCGGCACCGAGGTGACGGTAATCGAGGTGTTGCCGCAAATCCTGCCCGCCGAGGACCTCGAGATCTCAGGCTTTGCCCGCAAGCAGTTCGAGAAGCAGGGCATCAGGATCTTCACTGACGCCAAGGTGACCAGGCTCGACCGGGGAGGGCAGGGCATTCGCGCCGCCGTCGATATTGGAAAAGGCAGGGTTGAGACGCTCGAATTCGAGCGGGCCATTTCGGCGGTTGGCGTTACCGGGAATATCGAGAATCTCGGCTTGGAGAAACTTGGCGTAAAGACCGACCGCGGGTCGATCGTTGTCGATGCGCTCAACCGTACCAACGTTCCTGGTATCTATGCCATCGGCGACGTCGCCGGGCCGCCGCTGCTCGCGCATAAGGCCGAGCATGAAGGGGTCATTTGTGTCGAGGCGATCAAGGGCCTGAACCCACACCCGATGGACAAGCGGCTCATCCCGGGCTGCACCTACTGCACCCCGCAGATCGCCTCGGTCGGCCTCACGGAGCAGGGCGCAAAGGAGCAGAAGCGCGAGGTCCGGGTCGGCCGGTTTCCTTTTGTGGGAAACGGCAAGGCCATCGCGCTCGGTGAGGACCAGGGGCTGGTCAAGGTGATCTTCGACCAATCGACCGGGGCGCTGCTCGGTGCCCACATGATCGGTACGGAAGTGACCGAGCTGATCCAAGGCTACGTGATTGCCATGAACCTCGAAACCACGGAAGAGGAGCTTATGCATACCGTCTTCCCGCATCCCACCTTGTCGGAGATGATGAAGGAGGCGGTGTTGGATGCTTACGGACGGGTGCTCAATATCTGACGTTCATTGATGTTCTGATCGCAGCCAGGGTTGAAGGTGGGCTTCATGGCCGGCAAGCTGCTTGCGACATGGCGCCCTGCTGCGTAGATAGAGCGGCACAGGACGCGCCCATGGTCGTCGTGCTCGATAGCAAAAGCCCTCCACGGCATCCCGAGAAGGCGCGCCGTCCGGATTCTCCGGCACTGAGAAAGCCGTCCTGGATCAGGGTCAAGGCCCCGGTTTCCACCGGTTATCGCGCGACGCAGGCGATCGTGCGGGCGCATGGCCTGCACACCGTATGCGAGGAGGCGGGCTGCCCGAATATCGGGGAATGCTGGGAAAAGAAGCACGCCACCTTCATGGCCATGGGCGATACCTGCACGCGCGCCTGCGCATTCTGCAATGTCAAGACAGGGCTGCCGGGGGCACTTGACGCCGATGAGCCCGCACGCATCGCGCTCGCCACCGAGCGGCTGGGTCTCGCGCATGTCGTGGTGACCTCGGTCGACCGCGATGATCTCGATGACGGCGGTGCTGCCCACTTTGCCGCGATCATCCGCGCGATCAGGGCGCGCTGCCCAGGCACTACGATTGAGGTGCTCACCCCCGACTTTCTGCGCAAAGACGGCGCGGCATCCATCGTCGCAGCGGCGAGACCCGACGTTTTCAACCACAATCTGGAAACCGTGCCCTCGAGATACCTGATAGTGCGGCCCGGCGCCCGCTACTTCGCCTCGCTGCGACTGCTGCAGCAGATCAAAGAGATCGATTCCGGCATATTCACCAAGTCGGGCATGATGCTCGGGCTCGGCGAGGAGCGCAGCGAAGTGCTCCAGGTGATGGATGACCTGCGCGCCGCCGAGGTCGACTTTCTCACCATCGGACAATACCTGCAGCCAAGCCGCAAGCATCACCCGGTTGCGCGTTTCGTGCCGCCCGAGGAATTCAAGTCATACGAGACCATCGCCTATGCCAAAGGCTTTCTCATGGTGTCTTCCTCCCCGCTCACGCGGTCATCGCACCATGCCGGAGATGATTTTGCGCGATTGAAAGCGGTGCGCGCGGTCAAGCATCTTGCGCAGCGGCCAGTGAGCTGATGCAGCAGTTCTCGACCAGGCGACCGGTGCGACATTCAGCTGCCGAGATGTTCGACCTGGTGGCGGATGTGGAGAGCTATCCGCAATTCGTGCCGCTCTGCCGGTCTCTGAAGATCCGCAAGCGGATCCCCGAGCCGGAAGGGGTCGAGGTGCTGGTGGCGAACATGAGCGTCGCCTACAGGCTCCTGCATCAAAGCTTCACGAGCCGTGTCACCCTGGATCGCCCGAGCCTGCACATCCTGGTGGAGTACCTGGATGGGCCGTTTCGCCGGCTCGAGAACCGGTGGCGTTTTCATCCGACCGGCGCGCAGACCTGCATCGTGGAATTCTTCATTGCCTACGAGTTCAAGAGTCGCGCTTTGGGGCTGCTCATGGGCGCCACGTTCGACACCGCCTTCCGCCTGTTCGCCTCCGCATTCGAGCGGCGGGCCGACCAGATCTACGCGCGCAAAGCTGTGCAGGCGTGAGGCCGAAGGTCATTCGTGCTGCGCGAGCTCGCTCAGCATGGCAAGCGCCTGCTCGACCGACGCCCGGCGGATTTGCGCTCGTCCGACATCGCCGAACTTGCGCTCGGCATGGACGAGCTGCCCCGCGCGCGAGGCTGCTGCGAAATGGACAAGACCCAGCGGTTTGCCCGGGCTCGCGCCCTGCGGTCCCGCAATGCCCGTGACTGAGACCGCAAGATCAACCGGCGCGTGTGCCAGCGCCCCTCTCGCCATGGCCTCTGCGGTCTCGCGGCTCACGGCCCCGTAGCTGCCGATAGTGCTCGCAGGAACATCGAGCATGGCCTCTTTCGCCTCGTTGCTGTAGGTGACGAAACCACGTTCGAACACGTCAGAGGAGCCCGCGACATCGGTCAATGCAGCCGCGACCGCGCCGCCCGTGCAGGATTCCGCCGTAGCTATGGTGAGCCGCCTGGCCCGGCAGAGATCGAGGAGCAAACGCGCCTGCCCGAGCAGTTCGGCATCCATCTCAATCGCTCCACGGCAGGCGTACGGTCGCGCTGGCGAGCGCCGCCATCCCTTCGCCGCGTCCGGTGAAGCCCATTTTCTCGCTGGTGGTGGCCTGCAGCCCCACCCTTTCCACCGCAATCCCTGCAATCTGTGCAATGCGCTGGCGCATGCGATCCCGATGCGGGCCAACGCGCGGAGCCTCGCAGACCACCGTGACATCGAGATGCGCAATGCGCCCGCCGCGGATGCGGACCCGATCGGCGGCAAAAGCCAGAAACCGGTTGGATGATGCGCCATGCCATTGTGAATCGCTGGGAGGGAAGTGAACGCCGATGTCTCCCTCGGCAATGGCTCCCAGAATGGCATCGACGAGTGCGTGCAGAGCCACATCGGCATCGGAATGGCCGGACAGTCCGCGGCTGTGGGGGATGCGAACGCCTCCCAGCATCACGTGATCGCCGTCGGTGAACTGGTGAACGTCAAAGCCAAATCCGGTGCGGATGTCGCTCAATACTGCAAGCGTGGCCGCCTCTGCGCGGACGAAATCCTCGCTGCTGGTGAGCTTGATGTTTTCTCTCTCGCCTTCGAACGTGGTGACGTTTAGGCCCGCCCATTGCGCAAGCGCCGCATCGTCTGTGAAGTCCTCGCGGCCTTCCTTCAGTGCGCGGCGATGGGCATGGAGCAGGCCGGCGTATCCGAATGCCTGCGGTGTTTGCGCGCGCCGCAGACTCGTGCGGTCAAGGGTCCCGGTCACCAATCCCGCGGCGTCGACCGTCTTGATGGTATCGGTGACCGGGAGCACCGGCACTGCCGCCCCGTTCGCCTGCGCCGCCGCAATCGCGCGCGTGATCAGCGCTGCCGACACGAATGGCCTCGCTGCGTCGTGCACAAGAACGAAATCGGGAGCGTGGGGCTCTAGCGCTTCAAGCCCGGCGCGTACCGAGCCCTGCCGGGAATGGGCCCCGTGGACAGGGGCGACAAGTGGCAGCCCTTCGGCCGCCGGGCCGTAGAGGTTCCCGTCGCCGGGATGGATGACGGGCTGGACCAGAAAAATTTCAGGGTGGGTCGCGAAAGCGGCAAGTGCAGACCTGATCACGGGCGCACCAAGAATCTCTCGATACTGCTTGGGGACGTCTCCTCCTGCACGCAGTCCACGTCCGGCTGCTACAACCACCGCTGCGATCTTCACCGCATTGTCCCTCCCAGGCCCTTCGCACGCTGCGGTCGACCGGGCTTAACCACCCCCTGGCCCGATCGCAAATCCTGGCGGTTCTAAGCTGACGACGGAGCCTCCGAAAGCGGGGATATTTTGCAGTGCAGCACTTGCGCGAGTTCCCGATATGGCTAAACTCTATGCAGCCATTATGCGCGCCTAATAGATGGGCAGGTGCTCCTAAGTGACGTATTTTCCGACGCTTTATGCCGTTCACCCGCTCGTCATTGGGAACGTGGCGCTGCCGAACCGGGTGCTCCTCGCCCCCATGTCAGGCATCACGGACGCCCCAATGCGGCGGCTCGTGGCGCGGCTCGGGGCGGGGCTTGTCACCTCGGAAATGACCGCGAGCGCGGCACTCGTCAAGCAGCGCCCGGACGCACGGCTGCGCGTCGACGGGGAGGGGCTTCGTGTTCATGCGATCCAGCTGGCAGGTTGCGAGCCCCACTGGATGGCGCAAGCAGCGCGCATTTCCGAGAGCGCAGGCGCGGCCCTCATTGACATCAATATGGGCTGCCCGGCGCGCTATGTGACAGGTGGACAGTCGGGTTCGGCGCTCATGCGCGATCTCGATCAAGCGCTTCGCCTGATCGAAGCGACGGTCAATGCGGTCTCCGTGCCGGTGACGCTCAAGATGCGTCTGGGTTGGGACGATCGCATCAGAAACGCTCCGGAGCTTGCCCGGCGGGCGCAGGATGCTGGAGTGCGACTCCTCACGGTGCACGGCCGAACGCGGTCGCAATTTTATGACGGTCACGCCGACTGGGAAGCGGTGCGCGAGGTGAAAGAGAGCGTTTGCATCCCCGTCGTTGTCAATGGCGACATTCGGACAGGCAACGATGCGCTTGCGGCGCTCGCAAGGTCCGGCGCCGACGCTGTCATGATCGGGCGAGCGGCAAGAGGACGTCCTTGGTTGCCCGGCCAGATCGGCCGTTTCCTGGCGTCCGGCCGATCCGAGAGCGCGCCCGCGCTCAGGACGCAACTGTTGATGACCGAGGGACTCTATGAAGAGATGCTCACGCACTACGGCAGTTCAATCGGTTGTCGCTATGCGCGCAAGCATCTGGGGTGGGCGCTCGATGCGGCTGCCGCTACGGCGGGGGCTCCGCAGTTCCTGCTGAAGATCTATCGGCAGCGGGTTCTCACCTCGCATGAGCCGGCTGCAGTGCGACGCGGTCTCGCCGAAGCCTATGGCGCGTTTGCGGAAGGCGCGAGGAAGGCGGCATGAACCGGCCACAGCCGATGACGATGCTTCCCTCCGGCACTGCGGATGCCATCCTCGACGCATTGCCCCACCCCGTGATCATGGTCGCGGCCGACGGGCGGATCGCCAATGCCAACGCCGCTGCAGAATCCTTCTTTGAAGCTTCCCTGCCCGTTCTACGAAGGCACGTGCTGAGGGATTTGGTCCCGTTCGGCAGCCCGCTTTTGGCTCTCGTCGAGCAGGTACGCGCGCGGGGGGCGGCAGTGAACGAATACAAGGTCGATCTTGGCACGCCGCGCAATCCGGGCGAGCGCCTGGTCGATCTCCACGTCGCACCGCTTGCGGAACGCGCCGACCACGTTGTTGTGATGCTGCAAGAGCGCACAATTGCCGACAAGATGGATCGCCAGCTCACGCACCGCGGCGCGGCACGATCGGTGATCGCGCTGGCCGCAATGCTGGCCCATGAGATCAAGAATCCACTGTCAGGCATCCGCGGCGCGGCGCAGCTGCTCGAGCAATCGGTTGCCGACGACGACCGCGGTTTGACACGGCTAATCTGCGAGGAGGCTGATCGCATCGTCAAGCTTGTTGACCGGATGGAAGTCTTTACCGATGAGCGCCCGGTAGAGCGGGAGCCGGTCAACATCCATGTCGTGCTGGAGCACGTCAAACGGCTTACGCATTCGGGCTTTGCGCGCCATATCAAGTTCGTGGAGGACTATGATCCCTCCTTGCCGCCAGTGCTGGCAAACCGCGACCATCTCATTCAGGTCTTCCTTAATCTCGTGAAGAATGCCGCGGAGGCAATCGGAGACAGCGCCGGCGACGGGGAAATCTCGCTTACCACCGCATTCAGGCCGGGAGTGCGGCTTGCGCTTGCAGGCAGCAAGACGCGGGTCTCGCTGCCGCTCGAGTTCTGCGTCAGGGACAACGGACCAGGGGTGCCCGAGGATCTGCTACCGCATTTGTTTGACCCCTTCGTGACCACGAAGCCGTCCGGATCAGGGCTTGGCCTGGCGTTGGCGGCGAAGATCATCGGTGATCATGGCGGCATCATCGAATGCGAGTCGCAGCCGCGCCGCACGGTCTTTCGCGTGCTCATGCCCATGTATGCAGGCGCGCCCGCCGAGCCGCGCGATATGACCTAGAGGGAGCAGCGATGCCTGCTGGAAACATTCTCGTAGCCGATGACGACGCGGCGATCCGCACCGTGCTCAACCAGGCGCTCTCACGTGCTGGCTACGAAGTCCGCTCGACCAGCAACGCCGCGACATTGTGGCGCTGGGTCAGTCAGGGGGACGGTGATCTCGTCATCACCGACGTGGTGATGCCGGACGAGAATGCCTTCGACCTGCTGCCGCGCATCAAGAAAATGCGTCCTGAGCTGCCGGTCATCATCATGAGCGCGCAGAACACATTCATCACCGCGGTGCGAGCGTCCGAAAAAGGCGCGTACGAATACCTGCCAAAGCCGTTCGACCTCAAGGAGCTGATCGGCATCGTCGGGCGCGCGCTGTCCGAGCCCAGGGAGCGGGTGCGCCCTCCAGCCAAGTCGCAGAACTTCGACTCCATCCCGCTCGTGGGCCGCTCCCCGGCCATGCAGGAAATCTATCGCGTGCTCGCGCGTCTCATGCAGACCGACCTCACCGTCATGATCGCCGGAGAATCGGGAACCGGCAAGGAGCTGGTTGCGCGCGCATTGCACGACTACGGCAAGCGCCGCAGCGGTCCTTTTGTGGCCATCAACATGGCGGCGATCCCGCGCGACCTGATCGAGTCGGAATTGTTCGGCCACGAGAAGGGCGCCTTCACCGGCGCAAATGCGCGCAGTTCGGGGCGCTTCGAGCAGGCCGAAGGAGGCACCCTGTTCCTGGACGAGATCGGCGACATGCCGATGGAGGCGCAGACGCGGCTCCTGCGCGTGCTTCAGCAGGGGGAGTACACGACTGTTGGTGGCCGCACTCCGATCAAGACCAATGTGCGTATCATTGCAGCCACCAACAAGGATCTTCGCATCCTGATTCAGCAAGGGTTGTTTCGCGAGGACCTGTTCTTCCGCTTGAATGTTGTGCCGCTGCGCTTGCCGCCGCTGCGTGAGCGCAGCGAGGACGTCCCCGACTTGATCCGCCATTTTTTCGATCAGGTCGAGCGCGAAGGGCTGCCCGCCAAGCAGCTCGAGCCAGCCGCGACCGAGCGGCTCAAGCGCCACCGCTGGCCAGGCAATGTGCGCGAGCTTGAAAATCTCGCACGTCGCTTGGCCGCGCTCTATCCGCAGGAAATGATCTCGGCATCGGTTATCGATGCCGAGCTCTCACATCCAGGCATCATGGCCGCCGAGGAGGGGACAAAATCGGACGATGGGCTCTCGGCCGCAATCGAGCGCCACCTCGCCTCGTATTTTGCCAGTTTCGGTGCGGAACTCCCCCCTCCCGGGCTCTACCACCGTGTGTTGCGCGAGATCGAGCACCCGCTCCTGTCAGTGACTTTGGCGGCCACACGGGGCAACCAGATCCGCGCCGCTGATCTGCTCGGCGTCAACCGCAATACATTGCGGAAGAAAATACGCGATCTGGATATCCAGGTATTCCGCGGCGGCTGAGCGCATTGATGCCGATCGGCCACATGTGCGCGTCCCTGCGCCCTTGATTTGTCGCAATTCGGCAACATTGTGATATAAAAGCATCAATAGAGGTTGGGCGCCCAAACCACGCGCGTTTGCCGGTGGCGGGTGAAACTGCGTCAATGACCAATGTCGGCCAAGCGGCAACTGCCGAGATGGTAATCACTGCCGCGGCCCCGGCCTCCGGCTGGCTCGCGCGATCGCTTGGCGTAACGGCTGTCGCAATCGCCCTGCTTTCGGCCCTCGTGACCTTTGTCGTGCTTGCCGACCTGACGCCGATTGCTCCGACGCACGAGGTCGTGGTCACGCTTCTCGCCGCCAACGGCATCACCGTGCTGCTTCTGACGCTGTTCATCGCGCGCGAAGTGTGGCGCGTTGTGCAGGCGAGGCGCCGCGGACGTGCCGCCGCGCGGCTGCACGTGCGCATTGTGGCCCTGTTTTCGGTGATTGCCGCATTGCCTGCCGTTTTGGTCGCGGTCGTTGCCAGCATCACGCTTGATCGCGGCCTTGACCGGCTGTTCTCGCAACAGACTTACTCCCTGATCGAGAATGCGACCATTGTCGCGGATGCCTACGTGCGCGAAATGGACCAGCTGGTGCGGGCCGACAGCATTGCACTCGCGGTCGAGCTCGCCCGTGCAAAACCGCTGTTCGACAGGTCGCGAGAGCAGTTCCATCAATTCCTGACCGTGCAGGCCTCGATTAGAGGGCTGCCGGCAGCGTTCCTCCTCGACAAGGAGCTCAACGTCATCGACCAGATCGATGCGCGCATTACGCAATCTCTGGTCAAACCGACGCCCACCGAGCTCGCCAGAATCGATGATACCGAGCCGCAGGTGAGCATGCTTCTGGACGACAATTATGTGGCGGCCATCATCAAGCTGCATGATTATCCCGACACCTACCTCTACATCGCACGCGTGCTCGATCCCCACGTGCTTGCGCAGCTGCGTGCGACGCAGGTTGGTGTTGCACATTACGCCGATCTTGCGGCGCGCCGGATCGGCATTCAAATTGCCTTCGGGTTAATGTTCACTGTCATCGCGCTTGCCTTGCTCCTTTCGGCGGTCTGGATCGGGCTCAATTTCGCGAATTATCTGGTGGCACCAATCCGCCGCTTGATCGGCGCGGCTCAGAGCGTCGCCAGCGGCAATCTGTATGTTCAGGTCCCCACGCGGCGGTCGGAGGGAGACCTTGCGCAGCTCGGTCAGACCTTCAACAAGATGACACAGGAGCTTCGTACCCAGCGCGACGATATCGTGCGCGCTCGCGACCTCATCGACAGCCGCCGTCGTTTCACAGAGGCGGTATTGGCCGGGGCGAGCGCCGGAGTGATTGGCGTGGATGCGGAGAGCTGCATCAGCATTCTCAACCGATCAGCCGAGCGCCTGATCGGTCTCTCCGAGGCGGAGGCCCTCGGTCGGCCGCTAGCGGAGATGGTGCCGGAGCTTGCGGAGCTGTTCACGAACGCACGCATGAGCCCGCAACGCCTGGTCCAGGGACAGGTCACGATCAATCGCAGCGGCCGCGAGCGCAACCTTTCGGTCCGGGTGACGAGCGAGCAGTCCGGATCGGCCGAGCGTGGCTACGTGGTCACGCTGGACGACATAACCGAGCTCGTGACCGCGCAGCGCACATCGGCGTGGGCGGACGTGGCGCGCCGCATTGCCCACGAGATCAAGAATCCGCTGACGCCGATCCAGCTCTCCGCCGAGCGGTTGCGCCGCAAATACGCGGCCATGATCAAGGAAGACGGCGGTATTTTCCAGCAATGTACCGACACCATTGTGCGTCAGGTCGATGACATCAAACGCATGGTGGACGAGTTCTCGCGCTTTGCGCGCATGCCAAAGCCGGTGATGGCCCAGGAGGATGTCGCCGATGCGGTCCGCCAAGTGGTATTCCTGCAGCGAGTCGGAAATGCGGACATCGATATCGATGTCGAGATCGCGCAGGATCCCATGCCGGCGCGGTTCGACCGTCGGCTGATCTCGCAGGCGCTCACCAACATCATCAAGAACGCAACCGAGGCAATCGCGGCGGTTCCCCCCGCCGAGCTGGGCCGCGGCCGTATCCGGGTATCGGCTGATCGGGACGGCGAGGACATCGTCATCGACGTGATCGACAACGGGATCGGGCTGCCAAAGGAGAACCGGCGCCGCCTGCTCGAGCCCTATGTCACCACACGCGAGAAAGGCACCGGCCTCGGACTTGCGATTGTGGGACGAATACTCGAGGAACATGGCGGCCGCATCGAGCTTGCCGACGCCGCCGAAAAAATCCCCGCACAGCGGGGAGCATGGATGCGACTGCGCTTTGCCGCGGAGACCGCGGGTTCCGGCGAGCCGCATTCCGAACGTCAGTCGCCCACCCCTCAACTCGCAGCGAATGCATAGATCATGGCCGAAGACATTCTCATCGTCGATGACGAAGCCGACATCCGAGAGCTGGTATCCGGCATCCTGCAGGACGAAGGTTACATCACGAGATCGGCACGCGACAGCGATGACGCGCTTGCTCATGTCGCCAGCCGAAGGCCGAGCCTCGTCTTTCTCGATATTTGGCTGCAGGGCAGCCGGCTCGACGGGCTGCAATTGCTTGACGCGATGAAGTCGCAGCATTCCGAGTTGCCCATCGTCATGATATCGGGACACGGCAACATCGAGACCGCGGTCGCTGCCATCAAGCAGGGTGCCTACGATTTCATTGAGAAGCCGTTCAAGGCCGACCGGCTGGTGCTCGTTGCGCAACGCGCGCTTGAGACCTCCCGTCTCAAACGAGAGGTCAAGGCCCTCAAGCAGCTCTCGCCTTCGACGCTGGTCGGCAAGTCCTCGTCGATGAATCAGCTGCGCCAGACGGTGGAGAAGATCGCTCCAACCAACAGCCGCGTCCTGATCGTGGGCCCCGCAGGCGCCGGCAAGGAGCTGGCCGCGCGCGCAATCCACTCCCATTCGGCCCGGGCCAATGGTCCATTCATCGTCATCAACGCCGCTGCCATGATGCCGGAGCGCATGGAAGTCGAGCTGTTCGGAGTTGAGCAGCCGACCAACGGTCAGGGGCGCAAGGTCGGCGCGCTGGAGGAGTCGCATGGCGGCACGCTGTTCATTGACGAGATCGCCGACATGCCGCGCGAGACGCAGAACAAGATTTTGCGCGTGCTCGTCGAGCAGACGTTTCAGCGCGTCGGTGGCACCAACAAGGTCCAGGTCGACGTGCGCATCATCTCCTCGACCGGGCGCAACATCGAGGCCGAGATTGCGGCAGGCAAGTTCCGCGAGGATCTCTACCATCGGCTTTCGGTGGTCCCGATCCGTGTTCCACCACTGGCGGAGCGCCGCGAGGACATCCCGCATCTGATCGAGTATTTCATGGAGCAGATCTCGCTGGCGACCGGCCTGCCGCGGCGCCTGATCGGCGAGGACGCCATGGCGGTACTGCAGTCGCACGACTGGCCCGGCAATGTGCGCCAGCTGCGCAATAATGTGGAACGGCTGATGATACTGGCGGGAGGCGACCCGGAAGCGCTGATCAGCGCCGATATGCTGCCGCAAGACGTCGGCTCCATGGTTCCCTCGATGCCGGGTGGGGACGGCGGCGAGCACCTCATGGGCCTGCCGCTGCGCGAGGCGCGCGAGGTGTTTGAGCGCGAATATCTGGTGGCGCAGATCAGCCGTTTCGGGGGCAACATTTCGCGCACCGCCGAGTTCGTCGGAATGGAGCGCTCGGCACTGCATCGCAAGCTCAAGGCGCTTGGCATCGATTGACGGATGTTGCGCCTGCTGAGGGCCGCCGCAGTTCTCTTGGCTGCGCTTGCCGTTGCTCCTCGGCCGCTCGCGGCACAGGCTCCGGCCGACGTGCAGAAGCTTGCCCGCGAGGCGAGCCAGCGGCTCCATTTGCAGACGGAGCTCCCGCGCGAGCCGGAAAAACCGAGCGTCACCACCTTCA
>Ga0306920_100000753_pt1 | contig 38931 bp, 33 predicted proteins | sample flu12Cox44000170_FD_204666 | JGI IMG/M metagenome (GOLD analysis project Ga0306920, IMG submission 204666) | Lab enrichment of tropical soil microbial communities from Luquillo Experimental Forest, Puerto Rico - flux4day.12C.oxic.44.000.170 (v2)... | ecosystem: Environmental > Terrestrial >... | reverse complement strand
CCGCGGGCTCGCTGATGCGCACGCCGCCGACGGCGTTGACGAAGACGTCCTGGTCGCCGGTGGACACGCCCGCATGCCGGTGCAGCACCGCCAGCAGCATCGCCAGGCGGTCGCGCTCCAGGCCCACCGACAGCCGGCGCGGGCTGGGGCCGCCGGCATCGACCAGGGCCTGGATCTCGACCAGCATCGGCCGCGTGCCCTCCAACGTGACCAGCACGCAGCTGCCCGGCACTGGCTCGCCGTGCGTGGACAGGAAGATGGCGCTCGGGTTGGCCACGCCCTTGAGGCCGCGCTCGGTCATCGCGAACACGCCGATCTCGTTGACCGCGCCGAAGCGGTTCTTGAACGCGCGCACCAGGCGGAAGCTGGAGTGGGTGTCGCCCTCGAAGTACAGCACGGTGTCGACGATGTGCTCCAGCACGCGCGGGCCGGCCAGGCTGCCGTCCTTGGTGACGTGGCCCACCAGCACGATGGTGGTGCCGCCGGCCTTGGCGGTGCGCGTGAGCTGGGCCGAGCACTCGCGCACCTGGGCCACGGAGCCGGGCGCGGAGCTGAGCTGTTCGGAGTACAGCGTCTGGATGGAGTCGATGACGCAGAACGCCGGCTGCTCGGACTCGATCGTGGCGAGGATGCGCTCCAGGTTGATCTCGGCCAGCACGCGCACGTGCGTGCCGGGCAGGTCGAGCCGGCGCGAGCGCAGCGCCACCTGCGCGCCCGATTCCTCGCCGGTGACGTACAGCGCCTTCATCTGGCTGGACAGCGCGTCGACCGCCTGCAGCAGCAGCGTGCTCTTGCCGATGCCCGGATCGCCGCCGATCAGCACGACGCCGCCGGCCACGATGCCGCCGCCCAGCACGCGGTCGAGTTCCTCGATGCCGGTGGGCGTGCGGGCGACGTCGCCGGCGTCGATGTCCGCCAGCGTGGCCACCGGCTGGCTGCGCGCCAGCGCCTGGAAGCGGTTCTTGCCGCCGCCAGCGGGTTCGCCGACGCCTTCCTCCAGCGTGTTCCACGCCGAGCAATGCGGGCAGCGGCCCAGCCACTTGGGATTCGTGCCGCCGCAGGCGGAGCAGGTGAAGACGGTCTTGGGAGCAGCCATGGCCCCATTGTCACCTACTGTTCAAATCTACAGGTCGGCAAAACGCGCGATTTCGACCGGATCCGGCGGACAGGCGCTCCTCCATGACTCGGTGCCAACAAAGTGTCTGCGTGGCAGATGAATTCCGCGGTCGCAAGCGCGAGATCGGGCGTGCGGCTATGCGGCGGAAACCAACCGACCGGCCAGTCGGCACGGCCGCCGCGGCCTCGATGAGGCTGCGCCCACAGGGTTGGTGATTGAGTATGACGTTGGCAATATTTGTCGCTCCACCTGATATTTTGATCGCTATGCTAGGAAGGTGCACCCCTCCCGTGACCGAGGTCTCTCACATCATCGAAACGATGTGGCGCCTTCTGATATGATGAAGCCAATATTCAGTGGCGAGCCTACCCGCATGAGCAGAAGCACCCCGACGCGAAAGGAAGAGACGCACGAGCGGATCGTGGCGGCCGCTTCGCATGCGATTCGGCGCAACGGTTACGCCAGCACTGCCGTGGCTGACGTGATGAAGGCCGCAGGCCTGACCCATGGCGGCTTCTACGCGCACTTCGCTTCACGCGACGCAATGCTCGCCGAAGCGGCTGATCGAGCTGGTGGCGAAACGCTCAAGATGGCTGAGCGACTTGCCGCGGAAGTGCCGCATGACGAGTTTCTCTCGGCCATGTTCCGGGCCTACCTTTCGAAGGAGCACGTGACCAACGTCGAAAACGGCTGCGCAACTGCCGCGCTGTGTTCCGAGATTCCGCGTCAGGCACCTGAGGTTCGCCGGGCCGCGACGAGGCGAATCAAGGAAATGATCGATCTGGTCGCCCGGCAATCATCCGACTGGGGGCAAGGCGCGGCACATGAGGACGCGCTTGTTTCTGTTGCGACCATGGTGGGCGCCTTGGTATTGGCGCGGGCAGTCGATGACGAGAAGCTCTCCGATGCCCTGCGCGGCGCCGCGCTCAGAAGCCTGACAACGCCCGGCGCCTAGCCCGCATTGCTGGCTGGTGGCTCCACAGATCGTTCACCTTCGTACGAAAATATGTCAATCATCATATTTTGTAATTCAGAACCATCCTTCGAGCTTGGATCTCGACAACGTCCATAGGCAGGGTTGCGACCGATTTGGCTCGTCTATGAATATGTCGATCGTCATATTTGTTGATGGCCTGCTCACCGCTGATGCCATGACGCGCGCGACCGAAGGATGCCGCGTGCCCCATCGACTTGCCCGTTCCAACCCCCGTGCGAGCGGTCGGCTTTCGCCACCGCCGCCTTCTTGCCGGTGCCGCTTTCGTGCGGCACCGGCGTCCATCTCCCCCCCCGTACTGAGAGGTTCCCCATGCAGATCAAAGAATCCATCGCGCTTGTCACCGGCGCCAATCGCGGCCTCGGCGCCGCCTTCATGCGCGCGCTGCTGGCCGCGGGCGCGACCAAGGTCTACGCCGCGGCTCGCGACCCGTCGAGCATCGCTCCCCAGGCGGGCGTCGTGCCCGTCAAGCTGGACGTCACGCAGGACGATCAGGTCGCCGCGCTCGCGCGTGATCTCTCGGACGTCACACTCGTCGTCAACAACGCCGGGATCTCCGAGCAAGTCCTCCTGCTCGGCTCGGGAGCAGTCGAGTCGCTGCGCCGTCAGTTCGAGACCAACGCCGTCGGCCCGTTGCGGCTGATCCAGGCTTTCGCGCCGACGCTGGCCAAGAACGGCGGCGGTGGCGTGATCAACATTCTCTCGGTGTTGACCTGGCTGACGTTCCCGACCACCGGTGCCTACGGCGCCTCCAAGGCGAGCGCATGGGCGTTGGGGAATGCCTTGCGCGGGGAACTGAAGGCACAAGGCACCGAACTGCTGGCCGTGCATTCCGCGCTCATCGACACCGACATGGCCCGGGGCCTGCCTGGCGACAAGCTCTCCCCGGACGATCTCGCTCGGGCGGCCATCGCGGCGCTCGAGGCAGGCCAGCCGGAATACCTGGCAGACCCGACGACACGTGGCGTGCACGCTGGCCTGAGCGCGCAGCCGCCGGTCTATATCGGCGCGGCTGCCTGATCGATCAGTCCACACGAATCGAGGTGTCATCGTGAAAGCACAGCAACCCGTCGCGCTGGTGACCGGCGCGTCCTCCGGTATCGGACTGGCCACGGCGAACCGGCTTGTCGAGGCCGGATTCCAAGTCTACGGAACGAGCCGACGCGGCGGCCCGGCCAGCGGCCGTTTCCAGACGCTCGCGCTCGATGTGACCCAGGACGCGTCGGTCGAAGCCGCGATGACGGAACTGCTGCGACAAGCCGGCCGCATCGACCTCCTGGTCAACAATGCCGGCTTCGGTGTCGCTCCTGGCGGCGCCGAAGAAAGTTCGATGGATCAGGCCAAGGCGATCTTCGAGACCAACTTCTTCGGACTTGTTCGCATGACACGCGCCGTCCTGCCGCAGATGCGACGGCAAGGCAAGGGGCGCATCGTCAACATCGGTTCGGTCGTGGGATTCGTTCCCGCGCCGTATGCCGCGCTGTATTCCGCCACGAAACACGCCGTCGAAGGCTATTCGGAGTCTCTGGATCACGAAGTGCGAGCCCTGGGCGTTCGAGTGTCGGTGGTTGAGCCCGCCTATACCAAGACGCATTTCGACAGCAACCTGATGTCGGCGGACGCGAGCCTCCCGGAATACCGCGAGATGGGCAAGCGAGTGGAGGCGGCACTGAAGAAGGCAATCCGCAGTGGCGATGAGCCGTCCGTCGTCGCCGACGTGGTGCTGACGGCAGCGACCTCGGAGCATCCCAAGGTGCGCTATGCGGCGGGGCGCGTCGCCAAGACCTTGCGCGTCGTGCGCAAGCTGGCGCCGGCGGGCCTCATCGACTCCGCCATCCGCAAGGATCTCGGGCTCGATGCGCCGCTGGCGACGCTGTCGCAGCGTGAAGCGGTCGGCAGGTAGGTGCCGGCGCCTAGTGGATCGCCAAGTCGTCGTCTCGACCGAGCGACTCTGCTTGCGCTGAGTCGCGAAGCTCCCCGGGTGCCTTGCTCAGGCGATCGAGATGGTCATCGTGGCCGCGTAGCCGTTGGTCGTGTCACCGCTGAGCGTGAGCATCTCCGTGCTGGTGCCGTCGCTGAACACGTTGTCGGCGGCAAAGCTGGTCACCGAGGTGTTCTGGCCCTTGGTGTAGAGCGACGAGTCGTAGACGGCCGTGGTGATGTCGACCGGGAACGCGAGCTGCGTCGTGGCCACCGCGGTGCCCTGCACCAGGCTGTCGTTGAGGTAGACCTGCGCGTGGATGTGCGTGATGCGGCCGGCGTACCACCCGGGGTAGATCGTCGTGAACGTGACCTGGCCGTTGCTGTCGGTCACCTGCACGCCGCGCAGGAAGGTCGTGGAGGTGCTGCCGGCGTTGGTGCTGGTGGCGTAGCCCGAGTAGACGCCATCCTTGTCGCAGTGCCAGATGTAGATGCCGGCGCCGCTGATCGGCGTGCAGCCGTTGCTCAGGTCCTGCAGCGTGATCGTCAGCGTGAGCGGCACGCCGGTCTTGCCTTCGGTGATGTCCTGGCGGGTGAGGATGGAGTTGGTCAGGATCGCGTACAGCGGGTAGGGGCCGTCCGTTTCCGTGGCGGTCAGCGTGCAGGTGCCGGCGGTCGCGGCGGCGCGGGTGGCCGTCACGGTGTAGGTGTCGGTGGTGCTGCCGTCGGCCGCGGTGACGACGATGGAGATGGTGTTGGTGCCCACGGACAGCGCCTGGCTGGCCGAGGCGCTGCCGCTCGTCACCGCGGTGCCGGCCACCTTGACGCTGGCGCCGCTCGCGTTCACGGTGGGCGTGAGCGTGATGGAGGTGACCGTGTTGGCCACCGACACCGTGTAGCTGGTGGTGCCCGACGCGAAGGTGGGCGACAGCGTGCCCGAGGACACGGTCAGGCCCGACAGCGTGGCGTCGGTCGACGCCGTGGTCGTGCTGCTGCTCGAGCTGCTGCTGTCGGACGAGCCGCCGCCGCAGGCCGCGACCGCCAGCGCGCCGAGCGCGCCGAAGGCCCCCAGCGCCTGGCGGCGCCGCTTGATGAACAGGTTCTCGTCGATGTCGGTGGGGGTCTTGGTCATGGCAGCCTTCAGTTCCGTTTATCTGGCAGTCAAGTTTTCTTATGGCATGACCGATTCTGAAGAGAGGCTGTCACCGAGATATATCGAGTTCGTGTCCACCCGGACACGTTGGGTCACGCGTGCGCGACCCGGCGTCAGCAGACCGGAGCCGGAAACTCCAGGTCGACGCCCGCGCCGGCGGCCGCGCTCCGGCGCGCGCGCCAGGCCAGCACCGCCAGCGACGCCGCGCTCGCCAGCCCCAGCACGAGCGCGAACCACAGCGGCGGCGGCGACAACCAGTCCGACACCGCCTGCAGCGGATTGGCCAGGCCGAACGCGCGCTCGGCCAGCCAGCCACCCGCGCAGGCCGCCGCGAACGCCGCGCCGCCCAGGCGCAGCGGCGTACCCGCGCGCGTGCCGGCCAGCAGCAGCAGCGTCGGCAGCGTCGCGGCGATCACGATCAGCTGCATCGCCTCGATGCCGAGGTTGAAGCCCAGCAGGCTGACGGCGAGCGTGGTCGCGTCGAAGCGCAGGCCGGCCAGCGTCTCGGCGAAGGCCAGGCCGTGCACCAGGCCGAAGCCGGTGGCGATCCACAGCTCGCGGCCGGCGAACAGCGGGCGCCAGGCGTGCACGCACGACACCAGGATCGAGACCGCGATCAGGGTCTCGACGGCGCGCGCCGGCGCGGCCACCAGGCCCGCCGCGGCGGCGGCCAGGCTCAGCGAATGGCCCAGCGTGAAGCCGCTGACGACCGCGACGATGCGGCGCGCGGCGACCCGCCCGGGCGCGGCTTCGCGCCAGCGCCCCGCGCGTGCCAGCAGCGGCGCGGGCAACAGCAGCGCGAGCAGGAACAGCAGATGGTCGGGGCCTTCGGCGATGTGCCGCAGCCCGAGCGAGAACAGCCGCCCGAACCCCTGCCACCAGCTGCCGCCGCTGCCGTCGATCGTGACGCGGGTGTTGCCGAAGCCCGCGGTGCCGATCTCGACGGGCTTGTCGCCGACGAGGCCGTGGCGCAGGTCCTTGCGCACGTAGACCAGGATCTGGTGCGACAGCACGCGCTGCACGATCACCTGGTCGTCGAGCGCGAAGGCCTCGGTGTCGGCGCCCGCCGGCGGCGTGAGGCGCACGCGCACCACCACCCAGTCGTTGCTGGTCCAGTTGGCGTTGGCGGTGGTCTCGGTCTCGACGGTGTCGACGTGCAGCGCGTACGGCCGGCCGTCGGTGGTGCTCGCGTGCAGCCACTGGCCGACGTAGGCCGCGATGCGCGGGCCGTGGCGCGGCACGGCCGTGGACGGGCTGGCCGCCAGCGGCACGCCCAGCGCCGGACCGAGCTCGCTCATCGGCAGCTTCAGCTCGGCCTCGATCGCCGTGCGGCCGAGGTCCAGCATGACGACGCTGGGCGGCACGTCGTGCGCGCCGGCGCTGCCGCACGCGAGCGCGAGCAGCGTCGCGAGCCACAGGAGGATGACGGGTCTCGTGCGCATGGCGTGCGGCCTTCCGGGGAGCTCAGCTCGCGAGCTGGTTGTAGTAGTCGTAGCTCTTGTCGCGGAACATCATGTGGTAGTGGGTCTGGCCCGAGATCACGATGCCGTTCTGCAGCGCGATCTCGATCCACACGCGCGGCCCGTCGATGCGCATGTAGGTGCCGTTGGCGGTGATGTCCGGACCCGAGCTGCTGTAGGTGCCCGCCGAGTTCGCCCAGGCGACATACGTGCTGCCGTACCCGGCCTCGTAGTCGGCGAGCAGGCGGCTGGCCGTGGCGCTGTCGTAGTCGTTGACCCAGGTCGAGATCGCCGCGGTCACCAGCGCCTGCTGCGCCGTCGTCAGGCTCGAGACGAGCACGCCGCGCGTGTTGCTGCTGGCGATCGCGCTGAACTTGGTGGTGACGTTGCTGTAGCTGCCGGTGTTGGCCTCGACCGGGCCGATCAGGATGTCCGAGAAGGTCTGGCTGGTGAGGAAGGCGCTGGACAGCGAGCTGCTGTCCAGGCCCGTGAAGACCGCCAGCATCGCGGCGCCCTTGGCCGCGAGCACCTGGTAGTCGCCGGAATCGTAGTAGTTGTAGCCGGTCTCGCTGTTGGCCGTGAACGTGGTGCGCGGCTCCACGCCGATGTGGTGCGGGGTGGGGTAGGCGCAGGCGGCGTTGAAGTTGATGTTGAAGGCCATGTGGTGGCCGCCGAACATCAGCGTCCAGCTGCCGGTGGTGGATGGCGTGCCGACCACCGCCACGTGGTACAGCGCGGCTCCGTAGCCGTTGGCGTTCTTGGTGTAGCCGAGGTAGTCGTCGGCGGCGAGCACGCCCTTGAAGTCGGTGTAGCCGGCCGAGCCCAGCGCCGTGCTGGCGAGCGCGTTGAAGGCGGCGATCGCCGTCGAGCCCGACAGCTGCGAGATCGTGATGCCGGGGCGCGTGAACGAGATCGCGCCGGGCGGCAGGTTGGACCAGTCGGTCTTGTAGACGTTGAGCTGGCTGGTCGTGTACGACGAGGCGGAGTACTGCATCGACGAGGTCAGCGAGGTGCCGATCGCCGACTCCAGCGTGGTGATCGCCGACATCACGTTGCTGACATACGTGCTGTCGCAGGACGCGGTGGTGGTGCTGCTGATCGTCAGCGTGGCGGTGCTGCTGGTGGTGCTGCCCGCGCTGTTGGTGACGACGACGTAGTAGCTGCCGGCGTCGCTGGAGGACGCGCTGGAGATGGTGTAGCTGGCCGAGGTCGCGCCCGAGATGGCCGTCGAGTCCTTGTACCACTGGTAGCTCATCGTGGTGCTGCTGGACGCCACCACCGTGAACGTGGCCGACGATCCGGACGACACCGAGACCGACGACGGCTGCGTCGTGATGCTGGGGGCGCTCGTCGAGGTGCTCGAGCTGCTGCTGTCGCTCGAGCTGCTGTCGCCGCCGCAGCCGTGCAGCGCGACGAGCGCGCAGCCGGTGAGCGCCACGATGCCGGCGTAGGTCCAGGCCTTCTTCATGTCCGAATCTCCTTGGTGGGTGTCGTCTCGACGCGCATCGGGCCGCTGTTCGACCGGGCGATGCATGGCGCGATGATGAAGAGCCAAGCGCGCGGGAATTTCGCCGGTTTGTGTCCGGGCGGACACTGTGCTGCGCCGGCCGCCGCTACGATGGCGCGATGACCCCGCCCGCCATCCGCCCCGCCGGCGTCGACGACCTCGACGCCCTCGCCCCGCTGTTCGACGCCTATCGCCGCTTCTACGAGCAGCCGGGCGACGTCGCGCGCGCCAGCGCCTTCCTGCACGAGCGGATGGAGCGCGGCGAGTCGACGATCCTGGTCGCCGAGGACGCGGGCCAGCTGCTGGGCTTCTGCCAGCTCTACCCGACGTGGTGCTCCGTGGCGGCCGCGCGTACCTTCGTGCTGTACGACCTGTTCGTGGCTCCGGACGCGCGCAGCGGCGGCGTCGGCCGTGCCTTGATGCGGGCCGCGCAGGCCTTCGGCCGCGCGGCCGGCGCCGTGCGGCTCGACCTCTCGACCGCACGCGGCAACGCGCAGGCGCAGGCGTTGTACGAATCGGAAGGCTGGCGCCGCGACGACGTCTTCCTCACCTACAGCCTGGCGCTGGACGGCGCGCCGCAAACCCCGTGACCGTGCGCGGGCGGCGACATTCGGTCATCATGTCGCTCCACGCACGAAAGACCGCATGACGCTCGCCACCTGGATCACCTTCTTCCTCGCCTGCTGGGCGATCAGCCTGTCGCCGGGCCCCGGCGCGATCGCCGCGATGAGCGCGGGCCTGAACCACGGCTTCCAGCGCGGCTACTTCATGGTGTTCGGCCTGGTGCTGGGCATCTGCACGCAGGTGGTGATCGTCGTCGCCGGGCTCGGCGCCGTCATCGCGGCCTCCAACACCGCGTTCACGGTGCTCAAGTTCCTCGGCGCGGCCTACCTCGTGTGGATGGGCATCTCGCAATGGCGCGCGAGCGACAAGCCGCTGGTCGCCTCCGACACCGACGCCCCCGCGCTGTCGCGCAAGCAGCTGATCATGCGCGGCTGGGCGATCAACGCGACCAACCCCAAGGGCACGGTCTTCATGCTGGCCGTGGTGCCCAACTTCATCGACCTGGCGCACCCGCTGGCGCCGCAGTACGCGATCATCGCGGCGTCGCTGTCGTTCACCGACCTGGTGGTGATGGCCGGCTACGTCGCGCTGGCCTCGCGCGTGCTGCGCGCGCTGCGCGAGCCGCACCACGTGAAGATCATGAACCGCTGCTTCGGCGGCCTGTTCGTGGTCGCGGGCACGCTGCTGGCCACGTTCCGCCGCAGCGCCTGATCCCGGAGACGCCGTGACCGCCGACACCCTCGTTATCCTGACCGGCGCCTCGCGCGGCCTCGGGCAGGGCATCGCGGCGCACTACCTGGCCCAGGGCGCGTTCGTGCTGGGGCTGGCGCGCCACCATGCCGCCGACCTGAAGGCGGGCGACGCGCTGGAGCAGTGGCCGGTGGACCTGTCCGACCCGCTGCCCGTCGCCGCGCGGCTGGGCGCGTGGCTGGCCGAGTTCGAGGCGCGCGCCGGCCACAAGCCGCCACGCCGGGTGCGCCTGATCCACAACGCGGCGATGCTCAGCGAGCCGGGCGACATCGCCGGCAGCGACCCGGCCAACCTCGCGCAGAGCCTGCGCATCGGGCTGGAGGCGCCGGTCGCGCTGACCGCGGCGTTCCTGCGCGCGACGGCAGATTGGACGGGCGCCGACCGCCGCGTGCTGTTCGTGTCGTCCGGCCTCGGCCGCCGCGCGATGGCCGGCAGCGCCGCCTATTGCGCGCAGAAGGCCGGGCTCGACCACTTCGCGCGCGCCCTGGCGCTGGAGGAGCAGGCGCGGCCCGGCGGCGCGCGCGTGGCGTCGGTGGCGCCGGGCATCATCGACACCGACATGCAGAAGCAGCTGCGCGGCGCCGACCTGCAGCGCTTCCCGGAACGCGCGCGCTTCGACGAGTTCCACCGCAGCGGCGCGCTCGACACGCCGGCCACGGCCGCCGCCAGGCTGATCGCGCTGCTGGAGCGCGACGACTACGGCGCAAACCCGGTGGCGGACGTGCGCGGCTGAGCCCGCGTCAGGCGACGACGTTCACTGGCACGCGCAGCGCCAGCGCGCACATCAGCTCGTAGCCGATCGTGCCGGCCGGCTTCGCGACCTCGTCGATGGGCAGCAGGCTGCCGTGCGGCCCGTGGCCCCACAGCGTCACCTCCGAGCCGAAGCCGGCGTTCGGCACCGGGCCCAGGTCGACGGTGATCATGTCCATCGACACGCGGCCGACGATGCGCGTGCGCACGCCGTCCACCAGCACCGGCGTGCCGGTGGGCGCGTGGCGCGGATACCCGTCGGCGTAGCCGCAGGCGACGACGCCGATGCGCAGCGGGGCGTCGGCGGTGAAGGCGCTGCCGTAGCCGACGCTGTCGCCGGGTTGCAGCTGCTGCAGGCCGATGATCTTGCTGCGCAGCGTCATCGCGGGGCGCAGCTTCCAGTCGGCGATGCTGCGCTCGGGATAGTCCGGCGCGCTGCCGTAGCTCATGATGCCGGCGCGCACCCAGTCGCCGGCCACGCGCGGCGGCCGGGCCAGCGCGTCGGCGCCGTGGCGCAGCGTGGCGGCGCTGTTGGCGAGCGTGCGCTCGCCGGCCATGTCGGCGGTGGCGGCCTCGAACACGGCCAGCTGGTGCGCGACGCCGCGGGCGCCGTCGGCGTCCGAGAAGTGCGTCATCAGCGAGATCTCGTCGACCTGCGGCAGCAGCTCCAGCCGCGCGCGGGCGCCGCGGAACGCGGTGGGCGTGAAGCCGAGGCGGTTCATGCCGCTGTTCAATTTCAGGAAGACCCTGTGCGGCGCGTGGGTCTTGTGCTCGGCCAGCCAGTCGATCTGCTGCTCGCAATGCACCGCGTGCCACAGGCCCAGGCGCGAGCACAGCTCCAGGTCGCGCTGCTCGAAGCAGCCTTCCAGCATCAGGATCGGGCCGCGCCAGCCGAGGTCGCGGATGCGCCGGGCCTCGTCGAAGTCGAGCAGCGCGAAGCCGTCGGCGCTGCGCAGGCCCTCGAAGGCGCGCTCGATGCCGTGGCCGTAGGCGTTGGCCTTGACGACCGCCCAGACGCGCGCGTCGGGGGCCGATTCGCGGGCGCGCCCGATGTTGTGAGCGAGCGCTTCGGTGTGGATCAGGGCTTCGATGGGACGCGGCATGCGCCGATTCTGCCAGCCGCCACGGCGGCGACGGCGGGCGGTCCGCGGCCGGCGTAGGGGATCCTGGTGACTTCAGGCGGCCGGCCTTCGCGTGCCGCGGAACGTGCGTTCGTCACGAAGGTGACAGGTTGCCGCGTGCTATAAAGCCGCTCGCCCTTTGGAGAGATTCCCAGGCGCGGGTCCTCAGGGTGGCCTCGACGCCGACGATGCCGTACGAATGAAAAGAGGTTTCTACACCATCATGTCGGCGCAGTTCTTCAGCTCGCTGGCGGACAACGCATTGTTCGTTGCCGCCGTCGAGATGTTGAAAGGCGCCGGCGCGCCGGCCTGGCAGCGGACGGCGCTCGTACCCATGTTCGCGCTGTTCTACGTCGTCCTGGCGCCCTTTCTCGGCGCGTTCTCCGACGCGGTGCCCAAGGGCCGGGTGATGTTCTACGGCAATGCGCTCAAGGTGGTCGCGTGCCTGATGATGCTTTACGGCAGCCACCCGCTGATCGCGTACGCGTTCGTCGGGCTCGGCGCCGCGGCGTATTCGCCCGCCAAGTACGGCATCCTCACCGAGCTGCTGCCGACCTCGCAGCTGGTCAAGGCCAACGGCTGGATCGAGGGGCTGACCATCCTGTCCATCATCCTGGGCGTCGGACTCGGCGGCCAGCTGATCGGGCCGCGGCTGTCGCCCTACCTGCTGTCGGTGCACGTGCCCTTCGTCGACTTCGGCGTGCAGACGCCGGCGCAGGCGACCGTGGCCTTCATGGTGCTGCTGTACGCGATCGCGGCGGCGTTCAACCTGCGCATCCCGCGCACCGACGCCGTGCTGGAGCCGTTCACCGGCCGCGTGGCCGAGCTGGTGCGCGACTTCAGCCAGTGCAACGCGCGCCTGTGGGACGACAAGCTGGGCCAGATCTCGCTGGCCACGACGACGCTGTTCTGGGGCGTCTCGGGCAACCTGCGCTACCTCGTGCTCGCCTGGGCCGGCGTGGCGCTGGGCTTCGACACGCCGCACGCGACGCTGCTGCTGCTGCTGGTGGGGCTGGGCACGGCGGCCGGCGCGGTCATCGCGTCGGTGACCGTGCGCCTGGTGCACGCGACCCGGGTCATCATGCTGGGCGCGGCGCTGGGCATCTCGGTGATCGCGATCAACGGCATGCACAGCGTCTGGGTGGCCGGGCCGTTCCTGATCGTGCTGGGCGCCATCGGCGGCTTCATGGTCGTGCCGATGAACGCGCTGCTGCAGCACCGCGGCCACAACCTGATGGGCTCGGGGCGTTCGATCGCCGTGCAGAACTTCAACGAGCAGGCCGCCATCCTCGGCCTGGGCGCGTTCTATTCGGCGCTGACGCGCGGCGGCCTGTCGGTGTTCGGCTCGATCGCGATCTTCGGCATCTTCGTCACCTGCACCAGCTGGCTGATCTGGCGCTGGCACCGGCGCAACCTCGTCGAGCATCGCGCGGAGGTCGAAGGCCTGCTCGCGATCGCCCGCAGCGACAGTCACTGAGCCGATGACCGCGCTTCACCCGCGGCCCCGCACCGCGGGGCCGGTGCTCGCCCTGCTGGTCAACGCCTTCACGTGGGGCGTGTCGTGGTGGCCGTTCCGCCAGCTGCAGGCGATGGGGCTGCATCCGCTGTGGGCGACGACCATCATCTACGTGCTGTCGGCGCTCGCCATCCTGGCCTGGCGGCCGGCGGCGCTGCGGCAGTTCGTCGGCCATCCGGCGCTGTGGCTGATCTTCCTGGGCTCGGGCGCGACCAACGCCACCTTCAACTGGTCGGTGAGCATCGGCGACGTCGTGCGCGTGGTGCTGCTGTTCTACCTGATGCCGCTGTGGTCGCTGCTGCTGGCGCGCGTCATCCTCCAGGAGCGGCTGACGACGAGCGCCCTGGTGCGCGTGGCGATGGCGCTGGCCGGCGCGGGGCTGGTGCTGTCGCAGGGCGGGGTCGCCGAAGGCGGCGGCGCGCCGCGCGCGGGCCTGCTGCCCGACGTGCTGGCGCTGCTGGGCGGCTTCGCGTTCGCGCTGAACAACGTGATGCTCAAGCGCGAGTCGGCGCAGCCCGAGGAAGGGCGGGCGCTGGCGATGTTCCTGGGCGGGACGATCGTGGCCGGCGCGACCGCGACGGCGCTGTCGGCCGCCGGCGCCGCGGGCGTGCAGTGGCCAGTCGCGACCGTGCACTGGGTGCTGCCGGCGCTCGGCCTGGCGCTCGTGTTCATGGCCTCCAACCTGTGCCTGCAGTACGGCGCGGCGCGGCTGTCCGCGGCCGCCACCGCGGTGGTGATGCCCTGCGAGGTGCTGTTCGCCGCGCTGACCTCGGTCTGGTGGGGCGGCGCCACGCTGCACGCGAGCGTGCTGGCCGGCGGCGCGCTGATCCTGGCCGCCACGCTGGCCAGCGTGCTCGAGAAGCGCTGAAGCCTCTGTTGTTTCGCGTTCACGCGGATGCCGCGGCGGCGCGCATCCATCTACCATCACCATCCTCATCTCCAGGAGCGCCCATGTCCGCCAAGACGCTTTACGACTTCTCCGCCACCTCCATCCAGGGCCAGCCGGCCGACTTCGGCTCGCAGCGCGGCAAGGTCTTCCTGATCGTCAACACCGCCAGCAAGTGCGGCTTCACGCCGCAGTTCGCGGGCCTGGAGCAGCTGGCGTCCGACTACAAGGACCGCGGCCTGGTCGTCGTCGGCTTCCCGTGCAACCAGTTCGGCCACCAGGATCCGGGCGCGAACTCGGAGATCGAGAGCTTCTGCCAGCTCAACTACGGCGTCAGCTTCCCGATGATGGAGAAGGTGGACGTCAACGGCGCCAAGGCCCATCCGTTGTGGAAGTGGCTCAAGTCCGAGAGGCCGGGCGTGCTGGGCACCGAGGCGATCAAGTGGAACTTCACCAAGTTCCTGGTCGGCAAGGACGGCCACGTCCTCAAGCGCTTCGCGCCGAACGACGAGCCGGACAAGCTGCGCGGCGACATCGAGTCCGCGCTCGCGGTCTAAGCCGTCCCCGACACCGGCCAGCGCGCGATCTCCAACCCCCGGTAGCGCCGGACGATCCAGCCGCGCGCGGCCCACTGCGCCAGCCACTCGTTGGCGGTCTGGCGCGACACGTTGGCCCGCGTCGCCAGCTCCGACTGCGTCAGCTGCATCGTCCACGGGCCCGGCCCGACCGGCGCGGCGCGGCCCTCGCGCCGCAGGTGTTGCAGCGCCAGGCACAGCCGCTCCTCGGCGCCGCGATGGCGCGCGGCCTCCAGCAGCTTGAGCGTGCCGTCGTAGCGGCGTGCGAACTCGCGCATGAGCGAGCGCGCGAAGCCGGGCACCTCGTCCATCAGCCAGGCGTAGGCCGAGGGGCCGATCACGAGCAGTCGCGTGGTCTCCAGCGCCAACGCCTCGTAGGTCGACGGCAGCCCGGTGACGAACGACGCCAGCCCGAAGGTGCGGCCGGCCTCGACGTTTTCCACCACCGACACCTGCCCCTGCGCGTTCGAGAAGCGCGTCTCGACGCAGCCCGCCAGCACGCCGAACAGCGCGGGCGTGGCGTCGCCCTGCGCGAACAGCGTGGCGCATGCGGCCAGCCGGCGGGTGCGCAGGCGCGACTCGACCGCGGCCCACCGCGCGTCGCTCCAGGCGATGTCGGGGAAGTTGAGGTCGAACAGCGCACGGGTGTCGAAGGCCATCCGCGGATTGTCGGACAGCCGACAATCCACCATGCGGCGCGGGACTACGCTGTGCGCATCGCCACCCACGCCGAGCACCATGACGCCCGAGCAAGACCCCGCCGTGATCGCCGCGCTGCAGGCGCGATTCGCCTTCTTCTCGGGCGAGCCAATGCGCGACGATCCGCTGAACCAGGCGCTGTGCGCCGCCGCCGCGCGCCGCCCCGACTGGGCCGCGCTGCTCGCCCACGCGCCGGCGCCGCAGCGCCTGCCGCTGCTGTGGCTGGCGGCCCTGCAGGATCGCGTCCTCGCGCTGGTGGAGGCGGGCGAGCGTCCCGCGCTCGCCGGCTACTACGCCAGCGCCGGCCCGGCGCGCGCGCCCGACGCCGCGCTCGACATGCACCTGGCCGGCTTCATCGACCGCCATCGCGACGCGCTCGCGCAGGCGATCGCCACCCGGACCACGCAGACCAACGAGATCGGCCGCTCCGCGATCCTGTGGCCGGTCCTGCAAGGCCTGGTGGAGGCGACAGGGCGCCGCCGCCTCGCGCTGCTGGACGTCGGCTGCAGCGCCGGCCTGAACCTGGGCGTCGACCGCTGGCGCTACCGCTACGTCGACGACGCCAGCGGCGCGACGGTCGCCACGACGCCGCCCGATCGCGACCCGCGCGCGCCCGAGATCGCGTGCTGCCTGCTCGCGGGCACGCGCGCGGGCGCCGTCGCGCGCGACGCCGTGCCGGAGATCGTCGCCCGCGCCGGCGTCGACCTGCACCCGGTCGCCGTCGACGACCCCGCCGCGGTGCGCTGGCTGCGCGCCTGCCTGTGGCCGCACGACGGCGAACGGCGCGCGCGCTTCGACGCCGCCGTGGCGATCGCGCGCACGCAGGCCTGGCCGCTGCGCGCCTGCACCGACGTCGTCGCCGCGGTCGACGAGTGGCTGGACGGCATGCCGGCCGACGCGATGCCGGTCGTCTTCGACAGCTGGGTGCTGTCGTACTTCGACGCGCCGCTGCGGCGCCGCTACGCCGACCGCCTGCTGCAGCACGTGGCCGCGCGCGGCGCCGCCTGGATCAGCGCCGACGACCCGGCGCTGTCGCGCGCCTGGTGGCCGGCCAGGCCCGAGTCCAGCGCGGACAAGCTGGCCAACGCGACGTCATGGACGGTCGCCCGCCCCGACGGCCAGGGCGGTGTCGCATGGCAACTGGCGGCCACGTCGCATGCCCATGGCCGCTGGATGCTTTGCGAAGGCTGACCCGGGGCAGGTGCTCGATAATCGAAAGCCGTCCCTCCAAAAGCGCCCATAGCCATGTTCGAGCACATTGAACCGTTCGCCGGTGACCCGATCCTGTCGTTGAACGAGGATTTCCAGAAGGATCCGCGCGCCAACAAGATCAACCTGTCGATCGGCATCTACTTCGACGACGAAGGCCGCATCCCGGTGCTCGACTGCGTGCGCCGGGCGGAGGCGCAGCTGCTGGAGAAGGGCGGCGCCAAGCCCTACCTGCCCATCGAGGGCAACGCCGACTTGCGCCGCGGCGTGCAGACGCTGCTGTTCGGCGCCGGCTCGCGCGCCGTCGCCGAGGGCCGCGTCGTCACGCTGCAGACCGTGGGCTCCAGCAGCGCGCTCAAGGTCGGCGCCGACTTCATCAAGCGCTGGTTCCCCGACTCCGGCGTGTGGGTCAGCGACCCGACCTGGGACAACCACCGCTCGATGTTCGAGGGCGCCGGCGTCAAGGTGTCCACCTACCCGTACTACGACGCGGCCACCGGCGGCCTGAGGTTCGACGCGATGCTGGCCGCGCTGTCCGAGCTGCCCGCGCGCAGCGTCGTGCTGCTGCACGCCTGCTGCCACAACCCGACTGGCGTCGACCTGACGCCCGCGCAGTGGCAGGCGCTGATCCCGGTCCTGAAGCAGCGTCAGCTGCTGCCGTTCCTGGACATGGCCTACCAGGGCTACGGCGACGGCATCGAGGAGGACGCGTTCGCGATCCGCGCGCTGGCCGACGCCGGCCTGCCGTTCTTCTGCGCCAACTCGTTCTCCAAGAGCATGAGCCTGTACGGCGAGCGCGCCGGCGCCCTCAGCGTCTGCGCGCCGACGGCTGCCGAGGCCCAGCTCGCGCTCGGCCAGCTCAAGGCCACGGTGCGCCGCAACTACTCCAGCCCGCCCATCCACGCCGGCGCCGTCGTCGCCACCGTGCTGGACACGCCGGCCCTGCGCGCGTCCTGGAACGCCGACGTCGACGCGATGCGCACCCGAATCCAGGCGATGCGCAGGACGCTGCACGACGTGCTGGTCGCCAAGGTGCCGGGCCGCGACTTCGGCTACTTCCTGACCCAGCGCGGCATGTTCAGCTACACGGGCCTGTCCGCGGCCCAGGTCGACCGCCTGCGCGAGGAGTTCGGCGTCTACCTGATCCGCTCGGGCCGCATGTGCGTGGCCGGGCTGAACACGCGCAACGTCGAGGCGACGGCCAACGCGATGGCGGCCGTCCTCTGAAGCGGGCCGCGGCCTCAGTGCCGCACCATGGGCTGCCTGGCGGCGGCCTCGACCAGCAGCCCGCGCAGCCAGCGGTGCGCCGGGTCGTCGTCCTTGCGCAGGTGCCACATCATCTCGACGTTGACCGACGCCAGCGCCAGCGGCAGCGGCTTCTGCACCAGCCGGTGCTCGGCGCCGGTGGCCGGCAGGAACTGGCGCGGCAGCACGGTCAGCAGGTCCGAGCGCGCGACGACGCTGCCGGCGGTGGCGAACTGGTTGACGGTCAGCACGATGCGGCGCTGGCGGCCCACGGTGGCCAGCGCCTCGTCGACGAAGCCGTGCGCGCGGCCGGAGAACGTCACCAGCAGGTGATGCGCCGCGACGAAGGTGTCCAGCGTCAGTTCCTGGCCGGCCAGCGGATGGTCGTGCCGCATCACGCAGACGTACTCGGTCGCGTAGAGCTGGCGGTGGTGCAGCGTGGCGTCGCCGCCCTGCGCGACGATGGCGGCGATCGCGTTCGGGAAGTAGCCGACGGCCAGGTCGGCGTCGGCCTCCTCGACCAGGCGGCGCGGGTCGCGCGTGGTCAGCGGCAGCGTGCGGATGTTGGCCAGCGCGCGCTGGCTCTCGATGGCCGAGATCAGGTGCGGCAGCAGCATCGCGGCGGTGGCGTCGGCCATGGCGATGCTGAAGGTGGCGGCGTCGCGTGCCGGGTCGAAGTCGGGCGGCGACAGCGCGCCCTGCAGCTGCGCCAGCGCGGCGCGCACCTGCGGCCACAGCAGCTCGGCGCGGGCGGTCGGCCGCATGCCGTGGGCGCTGCGGTGGAACAGCTCCTCGCCGATCGCCCCATGCAGCCGCTTCAGGGCGTGGCTGGCGGCCGGCTGCGTCATCGCCAGGCGCTCCGCGGCGCGGGTGAGGCTGCCTTCGGCCATCACGGCGTCGAAGACGCGCAGCAGGTTGAGGTCCAGCGTGCGGAAGTTCACGAAGAATGACCCGCGTCAGAGATATGAACATCAAGTATATCTTGAATGCCCAACATTCATTGGAGTATCAAAGGGAAAACCCTTAAAGTTCTCCCATCGCATCTCTACCGAGGTGCACTTGCAGGGAAACACCATGACCGCCATCACTTCCGGCACCTACGGCCACCAACCGATCTTCACCGGCGCGATCCGCCAGTTGGTCGCCGGCCTGTTCTCGTCCACGTCGTCCGCCGCGCGCCCGGTGCGCAAGGCCGTCGCCGCGTCCGCCAAGATCGAGCGTCCCGCCAGCACCTTCCGCGCCCGCGTGCGCGAAGCCAACGAGGTGCGCGAGCTGGCGCGCAGCGTCGAGCTGCACTCGCCGGGCTTCGCCGCCGACCTGTACGCCGCCGCCTCGCGCCACGAAGGCTACGACGACTGAGTAACCGGGGTCGGCTCGCTCGAGCCGGATCCCGGCGAGGCCGCGCCGCGGCCTCCTACTGTTTTTCCACGATCGTGGGCACCAGTTGCAGCGCGGTGCGGACCCGCTCCGCCGCGCTCCTGGCCTCGTCCCGCGACGTGTAGGGCCCCGCCTGCAGCCTGTTGAGGCCGTGGTCGGTGAAGACCGCCAGCAGCGGGGCCAGCCAGGGCTGCTCGTCGATGAGCTTGCGCTGGAAATCGAGCGCGCCGTCGCGCTGCTTGAACGCCCCCAATTGCAGCCACCAGCCGATGCCGGCCTTGGTCTCGGCATGCCCGCGTTCGTCCGGCCCGGCCACGCTCGCGGGCGCCGGTGCGCTCGCGGGGGGGCCTGCCGTCGCCACCGTCGAGGGGACCGGCGTCACCACGCCCGCGACCGGGGCCGCGGCGTCCGTCGCGGCGGCCGCGCCGAGGTCGACCGGCGGCTGCGGCGCTGCCGGCACGCTCGCGGCGCTGCCCGGCCGGGGCGCGTCGGCCGCGGCGACGACGACGTCGTTCGTGCCCGGCGGCAGCACCCGCGCGGATGCGGTGGCGACGCGCGGGACGCTGATGCCCGGCGGCGTCGTCGGCAGCGGGTTGGCCGCGGCCACGGCCGTCGGCGCCTCGCCGGGCGCCGCCTTGCGGAACGCGGCGCCGGTGCGGATGTCGTCGTCGGTGATGCGGGTGACCTCGACCTGCGCCACGCCGCCCAGCACGCCCAGCTTCAGCGCCGCGGTGTACGACAGGTCGATCACGCGGCCGCGCACGAACGGCCCGCGGTCGTTCACGCGCACGATCACCTCCTTGCCGTTGGACGGGTTGCGCACCCGCGCGTAGCTCGGGATCGGCAGCGTCTTGTGCGCGGCCGTCATCGCGTACATGTTGTAGGCCTCGCCGCTGGCCGTGCGGCGGCCGTGGAACTTCTTGCCGTACCAGGACGCCAGGCCTTTCTCGGTCAGCGCGCGGCCGTCGGTCAGCGGCGTGTAGGTCTTGCCGCCGACCTCGTAGGGCTTGTTGGGGCCGCCGTTGCGGATGGCCTCGATCTGGGGCACGGCGTCGGGCACCGCGTCGAGGTTCTGCGGCGGCTTGGCGTCCGGGCCGTCGCGCCCGGCGGTGCCGGGGGGCAGGCGCGAGACGTTGCCCGGGCCGGGTGGCGCGGTGGGCGTCGTCTGGCAGGCGGCCAGCACGGCCAGCAGCAGCGTCGACGCGGCGGTGCGCAGCGTCGGGGCCAGGGTCAGCGGCGATGGGCGAGGGTCACGATGCGGCATTCGGCGAGGCGGTCGGCCCGTCTCCGGGCGGTGGCCCGCGGGGAGGCCCGCGCGCCGGGCGAGCTTACACCGGGCCCGCCGGCGGCCGGCTTCAGGATGTGACGGCCGCCACGCCGGCACGCAAGCTGCTTGGAAGCCGCGCGATGTCGACCCCTATACTGCACCCGGCCTTACCCAGGTCGCGCACGGAGCCTTCTGCAATGAATACGCGCTACAAGCCGTCGCTCGCCCGAGCGCTCGCCATCCTGGCGCTCGCCGCGTCCGGCGCCGCCGTCCATGCGGCCGTCATCCCGCCCGGCACCGTGCTGGCCGCGCGGCAGGAGATGGTGCGCAACAACTTCGCGGAACCAGAATCGCTGGATCCGGCCTACATCGAATCGGTGCCTGCCGGCGAGATCGATCGCGACCTGTTCGAAGGCCTCACGTCCACCGATCACCACAGCAACGTCGTCCCCGGCGTCGCGGAATCCTGGAAGCAGACGGATGCGACGACCTGGGTGTTCAGGCTGCGCAAGAACGCCGTGTGGTCGAACGGCCAGCCGGTGACTGCCGACGACTTCGTCTACGCCTGGAGGCGCTTCCTCGACCCGAAGACGGCTGCCAAGATCGCCACCACGTATGGCGTCTACCTGCTCAACGGCATCGAGGTGGTCAATGGCAAGAAGCCGGGGACCGAGCTCGGCGTGAAGGCGATCGACAAGCAGACGCTGGAGGTCCGCACCGCCGGCCCGGTGCCCTTCCTGCCGGCCGTGATGTCGGTGGCGCAGTACGCGCCGCAGCCCAGGGCGGTGATCGAGAAGTTCGGCAGGGACTGGACGAAGCCGGGCAACATGGTCAGCAACGGCGCGTACGTGCTCAAGGACTGGCAGGTCAACAGCAAGGTCGTCGTCGAGAAGAACCCGACGTACTGGGACGCGGCCAACGTGCAGCTCACGCGCGTGACCTTCCTGTGCGTGGAGGACGGCAACGCCGACCTCAAGCTGTACCAGTCCGGCGAGAACGACTTCATGCAGCAGATCGCGCCGGGCTCCTACAACGCGCTCAAGGCGCAGTACCCGGGCGAGATGCACAGCGGGCCGCTGCTGGGCCTGCGCTTCTACGCGCTCAACACCGCCGACCCGCTGCTCAAGGACGTGCGCGTGCGCAAGGCGCTGTCGATGGTGATCGACCGCGACATCCTCGCGAGCAAGGTGACGGCCGACGGCCAGGCGCCGCTGTACGGCCTGGCGGTCAAGGGCCTGGCCGCCATCCAGCAGACGCGCTACGACTGGGCCGACTGGCCCATGGACAAGCGCGTGGCCGAGGCCAGGAAGCTGCTGGCCGAGGCCGGCGTGAAGCCCGGCACGCGGCTGAAGTTCACGTACAACAACAGCGACTATCACAAGAAGATGGCGATCTTCGCCGCCTCCGAGTGGAAGACCAAGCTGGGCCTGGAGACCGACATCGACAGCCTCGAGTTCAAGGTGCTGATCCGCAAGCGCCACGACGGCGACTACCAGATCGCGCGCCACGGCTGGGTCGCGACCTTCAACGACGCCACGCTGTTCCTCGCGCTGATCCAGTGCGGCTCGGAGGTCAACGACCAGCGCAGTTGCAACAAGAAGGCCGACGAACTGATTGCCCAGGGCAACGCCAGCACCGACCCTGCGAAGCGCGAGGCCTTGCTGACCCAGGCCGCGAAGATCGCGATGGACGGCTACCCCCTGATCCCGCTGCTGCAGTACTCGGCGCCGCGCCTGGTCAAGCCCTGGGTCGGCGGCTACGACGACATGAACGGGCAGGAGCGCTACCGCAGCAAGGACTTCTACATCGTCAAGCACTGAGGCGTCGATCTCGATGTGGGCCTACGTCGTCCGCCGCCTGCTGGTGACCATCCCCACGGTGCTGGCCGTGGTCACGCTCTGCTACGTGCTGCTGCACCTGACGCCGGGAGGCCCGTTCGACGCCGAGCGCAAGGTGTCGGACGCGGTGCTGGCCAACCTGCAGGCCAAGTACCACCTCGACCTGCCGCCGTGGCAGCAATACCTGTACTACCTGCGCGACCTGCTGCACGGCGACCTCGGCGCCTCGTTCCGCTACGCCGACTGGTCGGTCAACGACCTCGTGGCGCGCGCGCTGCCGGTGTCGCTGGCCATCGGCGGCACGGCGATGGCGGTCGCCGCGATCGTCGGCGTCGCGATGGGCATCGTCGCCGCGCTGCGGCAGAACAGCTGGGTCGACGTCGTCGTCATGCTGGTGGGCAACGTGGGCAGCGTCCTGCCGTCGTTCGTGCTGGGGCCGCTGCTGGTGCTGGTGTTCGCGATCACGCTGCCGTGGCTGCCCTCGGGCGGCTGGGACGACTTCGCGCCGCGCTACATGGTGCTGCCCATCGTGCTGCTGACGCTGATCAACGTCTCCACCATCGGCCGCATCATGCGCGGCAGCCTGATCGAGGTGATGGGCTCGAACTTCATCCGCACGGCGCGCGCCAAGGGGCTGCCGATGCGCGTCGTCGTGCTGCGCCACGCGCTGCGGCCGGCGCTGCTGCCGGTGGTATCGGTGATCGGGCCGCTGGCGATATCGTCGATCACGTCGGCCATCGTCACCGAGTCGTGGTTCTCGATCCCCGGGCTCGGCAAGCTGATCGTCAACGGCGCGTCCGACCGCGACTACACGCTGGTGCTGGGCCTGGTGGTGCTGGTCACCGTGATGGCGGTGCTGCTCAACCTGCTGGTCGACCTCGCGTACGCGTGGCTCGATCCGAAGATCCGCTATTGAGATGAGCGCGGTCACGCCCACCGTCGTCGACGCCGCGCCCGCCGGCCGCAGCCCGTGGCGCGATGCGCGCCAGCGCTTCCTGCGCCATCGCGCGGCCGTCGTCAGCGTCGTCGTGCTGGCGCTGATCACGCTGGCCTGCGTGTTCGGGCCGATGCTGCTGCCCAACGCGTTCGACTCCGTCGACTGGAGCCTGACGAGCGCGCCGCCCACGCGCGCCGGCTGGCACCTGTTCGGCACCGACGAGCTCGGGCGCGACCTGCTGGTGCGCACGCTGATCGGCGGCCGCGTCTCGCTGCTGGTGGGCGTGCTGGCGACGCTGGTGTCGACGACCATCGGCGTCGTCTGGGGCGCGGTCGCGGGCTTCGCCGGCGGGCGTGTCGACGGCGTGATGATGCGCATCGTCGACATGGCGTACGCCGTGCCGTATCTGCTCGTCGCGATCCTCGTGGTCACCGTGTTCGGGCGCGACATCCTGCTCGTGGTGGGCGCCATCGCCGCGCTGTCGTGGCTGAACATGGCGCGCGTCGTGCGCGGGCAGACGCTGGCCATCAAGTCGCGCGAGTTCATCGAGGCGGCGCACGCGATCGGCGTGCCGACCTGGCGCATCATCTTCCAGCACGTCGTGCCCAACCTGATGGGCGTGGTCGTGATCTACACGTCCATCCTGGTGCCGGGCGTGATCCTCACCGAGTCGGTGCTGTCGTTCCTGGGCCTGGGCGTGCAGGAGCCGATGACCAGCTGGGGCGTGCTGATCCACGACGGCGCAGCCGTGATGGGCGCCGCGCCGTGGATGATCCTGTTTCCCGCCGGCGCGCTGTCGATCACGCTGTACTGCGCCAACTTCATCGGCGACGCGCTGCGCGACGCGCTCGATCCCAAGGACCGCTGAGGCGATGAGCGACGCGACGACCACGCCGGTGCTGGAAGTGCGCGACCTCAGCGTCCGCTTCGCGACCAGCGACGGCCCCGTGTACGCGGTCAACGACGTGGCCTTCGCGCTGGGCCGCGGCCAGACGCTGGGCATCGTCGGCGAATCCGGCTCGGGCAAGTCGCAGACGATGCTCGCGATGATGGGCTTGCTGGCGCGCAACGGCAGCGCCACCGGCCGGGTGCTGCACCATGGCCGCGACCTGCTGGGGCTGCCGGAGGCCGAGCTCAACGCCGTGCGCGGCGACCGCATCGCGATGATCTTCCAGGATCCGATGACGTCGCTGAACCCGTACCTGACCGTCGAACGCCAGATGACCGAGGTGCTGGAGCTGCACCGCGGCTGCAGCCGGCGCGAGGCGCGGGTGCGCGCCATCGCGGCGCTGGACGCCGTGAAGATCCCCGACGCGAAGCGCCGCATCGATTTCTACCCGCACGAGTTCTCCGGCGGCATGCGCCAGCGCGTGATGATCGCGATGGCGCTGCTGTGCGAGCCCGAGGTCCTGATCGCCGATGAGCCCACCACCGCGCTCGACGCCACCGTGCAGGCGCAGATCGTGCAGCTGCTGCGCGACCTGCAGCGCGAGCACGGCACGGCCATCGTGATGATCACGCACGACCTGGGCGTGGTCGCCGGCCTGTGCGACGACGTGCTCGTCATGTACGGTGGCCGCGTGATGGAGCACGCGTCGGCCGACGACATCTTCCACCGCCCGTCGCACCCATACACGCGCGGCCTGCTCGCAGCGCTGCCGCGGCTGGACGCCGGCGCCGAGACGCTGCGCAGCATCCCCGGCAACCCGCCCAACATGAACGCGCTGCCGCCGGGCTGCCCGTTCTCGGCACGCTGCGGCTTCGTGCAGGCGCGCTGCACCGCGACGATGCCGCTGCTGCAGCCGCTGGCACCGGGCGCCGCGACGCTGCGCGCCTGCCATCGCCCAGTGGCCGAGCTCGACGCGCTGGAGGGCGCCGATGTCTGAGGGCACGACGCCGCTGCTGTCGGTGCGCGACGTCAAGGTGCACTTCAAGGTGCGCGACCGCAAGGCCTGGCCGTGGACGCCGGCCGCCACGCTCAAGGCCGTCGACGGCGTGTCGTTCGACCTGCGCGCCGGCGAGACGCTGGGCATCGTCGGCGAGTCAGGCTGCGGCAAGTCGACGCTGGCGCGCGCCTGCCTGAACCTGATCCCCGCGACGAGCGGCGAGGTCGTCTGGCAGGGCCAGGCCTTGCGGCCCGGCGACCACGCCGCCTGGCTCGCCGCGCGGCGCGACATCCAGATCATCTTCCAGGATCCGCTCGCCTCGCTCGATCCGCGCATGACGGTGGCGCGCATCGTCGGCGAGCCGCTGCGCATCCACCGTCCGGAACTCAGCGACGCCGAGGTGCACGCGAAGGTGCTCGCCGTGATGGCCGAGGTCGGCCTGACGCCGCAGCAGGTCAACCGATACCCCCACGAGTTCTCCGGCGGCCAGTGCCAGCGCATCGGCATCGCGCGGGCGCTGATCCTGGAGCCCAAGCTGATCATCTGCGACGAGCCGGTGTCGGCGCTGGACGTGTCGATCCGCGCGCAGATCGTCAACCTGCTGCAGGAGCTGCAGCGCCGCAAGGGCCTGGCGCTGATCTTCATCGCGCACGACCTCGCGGTGGTCAAGCACATCAGCGACCGCGTGCTGGTGCTGTACCTCGGCAGGACGATGGAGATCGCGCGCGGCGACGCGCTGTATGCCCGCCCGGGGCATCCGTACACCGAGGCGCTGCTGTCGGCGGTGCCCGTCCCCGACCCGCGCGTCGAGCGCGGCAAGGTGCTGCAGCTGCTGTCGGGCGACATGCCCTCGCCGATCGCGCCGCCGTCGGGCTGCGTGTTCCGCACCCGATGCCCGAAGGCGGTTCCGCGCTGCGCGCAGGAGACGCCGGCGCTGCGCGCGCTCGATGGCCAGACGTCCGCGGCCTGCCTGCTGGCGGTCGAGCGCACCGGCTGACCGATAAGTTGATCGGACAAATCGCCGCACCGGCGCACCCGGCCTCCCTCGTCGCGAGGCACCCGCAACGTAGGGGGTGCCGGTCGCGACCATCGCGCCTATAGTCGATTTCCACGTCCGCGCGGGCCGTGAGGCGCGCGTCGCCCGAGGTTTCCGGTCTGGAGAGAGACAGCATGCCCAAGCACTCGCGCTTCCGTTGGACCCTGGCCGCGGCGGGGCTCGCCGTCGCGGCGGCGATCGTGGCCGTCACGGCCTGCCACTCCGGGCCCAAGGCCGGCGAGGTGCTCGACGAGGCGATGCAGGCGGGCCGCACCGCGGAGTCCTTCCCGCACGCCGACGAGAACTACTTCGCCGACATGGACAACGGCGTCGCGCTGACGCCCGACGAGATCAAGGGCCGCAACATGTGGCTGGTCTGGAGCGGCGGCAACGACCGCTTCTGGGACGGCCTGACCACCACCACCTTCGGCGCGTTCGACCTGCTCAAGATCGTGTCGACGCATCCCGAGCTCGGCTTCACGCGCGCCAACCGCTGGAACAACCTCGGCCTGGTCAACGAGCCCTGCTTCCAGGCCGCGACCGGGCCGGACCCCAAGCGCTTCGGCCTGTGGCTGGACCAGCGCCGCGCCGACTGCCCGGCCGACCCGTTCGAGAACGAGGCCAAGTACCCCGGCGTGAAGATCGGCGCCCGCGGCGCGGCCAAGATGCCCGATGGCAGCACCTTGCCGGTCGGCTCGTTCTACGGCTACGCCAGCGGCATCGCCGGCCTGCGCCTGTTCCCGAATCCGAAGTTCGACGAGGCGGCCGCGGCGCGCTGGGATCCGAAGCGCTACTACACCGACCCGAGCTACTACAACGACAAGGACCTCGTGCGGCCGTACCGCGTGGGCATGTCCTGCGGCTTCTGCCACGTCGGCCCGAGCCCGATCCATCCGCCCGCCGACCCGGCCGCGCCGCAATGGGCCAACCTCAGCTCGTCGGTGGGCGCGCAGTACATGTGGGTCGACCGCCTGTTCATCGTCAACTCCGGCAAGCCCGAGGGCCAGCGCAACTTCATGTACCAGCTGGCGCACACCTTCCGCCCGGGCAGCATGGACACCTCGCTGATCTCCACCGACGGCATCAACAACCCGCGCACGATGAACGCGGTCTACGACTTCCCGTCGCGCATGGGCATGGCGGCGCGCATCGGCGACGAGAAGCTCGCCGGCGGCGGCCTCGACAACAAGCAGTTCAACCAGTACCCCGGCGCGCCCGACGCGCTCAAGGGCTTCTTCACGGCGCCCGACCAGGTCAAGACGCCGCACGTCCTCAAGGACGGCGCCGACTCCGTGGGCCTGCTGGGCGCGCTCAACCGCGTATACCTGAACATCGGCCTGTTCAGCGAGGAATGGCTGCTGCACTTCAACGCGGTCGTCGGCGGCAAGCACATCACGCCGATCACCATCGCCACCGCCGAGAAGAATTCCGCCTACTGGAAGGCGACCGAGGCCGGCACCTACGACACCGCGCTGTTCTTCCTGAAGGCCGCGCAGCCCGACCGGCTGAAGGATGCCCCAGGGGGGAGCGACTACCTCAAGGCCGACCCGGCGCTGCTGGCGCACGGCAAGGACGTCTTCGCCAACACCTGCGCCCGCTGCCACTCGAGCAAGGCGCCGCCGCTGCCGGCGTCGTTGGACCTGAACGCCAAGGCCTGCGCCGGCGCGAACTACCTCGGCTGCTTCAGGCGCTACTGGCAATACACGCAGACCGACGCCTACAAGGCTGCGATGCGCGCCGTCGTGCAGGCGCCGGACTTCCTAGAGCACAACTACCTGTCCAGCGACGCGCGCATCCCCGCCACGCTGCTGCGCACCAACGCCTGCAGCCCGCTCGCCACGAACGCGATCGGCGGCAACATCTGGGACAACTTCTCGTCGCAGAGCTACAAGGAGCTGCCCTCGATCGGTACCATCACGATCACCAACCCGCTCACAGGCGACCCCATGCCCTACCCGATGCCCGCCGGCGGGCGCGGCTACACGCGCGTGCCGTCGCTGATCAGCGTGTGGTCGACCGCGCCCTACCTGCTGAACAACAGCGTCGGAACGTTTACCACCGACCCGTCGGTGGCGGCGCGCATGAAGATGTTCGACGCGTCCATCGAGCAGATGCTGTGGCCCGAGAAGCGCCAGCGCGACGCCGTCTTCGGCGACAAGGTGCTGGGCACCATCGACCGCACCACGCAGCGCAGCCGCATCTTCATCCCGGCCGGCTACCTGCCCGACGCGCTGCGGCCGCTGCAGGGCCTGCATCGCTTCATCCCATCGTGGGTGGACACCGGCGGCGACGTCACGCTGGACCAGATCCCCAAGGGCGTGCCGGTGGGGCTGCTGTCCAACGTCATCCTGCCGTCGGAGACCGATACCAACCTCGGCGAGGGCCAGCGCCTGGAGAACATCTCCGCGCTCGCGCTCGAACTGCAGGCCGACCTGCTCAAGGCGCCCGACAACGCCACCGACGACCAGCTGATGGAGACCTTCAGGAACCTCGGCCCGCGCCTGCTCAAGCTCAGCAAGTGCCCCGACCTCGTCGTCAACCGCGGCCACTACTTCGGCACCACGCAGTTCAACAAGCAGGACGGCCTGTCCGCCGACGAGAAGTCCTTCGGCCACGAACCCGAGCTGACCGACGACGACCGCCGCGCGTTGATCGAGTTCCTGAAGACGTTCTAGCCACCGAATGGTCGCCGCGCACGAGCAGGACTGGGACGTCGTCGTCGTCGGTTCCGGCGCCGGCGGCGGCACGCTCGCCGCGCGCCTGGCCGAGCACGGCTTGCGCGTGTTCCTGCTCGAGGCCGGCGGCGACGCGCCCACCGAGGCCGTGCCCGGCATGCCCGAGGATCACGACGTCCCCGCGTTCCACCCGTTCGCGTCGGAGAACCCGGCGATGCGCTGGGACTTCCGCGTGCGCCACTACGCCGACGCCACGCAGCAGGCGCGCGACTGGAAGAGCCGCGAAGGCACGGTGCTGTACCCGCGCGCCGCCACGCTGGGCGGCTGCACCGCGCACAACGCGATGATCTTCATGCTGCCGCACGACTCCGACTGGGACGGCATCGCCGCGCTCACCGGCGACAGGAGCTGGCGCGCGAGCCGCATGCGGCGCTACGCGAAGCGCGTCGAGAACTGCCGCCATCGCCCGTTCTGGCGCGCGCTGGCCGCGCTGGGCATCGACCCGCTGGGTCACGGCTGGCGCGGCTGGCTGGACGTCGAGCGCGCGATGCCGCTGGAGGCGTTCCTCGATTCCGCGATGCTGCGTCTGATCGTCGACGCGAGCGCCGTCGTCACGCTGGGGGTGCGCCGGCCGCTGTCCAGCCTGTGGCGCGCGCTGCGCGGGCGCGGCGACCCGAACGCGCGGCGTCTCGGCGGCAAGCCGTTCGAGGGCGCCTGCTACACGCCGCTGTCGACCGCGGGCCACAAGCGCACGGGCGCCCGCGAGCGCCTGCTGGCCGTGCGCGAGCATCATCCGGACCGGTTGCACATCGAGCTCGACGCCCTGGCCACGCGCGTGCTGTTCGACGACCACCAGCGCGCCGTCGGCGTCGAATACCGCAAGGGGCCGCACCTGTACCGCGCGCACGCCCAGACGCAGGACGGTGGCGAGCTGCGCCAAGTGCGCGCGCGGCGCGAGGTCGTGCTGTGCGGCGGCGCGTTCAACACGCCGCAGCTGCTGATGCTGTCGGGCGTGGGGCCGGCCGACGAACTGCAGCGCCACGGCATCGCCGTGCGCGTCGACCTCGCCGGCGTGGGCCGCAACCTGCAGGATCGCTACGAGGTCGCGGTGACTCACCCGATGCCGCGGCGCTGGGACGGCCTGCGCGGCGCGCACTTCCGGCGCGGCGACGAGGCCTGGCGCGAGTGGGACGCGAGCCCGCGCGGCGGCATGTATATCTCCAGCGGCTGCACCATCGGCCTGGCGGGCCGCTTCGGCCCGCAGGCGGGCGACCCGGACGTCTTCGCGATGGCCCTGCCCACGCGCTTCGAGGGCTACTTCCCGGGGTATTCGAAGTGGCTGCAGGATCATCCGGATTTCCTGAGCTGGGCCGTGCTCAAGGCCCACACGCGCAACCGCGCGGGCACCGTGCGCCTGCGTTCCGCAGATGCGCGCGATACCCCCTTGATCGACTTCCACTATTTCGCCGCCGACGACGACCCGGCGGGCGAGGACGTGCGCGCCGTGGTCGACGCCATCAAGTTCGTGCGCCGCGTGATGGCCCCGCTCGTGCGCTCCGGGGTGGTCGAGGCCGAGGAATCGCCCGGACCCGGCATCGACTCCGACATGGCGCTCGCGCGCCACGTCCGCGACAACGCCTGGGGCCACCACGCCTCGTGCTCGTGCGCCATCGGCCCGCGCGAGCAGGGCGGCGTCGTCGACAGCCGCTTCCGCGTCCACGGCACGTCGGGACTGCGCGTGGTCGACGCCTCGGTCTTCCCGCGCATCCCCGGCTTCTTCATCGCGAGCGCGGTCTACATCGTCGCCGAGAAGGCCGCGGACGTGATGCTGGAGGACGCGACCTGACTCCCTAGAACGGCCACCCGCGCGCATTGACGCTGGGCCATGCGATGCCCAAACTGCCAGTCGACCGCTTCACCACCGCATGGGAGAGACACGATGGCCTATACCGCGACGCAACTGCTGGAGATGACGCAGCAGCAACTCGACGACCTGTTCCGCGCCAGCCCCGCGGGGCCCATCCCGAACGGCCAGGCCAAGGGCACGGCGATCATCGCGCCCGGCACGCGCTACTCCGAGAGCATCGCCGAGGTGATCAACCTGTTCGGCTGGCAGGGCAAGGTGTTCGACGCGCAGAAGGGGCTGCTCAAGAACAGCATCACGCTGTTCCACGTCCAGGCCATCGTGGCGCGCGTGTACAAGGGCGACAGCTGGCTCGACGGCAAGGAGTGCATCGTGCTGGACTATTCCGACACCTCCGTCGTCGCCCACTACGTGCGCGACGAGATCCGCCAGATCGGGCCGGGCTTCTATCTTGGCAAGGTCTACTGGGAGAAGGACCGGCTGATCGACTTCTGCCTGCAGTTCTGACGCCGGAAGGCTGGCGGTGACGCCGCAGTCGTGCTTCATGGTCGTCGCGACGATCGCGCCCGGGCGCGAGGCGGCGCTGCGCGAACTGCTGCAGTCCATGAACGCGGGACCCGGCACCGCGGACCCCATGAACGCGGTGCTGCCGTTCGGCGCGGTCGAGACGCTGCACTACGCGCGGCTCGTCGTGGTCGACGACGCGATCCAGGCCGACCTGGCCGTCTGCGGCGTCGCCGCGACGCCCATCCCGACGCGTCTCGTGCTGATGGGCGACTGCGACGGGCCCGGCGCCGACTGCCTCGCCGCCATCGCGCGGGTCGCGGACGCGGGGCTGCGGCGCATCTTCGGGCATTGCGAGGGCTTCGAGGACGGCGCCGATCTCCTCGCGTGGATGCGCGCGCACGACCGCCCGGTCGCCGTCAATTTCATCTGCCGCCTTGGTCGCACCGTGCGCCGGGTGCGCGAGGAACACGCGCTCTGGCGCGCGCTGGCCGAACGCGTGCCGCGCGGCCCGCTCGAGGCCGCCGGCGATGCGCAGCGGCGCTGCCGCGCGCTGGTCGATTTCGTGGAGGCCGAGCGGCGCGCCGGCCGCCTCGCGCTGACCGAGGAGAGCCCGACGCCGCTCGCGTGGTGGGTCGGGAACCTGCTCCATCTCGTCGTGCTGCCGCTCGTCGCGCTGCTGCTCGCGCCGCTGTGGCTGCTCGCGCTGCCGTTCGTGCTGGTGGCGCTGCGCCGGCACGAGAAGAGCGATCCCGAGTGGTGTCCGCGGCCCGATCCGGCCGCGCTGCGCGCCCTGCAGGATCTCGAGGACTTCGACGTGACGAACCAGTTCTCGGCGATCGGGCCGGTCAAGCCGGGCCGGTTCCGGCGCGTGCTGGTCCAGCTGATCCTGGTGGCCATAGCCTACAGCTGCCGCCACGTCTTCCACCGCGGCTACCTGGCGCGCGTCCAGACCATCCACTTCGCGCGCTGGGTGGTGCTCGACGACGTGGCGCGCGTGTTCTTCGCGAGCAACTACGACGGCGGCCACGAGGCCTACATGGACGACTTCATCAACAAGGTCGGCTGGGGCCTGAACCTCGTGTTCAGCAACGGCGTCGGCTGGCCGCGCACGTCGTGGCTGCTGTTCGGCGGCGCGAAGAAGGAGGCGGACTTCAAGCGCTACCAGCGGCGGCACCAGATCCCGACGCAGGTCTGGTACAAGGCCTACCCCGGCCTCACGCTGACCGACATCGAGCGCGCCGGCCGCATCCGCGCCGGCCTGCGCACGGCCGCCGACAGCGACGCCAGCGCGCTCGCCTGGTTGAGGTTGATCTGACGATGGCCACGCCGCGCGTCGACCTCGACGACATCCAGGGGCTGCTGCGCTACGGCTACAAGCACCACGTGGAGTCCGTGTTCCTCGCGCTGCGCGTGCGCGACCGCGCGGCCGCGCGCGCGTGGCTCGCGCAGGCGCCGGTCGCGAGCGCGGTGCCGCAGTCCACGCCACCCGCGACCGTCCTGCAGGTGGCGCTGAGCGCCGAAGGCCTGGCGGCCCTGGGCGTGGCCGACGACATCGCGGCGGCGTTCTCGCCGGAGTTCGTCTCGGGGCTCGCCGGCCTGCCCGAGCGCTCGCGCCGGCTCGGGGATACCGGCGCGAACGACCCTGCAGGCTGGACGTGGGGCAGCGGTCCACGCGCGGCGCACGTGCTGCTGCTGCTCTATGCGCTGCCAGGCTCGCTGGCCGCGTTCGAGCGCGAGATCCAGGCGCAATGCGCCCCGGCATTCGACGCCGTCGCGCGCCTGACGACCGTCGACATGGGCGGCATCGAACCCTTCGGCTTCACCGACGGCATCTCGCAGCCGGCGATGGATTGGGACGGCACGCGCCGCATGGGCGAGGAAAAGGTGCTCGCGTACGGCAACGAGGTCTGCCTGGGCGAGTTCGTGCTCGGCTACCGCAACGAGTACGGCCTCTACACCGACCGGCCTTTGCTGGATCCGCAGCGCGACCCGCGCGCGCTCCTGCCGCGCGCGGAGGAGCGGCCCGACCAGGCCGACCTCGGCCGCAACGGCAGCTACCTGGTTCTGCGCCAGCTCGAACAGGACGTCGCCGGCTTCTGGCGCTGGATCGCCGAGGCCACGCACGGCGACGCCGTCGAAGGCGAGCTGCTCGCGGCCGCGATGGTGGGGCGCACGAAGAGCGGCGAGCCGCTGGCCGGCTGCGCGGATCGCGGCCTGAACCGCTTCGACTTCGACGCCGACCCCGACGGCCTGCGCTGCCCGCTGGGCGCGCACGTCCGCCGCGCCAACCCGCGTACGGCGGACATGCCCGCGGGCACCGGCGGCCTCGTCTCGCAGCTGGTGCGCACGCTGGGGTTCGATGCGGCGGCGCGGCGGCGCGACCTCGTCGCCTCGGCCCGGCTCCATCGGCTGCTGCGGCGCGGGCGCGAATACCGCGTCGAGGCCGACTCGACCCAGGGGCTGCACTTCGTCGCGCTCAACGCCAACATCGCGCGCCAGTTCGAGTTCGTGCAGGCCGCCTGGATCGCGTCGGCGCATTTCGACGGGCTCAGCGGCGAGGTCGATCCGCTGCTCGGCACGCGTCCGGCTGCGCCCGGCGTGGCGGCGGCCGACGCGTTCTCCCGCCCGAGCGACGACCAGCCGAACCGCCGCGAGTCCGGGTTGCCGCAGTTCGTCACGGTGCGCGGTGGCGGCTACTTCTTCCTGCCGGGGCTGCGTGCCTTGCGCTACCTCGTGGAGTGACGATGACGAACTCGAACGCCAGCCGCCCGGTGCCGCCGGCCAACACCGGCTCGTGGTGGAAGAACCTGTTCTCCGACACGTCGCTGCGGCTGATCCAGCTCGAGCGCCGCATCGACCCGTGGGTGCGCCCGGCCTTCGACGCGACCCTGCGCGACGCCGTCGCCGCATTCGTCTCGGACAGGATCAATCGACGGCGCCCGCGCGACGACCTGAAGCTCGCCGAGGAGCGCGCGCTGCCCGACGAGGACGCGCTGACCGATTCGGTGATCGAGACCTTCCGCGCCCAGATGAGCGGCCTGTGGAAGCCGGGCGGCTTCGAGCGAGGCGGCAACACGAAGACGCAGGGCGTGCTGCGCGCCGAGTTCATCGTCCACGAGGGATTGCCGGAGCACCTGCGACACGGCGTGTTCGCCGAGCCGCGCCGCTGGCCGGCGTGGGTGCGCTTCTCCGGCCCCGGCCCGTACGTGACGCCGGACATCGACGACGTCGGCTTCATGAGCATCAGCATCAAGCTCATGGGCGTGCCCGGCCCCAAGCTGATGGACGAGGAGAAGTTCACGCAGGACATGTTCGGCGTCTCCACGCCCACCTTCGTGACGCAGGACATCCGCTCCAACGCGCACCTGCAGAAGGCCAGCCTGCAGAACGCGTCGATCTTCCATTTCCTCAACTTCACCGACCCGCACGTGCTCGACCTGATCATGCAGGGGCTCTGGGTGAAGACGCAGTCCAGCCCGTTCGAGGCGCCGTATTTCAGCTGCGTTCCGTACCTGCTGGGCCAGGGCCAGGCCATGCAGTATTCGGTGTGGCCGTCGACGACGCGCAGGACGCCCATCCCGCGCCTGCCGCTGCGCCCGCCCGACGACTACCTGCGCCAGGCGATGGTGCAGGCGCTGCGCGAGGGCGACGTCGATCTCGAGTTCCGCATCCAGGTGCAGACCGACCCGTGGCGCATGCCGATCGAGAACAACGGCGTGCTGTGGCCGGAGAAGCTGTCGCCGCGCGTCCCGGTCGCGACCATCCACTTCCCGCGGCAGACCTTCGACTCGCCGGCGCAGATCGCGTTCGCGCGCCGGCTGTCCTACAACCCGTGGCACTGCATCGCCGAGCATCGGCCGCTCGGCAACCAGAGCCGGGCGCGCAAGCGGATGTACTGGGAGCTGTCGAAGCTGCGCCACGAGATGAACGCCGTGCCGCACTTCGAGCCGGACGGCTCCGAGACGTTCTGACCCGGAGACGCCCGCGCGGCCCCGGGGTCAGGGCGCCGGGCTCGCCGGCGCCGGCGCTGCGAGCGACTTCGGAAGATTGCCCGGCGCGTACGGCCGCTTCGGGTCCTGCGCCGCACGCTCCACGTTTTCCGGCGCGGTGCCGTAGTTCTTCATGCGCTGGCGCACCGTGTCGTCCAGGATCAGGCTGGCCGGGAAGTCGCGCGCGGCCAGGCCCAGCCCGGCCCACACCGGGGCCTCGACCCAGGCGCAGTGCCGCAGGCTGCCGGAGTCCGGCTTGACTTCGCACGGTTGCTGCGCGGCGAACCGCAGGCCGACGTCGGCTTGCCGCAGGCGGTCGGCGACCCACAGCAGCGGCGCGTCCGACAGGCCGTGCTCCGCATAGCCGCCGCCGACGTCGCAGTGGCCGCCGGGAAACAGCGCCTGCGCGATGCGCGGATCGTCGTCCCACAGGGTCGGCCCGAAGGCCTTGCGCTGCTCGTCCAGCGCGACCGCGTGGATGCCCAGCGCGACGTTGGGGTTCAAGCTGGTGTCGCAGAAGCGGAAGATGTCGGACATGCCCTTGCCGAGATAGGTGGGGATGCCCAGCGCGCCGACCGTGTCCCAGACGGCGACGGCCGCGATCTTCACCGGCACGAAGGAGTCCGCCGTGAGCTGCCTCGCCTTGCCGAACGCCGAGCGCCATTCGAGCAGCTCGGTGCCGAAGTCGAGCGCCTTCTGGAACAGGCTGTCCCTGCCGTAGCGCCAGCGATACCACGCGGCCGCGGCGGTGTCGAAACGGGTGTCGTCGCCCTCCGCGGCGAGTTCGGGCCTGAGCAGCCCTTCGCCCGCGATCAGCCCGGCCAGCGCGCGCGCCGTGTAGGCGCCGCGGCTGAAGCCGACGATGACGATGCGGTCGCCCGCCACGTAGTTGCGCGAGATGTAGGTGTAGCCGCGCGCGATCCGCGCCGTGACCCCGACACCGAACGCGCCACCGACGATCCGGTCCGGCAGCTTGGTGGAATCGCCGACGCCGTGGACGTACTTCGCGATCTGCACGCGCTGCCCCGTGGCGGCGTCGACGAGGACCTTCTCCATCTCGAGGCCGCCCCAGGCCGCGCCCTTGGGTTGCAGGTCGCCCGACAGCCAGGCGAACAGCTTGCAGACATTGGTGAGCTGCGCCTGGAGCCCCTGGCCGTTGGTCGGCGCATGCCCGTCCTGCACCTGGTCGTCCTGGTCGGGCCCGTTCCAGGTGCCGTCGGCGCAGAACACGATCGTCTTGGCCATCGCGGCTCCTCGGATGCGTCCATCAGGCCAGTGATGTTCCGGCCGGACTTTTCCGGTGTCAAAGGCTGGTTGGACGCAAACAAGGGGGGTTGGCTGCCGGCCCCCCAGAAGCACAGAGGCCACCCGGAGGTGGCTTCAGGACTTGATCGATCTGGTGCGTCCGAGACGGTTCGAAAGTCCGACACCAGCCTTCGGAGGGCGGATTGTCGGCCACGTCACCTGCGGTGCCGCAGCCTCTGTACTTTATCCAGCCGGAGTGAGCTGTCCCGCGATCGTCCCGCGCAAGCTCATGCCCTATCGAGAGCGGCACTCCACCTGAGCTGGTGATTCAGCACAATGGGTGCTCTACAAAGGGAGGTTGGACGCCGTGAAGATGCTTGTGTGCACATTTGCGCTCGTTTTGGTTCTTGCAGTGATGCCCAGGTCGGCGATTGCCGAGCCCTACATGCGCCTGGGGCGTGCGCTCGACATACCCACGATGCCAAATTACTGTCCCCTGGGGAAGACGCCGCGACAAAGAGACCTCGTCGAGGCCCGCGCGAAAATGGCCAGCGCCGCCATGGAGATCCTGGTGATTTCGGCCCCATGTTCGGAGCTCCCGGCTTTCGATGCAGGAACGTCTCAGGCATTCCGCAAGATGTTGGTCGTTGCGGTAGTCAAGGCGCACGGCGTGCTGCGGACTGATCCGCGCAGCAGGGCCGAGTTCATTCGGATGATGAATGATGGCAAGCCGTACGACGCCAAGGCGTTGTCGCAGCGTGTGCTGGAGCTGGCCAAGGGCGTCGGAGGTCAAGTTGGCTTCGACCTGTCCCGCATGACGACGCTTGGCGAAGACCGTTTCGCCGTCTACTCCGCCGCTGTCGGGGAGGTTCGAAAGGACGGACGGACTGCCAAGGTGGCTTTGGTACAGGCTAGTCTCTTGGTCAGCCAGCTACCGCTCGCCGTGCAAGCGACCGAGCTGCTGGATGGCGAGTCCACTGGTACCTCGCCGGCTGTGCTGGTGCAACAGTACGTCGAGGCCATTGCGCTGCGCAACTGAGGCAGCCCAAGTGCGTGGTGGTTCCCATGGACGCTCCATTTGATCGGTGGAGTGCATTCACTTTGGGCCAACTGTCCCGCGTTTGTCCCGCGAGAACATGAAGAAGATGGCGCGCCCGAGACGGTTCGAACGTCCGACCCCTGCCTTCGGAGGGCAGAAAAGTGGCATTTCGCGCGACGTCAACAAAAGCTGATCATTTCCATTCTCATAGGTAAATGCGTGAAAGTAAGTCCCAGTTGATCCCACAAGATTCCGGACAGGTTTTCCTACTATTTTCCTACTCGGTTCACTGGTAAAAGCGGTATGCTTTTTCCTACTTTCAGCGATGGCAACGTTCAACCTCACCACCGTAGCGGGCCGAGACAAGCTCCCAACCAGGCGGGAGCCGTACTACATGACCCTGATGCAGGGTTGCGCCTTAGGCTTTCGAAAGATGAGCAGCGACCGCGCAGGGGCGTGGGTCGCCCGGTACACGAGCAGCGAGACCCGGAAGTCGCACAAGCGCGCGCTGGGAGCGTTCGACCACCTTGCCCCTTCTGATCGGTTCGGAGCGGCCAAGATGGCCGCAGATGCCTGGTTCAAGCACCTCGGCGCGGGTGGTGGTACGCAGGTCGTCACGGTGAAGGTTGCCTGCGAGAGTTATGTGAAGCACATCCGCGATCGCAAGAGCAACGCCAAGGGAGACGAGATCGAGGCCCGTTTCGAGAGATGGGTCTATGCGGACAGGACGTTGGCTCGAATCGAACTGCCGAAACTGACGCGCGAAACCCTGGAGGCGTGGCGCAAGCGGATTGCTGGTACCCCGGTCATCGTCAATCCGCATTCGGCGGACAAGGTGACGCGGCCTCGCGCCCTGTCGACGTTGAACCGGGATATGACGGCGCTACGGGCCGCGCTGAACTTCGCATTTGACTACGGGCACGTCACAAATGACCTGGCCTGGCGCGTCGCGCTCAGGCCTGCTCAAGGGGCGGGCGCCAACGGTCGACGTACCCTGTACCTCGACCGGGATCAACGCCGGGAACTGCTGAGGCACGCTAGCGAAGACCTGATCGGCTTCTTGACCGGCATGGCCCTGCTGCCACTTCGCCCGGGCGCATTGGCTGCCCTGAGCGTCAGCAATTTCAACAAGCGCGTTGGTGTGCTCACGGTGGGCAAGGATAAGGCTGGAAATGACCGCAGCCTCCCTTTGCCGAAGCACCTCGTGGAGTTCTTTGCTGAAGCGTCCAAGGAGAGGTTGGCGAGCGCACCCCTGTTGCCCCGTGCGAGCGGCAAGCGATGGGCGAAAGACGACTGGAAAAAGCCTATCAAGGAGGCAGTGGTTGCGGCCAAGCTGCCGCGAGAGACGACTGCCTACACGTTGCGGCATAGCGTCATCACCGACCTTGTCTCACGCGAAGGCCTTGATCTCCTGACGGTCGCTCAATTGAGTGGCACCAGCGTCGCCATGATCGAGAAGCATTACGGTCATTTGCAGGCTGATCGGGCAGTCGCAGCGCTGGCTGGCCTCGTGCTTTGATTTCATCGCGGGCGGCTACCCGTCGAGCGCTGGTGTCGGCAATGAAGCGGCTGCAGTCCTCCCGACTTGTCGCCGCGATGTCCGGTCTGGTGTTCCCCGAGGGTTGGCCCGGCTCGGACTGATGCCTGCCGGGGATGTCGGCTCTCAAAGCGTTCCAGTCGTACGTAGCGCCTGGCGGCCCGAGACCGGCCTTCGAGGCGTGGGTTGAAGGCGCTTGAACGGCGTGCCGCCGGCCGTTCCCATCGAACGACCGCTATGCGCCGCGGCGATCGGCAGGTGTCGACCC
>Ga0306920_100000752_pt1 | contig 38933 bp, 34 predicted proteins | sample flu12Cox44000170_FD_204666 | JGI IMG/M metagenome (GOLD analysis project Ga0306920, IMG submission 204666) | Lab enrichment of tropical soil microbial communities from Luquillo Experimental Forest, Puerto Rico - flux4day.12C.oxic.44.000.170 (v2)... | ecosystem: Environmental > Terrestrial >... | reverse complement strand
CACCGATTCCTCTTATCTCAATGAGATCTACCGCAGCCGGGCGGAGAAGGCAGGCATCACCTATGTCGATATCTGGGACGGCTTCGTCGACGAGCGCGGCAACTTCTCCCCGCAAGGGCCGGACTATGAGGGCCAGATCCGTCGCCTTCGTACCAACGATGGGGTGTATTTCACAAAGTTTGGCGCACGAAAGCTTGCGCTCTATGTCGAGCGCGAGATTCAGCGTCATATGATCAATCATGCTGTGCCAGTGGCGTTGCCGGCCCCTGATGCGGGAGCGCCCGCACCGAGCGCGAAGGCTCCTGCGCAGCGGCCGTCGGTCGGGCCGGTGGTGCCGCTCACCACCGTCAATGTCGGATCGGATGAGCTTCTCGGTGGCAGCCGCCCAGCCAGCCGCACCCCGGCAACCGATGCGTCCACAACACGAGTACTAAGCAGGGGCGAGCCGATTGCTGCCCCGAGTGGTCGGGCCGACGATTTCAGCTGGCCGCGAAGCAACGGCGTCAATATCGATGCCGGTCCCCTTGAGCCTTCCCCACCATCGCCGCCCGGCGCCCAGGCCCCGGTAGCTGACAAGCCGGCGGCGGCACGGCCGCACCCGCCGGGGACCGAGACGGTGCAGCGGCGTCCGCGTGCCGCCCCCTCCCCCTTCCCATTCCTGTTTCCGAACCTGTTCCGGTGAGCCGGCGCGCAGCTCAGTTGCCTTCCTTGGAGCTGACGCCCTCGGGCCTTCCAGCGACCGTGACCAGGATGCCGTTGTCGAGCAATCGCTTCGCCACGCGCTTGGCATCGGCGAGTGTCACGGCATCGATCAGACCAGAACGGCGCTCGATATAGTCGATGCCCAGATTGTCCAGCTGCATCTGCACGAGCTGGGCGGCAATTCTGCTGGAAGTATCGAGCCCGAGCACGAAAGAGCCCTTGAGATAAGCCTTTGCCTTATCCAGCTCCTCCTGCGTAGGCCCTTCGTCGGCGAGACGCCTGATCTCATGCTCGATAATCTCGATCGTCTTGCCGGTCGCATCCGCACGCGTGGCCGTGCTGCCGATCATCAATGCGGAATAATTGAGCCAAACCAGGCTGCCCGAGATCCCATAGGCGAGCCCACGCTTCTCTCTCACCTCACGGTAAAGGCGCGATGAGAACGATCCGCCGCCGAGAATGTGGTTCACGATATACGCGGCCATGAAATCAGGATCGCTGCGAGGGATACCGGGGCCACCGAAATTCACCACCGCCTGCGGGACGTCGAGCTGGATCACGATCCGCCGCCCGAGGCCTTGGGCTGCAACCGGTGTGACGGCGGCGAGTTCGGCTTTCGCCGGCAGCTTCCCGAAGGTGCGGTCGAGCAGGTCGCCGGCAGCGGCTGGATCGATATCGCCGACGATTGCGATCTTGAGATTATCGCGCGCGAGCACCCGCCGAACGTAAGAGCGCATATCCTCCACGGTGATCCGAGGGACGGATTCGAGGGTGCCCTCGACCGGCCTTCCGTATGGATGTCCGGGAAAGGCAGTTGCCCACCAGTTGCGGCTGGCAATGTCATTGGGGCTGACAGTCTCCCGCCGCAGGCGGGACATCACCTGGGCGCGCATGCGTTCGACCGCTTCGGCGTCGAAGCGGGGCTCGGTGAGCGCAAGGCGCAGATAGTCGAACGCTTCCTCGCGATTTTCGTTGAGCGCGCGCAGGCTGCCACGCAAATGATCGCGCCCGGCCGAAAAGCTCATCTCGATGGCACGGCGCTCCAGCCGATCATGGAATTCCATGGCGTTGAAAGCTCCGGCGCCCTCATCGAGCAGGCTCGCCACCAGATTTGCTACCCCCGGCTTGTCGGCCGGGTCCTGGTCAGCGCTGCCAAGAATGGCGAAGTCGAGTGCCACGACGGGGGTCGGACTGCGGACCATCCAAGCTTCGATTCCGCCAGGGCTGACCACCCGCTCGATCGTCACGGCACGCGCCGCGTGCGGCGCAAGAAGCAGCACGCCGCAGGAAAGCAGGGTGCAAATCGCGTTGGCGCTCGGACGGCGCAGGGGCCAAATTGCGTTCACGAGCGTTTCTCCTCGGAGCGGGCGTCCTTCACCAGATAGCCAGTGACCGAGCGGCGCTTGTCGAGCCAACGACGCGCGGCTTCACGCACGCTCGCCTGGTCGACGGCACGGATGCGTTCAGGCCAGGCGCGAACATCATCTACCGAGGCACCCGTCGCAAGCGCGGCGCCGTACCATTGTGCCATCATGCGCTGGCTGTCGTTGGCGTAAATGGCGTCTGCGATCATGCGGTTCTGGGACCGAGTGAGCTCCTCACTGGTCACCCCGTTCTCGATGACCTCTGCGAGCACGCCATCGACTGCCTCTTCCAGTTGCTGGAGGCTGACGCTGGGTTTGGGCGTCGCGTAGACGCTCAAGTGGGTCGCGTCGACGGCGGTGCCGTCGTAGCTCGCGCCTGCATTGATTGCGATGCCCTTGCTGAACACCAGCGTGTGATAGAGGCGACTGTTGGAGCCGCGTCCCAGAATGTGCGCGAGCACCTCGAGGGCCTCGCTTTCGCCGGGGCGCGCGCTGGTGCTGGAGGGCACCAGGTAATAGCGGCTCACACTAGGCTGGGTGACGCGCGGATCGGAAAGCGTCACCGTCCGAGCAGCTTCTGGCACCGGTTCCTGTGGCCGCATGCGCGGCTTGATCTCGGCCACGCGCGGGACCCTGCCATAGGTATCCTGCGCCAATGTGCGAACCCAATCCGGCGTCGCGTCGCCTGCAACCACCAGGATCGCGTTGTTGGGCGTATAGAAGCGCCGGTAGAAGTCGAGCGCATCCTCACGAGTGAGCTGCTCGATCTCATGGCGCCATCCGATCACCGGCCGACCATAGGGATGATTGAGGTAAAGCGCTGCCTCCATCTGCTCTCCAAGCCGCGTGCCGGGATTGTTGGCGACGCGCATATTCTGCTCTTCCAGCACTACATTGAGCTCGGGCCGCACGACATCGTCGGTGAGCACGAGGCCCGTCATCCTGTCGGCCTCGAACCCCATCATGGTGGGGAGCTGCTCCCGCGGAACGCGCTGGAAAAAGCCGGTATAGTCGGAGGAGGTGAAGGCATTCTCCTGGCCGCCCACCGTCGCAACCACTTGCGAGAAGCGTCCGGCGGGGTTTTTCGCCGTTCCCTTGAACATCAGGTGCTCGAGGAAATGTGCGAGCCCGGATTTTCCCGGCGTCTCGTCCGCCGATCCGACCTTGTACCACAGCATATGAGTCACGACCGGCGCGCGGTGATCGGGAATGACAACCACCTCCAGGCCGTTGGCGAGGACGAAATGGGAGATCTCGATTCCGGACGCGCGACCCGTCCCGATACCTGCGACCAGTGTGAGGAGGGCAGCCGTCAAGGCAATCAGTGTTTTGAGCACGAATCTATTCTCGTGGAGTTGGCCCCGACCCGGGAAACAGCCCGATAGCCTGAAAATCAGCGCCTATCAACAGGGAGGGGAGCGGCCTAATACCGCGCGCGACTCAGCGCCCCGGCTCCATGCGCGATTCGAGCGTTTGCGGCTTAGTTTTCTCCGCTTGCACACCGAGACCGTAGGGCTGACTGGGCGATGGGGTCTGGTAGCCCGGGGGCGGAGCGGTCATGCTCGTTCGCGGAGGCTCGGCGGTAAATGGCGCGCTTTCGGGTCGCTGCGGCCCCACGGACGACCACATGGAATCCCACCAGTTCGTCTTGCCGCTCAACTGAGCCGGGCTCAGCGGGCGCGCCGATTCCTCGGCACTGGGGCGGGCACGCTCCGTGCCGGACGTCGCGGCGGCGGGATTTCCTTTCAGCTCGTCGGGCCGCAGCACGCGGGCATCCTCGGTCGGAATGTCGCCCGAGCGCTTCAGCTTGGCCTTTTCCGCAGCGCTTGCCTCCTGCCGACGCAGAACGTCCGGATCCTTGGGCCAGGCCGGATCGCGCGCGGACGGTGCCTCTGTCTGCGGCGGCGGCAGGGTGCGGCTCGGAGGCACCACCAGTGGTGCGCGCTCGCGATATTCGATGCTATCCAAGTCGCTGTTCTTGAAGCCCAGCGTCTTCATGAAATTGCGAAAGAGCTTGGTATCGAGCGGAACATCGTCATCATCGCCATCCGCGGCGAATGCACTGGTCGGGCCGGCTGCCACTGCCAGCGCGACGGCCAATATGCCGGCCATGGCAGCCAAACGCTGCCTGCTCGGATACCAGTTCCGCATGACTCTCCCCCACACGCAAGGCACAGGGTGCCGCGTCCCCGCGGTTTTGTCGCCAAGGATCAGGGCGCTTTTGCGGCACTCCCCAGGAGCGTCTCGTACAAAAGCCCGGCCACCCCGACCACAATCGCCACGTCCGCTAGATTGAAGACGTACCATTCGAAATTGAAGCGCTCGGTGTTGATGTGCAGCAGGACAAAATCGGCAACGGCGCCATAGGCCAGGCGATCGATGGCATTGCCAATTGCGCCGCCGATAACAAGGCCGAGCGCCACGGCGGTGAGCCGCGATGACGTCCGGGCAAGCCAGACCCAAAGCAAGACACAGGCAAAGATCTTGACCGCGAGCAGGCCCCAGTGCCCGAGCGCGCCCTCCTGCGGAAACAGGCCATAGCTGATCCCCCTGTTCCAGACCATCACGAGGTCCATGAAAGGCGTGAGAGTACACTCCGGGGCGCGGGGTCCGCCTCCCGGGCATCGCGCGCCAAGGTCGAGCACGAATACAAGCCAGAGCTTGACCGCCTGGTCGATCACAGCCGTGGCCAACGCCGCGACCAGCCCGGACAGCGTGAGCGGTCCCCACAGCAAAGGCCGATGCGCGGCGGCACCGATGGGATTGTCGAGGTTTGTGCTCATTCCGCTGCCTTGCGCATCGCCTCCCATTCGCGCAGCGCCTGCGCATCGCGAAGAGAGACATCGGGATAGGCGGGGTCGGAGCCGACACTCTCCGAGATCTTCCAGGAACGCGCGCATTTCTTTCCCTGCGCGAGGGCCACTTGGACGGCCACGCCGGCGACCTCGGGGAGTCGGAATGCATCCGCCGGACCTTCGCCTTCGACCAGCGTTGCGGCCGAGGTGATGGACACCTCGGCGAGATCGACATCGAGGAGAGCAGCGAACAATTCCGGGTCGGTCATGTAGACGAGGGGCGCTGCCTCCAGCGACGAGCCGATGCGCTTCTGCGCGCGCTCGACCTCCAGTGCTCCGGTGACGACGCGACGCACCAGCCTCACCTTCCGCCATTGCTCGGCGAGCCGGTCGTTGCGCCATGCCGAGGGCACATCGGGAAACAGTTGCAGGTGCACAGATTCCTCTCTGGCCTCCTGCGCCGGCGAATGGCGCGCAAGCCATGCCTCCTCGGCAGTAAAGGGCAGCATGGGCGCAAGCCAGGTCACCGCGCATCGAAACAGATGATCAAGCACGCTCAGGCAGGCGCGCCGCGTGTCCGAAGATACCGGGTCGCAGTAGAGCGCGTCCTTGCGGATATCGAAATAGAACGCGGAAAGGTCGCTGGTCATGAAGCTGTTGAGCGCGGCAAAGATGCGCTTGTAGTCGAAATCGGCATAGGCCTGCCGTACCAGCGGATCGAGGTCGGCGAGCCGATGCAGCATCAGGCGCTCGAGCGCCGGCATTTTGTCGGGCCCGATGCGGTCCTCGGCACGGAAATGCGCGAGCGAGCCCAGCATCCAGCGCAGCGTGTTGCGAAGCTTGCGGTAGGTCTCGACCGCGGTCTTGAGGATCTCAGGCCCGATGCGCAGGTCGTCGGCGTAATCGGCCGCACACACCCACAGCCGGAGGATGTCGGCACCGGATTGCCTGATCACGTCCTGCGGGGCCGTCACGTTGCCCAGCGACTTCGACATCTTGTGCCCATCCTGGTCGAGCACGAACCCGTGGGTGAGCACCACGTCAAAAGGCGCTACGCCGCGCGTGCCGCATGATTCGAGCAGCGAGGATTGAAACCAGCCGCGGTGCTGGTCAGAGCCTTCGAGATACATCACGATGTCGCGCCCGCCCGCCGTTTTGCGCGCAGCTTTGAGATCCTCGCGCACTTCGAGCGTAAACGCGTGCGTCGAGCCCGAATCGAACCACACGTCGAGAATGTCGTCGACCTTGCTCCAGGCGGCCGGATCATGCTCGGGGGCAAGGAAGCGCGCAGCGGCGCCCGGTGCGTACCAGGCGTCCGCCCCTTCGCGCTCGAAGGCCGCGATGATGCGCTCGTTCACGCGCGCGTCGTTGAGAATCTCAAGGCCCCCTTCCCTCTCGCGCACGAACACCGCGATCGGCACTCCCCAGGCACGCTGACGCGAGATCACCCAGTCGGGCTTGCTCTCGATCATGCCGGTAATGCGGTTCTCGCCTGCCGCTGGCACCCAGCGCGTGTGTCTGATCGCGGCCAGCGCCCGCGCGCGCAGGGTGTCGCCGGGCATGGCTTTGCCGTGCACATCCGCGATCGGCTTGTCCATCGCAATGAACCATTGCGGTGTGTTGCGGAAGATCAGCGGCTTCTTGGAGCGCCAGGAGTGCGGATACTCATGCTTGAGCCGCCCGCGGGCGATCAGCATGCCGGCGTCGGCGAGCGCCTTGATCACGGCTGCATTGGCATCGCCCGGCTCGCCCTTATCGGTAAGGACGCGTTTGCCGGCGAAGCCCGGCGCCTCCTGGGTGAAGCGGCCCTCGGCATCGACGGTATATGGAATGCGCGTGTCGATGCCGCGCGCGGAAAGCTCCCCTGCATTCGCCGTCCAGACGTCGAAGTCGTCGCGGCCGTGACCGGGGGCGGTATGCACAAAGCCCGTGCCGACATCGTCCGTGACATGCTCTCCGGCAAGGAGCGGCACCTCGAACGCATAATTACCAGCAAGGCCGCTGAGGGGATGGGAAGCGGAGAGCGCGGCAAGCTCGTCCGACGCAATGGAAGCAATCCGCTCGAACCGCACCACGCGCGCCTCACGCATTACATCCGGGGCACGCTCATTCGCGATGACAAGGAGATCGCGCTCTTTGGCCCAGTTTCCCGCCGGCGCCTCGGCCACCTCGAAGAGGCCGTAGGCGATGCGCGGTGAGAAGCTGATGGCGCGATTGCCGGGAAGTGTCCACGGCGTCGTCGTCCAGATGACGATTGCAGCTTTACGCAGCGTTTCACTCGTGGAAACCGCCGGCGCGCGCAGTGGAAACTTCACCCACACCTGGTCCGAGACATAATCCTCATATTCCACCTCGGCCTCGGCGAGCGCGGTCTTTTCCACCACCGACCACAGCACAGGCTTCGAACCCAGGTATAGCGTGCCGTTCCGCGCGAACTTCATAAGCTCGCGCGCAATCTGGGCCTCGGCAGCGAAATCCATTGTGGTGTAGGGATGGTCCCAGTCGCCCTCCACGCCCAGCCGCTTGAACTCCTCGCGCTGCACGTCGATCCAGTGCGCGGCAAAGGCGCGGCATTCGCGTCGGAATTCGACGAGCGGAACGGCGTCCTTATTCTTCCCTTTGGCGCGGTACTCCTCCTCGACCTTCCATTCGATTGGAAGTCCATGGCAGTCCCAGCCAGGGACATAATTGGAGTCGTAGCCGAGCATTTGCTGCGAGCGCGTCACCACGTCCTTGAGGATCTTGTTGAGCGCATGGCCGATATGGATGTTGCCGTTCGCATACGGCGGACCGTCGTGGAGGATGAACTTCGGCCGACCCCGCGCGGCCGCGCGCAGCTTCTGGTAAAGCGCCACCCTCTCCCAGAAGGCGAGTATCTCGGGCTCCTTCTGCGGCAGCCCGGCACGCATGGGAAAGCTCGTCTTGGGCAGAAACAGGGTCTCGCTGTAATCGCGGACGGTCATGGACGGTTGGCCTGAGGGTTGGGCCCTGGCGACTGCTTGGTGCCTTATGTCGTGCTTTCTATGGCGAACCCTTCCCGGACGGAAGGGCGGAGGAACTTTTTCACTTGCTTCCGGTTACGGCCACGGCGAATGTCAAGGGATCAGCGCGGAGCCACGTCATGTCCAGCAGCTATGGCACGATCAGGGATACGGTCCGAGATACTGTCAAGGATGCCAAGGATGCGGTGCGGGAGAGCAGCAAGGCCGTATCCGAATCGAGCCCCAGCATCCAGGCCGATCTCGAGGCGCTGCGCGGCGACATCAGGCGGCTCACCGATCAGATCGCGGACATCGTCACTGCCAAAGGCGGCGCGGCCTGGGGCCGAGCGCGGTCAAACCTGGAAGGTGTCATGTCGGAAGCCACGGGCAAGGGACAGGAAGCCGTGGACGCGGTACGGGAGGTCGGCGACAACATGCTTGATGCCATCGACCAGTCGCTGAAGAAAAGGCCGTACACGACGCTGGCGCTTGCCGCGGGCCTGGGATTTCTACTTGGCGCTATGCGGCGGCGCTAAAGAGCCGACTTGAGTTGCGATCGCGGCACCATGGCCGGAGAGCGCGGCCGCTGACGAGCAAGACAGATGAGCGGGTGGCTGCGTCTAATCGCGCTCAATGCGCAGCGCCGTTTCGGGCTGAGCGCAGGTACCGCCATCTGCGCAGCGTTCGCCGCAATTGCGTCGGCGCTGGCGCTGTTTTTTCTATTGCTCGCGGCATTCATCTGGCTGTCCGCTCGCTACGGCGGCGTGACTGCCGGTCTCGGGCTCGGCCTATTGTTCCTGGCGCTCGCACTGATCGCGACCTTGGCATCTGTGTTGAGCCGCCGGCGCACGATCGAGCGCGCCCGCCTCCAGCTCGAGGCGCGCCGAAGCGCGAGCGCTGGCCTGCTCGATCCCAAGCTGATGGCGATGGGCTACCAGATCGCACAGAGTATCGGTTGGCGCAGGCTCGTCACTCTCGGAGCGGTCGCCGTTCTGGCGGCAGGCGTCGCCCGGGAGTGGGTCGGTCGCACGGAGCAAGCGACGACGAACGAGGACCCCGAGGCTGAAAGCTGACCCACAATACAAATGATGCCAACTGACCGGGACGCGTTGTAGCACGTGTTGCCGAGCCTACGTGCCGACGAAGCTCGGAACGCGCCGCTCGGCCATCGCCTTGATGCCCTCCTTGAAGTCTTGCGTCTTGCGCAGGCGGGTCTGCTCCTTAAGCTCATGTGCGGTCGCCTTCTCGACGCGCTCCGCAAGTCCGGCGCGCATGGTTGCTCGGGTAGCGAGCACACCGAGCGGCGCGTTCTCGGCAATCTCGGCTGCGAGCTTGTGCGCGGCCGTGCGGACCTCGTCCTGCGCCACGAGCACGTCCGCAACTCCCATCCGATACGCCTCATCTCCGCCGATGCGGCGGCTCGTGTAGAACATCAGCGCTGCGCTGGACCTGCCGATCAGCTCCGGCAGCGTGGTCGTCAGCCCGAAGCCCGGATGAAAGCCCAGCCGCGTGAAATTGGCGCAAAAGCGCGCCTCTCGGCAGGTCACGCGAAAATCTGCCACCAGCGCAAGCCCAAGCCCGCCGCCGACGGCAGCACCCTGTACCGCCGCGACGATCGGTTTTGTGGTCCGGAACAGCCGCACCGCCTCGCTGTAGAGATGGGCGACGGGCTGGCTATCCTCCCCCGGCCGTTGGCCCGCCTGGTCGAGCGCGCTTCCATCGCCGAAATTTGCGCCGGCACAGAACGCCTTGCCTTGCGAAGCGAGGACCACGGCACGGCAGCCGGCATCCGCATCAAGCATCTCCAGCGCCCGAGCGAGCTCCCGGATCAGCGCAATATCGAAGAAATTGTTGGGCGGGCGCCGGATCTCCACGAGACTGACGAAACCCGAGCTCTCGATGCCGATATCCTGAAACGAGCGCATCTGCTCCTCTTCCTGCCTTTCACCGCAAGCCAAGCCCGCGTGCAATAATGCCGCGCAGGATCTCCGTGGTGCCGCCCTGAATGGTGAGCTTGGGGGCAATCCTGCTGGCGTAGGCAAGCTGCTCCTCGAGCGCCGTGCGATTGGACGTCTCGGGCTCGAGGAAAGCAGCCAGCTCGCGCACGCGTGCAGGCAGCCTCTGCTCCCAGATGGTGCCCAGGTCCTTGACCAGCGAGCCTTCGACCACCGGCTCGCCTCCCTTTTGCAGCATGCCGTTCACGGAAACCGACATGCGGCGCAGCGTGTGCAATTGTGCCACCAGCCGGCCGATGCCCTCCGCCCCGCGCAGATCAGGCTTGCGTCCCAGCGCGCGCACGAGCTCGTTGAGCACGTAGAACGTCTCCAGAAACCGCTCCGGTCCGCTTCTCTCGTAGGCAAGCTCGCTGGTCGCCTGCTTCCACGCGCCGTCGATCTCGCCCAGCACGTGATCGTCCGGCACGAACGCGTCCTCGAACACCACCTCATTGAAATCGTGCTCGCCGGTGAGCTGATAGATTGGATTGACTCGGATGCCCGGCGCACCCATGTCGACCAGGAACTGGGTGAGCCCGTGGCGGCGATTCTCCTTGCTCGCCGGCGACGTGCGGAACAGGCCAATCATGTAGTGCGCCACGTGCGCGTTGCTGGTCCATACCTTGGTGCCGTTGATCAGCCAGCCGCCCTCCGTCTTCCTCGCGCGCGTTCTGGCGGCAAACAGGTCCGAGCCCGCTTCCGGCTCGCTCATGCCGATCACGAAGCACACTTCGCCGCGGCAGATGCGCGGCAGGATCTCCATTTTGATATGTTCGGGTGCATATTTGAGCAGGATGGGCCCGCTCTGACGGTCGGCGACGAAATGCAGCCGCACCGGTGCATTTGCCACCCGGAATTCCTCGGTCACCACATAACGCTCGAGATAGCTCCGCTCGTGACCCCCGTATCTTTTCGGCCAAGTCATGCCGATCCAGCCGCGGGCGCCGATGCGGCGGCTCAGCGCGGCATTGGGCAGGTCGCCATTGCGCGGCTGACTCGGGTCGAAGGTGCCCGCCGCGACCTCCTCGGCGATGAATGCGCGCACTTCCAAACGCAGCGCCTCGCATTCCGGCGGCAGGCGAATCTGATCGAAACGCAGGTTTGCAGACATACCAAGCCTGACCTTGACCTCGACCTTGCATTCTCGACCGATCTGTGACGACGATCAATCGTGCACTAAGCTGCCGGGGAAGGAGATCGCTTGACGTCTATTCGGATCGAGGCTGGGTCATTCTCATTCGTGGGGAAGCTGGAGAGCGCGGCCGCTCCGCGGACGTGCGCCAAATTCCAGACCCTGCTGCCGTATCGCCAGAAAATCATCCATGTCAGGTGGAGCGGAGAGGCATGCTGGATTCCGCTTGGCGACCTCGACCTCGGCCTGCCGAACGAGAATCATACAAGCTATCCCGCGCCGGGTGAGGTTCTCCTCTATCCCGGCGGATTGAGCGAGACCGAATTTCTGATTCCCTACGGGGCAGTGCGCTTTGCAAGCAAGGTCGGGCAGCTCGCCGGCAATCATTTCCTTACGATCACGCAGGGGCGCGAGCAGCTAAGGGCGCTTGGCGAGCGCGTGCTGTGGAACGGCGCGCAGGAGATCGTTTACGAGATGGCGTAGCGCCGCAACCCGGTACACGGGTTGCGGCGCTACGCAGATCAGGACGCCGGATCAGCGCGTCAGGACGATGAAGTCCGTCCCGCGACCGGTCTCGTAACTGGTACCGAGATCGGAAACAAGGAGCGAGGAGCCCGGCACGAGCAGCTCGCTGATGCGATCAACCGCTTCCTTGGGCAGCTCAATGCGATCGAGCGCTTCCGCGGCGGTCGAAGCCGTCTTGGTCTCGACGACCACCGGCTTGGGCGGCTCGCCATGCTTCTTGTTGCGCGCACGCGGCTTCTCCGCTTCTTTCTGCGGCCCGCTCAGGACTGTGATCAGGTTCCAGCGCATTCCGCTGCCGTCCGCTTGCGGGCCCAGCGCCGTGAACACATGGGTGCCCAACGGACGATCGGGGTCGTCGATCGTGATGGGCATGTCGAACACCGGTATCATGCCCTGGCGAACGTAAAGCTTCTTTTCCTTGCGGCTCACGAACACGGCGACTTGTCCTGTGCGCTTGGCCGGGTTCTCGGAGCCCTTGCCCGCCGGCGCGACCGGCTTGGGCCGATCGGCGTCGACCGGCGCAGGCTTTGTGACCTCCGGTGTTGCCGCCGGTGTTGCCGCCGGCGCATCGGCCAGCGCGTCGGTTGAGATATTAGCCGACTCCGCGACCCGCAGCAGCTTGTCTTTCGGCTCCATCATGGCTTCCGGGGGCTCAACAGGCTTCGGCTTGGGCGTGAACAGCTTGGGATGCTCGAACGGGGTCGGTGCGAGCTCGTTACGCGATACGATCACTCGCACGCCGAGCTTGGTGGTGGGCCATAGCGCTGCGGCAAAGGCATGTGTTGTGCGGATGCAGCCGTGGGAGGCCGGATGGCCGGGCAGGACGCCCTCGTGTATCGCAACGCCGGACCAAGTGATCCTCTGCATGTACGGCATCGGCGCGCCGCTATAGATGTTCGAATGGTGATAGCGATCCTTTTGTATGATGCTGAACACCCCCATCGGGGTTGGGTGGCCGGGCTGGCCGGTTGAGACCGGCGCCTGTGCCACACGCACGCCATTGCTGAACAGCGTTACCCGCTGGCTACCGATGGATACGACGATCTGCTGGACGCCGTGCCTGGCTTCGGAAAATCCATCCCTTTCAGGGTTCGGCTTCTTTTCGGCGGTAGCGTGCTTTGCCTTGCGCGTCGCAGAATCGGCTGGCTGGGCAAGCCCCACGATCAGAGCCAATGCGGCGGTCGAGAGGAGGGCCGTGCGCAGCGCGATGGGTCCCGGACGATTAGCCGACATAACGGCATGTCTCCTGTTGAGTTGCCAATATCCAAAGAATTCATTTCCCGCCCCGCGCGAGAGGCGAGCACCACGGAAACAAGGCTGCAAACGGAAGGTTGCTTGTCCCCGTCGCGATCCTGCTGGATCGCCGCCATTGCTTTTGTCGCACAAACACCTGCTTTGGTTCACAAAGAAGCCACGATCTGGCTGCGAGCGCTAGGGAGGGCTTGGCATGAATAGGGGCGAGACGTGCCTCGGCTCCCAGTCTTTGGCCCGCGCCGTCCAACGAGAAACGAATGAAAATTCAACGTATTGCGATGTGGCCACTGGCCCGGCGAAACCCCGCCCAACGCATGGCTGGCATGCGAGTGTCCGACAATGTTTGTTTCCGCTTCACGGTGCGTCGTTACCAAATGCAGTCGTGGTTAAGCGAGCACATCCAGGGACACCTAACGTGAAGCAATGAGGGGCCACAGCTCTTCCGCACCGCGCTCCGCCATGCGATTGCCGAGCGCGGCTGCCCAGTAGCTCTCGTTGCCGAAATCGTCGCGCCAGGCGAGCAGCCGAAGGGTGAAGCGGTGCAGGATATGCTCTTTCGTGAAGCCTATGGCACCGTGGACCTGGTGTGCGATGGCTGCGCCCTCGGTGGCAGCCTCTGCCGAACGAATTTTGGCGGCGGCCGCCTCAAGGAAAATTGCATCATCGAAGCTCTCTGCGTGCGCAATGGCATCCGCTGCCGAGCCGGCCGCAGTCATCGTCGCGGCAACCTCGCCGGCGAGCCGCGCGAGGTTGTGCTGCACGGCCTGAAATTTGCCAATCGGCCGCTCGAAGGCGATGCGCTCGGTGGCGTGGCGCAAAGCCAGCGTAAGAATCGAGTCAAGCGCGCCCGCACTCTCGACGCTGCGCGCAACAGCGCCCATGAGCAGGAGCGATGACTGGTCGAGTCCGGCCGGCGCTGCGGCGACGCGGATCGGCCGTGTGCGGTCGAACGTCACCGCATCGAGGGCGTCGCCCGCGAGGCTGCGGCCCTCTGCAATGCGGCAGGCTCCGGCCTCGACCAGGGCGATCGAGATCGCCGCTTGATCGTGCGCGCAGACCGCAAGATGCGAGGCTTCCCGCGCAAAAGAGACCGCGCGCGCCCGGCCGCTCAACGTTCCATCGCTGTTGAGGATCACGCGGTCACCAGGATGCATGGGCACAACGGTCATCGCCCCTTCCGGCGAACGGATGCGCGCGTGCGAAAGCAGCCAGCCCGCGAGCAGCGTCTCCACCAGCGGAACGGCCGCCGCAAATCGCCCGGCGACCCCGATCACCTGGAAGCCGTCTGCGAGACCCGCGCCCGCCCCGCCATATTGCTCCGGTACCCAGGCCAAGGTCAGCCCGGCCGCCGCCAGCGCGTCCCACAAGGGCCCTTTCCAGGCGCCGTCGCTGCTGTGATTGATGGTCTGTGGATCGGCGAGATCGGTAAAGATCTGCCTCGCCGTGTCGGCGACCAGATTTTCGTTTTCTATCACGGTGCCGACTTCGGGCAGATTGCCAGAGGCGAGGGGATGAGCGCGTTCACGCGCGTCCGCGACGCACTCACCCCTGCGCAGGGAACGCCAAGACCCGAGCCATGCGCGCCAATTTCGCGCATCCTCAGGCGTTGATCGCGCAAATCGCAACGTCTAGCGTAATGCACACAACAATGAACAAGCATGACGATGCCATCCGTTGGCATGCTGGCCGATGGCGAAAGGGAGGAACGCATGCGGTCCAGGCTGCTCACCGTCTCGGCTGCCATTGTGGGCGCCGCCGTCGTCGCAAGCGCGCCGGCTGCAGCGCAGAAACAAGGCGGAACGCTCAAATATTACCATCGCGACAATCCGCCGACCACCTCGATCCACGAGGAGGCCACGGTCTCGACCGTCAATCCGTTCATGGCGGTGTTCAACAATCTGGTCCTCTTCGATCAAGCCAAATCGATCGAAAGCCTGGAAACGATCGTGCCGGACCTCGCGGAAAGCTGGACATGGGGCGAGGACAAGAAGCGCGTCACGTTCAAGCTGCGCCAGGGGGTCAAGTGGCACGACGGCAAGCCGTTCACATCGAAGGACGTCGGCTGCACCTTCGATCTTCTGCTGGGCAAGGCCAAGGAGCCGCTGCGCCTCAATCCTCGCCAGGTCTGGTATCAGAATGTCGCGAACGTGCGGCTCGACGGCGACTACGAGGTGAGCTTCGAGCTCAAGGAGCCGCAGCCATCGTTCCTTGCGCTGCTCGCCTCCGGCTACACGCCCATCTATCCCTGCCACGTATCGCCGCGAGAGATGCGATCGCGACCGATCGGGACCGGGCCGTTCAAGTTCGTCGAGTTCAGGCGCAACGAGGTGATCCGGCTCGCGCGCAACCCGGAGTACTGGAAAAAAGGACGACCCTATCTCGATGCGATCGAGGTTCGCATTATTGCCAACCGCTCGACGCGCATTCTTGCCTTCGTCTCCGGCGAGTTCGACATGACCTATGACACCGACGTGCCGATCCCGCTGATCAAGGATGTCGAGTCGCAGGCACCGAAGGCGGTCTGCCAGCTGCGCCCGACCGGCGTCTACGTCAACCTGCTGGTCAACCGCGAGGCAGCGCCGTTCAATGACCCCAAGCTGCGCCAGGCGGCGGCGCTGGCAATCGATCGCAAGAGCTTCGACGACATCCTCGGCGAGGGCAAGCTCGGCTTGAGCGGCGCCATGCAGCCGCTGCCGGAAGGCGCTTGGGGCATGCCGGAAGACATGCTGCGCTCGCTTCCGGGCTATGGCGATGTGGAAAAGAACCGGACGCAGGCGCGCGCCATCATGGCATCGCTCGGCTATGGGCCAGACAACCCGCTCAAGCTCAAGGTCTCTACACGCGACATCGCGATCTACCGCGATCCGGCGGTGATCCTGATCGATCAGCTCAAGAAGATCTACATCGACGCCGAGCTCGACGTGGTCGACACTACTATCTGGCACCGCAAGGTCACCAAGGGGGATTATTCCATCGGGCTCAACCTCACCGGGCTCGCGGTCGACGATCCCGACGTCAACTTTGTCGAGAACTACACCTGCAACTCCGAGCGGAACTACAACAAATATTGCAGTCCCGAGGTGGAAGGGCTGATTGCAGCACAGTCGCGCGAGTCCGACCGCGAGAAGCGCAAGACGCTGGTGTGGCAGATTGAGCGCAAGCTCGCCGAGGACGTGGCGCGCCCGGTCATCCATTTCCAGCGTGCGGCCACCTGCTGGTATCCTCAGGTCAAAGGCCTCGTGCTGCATCAGAACAGCATCTACAACGGCGCGCGCTTCGAGGACGTCTGGCTCGACCGGTAGACCGTAGGCTTAAGCAGCCCGGATTGAGCCTAAAGCGAAACCCGGGTCGGTGCGGCTCCGGGTTTCACCACAGCGGCTGAAGCCGGGTTACGATTCGATAGACTCCGCATGGCCAGCTATCTGATCCGGCGTTTGCTGCTCATGATCCTGACGCTGTTCGGGATCTCGGTGGTCATTTTCGTGCTGCTGCGCATCGTGCCCGGCAATATCGCCGACATCCTGTTCGATGCAGCCGGGATGGTGAGCGCGGCCGAGAAGCAGAAGCTCGTATCCGAGCTCGGCCTCGACAAGCCCATTGCCGTCCAGTACCTCGATTGGATCACCGGACTCGCGCGCGGCGATTTCGGCTACACCTACGTTTCCGAGCAGCCTGCGTTGCAGGAGATCCTGCCGCGCATCCCGGTGACCGCCAAGCTCGCGGGCCTGGCCCTGATATTTGCAATTCTCCTCGGCGTTCCCCTTGGGGTGCTCAGCGCGGTAAGGCAGAACACCCCGCTCGACTACCTGCTGCGCGTGGTCAGTCTCAGTGGGCTGTCTCTGCCCTCGTTCTGGCTCGGCCTGCTGATCCTCATGGCGTTCGTCCAGTACGCCGGCTGGATCCCGATCTACACGGACAAGCCTGCGAGCCTGATCGACGAGCTCTTGCTGCTCAGCATCCCCGCGGCCGCGGTCGGCTTCCGCTCCTCCGCGCTGGTGATGCGGCTTACCCGCTCGTCCATGCTCGAAGTGCTGCGCCAGGACTACATCCGCACCGCGCGTGCAAAAGGCGCCCCCGCGCGGACCGTCAACTACAATCATGCGCTGCGCAACGCGATGCTGCCCATCATCACCATCATCGGGATCGAGGCCGCATTCCTCGTGGGCGGGCTGATCGTCACCGAGACCGTGTTCAACATCCCCGGGGTGGCGCGTTTTCTGGTCGAGGCCATCCGCTGGCGCGACTATCCGGTCGTGCAGAATCTCGTGATGTTCATCGCCGTGGTGGTGGTGAGCGTGAACTTTTTTGTCGACATGGCGTATGCCGTGCTCGACCCCCGTATCCGCTACGAGGATTGAGCCGATGGCCCTTGCGGAGCAGCAGGCGGAATTGCCTCGGGCAAGCAGGCGGGCGGCATTCTCGCGCTCGTCCCTGGTTTATTTCCTGCGACGCTATCCGCTCGGGGCAGCGGGTGCCACCATTGTGCTTGCCATTGTGCTGATGGCCCTTCTGGCAAACTGGATCACCGGTTTTGATCCGACCGCGACCAACGCGCATGCCTCGCTGGCACGCCCGGGCGGCTCCCATCCGCTGGGCGCGGATTTCATGGGCCGCGACATGTGGAGCCGGATCGCCTTCGGGGCGCGCATCTCGCTTGCGGTCGGAATCGGGGCAACGACGCTGGGCTGCCTGTTCGGGGTCTTGATCGGGCTGACGTCGGGCTATTTCGGCGGCTGGCTCGATCTCGCGGCGCAGCGGCTGATGGACATGCTGCAGTCGCTTCCCCTCTTGGTCATGGCGCTGGTGATGTCGGCCGCGCTCGGCCCCTCGCTCGAGAACGTCATTCTCGCAATCTCCATCCCGCTCGTGCCGACGGTCGCGCGGGTCATCCGGTCCAACGCGCTGATGCTGCGCGAGATGCCGTTTGTGGAAGCGGCGCGTGCGACCGGAATGAACGAGCTCTCGATCGCATTGCGCCACGTGCTCCCCAACACGCTGGCGCCGCTGATCGTGCTGGCAACGGCCCAGCTCGGCTCGGCCATCCTGGTGGAAGCCGCGTTGTCGTTCCTTGGGCTCGGCATTCCCGAGCCCTATCCTTCGTGGGGCCGCATGCTGTCGGAATCCGCCGCTGAATACGTGCGGACCGCACCGTGGCTGGTGATTTTCCCGGGCCTTGCGATCAGTCTCGCCGTATTCGGGACCAATCTGCTCGGCGATGCGCTGCGCGATATCCTCGATCCGCGCCTGCGGCTGTAGGACGCGCGCTGTGTCAAACGCAAATTCGACGCGCAACGAGACGCTGCTCGAGGTTGAAGGCCTGCAAACCGTCTTCCGCACTCGCGACGGGATGCTCAAGGCGGTCGACAGCATCGGCTTCTCTCTGCGCGCGGGGGAAATGCTTGCAATCGTCGGTGAGTCCGGCTGCGGCAAGAGCGTCACGGCGCTGTCACTGATGCGGCTCATTTCCGATCCACCGGGCCGGATCATGGGCGGCAGCGTGAAGCTTGCCGGCCTCGACCTTCTGCGCCTTGACGAGGAGGCGATGCGACGGCTGCGCGGCAAGACCATCTCGATGATCTTCCAGGAGCCGATGACCTCGCTCAATCCGGTCATGAGCGTCGGACGGCAGATCGCGGAAGTGTTCCGGTTGCACGAGGGTCTCGCGCCTTCAGCGGCGCATCGCCGGGCGATCGAGATGCTCGCCCTCGTGCGCATCCCGGAACCGAAGCAGCGGGCGAGGGAGTATCCACACCAGCTTTCCGGCGGCATGCGCCAGCGTGCCATGATCGCCATGGCGCTCGCCTGCAATCCAAAGGTGCTGATTGCGGACGAGCCAACCACGGCACTCGACGTCACCATCCAGGCGCAGATCCTGGACATCATCCTTGAGCTGCAGGACCGCCTCGGCACTGCGGTCATTCTCATCACCCACGACCTCGGCGTGGTCGCGGAGACAGCGCAGCGCGTGATCGTGATGTATGCCGGGCGAAAGGTCGAGGAGGCGCAGGTCGATCAACTGTTCGCGCGGCCGTTGCACCCCTACACCCGCGGCCTGATGGCCTCGATCCCGCGTCTTGCGCTCATGCGCGGCGCGAACCAGCCCGCGGAGGCGCGGCTCAAGGAAATACCCGGCATGGTACCAGCGCTCAGCAGCCTGCCCGCGGGCTGCGCATTTGCCCCCCGCTGCAGTTTCGCGCAGGACCGCTGCCACACGGAATATCCGCCCTACGAGGAAAAGGAGCCGGGTCGCTGGGCTGCCTGCTGGCGTTCTGATGAGATCGGAGCAAGCAATGGCTGATCCGGCCGGGGCGCGCGGCACGCCAGCGACGCCGGTGCTGGAGGTGGTCGACCTCAAGAAGCATTTCGTCATCCGCAAAGGGCTGCTTCGGCGTGCCGCCGGGCACGTACGCGCCGTGGACGGCTTGAGCTTCGCCATCGGGGACGGCGAGACGCTCGGGCTCGTCGGGGAGTCCGGGTGCGGCAAGTCCACGGTAGGGCGGACCATCCTGCGACTGATCGAGCCCACCGCAGGCGTGATCAGGCTTGGCGGCCATGACGTAACCCATCTCAGCAGGAGCGAGCTGCGGCCTTATCGCCGGCAGATGCAGATCATCTTCCAGGACCCGTTCTCCTCGCTCGATCCGCGCATGCGCGCCGGCGCCATCGTGGGCGAGCCGCTCGCTGTGCATGGCGTCGAGCGCGGCAAGCGGCGGGCTGAGCGGGTGGCCGAGCTGTTCGAGCGGGTGGGCCTGCGCAGCGCCCAGATGGGCCACTATCCGCATCAGTTCTCGGGCGGGCAGCGCCAACGCATCGGGATTGCGCGCGCACTTGCGCTCTCGCCCAGGCTCATCGTCGCCGATGAGCCCGTCTCCTCCCTCGACGTCTCCATCCAGGCGCAGGTCCTCAATCTCATGATGCAGCTGCAGCGCGAGCTTGGCCTCGCTTATCTCTTCATCTCGCACAACCTGGCAGTGGTCGAGCACATCAGCCAGCGCGTCGCCGTGATGTATCTCGGGCGAATCGTGGAATATGCCGACCGGACATCGCTGTTCACGGCGCCGCTGCATCCCTACACCGAGCTCCTTCTCTCGGCTGTTCCGGTGCCGAACCCTTCCGTCAGGCGCAAGAAGCGGCTCCTGCAGGGCGATGTCCCGAGCCCGGCAAATCCGCCGGCCGGCTGCCATTTCCATACCCGCTGTCCCCACGCCCTCGATGTGTGCAGGGCCCAATCCCCACCGCTGCGCGAGGTAAGGCCTGGCCACCGGGTGGCCTGTCACCTGCGCTGATTGAGCGCGCGATCGGACCGGTGTAAGATAGGTAATATGCCGCGCGTGCCATGCGTAGCCGCGAGCCTGGCCGTCTCGCGAGCAGAGCTGATCATCGCGAGGAGGACGTCGTGCAGTTGATCGTCTACTACGTCGTGCTCATGATCGCGGGAGATTTTTCTGCCTGGCTGATCGGGCTGGTCGTGGAGCGCGAATTCGGCACCCATACCATTTGTATGTTGCAATTCTTCGGTGGCGGTGGCTGCATGACCGTTACCGGCTCGGGCGCCAGCCTCATCGTTTTTCTCGTGCTCTACTTTCTCTTCCTGTGGGTCGCCTGGATCATTGCGGTGCGCCTGACCGAACCCAGGCGCGCAGGCGTCGTGTGAGCAATCAGGTCGTTTCAGCCAAATCGCAACGGTTTCCAGTGCTGTCGGGGCGGGGCTAACGGCGGCCCCGTCCGCCGGGTCATCGTTCCGCGTACGGAGATGACGCCGGCAACGGCAGCACCGGCTCGCGAGCCTGCAGGCTCTTCGGCCAAACCACGTACGACTTGTCATCGACGTACTGGATGATGACCGGGAACGCACGCTCGTTCTGGCCGGACTCGCTTGCTTCCTCGCCGCCGAACTTGACCCCGAAGCCGAGCATCGTGCCACCCTCGGGAAGATCGACCGCCAGCGCGGCCTGGCGCAGCGCGTCGGCATCAAAGCCGCCGTATTTCCTGATGGCAAGCGGCAGCACCTCAGTGAGCAGCACGTAGGTATTGCTCGCCGCCATGCCGACATGGGCGGACTTGATCACCGTTCCGGGGCGGGCCTTGACGTATTCCTCGCCAACCATCCTGACGATCTCAGCGAGCCCGGGCTTGAGCGCCTTCTCGTTCGTCTGCCAGATCGAGATCGGATCAACGTTGAACAGGTAGTTCACGTCGGCGCCCACAGCCTCCTTCAGCTTGTCGTAGACGCCGTAGCCGGCCCCGTGTCCGATCAATGCCCCGAACCGCAGCCCCATCTCGCGTGCCTGCCGGAGGAACAGCGCGATGTCGGGATTGTAGCCGGTATGGAAGATGACGTCCGGACGCGCGCGCTTGAGCTTGATCACCAGCGACGACAGGTCGGGCGCAGTCGCCGAATAGCCCTCGTTGACGACGGTGTTGAAGCCGGCCTTCCGGGCACCGTCCTCGACGCCATGCGACACGTCAACCCCGTAGGCTCCGTCCTCGTGGATGATCGCGATGCGCAGGTCCTTGGCCGCTTTGCCGAGCTTCTCCTGCGCATAGGCTGCCACGAATCCGGTCGATGCCAGGCCGAACTGGCGACCGCTGGGCTGCGCCCGGAAGACGTATTTCAAGTGGCGGTTCTCGAGCACGGCCGAGGAGATACAGGTGGTGATCCACATGAACTTCTTGACCTGATCGACCCGCGCGGCAACCGGAACGCATTGCGCCGATGAGAAGAAGCCGAGCAGGATGTCGACCTTTTCCTGATCGATCAGACGGACCGCTTCATTGATGGCGACATCGGGCTTGCTCTGCGCGTCAGCATAGACCGGCTCGATCTGATAGCCCTCGATCCCGCCATGCTTGTTGAAATAGTCGATCATGATCTTGGTGCCCAGCGCGTGCAGGTCGGAGCCGCCGGCTGCGAGCGGGCCGCTGTAGTCGTACACCACCCCGATCTTGATCTTCTTCACGGCCTGCTGGGCGGCAGATATTGTAGCGCCAAACAGCAGCGCGGCTGTCATCAGCGCGCCCGCAATGCGGATGCATCGCCAAAGCATCATTGTGTCCTCCCTGAGCAGGCTGTTGTGTTGTTGTCTCAGGTTGCGCGTGGGCTCATTACAGGTGCGCGCCCGATTGCTGTCAAGCAAGAGCGCGCGGCTGTGGCGACGCCACTGCCGCATGGATGGCGCGGCAGTGGTGCACGATATTTTCATGCGAGAGAACGAAATCCCGAAGCGGAGTGTCGATCTCGTAGAAATAGATGTTGGCGATGAAACCATAGATACCGGCATCGATGCTGGTCGGCCTGTCCCCGTGCACATAGCCCAGCGGGGGAATGAGGTCGGCCAGCACGCCGAGATCGGCAAGCCCGCGCGCATAGGCCGCCTCGGCGGCATAGCGGCCGATGCCCTGGAAGTGATAACGCTGGAAATTGAATTCCCGCGCCTTGTGCAGCCCGGCTTCGCTCAGTGCCGGATGCTGCCGCAGCAATGCATCGCGAAATGCCGGCCAGAACCGCTCATCCTTCCAGCGCGAATACGACATCACCCAATAGAGGTCATCGAGCATGCGCGTGATCAGGTGACTCATGTCGCGCTGCGTCGTGGTGAGCGCGGCATCCATGGCCAGGCGGCGCCTGGCCGTGATGTAGGCTATGATGGTGTCGCTATCGCCGATCGTCTCGCCGTCGTCGAGGATGTAGGGCAGCTGCCCGCGCGGCGCGGCGGACGCATCGAAGATGTGCTCGTGCCGGAATGGCACCCCATTGAGGCGCAGGAACGCAAACACCTTGAGGCCATATGCATTGTTGTCCGCAACGCCGAACAGCTCGGGATAGGAATAGAGCGTGAGCATTTCAGTCCCCGCTGCGCGAAGCGCGGACCATAGCAGAAGGATGGCGTGAAGGAGACCCGCATCATGAGCTCCGGCCGCGTGCGGCTTTCCATCACAGATGCACGCGCGCTGGCGGAAGGCGCGTTGCGCGCCGTCGGACTTCGCGACGATGAGGCGCAGATCATCGCCGACCACGTGATCGATGCCGCCATGTGCGGCTATGAGTATTCGGGCCTTGCCAAGATCCTCAACGTTGCCGAGAGCGAGCACTTTCGTGAGCCGCGCCGGCCGATGCGGGTGCTGCGGGAGACCGAGGTGTCGCTTGCCTTCGATGGCGGCAACAATGTCGGGATGCTCGCGCTCTTCCACGCGGCGCAGGCGACGATCGGGAAGGCTGCGGCCCACGGCATGGCCCTGGTCTCGGTGACAAACGCCTGGATGAGCGGGCGCAGCGCCTACTATGTCGAGATGATCGCAAGGGCAGGCCTGGTCGCGATCCACACCGCGGCGAGCTCGCCGCTGGTGGCCCCGCCCGGCGGCAAGCGTCCCGCGCTCGGCACCAACCCGATTGCGATTGCGGTTCCCTCCTCGCGCGGGCCCATCGTGCTCGACATGGGCACCTCCGCCTTCATGATGACCGAGGTGATGCTGCGCGAGCGCTTGCGAGAGCCGCTGCCGGAAGGCGTCGCGCTCGGTCCCGGCGGCGAGCCGACGACGGACGCGGGGGCTGCCCGACGCGGCGCCTTGCTGCCGTTCGGCGGCTACAAAGGCTTCGGCCTTGCACTCATGATCCAGATGCTGGCGCTGCTCGCGGGGTCGGCATCGGACGCGGCGAGCGAGTACGGCTATCTGTTCGTCGCCTTCCGGCCCGATCTGCTCGGCTCAACCGACGCGTTCGAGCGCGCAGTGACGCAGCTGATCGAGCGCGTCAAGACAACGCCCCGGCAGAAAGGCGTCGAGGACATCCGTATTCCATCCGAGCGCGCCTTCCGATGCCGCGAGCGCGCGCACCGGGAAGGCATCGAGATCGACCGCGGGATATTCGATGCGCTCGTTGCGCTGCGCGGAAAACAGGCTTGAGCCTGTGCTCACACGGCGCGCGCGCACTCGTAGGCCTGGTCGATCAGGCGTATGGCCCGCGCGCAGTCGTGCACGCTGATCGGCGGGGGCGCGCCGCGCCGCCAGTGCTCGAGTGCATCGCGCAATGCGGTGAAGTAGAGCGAGTTGGCGGTGGTGGCGGGGAGCATCTGGTCGCCGTCGGCGGTGGCGAGCTTCATCACCCCGTCTTTCATGGTGAGAATGGCGGCGGAGCCGGCAATCTTCCACTCGCCATCAGTGCCGTCGCGGGGAAACCCGTTGCCGACCTCGATCGTGCCGAGAACACCGGTTGCCGAGCGCAGCATGACCGAGGCGTAGTCCTCGACCGCAAGCGCGTGCGCGCGCGTGCTCAGCTGTGCGCCCGTCACCTGCGTCTTCTCGCCCGTGAGGTGCAGGAACATGTCGAGCCCATGGGGTCCAAGATTGCGCAGGCAGCCACCGCCGGCCTCGGCCGGATCGAGCATCCAGGCGCAGTCCCAGGCTGGGTAGCGCGCCGGCCCAGGCCGGTTGATCCGCACGTAGATGTGTGAGAGCGCGCCAAGGCGCCCGGCAGCGATCAGCTCGCGCGCGCGCATGGCGAACGGCGCGTAGCGTTGCGCAAGCGGCACCGCAACAAAGGCATTGCGCGCCGCAGCCTTGGCCGCCACCGCGTCCACCTCGGCGGCATCAATGCCCATCGGCTTCTCCATCAGGAAGGGATAGCCGAGATCGATGAGGTCGCTGGCAATGGCGGCCATCTGGCGGTGGCGCCCGAGCGCCAGGACGAAGTCGGGACGCAATGCTGCAAGCATCGCGTGATAGTCCGTGAAGGTCTTTGGGTTGCCCACCTCGGCCGCCCGTCGGGCGACCACGCCGGCATCGGAATCCTGGATGGCGGTGAGCTCCACGTCCGGCATGGCAATCAGGTGGCGGAGATAGGCCGCATCGTTAAGCGCGTGCCAGTGGCTCACCCCGATGGCGGCAAGGCGGATGGTCATGGTGTCCTCTTCGTGCTTGCACGCAGCTGATGGTGCTCGATCATCATTCCGATCGGATGCCCAGTCGGCGCGCGAGGGCGCCATATTTCGCCTCTTCCGAAGCGGCCACCTGAGAGGCAACGGACACCGCGGCGGCCACACGGTTACTGCACCATAAGATGCTCTGTACAGTGTGCATTGCGTTGTCTAGGTGTGCCGGCCTTGCGCTCTCAACGAGGAGACCATGCCAGCTGCCGAGCTGAAGACCCCGGATCCCGATGTCCTCGTGGTTGGGGCCGGCAACGCGGCATTATGCGCGGCCATCTCGGCACACGAGCACGGAGCGCGCGTGCTTATGCTCGAAGCCGCGCCCTTCGAGGAGCGCGGCGGCAACTCGCATTTCACTGGCGGGGCGTTTCGATTCGCCTTCGCTGGTGTGGACGATCTCGTCGCGGTGCTCCCCTCCCTTGCGCAGGAGAACCTCGCCAACGTGGATTTTGGAACCTACACGCAGGAAGAGTACTTGGATGATCTGCTCGCGCTCACGCAATTTCGCTCCGATCCCGACCTCGCCGAAATCCTGGTGCGCGGCAGCCTGGATACTGCCAAATGGGTCGTGCACCAGGGCGTGAAGCTGCAACCCGGCCTCGGGCGGCAGGCCTATAAGGTTGATGGCAAATTCAAATTCTGGGGCGGTCTCGCGCTGCACATCTGGGGTGGCGGGCCGGAACTGCTCAAAGCGCTCTATGCCAATTTGGAGCGCCGCAGCATCGACATTCTCTATGAGGCTCCTGCCATCAGCCTCATCCGCGAGGACGGACGGGTTTCAGGCGTTGTGGCGCAATTGGGCGGAGCACCGGGCTCAATCCGCGCCGGTGCGGTTGTTCTCGCCTGCGGCGGGTTCGAATCCAACCCAGAAATGCGGGCGAGATATCTCGGACCCGGCTGGGAGTTGGCCAAAGTGCGCGGCACGCGTTTCAACATGGGCGCCGGTCTTGCCATGGCTCTGGAGATCGGTGCGCGACCGCACGGGCATTGGTCGGGCTGCCATTCCGTGGCCTGGGATATCAATGCCCCACCTTACGGCGACCTTTCGATAGGCGATCAGTTCCAGAAGCACAATTATCCTTTCGGTATTCTGGTCAATGCACGGGGCGAGCGCTACGTGGATGAAGGGGCCAATTTTCACAGCCATACCTATGCCAAGTATGGCGGCGAGATCGTCAGACAGCCCGGCATGTTCGCCTGGCAGGTGTTCGACGCCAAGGTCAGCCACCTCTTGCGGAGCGAGTATCGCATTCGTCGGGTGACCAAGGCCGAAGCCGGCACCGTGGAGGACCTCGCCTACAAGCTCGAAGGGGTCGATGCCGCGGCCTTTCTGCGCACCGTGCATGAATTCAACGCTGCATGCCGCAGCGAAAGGCCGTTCAACCCAAACGTGCTCGACGGCCGGAAAACGGAAGGGCTTACCATCGAGAAGACGAATTGGGCCAACCCGATCGATACCCCACCTTTCCACGCCTACCACGTGACAACCGGCATCACGTTTACGTTCGGCGGCCTTAAGGTATCCACCAGGGCGGAGGTCGAGGATCTCTATGGCGGGATCATCCCGGGTCTTTATGCCGCGGGCGAGCTGGTGGGCGGGCTGTTCTACCACAATTATGCCAGCGGCACTGGCCTCATGTCGGGAGCGACCTTCGGGCGCCTGGCGGGACGAAGCGCGGCGCAATTTGCGCTGCAGGGGTGCAAGCGTTGACGCAGGCAAGATCCGTACAGGCCTGTCCGCAACCCGATGTATCTTGGGCTGGCATTGGTCTATCTTGGGATTGCGATCACAGGCCCGTCGCTGTGGGCCCTCTTTCTCCTGCTGGTCGTATTGACCATCATACGCGGTCTCGCAATCGAACCTGAGGAGGCGTTCCTGCAAGGCGTAGTGGAGTCGACTATATCAGGTACAAGGCAGCGGTCAGGCGTTGACTGTAGTGCGGGGTTCGCGATGCGCATTAGCTCAACCATATTCTGCCTGCTGCCGGCAGCCTTCGCCTTGGCAGCCGAGCCGTTAAAGGTATGCGCGCAAGCCGAGATCGTCCTGCCGAGCCTCGAGCAGCAGCGCGACTACATCGCACGCAACCCGCGATACGGCAGCGACTGGGCGGATGAGTATTTCGGTGCTGCAAAAAAATACGGTGACGATTTCATCCAGTATCAGGTGCATTATCAGCCGGAAGCTTCCGGCTCGCTGCGAAACGACATCAAGAACTACAATGGATTGAAGGAGACGCCGACCGAGACAGGAGACTGCGAGCCGCCCGTCATATTGCTGGTGGGCCTCAAGCCGGTATCGATCGACAGCAAGGCAATCTCGGTCACCGACGCGCGCGGTCTCTACAGCCTCGTCAGCGTGGCCACCATCGAGGAGGCGAAACGACCCTCACAGCTGTGGCTTGCGGGCTCGAACAAGGTCCTGTGCGAGGACTTCCGCCGCGAGATGGGGTTCGGCGTTGACGGCCACCCCTGCAACGATCTCGCCGGCAAGGTTCGGGGGCGCTAGTTGATCGCATCACCTGCTGATCGGGCGCGCGCGCTCGTCCCGAGCGCCAAGTCCAGCGAGTTCAATACGGGCCAATCTCATTCGGAATCGCAAGGAATCATCCGACCCATGTCACGCGTGTGGAGTTGCAACGAGTGGGATCCGCTCGAGGAGGTCGTCGTCGGCAACCCGCTGCATGCGCGCTTTCCCACCCCTGACCCCAGCACGCAGGTGGCCGAATTCCATGACCGTTCGCTGGCCGCGATCCCGCGCGGGCCCTTTCCGCAGCAGGTCATCGAGGAGACCCAGGAGGACCTGGATGAGTTCGTTCGCATCCTGGAAAAGCTGGGCATCACGGTGCGGCGTCCGCAGCCATGGCCGCACGAGGCGAAGTTCTCCACCATCCATTGGGAAGCGCATGGCTATTACAACTATTGTCCCCGCGACATTCTGCTGGTGATCGGCAACCAGATCATCGAGACCCCCAACGTCATCCGCAGCCGCGCGCAGGAGACCTTCAGCTATCGCACTTTGCTGATGGACTACCTGAGGTCGGGCGCCAGATGGTACAGCGCGCCCAAGCCCATGCTGCTGGACTCCCTCTTCGAGGTCGACCTGAAGCAGCCCACGCCACGCAACGACGAGCCAGCCTTCGACGCCGCGAACGTTCTGCGTTTCGGGCAGGACCTGATCTATCTGGTGAGCTCCACCGGCAACGAACTGGGCGGGCATTGGCTGCAGTCAATGCTGGGCGACGAGTTCCGGGTTCATTTGTTCAAGGATGTCTATTACGGCAGCCACATCGATTCGACGCTGGTCGCGTTGCGGCCCGGCCTGATCCTCTGCAATCCCGCGCGCGTCAATGACGACACGCTGCCCAGGATCCTCCGGCAGTGGAAGATCATCTACAGCCCGCCCATGGAGAATACAGACCGGTACGATGCGGAGTATCTGTCCAAAAGCATCGGCAGCGACTGGATCGACATGAACGCGTTCAGCATCAATCCCAACCTGGTGGTGGTCGATCGCAATCAGCAGGCTCTCATAAAGCTTCTGGAGAAGGAGGGCCTGGATGTGATCCCACTGCGATTGCGGCACTCAAAGATGCTGGGCGGCGGCCCCCATTGCGTGACCCTCGATGTCCGCCGGGCAGGATCGCTCCAGCGCTATTTCGACTAGCGCATTTGCTCGTCATCGGGAGGCGGGGGACACGCTTTGCCGGCAATTCCTGCAGCGGTGGCATGCGCAGCTTTCCTGTTGCTGGCGTTGGCGGCCTGGCGACAATACGTCCGGGTGGCGGATGAGGCGGCGGGCCCGCAGGTGGACACCTGCCCCTACGGCCTGACCGAGGTCTTCGGCGCCGATCATCTCCTCAACGTGCCGCACCAGAAGGGAGTGCGCTGGCTCACGGAGATTTTCAGCCGCTCCGCCGAGAGATTTCCGCATCTCACGGCCTTGCAGATACCGCACACCGGCGAGTCGCTCACCTTCGCCGAGCTTGACGCGCGGGCGGAAAGCGTCGCCGCAGCCGTTTCCTGCTTCCTCAGCGGTCGCGATCAGGTCGTGGCCGTCGCCATGTCGCAGGACAATTGGCAGATCGTCGCCGCGCACCTCGGCATCCTGCGCGCCGGGGGCACGGTGATGTTTCTCGACACGACGCTGCCCGAGGCGCTGGTCAGTCACATGCTTGACGATGCCCAGCCGGCGCTCGTGCTCACGCGTGGCCGGGAGCACTTCCGCGACCTGCCGACCATCGACGTGATGAGCCTGCCGGAACGGATCTCCGTGGAAAAAACGAGGATACAGCCGCCGGCGTGGCTGGACGACCCCGGGCAACGACTCGCCACCATTTTCTACACCAGCGGAACTACGGGAATGCCAAAGGGCGTGGAGTGCCCGCATGCCGGCTACGTGAACCTTGCGCTCAGCTACGCGGATTACTTCGATCTCATGCCCGGCATGGACGCGACCTCGCTTATTTCGTCGCTGGGCTATGACGGCAGCATCTCGGAGATGTACAGCGCCTGGGTGTCGGGGTGCGCCGTGGTCATGCTCACCAAGGAGCAGGTCCGCTCCGGCCCGGATCTCGTTCCCGTCCTGCGCGAAGCCGAGGTGACGGTGCTGTTCTGCCCGCCGGTGCTGCTCACCACGCTGACGACAGCTCCCGAGCTCGATCTGCCGTATCCGCTCTGCCGTTACATCGTCCCTGCCGGCGAGGCGTTTCCCGGCGCGCTGGTCGAGCCGTGGACGCGGGGCAGGCGGCAGATCATCAACACGTATGGTCCAACCGAGGCGAGCACCGACACCAGCCGCCAGAGCCTGCGGGCGAGTGAGCCCGTCACCATCGGCTCGCCATTCCCCAACGTCACCTACGTCATCCTGGAGGTCGACGGTCTGCGCCCGCTGCCGCATGGGGAGACGGGAGAGCTCTGCATCGGCGGCGTGCATCTCGCGCGCGGGTACCGCAATCTGCCGGAACAGACCGCCCGCAAGTTCATTGTGCACCCTCGGTTCGGTCGGCTCTACCGCACCGGGGATAAATGCCGGATCGACATCGGGACACAGCGCGTGTATTTCCTCGGCCGCATCGACGCGCAGCTCAAGGTGCGCGGGCATCGCGTCGAAGTCGAGGCCGCCGAGAATATCCTGCAGACGCAGTTCCGCGAGATCGAAGCTGCCGTTCTGGATTATCAGAACGAGACGCTGGTCGCCTTCGTTGCAGCGCCTTCGATCGCGCCGGCCCGACTCTCTGCGGTCGCACCTGCGCCGGCACAGTGGGCCGAGCGGGTGACCCAGACGCTCGCCAGGCACCTTCCGGCACCATCGGTTCCCACGCGGATCTTCCTCATCGAAAAGTTCGCCCTGCAACCCATTTCGGGCAAGATCGACCGCAAGCGGCTGCCGAGTTTGTCTCACCTGCTGGCAGGCCGCGTGGCGCAAGCGGGCTGTGCGGGTGCGCTCGCATTGAGCGCTGCGCGCGAGGCGGGCGAGCTCGAAGCCGCGCCACCCGATACCCGAGCCGGCATGGACCGTGAGGAAGTGCTCGCGATCTGCAGGGCCGTGCTCGGGACATGGCTGGGATTGGATGACGGTTTCGTGGAGGCCGGCGGGCACTCGCTCCTGATCGCGCGTCTGGCGCAGCAACTGCAAGCCGCTGGATGGGCGGTGCCGGTGCGGGCATTGCTGAGCGACTGCAACACGGCGCGAAAAGTGGCGAGTTGTCCGCGCGCACCCGCGCGTGCCGCCAATAAGACCGACGAGTCGACGAGCTCCGAAGCGAGCAGCAGGGCGGCCCATGGGGCCGGGGCGGAGGTGCTCTCCATTGCATATTTCACCGCCTTGCAGATCCTGTTTACGCTGTTGCTGAGTTCGCCGGCGCTGCTGGCGCTCGGCGTCGGTGCGACCCTCCTGGATTTCTCTGCCTTCTTCGCGACCGCCGGAGTGTGGGAGTTCGTTGCTGCAGGCGGCTGCGTCTACCTGCTCGGCATGCTTGCGCCATTCGCAGCCCTGCTCTGGGCGATGGCAATAAAGCTCCTCCTGGGGGCGGATATCTACAGGAACGGCGTGAGGCCGGGTGCATATCCCAAATGGAGCAGGATGCATCTGCGTATCTGGTGCATCGGTCGGCTGGAGAGCCTCGTGCTGGGCACGCTGAGCGCGATGTATCGAAGTCCCCCGCTCATGGCTTTCCTGCTTCGGCAGCTCGGCGCAGAGGTCGGCGCCAACCTTCAGTGCGCGCACGATGCCGATCTGTCCGGGCCGCTCGATCTGCTCTCGATCGGCGATGATGTCGCCGTCCAGACCGGAGCCTACATTCACACAACGAGGTGGTCGGGACAGTACCTGCACGTCGGTCCTGTCCGGCTCGATAGCGGGTGCAAGATCGGGATGCGGGCCGCCGTCGCAAATGGCGTGACAGTGGGCCGCGGCAGCGCCATCGCGCCGTTCACTCCGATTCTGGCCAGCGTTGGCCCGTACGAGATCCGGCAGGGAGCACCTGCGCGCCTTGCCGGCCGCTGCACAAAGCTTTCGCGCACGGCCGATGCATGCCGGTATGCGTCTCCAGTCTGGCTGTTGGAAACGCTCAACATCGCAATGCAGGTTTTTTTGACCTTCTGGCTCATCGTCGCGCCGACCGCTGCAATCCTGTGGATGGCCACCGCCCTGATACCGGCCGGCGACTTTGAGCTTTCCGACGAATATTTCAGGGTTGCACCGCTGTTCGAGATCGCCTGGCATCTCGCACTTTTCGGAATCATCAGTGCCTGGCTCACGCTGGTCGTGACCTCCCTGCTCGGCTGCCTGTTCATCCGCTGCACGGCGGCCTCGCCGGGCCTCTATCCATCGCGCGGACTCGCTGTCGCCCTCCTGATGTACCGAATGCAGCTCATGAACTGGATGCAGCGACAGTGGACCTGGACCGTGACCGGGCAATACCTGCGAGCGCTTGCCGGCATGCGTTTCCCGCGGACAGGCGGCTCCGAGTGCGATCTCATGTTCAACCTCGTCCCGGAGACGGCGACTGCCGATTCCCAGGTATTCTGGTCGAACGGCTGCTTCACCAACATGCTCGACTATGGCGCCGAGCACTGCCAACTGCGCCAACTCGACATGCCGCGCAATTTCTTCAGCGGCAACAATTGCGTCGCGGAACACGGCCATTTCCCGTCGAACTTCCTGCTCGGCGTCTCCACGGCAGCAAGCGAGCTCGACTTCCGGCGACAGATGTGGTCCCGGCCGGGCGCGCCGCTCACGGTGGCAGGCAACCCGCCGGTAAAATTTGCCAGCGCCTCGTTTGAGGCTGAGAACGAGGCCGCCAAGCAGCCGGGCTTCCCGCTGTTCATGATCCGCCTCGTCCTCTTCGACCTCTTGGGCATCGGCGTTCTCCCCATCGCCGAGGGGCTGATGTTCACGCTTTTCTATATCTGTCTGTGGCGGCTGGGCACGCATGCCGTGGTGGGCGCGGTCCTTGCGTTCGCGCTTGCGGAGACCGCGCTTGTCGTGCTCTCGATGGCAATAAAGCAAGTGCTCGTAGGCAAATGGGGAGCCGATGATTCGACACCATTCTGGTCCTGGCAGCATTTCGCCTATTTCTTCGCGCAGGATTGCTTTTTCGCCTGGTGCAGAGGACTGCTCGGCCTATGCGCCGGTACCCTGCTGGCGAATCCGATCCTGCGCCGCATGGGATGCCGGATCGGGCGCGGAACACTCGTAACCCGCCCCATGCAATGCTCGGACTGGAACGCGGTGAGCTTCGGGAATGATTGCGTCGTCGATGGCTTTCTCCAGTTCCACACCTTCGAGGGCATGACCCTGAAAGTGCAGCGAACCCGCATCGAGGACGGCTGCGCGGTCGCGTTTGGGGCGACCGTGATGGGCGGAGCGGTCCTCGCTCGGGATACCACGCTGCTGCCGCTCTCGCTGGTGCTCAAGGCGATGAGCCTGCCGAGCGACGTCTACGAAGGTAGCCCTGCCCAGCCGGCGGCCGCCCAACCTTGAGCACGGTCCTGCACGATGCCGCACGCTCGACCGACGCACTGCGCCTGGTCGACAACACCGACTGGCTCAAGACCACTGCGATCATCCTGGCGTGTGTCGATCATTTCGGACATTTCTTTGCAGACGATGACCGCTGGTGGGCGGTTTTCGGACGCCTCGCGGCTCCTGCCTTCTTTTTCCTCATGGGCTACGCGCACACGCACAGGGTCCCGCTGCACTGGATCTGGCTGGGCATCATCCTCACGCTGCTTAACAGCTGGAACGCCGGATGGACCTGGGTCGCACCGAACATCCTGCTGAGCCTTGCGCTGATCCGCCTGGCGCGTCCCTATATGGAAGCTCTTGTGCAACGCCACGGCTGGAGCGCTCTCGTCCTCCTCGCCGGCGCGTTCGTTGCGTTACTGCCAATCGCGGCCAACATGGTCGACTACGGTAGCGAGGGATGGCTGTGGGCGCTGTTCGGCCTATGTCAGCGCCGCTGGGTCGACCGCACATCAGCCCCGCGCGAGTCAACAGGAGGCTCGAGCGCTGAGGCCAAATCCGTGGCTCAGCCGGTGCGCTCCACCGAGAACGCGATGCGCCTTTTTGCCTGCGTTGTTGCCGTGATTGTCTACGTCTGGCAGGAGCAAAAGGAATTCGGGTTTCCGCGGGTGCACTTCACGGTTTTCGTCGTCGCCGTGGCGGCCCTCTCCCTCGCACTGTGCCTGTTCCGGCGTGGGGTGAGTCCCATCCAGCCCCCGCCGCTCATGGCTGCCCCATTGTGCTTCATCGGCCGGCATACGCTTGAAATCTATGCCCTCCAGCTTGCCGGTTCGGAGCTCATTGTGAAGCTTTTGCCCGAGCTTGCGGCGTGATGCGTGTTCACGACCCCGAAACGAATTTCGAATCCTTTTGGCGGACTTTCCGCGACAGATATCCGTTTTTCGAATTGCGGCATGTTGACTGGAAAAAGCAGTACGACACGTATCGGCCCAAAGTCACGCGCAGAACCAGTGATGATGAGCTCTTCGCGATCCTCTGCCGCATGATCGATCCCCTCGATGACGGGCACGTCGAGATCAAGGCCAGGGAAACGCGCAATCACGCGGCGCGATTTTTCACCGCCGAGAAAAAGCCCAGGTTCCATCAGGAATTCCCGAACGAGCAGATAAAAGAGCTTTTCAAGACAACTGCGAAGACCCTTGCCGATCATGGGTTCGACAAGCCGCGCAAAACCGCAGCCTGGATGCTTCGCTACTGCAGGTCGGAGCATTTCGGGTACCTTCGCATTCTCGAGCTGGAAGGCATCAAGAAACGGAAACTGACGAAGGCCCTGGACAGGATTGCTCGAGACTTCAAGCGCCTGAAAGGCATGATCATTGACATCCGGGACAATCCCGGCGGCGACGACGACATTGCGATCGCGATCATCAATCGCTTCTGCGACCGCAGACGCGTCGCCTTTCACAGGAAGACGAAGATCGGACCGGGTGATGGCGACTTCACGCCCGTGAAGACCTGGTATCTCAACCCCCAAGGCGATGACCGGTTCACCAGGCCGATCGTGCTCCTGACCTGCGACGCCGTGTTCAGCGGGGGGGAAGCGTTCGCCTTGGCAATCAGAGAGCTGCCTCACGTCACAATCGTGGGCGACCGGACCAACGGCATATTCTCGTATCAGCTCGAGAAACGGCTGCCCAATGGCTGGGAATACTGCTTGTCGTACCAGGTCTACCTGTCCGCCGACATGGTCTGCTACGAAGGCGTCGGTGTGCCGGTCGATATCAAGCTGCGCAACCGGAGGGCCGATATTGAAGTCGGCACGGATCCCCTGATTGCCCGCGCGCTCGAGCTGCTGACATCGAAGCACTCGATCCAACAGACGGCGGTCGCTCTCGCGCGTCGGTTCCGAGACGCGCGTCGATCCGATCGAAACGGCCAGGCCTGAACCCAGCCGGGTTCGCCAGGGCGCGTGTCCTTTCCGCGTTCAGAAGGGTACATTGGGGACACGGCAGGGGATTGGGAATTCGCAGAGGGCAGCCGGCACGATGGGTGCAACACGCCGCGATTTTCTGCATCACGTCGCCCGCATCGGCGGATATCGGGCGACCTATCTCAGCATGCAGGCGCTGGGTCTCTTGGGGGTTGCGGCCGAGGCCGAGCCGCTGTCGCTCGAGAAGGGAAGCCACGCGACCAAGGTCGTCATCCTCGGTGCCGGCATGGCCGGGCTGTCGGCGGCGTATGAGCTTGGCAAGGCCGGCTATGAGGTCACAGTGCTCGAGGCACGCGATCGGGTCGGCGGCCGCAGCTGGACCATCCGCAGGGGCGCCCGGATCGACATGACCGACGGCTCGCAGCAAGTCTGCGAGTTCGATCAGGACCTCTACTGGAATTGCGGACCGGCGCGCGTGCCCAGCCATCATCAGGCGGTGCTTGGCTACTGCCGGGAGCTGGGCGTTCCGGTCGAGGTCGAGGTCAATACCAGCCGCGGCGCACGGCTGCTCAATCCTGCTGCTAACGGCGGTCAGCCGATCGAGATGCGTCAAGCCATCAACGATGTGCGCGGCGCAATCTCCGAGCTGCTCGCCAAGGCCCTCGATGCGGGGGCGCTCGATCAGGAGCTGAGCGCCCGCGACAAGGAGCGGATGGCCGCCTTTCTTCGCCAATACGGCGACCTTTCGCCCGACCTTCTGTTCAAGGGCTCGACGCGTTCCGGGTACCGGAGCCTGCCGGGCGCGGCGGATCAGGTGGGCGTCGGCCGCAATCCGATGCCGCTGGGCGTGCTGCTCGACATGGACATGTGGGCTGCCGTCCTGTTCGAGGAGGGCTTTGACTTCCAGGCCACCATGTTCCAGCCGGTCGGCGGCATGGATCGGATTGCGACGGCTTTGGCAAGGAAGCTCGGACGCGCCATCCGCCCCATGAGCGAGGTCACCGCCATCCGGCGGACGAGTGGCGGGGTCAGCATCTCCTACCTGGACAAGCGGACCGGCAAGAGGAGCGCAATCGATGCTGCGTATTGCGTGGTGACCATCCCGCTCAAGGTTCTCTCCACCATTGATGCCGATTTCTCGATGCGCCATGCTGCGGCGATTCGCGGCATTCGCTACGGCGATGCGGTCAAGATTGCGTGGCAGTCGCGGCGCTTCTGGGAGACTGATTATCAGATCTACGGCGGCATCTCATGGGTCAGGTCGCCGACGGTCATGGTGTGGTATCCCAGCGACCGGTTTTTCTCGCAGAAGGGAATCCTGCTCGGCGGATACGGATTCCGCGATGCCGCCGACGCGCTTGCTGCAAGGCCGTTGGCGGAACAGCTGGAGTTGAGCCGAGCGGCGGTCGAAGGGCTCCATCCCGGACATGGCCGAGAGCTTGAGAAGGGGATGGCCGTCACATGGTCGAAGGTGCCCTACAGCCTCGGCATCGCGGCCCGCTACGCTTCCGACTATGATGAAAATTATACGGTGCTCAGTGAGCCCGACGGGCCCTTCTACTTTGCCGGAGAACACCTCAGCCATGTCGGGGCGTGGCAGGAAGGGGCGCTGCTTTCAGCCCGGCACGCCATCAACCTGCTTGACAGGCACCGGCGGGAGCAGCGCGCCTGATCAGGCTCATGCCATGCTCCGACAGTTCCCGGCAGACTCGCAAAAATGGTCTGCCCCGGCGAAGCCCGAGGGCAGGCTTTTTGCGGGACGTGCTCCTACTGGCGATCACAGCGACGTTCGGTCCGGGTCACCTCCAGGCCGTCGTGCCGCTCCGTGACGGTCACGGAACGGCAATTGTCACGCTGCGCTCGTCCTTCGGTCTCGATCGCTGCGCTCGGCGGCCGAGGTTCCTCAATTACCACATTGGGGCTGCGGACCGGACCCATGCGGTCACCCGTATCCGCCTGCGCAATATGGAAATCGACAGCCTCGGCGCAGTCCGGGAGGAGGAAAATGACGGACAGGCTGGCCATTGCCATGGATGCAAGCAAGTTCCGTATCACGGCTGATCTCCCTCGGTGCGTCGGACCGCAACAGCTCGGAAGATCCCGGGGGACGCACCGCCTGGAGAACGGAGATCGGTTCGGAATGGTTCCCGGCATTGCTCCCCGGCCGCTTGCAGGAAGCGCCAATGCAGAGCGTCACCGGCATCCTCACCAGTATGTGCGGGAGCAGATAGGGCTCGGTTGACCATAAACCGCCAGCAGGTGCACTGTAGGCATGTACTTTGCGCGCGCAACCGCACATCAACGTCGGGGGATCACAAGGATGCTCGACTATCGCGACCTGTTTCAGTGGGAACGGTTCATCACGCCGTCGATCATAAAGATCTTCTACTGGCTCGCGGTCGGCATCTCGGTTTTGTTCGGGCTGTCCGGCGTCATTTCAGGTCTGGCGCTCATGTCGCTGCATCCGCTTGGCGGCCTGTTCTGGATCCTGGGCAGCCTGGTGGGGATGGTGATCGGTGTGATCTTTGCTCGCATCATATCGGAATTCTTTTTAATCCTGTTCCGCATTAACGAGCATCTTGGCGCCATCCGCCAGCGCGGCCAGATGTGAAACAGATGTCAGATGCCAGTTTCCCGTTTGATCTATGTCCCCTGATTGCGCCAGCGGGACTACCTTCCCGAAACCCTTGATGGCCAGGACGCGGCGCAAATTGATGAGCATGCGCAGGAGGTCCAGCCGCAGCAGGCGCGCTGGCTCAATCCGCGATGCTGCACCAATTGAGCCTAACCCCGCACCGAGCGCGCGGCCGGACGATGCCGTTGCGCAGAGTGCCCTCTCACTGCACGAATTGTTCCAGCAGCAGACGCGGGCGATGCTCGAACGCAGCGATCTCGACGAGGAGCAGAAGCAGAATATCCTGATTGCCATGAGCTGCCCGTGCTGCGGAGCAGGCGCGATGTCGTACACGGTCAAGCTCAAGCGCTGAGGCGGGTCGCGGGAAATCGCCCATGCTCGACCTGCTGCACGGAATTCGCGTCGTCAGCTTCAATCATTTCCTGTTCGGCCCCATGGGGGTCCAGGCGCTCGGCGACCTCGGCGCCGACGTGATCGCCGTCGAGTCGCCACAGGGGGCCTGGCAGCGCCATTGGAGCGGCGGCGACATCTGGCACGACGGCCAGAGCATGCTGCACCTGTGCACCAGCCGCAACAAGCGCAGCATCGCGCTCGATTTGAAGGCGCCGGAGGGGAGAGCGATTGCGCTCAAGCTGGTGGACGGTGCCGACGTCATTGCCGAGAATTTTCGTCCAGGCGTAATGGACAAGCTCGGCCTTGGTTACGACGCCCTGCGGCAGCGCAAGCCTGCTCTGATCTATGCCTCGGCCTCGGGCTACGGACCCGACGGTCCTTATGCGCAAAGGCCCGGCCAGGATCTGCTGGCGCAGGCGCTGTTCGGGATGATGGCAATCACCGGCGAGCGCGATGGCGCGCCGCGGCCGGTGGGGGTGTCCGCGATCGACCACCACGGTGCGGCGCTGTTTGCGATGGGTATCCTCGCAGCCCTCGTGCGCCGCGAGCGCACCGGCAAGGGATGTCGGGTGGACACGAGCCTCATGCAGGCCGCGCTCGACCTGCAGGCGGAATCGCTCACCGCCTGGCTCAATGCAGCAAGCAGGCCGGCGAGCGTCGGGGCCTATCGTCACGTCGCCGGGTGGTATTACGCCGCCCCCTATGGCGTGTACGCGACCCGCGACGGCCACCTTGCGGTGTCGCTCTGCCCGCTTGCAGCACTCGCCAAGGTCATCGAGGAGCCGCGGCTCGCCTCGTTCTCCGAGAAGGAGGCCTGGACCCGGCAGGATGTGATCAGCAGTCTCATCGCTGCGCGGCTTGTGACGCAAACCAGCGGCGAATGGGCGCGGCGGATGGAGCCGGCGCAGATCTGGCATGCGCGGGTCCAGAGCTATGCCGATATTGCCGACGATCCGCAGGTCAAGCACATGCAGGCGCTGGTGACGGTTGCAGGCGCCGGCGAGGCCGCCGCAGAGGTCTCGCTGGTCAATCATCCCGTGCGCTACGACGGCGAGGCCGCGGCGGTGGGGCGTCCACCGCAGCGTCTGGGCGCCCAGACCCGGGAGATCCTCGGCGAGCTCGGCCTCGGCGCGGACGAGGTCGCAGCCCTGGCCCGACGCGGCGTGATCCACATCGACGCGAGCTGAAGCATGGGAGATTTCTACGTCAAGGTCGGGGACAGCGTCACCTTCGCCAAGACGGTTGGGGAAACCGACATCTATCTCTTTGCCGGAATCACCGGTGACTTCTCCGTCAATCATGTCAACGAGCAGTACATGGCACGCTCGAAATTCGGCC
>Ga0306920_100000750_pt1 | contig 38981 bp, 31 predicted proteins | sample flu12Cox44000170_FD_204666 | JGI IMG/M metagenome (GOLD analysis project Ga0306920, IMG submission 204666) | Lab enrichment of tropical soil microbial communities from Luquillo Experimental Forest, Puerto Rico - flux4day.12C.oxic.44.000.170 (v2)... | ecosystem: Environmental > Terrestrial >... | reverse complement strand
CTCGTGCTCAGTCCAATTTTTTGGAGAGAGCCTCCTCCTTCGCTTTGGCTTCACCAGCATCAATGACGGCGTCGATTTCATTGCCGAGGGCGGTCGCCAGCCGGGTGTTTTCCTTGAGATAGTCGACATAGGGTGCGGATGTCGGTCGCGTTTTGCTCTTGTTAAGGTGGTCGATCGCTGCGTTCATATTGGTAGCCAGATCATTCGCCAGGGCGCTAATCCTATCGATCGCGTCCTGCTGCCAGGCGCTTGAAACGGTACGGTGCGACTGCAAGCCGCGCGTGCTCTCCTGCAACTTGTTTACATCATCTTTCATTGTGGTAAGGACCGCTGCGTGGGTTGTCCAGCTCGGCCCAGTCGCCACACCAAAGCTTTGCATGGTTGTGGCATCCTTCTTGATCTTGGCGACCAGAGGCTTGACGGCATCCAACTGAGCGGTCACGCTAGGATTGTCAGACGCGGCTTGCGCGTGTACGGTAATAGGTGTCATCGCCCCTAGCCAAAGCATCCCGCATACTGCAATTCTAAAATTCATTTCTAATCCTCCATTATTGGTGAACTATGTGGACGAGCTACTCGATTCTCCCAGCGACATTAAGAGGTGCCTCGCCGTCTTCGTTTCCAAAGCGCACCGCTAATAGTAGGCTGCGAAGGAGGATGTTCCGTTGGATATCGAGTTCCAATTCACTAGGAGCCTCCTTCGTCAAGCAATCCAGCGTTTTGTAGCGGCCGAGACCAACCAAAGCTTGTTGAGTTAGGTTGGTGTGTCCACTCAAGTCGGGATTGTTCTCAACATTGAGTTTTGTAATCTGAAAACTTTGGGGACAACACTGTCAGAAATGACAGTTCAGCCCGTTCAGCTTTCCCATTGCTGCTACGAACGGCGATGTGCCGAAAGGCTGTCAGTTCATCGAAGGGCAACCGATACGGATTTCGTCAGGCTTCGTATGGAAACGATGCTCGAGACGACTCACAGCCCTCCGTGCGTGCATACGGTGTATCCGGATTCCCACATCAAATGACGTTCGGTTTCAAGGATCTCATTTTCGGCTGTTGCCGACGATTCCTTCGAACCTTAATTTATCATCGATATAGGGTTGGCCACGCGTGTTTGTCAATGTGATAGCCAACGGGGATTCGCGAAACGTCTTGGATTCAGCATCACAGCTAGGTGGAACGTGTTAGACCCTGATAGTGCCAGGTACTAAACCCCCACACTAAGACTGTTATTTTTAACAGTTAAAGGTCACCAGCGTTTGGCTCAGGTTGTATGAGACACGAGAGGGCGGCTCGTTCGATCCCACGTTTGTTGATTGATCATGTCCTTCGATTCCGGTTCTATTCGACCTGTTATTTTTATCAGTATCGGGAACAAGGCTTCGTTTTCTAGGATGTGGTCTAGACGGTTCTGCCCAAATAGGGGTATTTCAAATAGCAGGGACGCAGAAGATGCGCTAGAAGGAGAAGACCATGAAAGTCCGTGCGATGGGTTTGCTTGGGGCGGGCACGCTACTATCCCTAGTAGCCGCGCTTGTGTGCGTTTCCCCGATTGGCTCAACAACGAGACCACAGTCAAAGGTGACTTCGGCGGCGTCTTCGCAGGCAGAGCAAAAAGGCTTCGCCAGTCCACAAGATGCTGCGGATGCCTTGATTCAGGCCGCCGCAGATTTCAATGTCCCTTCCCTTCTAGAGATCCTAGGGCCTGACGGTAAAGATCTTGTCTCCTCAGCGGATCCCGTTGCAGACAAACGCAATGCTGAAGACTTCGCTTTCAGGGCTCGGGCTAAACACTCTGTAGTGACCGACCCCAAGAATCCCCAAAAGGCCATAGTTTTGGTTGGCCCCGATGACTGGCCAGGTCCGATTCCAATCGTCGAGCGGGGAGGAAGGTGGTATTTTGATTCGAAGGCAGGCCGAGAAGAAGTTCTGTTGCGACGCATTGGCGCCAATGAGCTCGATGCAATCGAAGTCTGTCGTGGGTTTGTTGAGGCCCAGGAAGAGTACGCGTTGACAAAACATGATGATTCCGAAGTGAATCAATATGCGCAAAAGATAGTCAGCACTCCTGGCAAGCAGGACGGTTTGGCCTGGCAGAACTCGGACGGCACTTGGGGAGGTCCGGTCGGAGAAGGAGCCGCCAAAGCCTTGGAAGAGGGTTATTCCGATAAGAGGCAGCCGTTTCATGGCTATTACTTCAAAGTACTGAAGGGACAAGGGCCTGCGGCGCCGCTCGGCACGATGGATTTTATGGTAAATGGGGCCATGATTGCAGGTTTTGCTTTGGCGGCCGCGCCGGCGCAGTATCGCGTCACGGGAGTACAAACGTTTATCGTTAGCTACGAAGGCGTTGTGTACCAGAAAGATCTCGGTCCTGATACCTTGAAAGTTTTCAACGAGATGGAACTCTACAATCCTGACAAAACTTGGCGCCCCACAAAAGATAACTGGCCGGCGGATGTTGAGTCGGGTCTTGATTGAGAAGAGCTTCAATCTAGAAAGCGCCTGGGATACGTCGTCCGAATTCAGAAGGTTGACGCCGCCTGGCAGCCCACATCAATTCTTAGCTCGAACCCAATCTCGAGAGTTGTTGAAAGCGACGTGGAAAACCTTAACATCATTGAAGATCCGGCGAGTCAGACGTTTTGAAGTGCTTACCTCCGAAATTGGCTGGCAAGACCCCACGAACATTTAAGGTAAAACGACAACTTTGACCATTTGTCGAGTCAGAGCGGCCCAATAGGCAAGTAGGAAAACGGAGCCGGGAACTGAGCAAACAAACTATGACAGAACATACTCTACGAATCCGGAGGGGAGGTAGACAATTTGTGGACCATCATTCTTCTCTGCGTGGAAGGAACAACCGCCCTTCGGACCGATTTCGAGCGTTCAAAATCTTAGCCTTTAAGTGTGGTGTTGCAGCGTTTGTGATGGTGGGGTTTGCGACGGGAAAAGTGTCTGCGCAAAAGGTCAAGTTCAGTGCAGATTCTTCAACTGATTTTACCCAATACCGGCGCTATGGCTGGTCAAAGAATTATCTGGTTACACGCCAGCGGCCGGACAATCAGAGGTTAATCGGAGCTACCTTAACTGATAGTATCAACCACCAGTTGCAAGCCAAAGGGTTCATCCTCGATGAGAAAAGCCCTGATTTTCTCATAAGCTATGAAGCGGGAGGCCTGACCAAGGCTGACGTATCAGTCTCGCCAGATCTTTCACGGGGCGCAACTACGAACCCGAATGCGGTGAATGAAGCGATCGCTTCGGTTGGTCCTGGGGTTACTTCCCTTGACGCCTGGATATCAGTTTTTGCTGGCATCCGAATCACTGTCACCGACTACGCCTCACAGAAAAACGTCTGGATCGGCCAAATGTCAAAAAAAATCAAGAATCCCCAGAAGGCCATGCTCAATATGGAAGCGGAAGTCGATGCGGCAGTTGTAAAAATCATGCAGTCGTTTCCGCCGCGACCGCAGAAGTGACGGCTTTTCATTCCCGGGTCTTTACCGGAGGCCCGCTTATTCGCTTGGCTTTAAGGTTTACGCTAACTTCCACGCGGTTGGGCGATCTTAATGAACGGAATTCCGCTGTTCATTCCGTATTCTTTTCGATCGAAGGCCATGGTTCCCGAAATGGTCCCGGAGTCTGATTGACTCCTATTCTTCTCTTCTAACGGTACTTCAAGCAAGGTCGCACCACGACAGCATTCACCGTCGATTTGTAGCCACATACAACTGTAAGAAATGACAGTTGTGCTGGCTAACCCTACGTCCTAGCGTTCCCCACACAATACAAAGCCCGAGTGAACGGCGGCGACTAAAGTCGCGAAACCGATCGCAACTTTGGGAGCGGCGAACCAGAAATTGAAGCTTGTGGAAGCTGGAGTCTGGGGATGATTAAACGATCATTTACTGCATGTTTAGTTATAGCACCGGTTTATCTCCTCCAATTACTCACATTCCCTCACGGTCCGGGTGAGAAACACACACTCATCATCAACGGTCAAGCAACGCAAGTACCGGTCATTCAAGTAAGCGGTCATGCCTATGTGGGATTGGAAGCTCTAGCCAACGCGATAAGTGGCACGCTTAGCTACTCGGGAACCGCGATCGCTCTCAGCGTGCCCAACCGATCCGGTGGTGGCTTAGTTAGCGAAGCGAGACAAGAAGGGCTCCAGCCTGCGACCCCTTCAACTGAGGCGCAGAATCCGGGATTTTCACAAGCGTTCTTAACTGCAGGAATCGAACAAATGTCCACTCTCCGCGAATGGCACACTGCACTATCAACCTCTATTGAGGGCGGGATCCCTGTGTCTTCGTCTGTGCTTGCGCCGTATCGTGCACAAGCAACCACAAACCTGCGCCTGGCTATGGTCGCCGCAACCACAGCCTCCGATCGAAACGCTTTTCAGCTCTTGAACAACGAGTTTCAAAATATGGCGAAACTGAGCGACAAATATGTCAAGCTGCGCGCCAACTTAACTTACGTCTCGCCGGATGCCTTGCGCGAAGATGATCTCAACCGGCGCATCATTGCCTGTGGACATTCGCTCGGAGCGATGGCAGCAAGCGGACAATTTGTCGACGATGGCTCCTGTCATTGAAGAGTTGCGCTGCGGCAGGTTTAGCGAAGCTCTGCAAGTCGAGTCCTCTTACTCAGCAGCTTGCTTCGTGTATTCTCGACCTACATGTTCGCTGCTCTTGGCGAGGGGGACTTGAGCCCGAACGCGCGTTCCACGCGATGGCTCAGATTCAATGAAAAAGCGCCCTCCAACGAGGCGAGCCCTTTCCCTCATGCTAATCAACCCGATGCTTCCCATAGCTTCGATATTCTTGGGATCAAAGCCTGCCCCGGTGTCAGAAACGCACAAATCGATGCTGTCGCCATAGCCAGAAAGCTCCACGCTTGCCTCCTTGGCACCGCTGTGCTTGAGGACGTTTCGCAGCGCTTCTTGAACGATTCTAAAGATGCACAGAGCTACCTCCTTCGTAATCAGTTGATCCATTTGGTGATGAACGAAATGAATCTGGAGGCCGTGCTGTCTCGAAAATTCTCTGCAGAAACCTGCTGTGGCGGCCACAAGCCCCAAAGTATCCAGCTTCGAAGGATGGAGTTCGTGCGACAGACCATGAATATCGGTTGAAACTTCCCTGGCGATTTCTTCGATATTGTGGAGGTGTTGTTTCGCCGTTGACGAAAGTTTCGGCGCTTCCTGCTCGAATTCCTGAAGCCCTATTTCGAGAAGCGCCATTCGTTGACTGAAGTCGTCGTGCAAATCACGAGCAATCCGAGCTCTCTCTTCCTCATGTGCTTTGATCAAGCGCCCACTCATGTTTCGAACTGCTGCTTCCGACTGTCTCCTCTCCGTCAGGTCGATGCAGGAACCGATGTAGCCTTGAAATGTGCCATCGGTTCCATATCTCGGAACACCTGCATCATTGACCCAGCGATATTGCCCATCGTGCCGTCGGAGCCGGTATTCCATCTCAAAATTGACGCGTGCGTCGAAAGCTTCTGAATAGACTTCAAGGCATCGTTTCAAATCCTCCTGGTGAACACCCGATGCCCAACCGTCCCCTAGTTCATATTCCAATGGTCGACCGGTAAAATTGAGCCAACCCTGATTAAAGAACGTACATAGTTTGTCCGGACCGGACATCCAAATCATCACCGGAGCCGAGTTTGCTACCAATCGAAATCGCTGCTCGCTTTCGCGAAGGTTGGTTTCGGCTCGTTTCCTTTTTGCTCGCTGCAACAAAAGCGCAGCTATGATAAGGGCTTGTGCCAACAGCAGGAAGAGTCCAGCCAAGACGTAACGCCTATAAGTTCTCCAGAGGCTTACCGGCCGATTGAGGACGGCGCTGCCTTTAGGGAGATCGTTTTCCTTGATGCTCCAACGGTGCAACGCCTGCCAGTCGAATATGTAGAAGTCATTGCTCGTAGCAATCGGGATATTCTCGGGTCTCTCTCCGTTGAGAACTTGCACAATCATGTCTCCAGCGACGCGACCGTCGTCGGCCCAATTCACCAGGTCGCCGCCCAGCGTTCCTGGCTGGAAATCCACATCATCCATCACAAAAACCGGCGCATTTGAAGCGTTGACCACCAATGGAACCGCTTGGGTTGAATCGACAAAGCGGGATCCGGCCGCGTCCTGGGTAAGGACAGTGTGATAGACAATCGTGTCGCTCGGCAGGTTCTTGAGTCGATCAAGCAGTGCAGGCATGGTCAAGTTGAAGAGGTACGTGAACTGAAGCTCGGACTCGTAGGCATGGAAAGCCTGTTGCGTTATAGCTTCGAAACCGGTATCAAAACTGCCCATACCTCCGACGACCACCACATGCTTGGTCGCGGGTAGCATTCGGAGGGCCGCAACAAGAGTTTCCTTCGGATGGAGCCTACCTAGAACTCCGGTAAAGTGGATGGCGACGTTTGATCGGTCTGGAATTGGGCTTGAAGTTCCGCAGAAAATGACAGGGGTATCCCCAATGAACTCCGCGTTCGAATCAACCAGGAACTTCAGTGATGCCGACCCGGCGGCAACAATGACGTCCGGTCTTCGATTTAGGTACTTCTCTATAAACCGGTTGCGAAACTCGGCTCGCTGGTGCTGTTCCGGAAACAAGGTGATATCGAGGTTCTCCTGATAAAGCTCGATCTGGTACGGCGATTTTTGCAAGCCGGCGAAAATTGCTTGATCGATCTCCGCAAATCCGGGTGAAGAGGTGATCCCCAGGTCATCAAGAATGAGTACACGTTTCGTTGGTTTGACCTGAGGCCAAACTATTTGCGGAAGTAGGAAACAAAGCACAAGAACGGCAAAAACCCTCAGCCCTCGCATGTGCCTCCGAATGACATCTGGAAGCCGCATCGATGATGAGTCCGAAATTTCAGCATCTGAGAAGCTGCTCGCTCGAAATCAGAACCAAAGCCATTTCGGGAACACCGCAGTCAACTTGCGCGAGCCTTGAGATGGGCAGGCGATACGTATATCACAATTTGACGGCTCCATATTGTAAAAGGTTTTTTCGTTTAGAAAAGCATGCGGGACACTGTCAATACTGACAGTCAAGTGGGGAGTTTAGATAGGAGCTCCCGAAAGCTGGAACAAGAATTCCTGGGATGGCTGCGCCTTTCAGAAATATTTGCTATGATTCCGGAGGGGACGGGGTACGTACGCGGATTGTTGGCATCCTTGATAGTACGGCCCTGGGATGGGGAGGATTGTGGCTTGCAGAAAGTGCGGCAGTGCCAGTCAGACGGTACTCAATGGTGAGCTGACGTTGAGTCGCACCGATATAAAGAGCGTGGCCCTGCCACCATTTTATGTATGCAACCAACTGTTGGTCTGTCTCGAATGTGGATTTGCAGAGTTGAAAATTCCTGGTCCCGATTTAGATAACCTCAGAAATGGACCTACCTCTACTCCATCTGTGTAGTCGCTTCATGCCGTAGCGTTTTATCGGGCCTCTGAAGTAGCTTCTATCATCTTCGTCAGTTCCGTTTCCGGAACAACAAACAACGAATCTCCGCATTCCAGGCACGCGATAATTTCGGGGAAAACCCATATAGTGGGCATATCAAGATTCTTATGCCCGGGAAAATGTATGGTTACTTCTGCTGTGAATTTCCGCTGTTTCCCCGAACCACAGGACTTGCAAAGCATCATTTGTCTCGCCATCTTGCGTACTCAGTACGGGACTAACGCTTTGGATACCAATGGTCCGTCGAAAGCTCGAGCCCCACTCGTATTCAAACTCAAAGGAAAGGAAAGAGATGCCTATTACCTTCTTCTCCCTCCACCACCCCTGCCACCGCCACCCCCACCCCTGCTACCACCGCCGCCCATGCTGGAAGCGCCACGAGCACTGCTGGATCTGGCGCTGCTCCCACTACCGCCTCCTCCGCTGAACCCGCTGGAATTGCGTGAGCTTCCGCCACTTGGCACGCTTCGATTGCCAATGCGATCTCCTCCTCCGGCACCTCCTCCACCGGCCGCACGGTTACCGCCGCCACGATCGCCTGCCCCGCCGCGGTCGCCGACGCCTCCTCGGTCTCCAGCCCCGCCACGGTCACCTACGCCACCGCGATCTCCCGCTCCTCCACGATCTCCCACGCCACCTCGGTCTCCAACACCACCGCGATCCCCTACCCCGCCACGGTTGCCAGCACCGCCTTGCTGCCGCTGTCGTGCGTTCGCCTGGCGATTTGCCATGGAATCACCTCGAGCCGTACCGCCATACTTATTGGCCGTCGCCCGGTTGGAGTATGGTGTGCCGCCACGGTGCGCGGAATTGTGTTGCCAGCTGTTCCCACCTTTAGCATTAACGCGGTTGCCCCCCTGAACGTTGGTATTGCGGTTGTAATTGTTATTGTTGTTGATGGTGATGTTGTTGTTACCGCCCCAGTTGCTGTTGTAGCCCCAACCCCCTCCCCATGCAGCTCCCATGGCCAGACCGACGCCGAACGAAAGGGCCATGCCCGCGGCATAATAGCCTGGGGGGGGATAGGCAACGGGCGGGTAGGGATAAACCGGTGGACCGTACACGACCGTGGGATTGTAGCTGGGAACGTAAACTACCTGTGGATTGCTTTGTTCGATCACAATTACCTGTTTGCTTTCAACTACTTTCGTTTCCACCTTCATCTGCTCACCGGACTTGAGATTGCCGTTGCCCTGCGCTTTGGCGCGCATGCGCTGCACGGCATCCATCACGTCGGATTGCTGCGCCAAGAACGCGTTGCCTAAATCGGTGGTCCACTGGATATCATCCGCGAGTCGTTTCACGACATCCGGCATCGGCGACAAGCCCTGAACGCTCGGATCCCAGTTTTGCTTCATCACGGCTTCTTCCAGAGCTTTGTCCTTTAGTTTTGGGTTCTTAGTCAGAAATTGTTGCAGCTGGATTATTTCCAGCGGATACGTCGATGCAGCGAGCACTTGGGCGAGCATCGGATCCGGATAAAGTGCGATAGGCGCCACCAAAGAATCTAACTGGTCATTCGGTATTTTCGCCTCTGTTTGTTGAGCTCCGGAATCTTGTTGCTGGCTCGCAACGGCGAGCATGGTCAAATCTCCGGGCACTAGTATCGCTACACAGAACGCCGCAACGGTGCCGCGAAGAAATCGCATTAAGAAAACCGGCCCATAGGATACTGGCTTCATGGGATTCTTACCTCGTTCTTCGAAGATATGCAGCAGATTTGGCCAGCTGCATTCCTGCCGGGATTCAACTCGTCGGGCTCAGAAGCAACAACGATGAGAGAAATTGGTTTACCCGGGTACTGGCAAAACTACCAGTCGCTGTTTGTAAGGCAAGGTCTCGTCTGCTTGGAGGGCTGATCGAGGACATTTGAATACTTGACGACGGAACTTTTCCGGGAGTTATGAAGTACAATTCTTAAGAACAATGCTCTAGGTAATGGCGTCTAAAGCATTTGCATTCAAAATGAAGCCTCCATGTCAGTTATCTTCCTTATTTCTTATGCTTTTTTTCCCTGCTGTGCATTTTGCATGCCTAATGCTCGAGCTGGATTCGGCCCTTGTTCGTCGACTGTAGTACCAAATGACGACTCGTCCATGTCATTTTCTCTAACCAAGGAGCTCACGCTGCGAATGTGCAGGTCGCGCTGAGGAAAGGGAATCTCGATATTAGCTTCTCGCAACGCTTTGAGGAGGTGCACAGCGATGTCGCTCTTGAGCTGAAACCAGTCTTCTTGATAGGTCCAGAAGCGAAGCTCGAAGCTCAGAGCGCTTTCGCCAAAACCCAGAAAATAGGATTCCGGTTTTGGGTTGTTAATGACGGCTGGATGTGCGGTTGCAAGTTCACGTAGCAGTGAAATCACTCGCTCCGGATCCGTGCCGTATGCGACGCCGACCGCAATATCTATGCGCCGCCGGAGAGAGGAAAGCGTCCAGTTAATGACTTCTTTCGCGACGAAATCGCTATTGGGAACAATCACCTCAGCATCCTGAAATGTATGGATCGTGCTCGACCGCGCTCCGATGCGCCGGACCTTGCCGACTAATCCGCTGATTTCGACGGTGTCGCCTACGCGGATGGGACGCTCAAAGAGCAAGATCAAGCCGGAGACGAAATTGTTGACGATGTTCTGGAGGCCGAAGCCCACGCCGACGCCTAGAGCGCCCGTGACGAGCGTAAACTTGTTTACATCAAATCCTGCATTGGCTAAGCCAGCTAGGCAGACGAGGATGAGAAGAACATAGTACGTGACTTTTGAAATGGCAAACGGCAAGCCACGCTGGAGAGGGAATCGCGACAGCAGAAGCTTTGTGAGGACGAAAGTGATTACGTTGGCGAGAGCATAGCCTGCAAAAAGTATGAAAAGGAAACTGAAGATAATGCCGAGCGTGAAGTGAACCTTTTGGAAGCCGATGGGGTAATTCAAAACGCCGGAAACGATACGCCTGACACTGTCGTGGAGCGTGAGCAGGCGCGATAGGACGTTAAGCCACAAATACAAAAAACCAAGAGTAAGGATTCGCCAAGCCCAGCGATCCACCGCCTCCGCACGCGATTCCAAAGCAGATTGGGCCCAGCTGGTCCGAATCAGGGTGGCCAAGATAAGCATTAGGACACGACCCACGCAGAAAAGAGCCGCCGCTCCGAATGCTCCCAACAAAGCCGTCGTTCCCGAAATCTGCGCCAGCGAGATAAATCCCAGGATGTTGGCCACCAGGGAGCAGGCCAGCAACAGCAGTCCTAGCCAGATTGCCAGCTTCAAAGTCCGCAGGCTCCGTCTGGGGATTGAAAGTTCTCTCAGGCGGGCGGGACGAGCGAACCAGCCGAAACAAATCAATGCACCGATACCGATCAGACCGTGGAATTCGCGACGGATCAAGGGTGAGAAGCGAATCAAGAGGTACAGCAATTCAAGCACATAGAATACTCCCAGGACATAGAGGAGCGTCCTCAGACGAGATTCAAGCAAGGGAGAGAGCAACCGCAGCACGGGGATTAAATAGAGGATACAAATGGCAAACACGATTTCGAAGGGGGCGTAGGAGAGGTAGAAAGTCGTCAAAACTAGAGCTACGAGAAGCGCGATTGAGAAAGGGAAGGCGAAAATCCTCGCTGCGTCACCAGGAATACCTGCTTCTCCCCCATTAGCGATCCAACGGCGAATCCTGAGAGTTCCAATTAAGGCCAAAAGGTAACAGGCGAGAGTTAAGACGATCCCGACTTTTTGTCCTTGTAGGAATATCGTAACGGTAATGAGGGACAAGTCAAGGGACCGCTGGATTCTCGTTTGCAAGGCATGGTCACGGGTTCCGGATTGAAGAATCTTCCAAATTGGAGGGCTTTCTGGCTTGAAGAGTCGGCTGCGTGTCTGAGCTTGACGGTCCTGAACATTCGCGAGAACGTTAACAATTTGACGATCGATTTGTGAGATTTCGGTTTGCAGGGTAAGGACAAGGTTTAATTGCCTTTGCAAATCGGCGCGGGCTTTTCGTATAAGCTCCAATTCCTGCGCGATTCGATCTACCACCGACCGTATTTCCTGATTCTGATGGAAATGATCCCATGTGGCCTGCCAATCCAAATTGTTTTCTTCCACATGACTGAGTTGCTGTTCCAGCAAGGCTGCGCGAGGAGTAAGAACCTCGCTCTCTCCAGCATATTTTTCGTTGAGAATCCGCCAAAATCTTTGCTCCCTCTGAAGCTCCAGGGTTGAAGGGTTGCTCACCAAAAGATCGTTAAGTTGATTGATGTTTTCACGAATCCACCGAGATTGGCTCTTCGCTTCCGCCTCCGCGGCGAGCAACTCCCCCTCAGGGGCTAGTTGGCTTGTGATCTCTCGCAACCAGCGTTCAAGCTCCTCCGCGCGATCTGTAATCTGTGGCAGCGGTATCGAACGGTCAGATACAGTCGTGGTTGGCGGCGACTGTTGCTGCGGGGAATCCGTGCCCGCTGTTACGGCGGGCGTAGGGACCGGACGCATTTGAGCTTGAGCCGTTAAGGCAACCAGGCCAAGACTTGCCATCAAAAGGCAGGCGTCAAACATCCCGAACGTACTGCGTTTGGGCATGCGAGAGCGACCTTGGCGGCCATCATGCAGGCATCGCCGGGGCAAAGGACTCCACGTCAGGGCCACGCATTTATCCCCGTGTTGAGATGGTCGGTCGGGTAACCTGCTAGGACGCTAGCTCAGGTGGCAGGAGTCGGCACACTGTCAGAAGTAACAGAGGACTGGGGGCGGACAAGATACGGTACGAAGAAGGGCCAAGAACTGTCAGAATTAACAGATTATTTCGGTTCATTGTCCAAGCAATATTGCTGCCGCATCAGCGGGTGCACCAGTGTGTCAGATTCATCCGATTGGCCGGTGTAATGAGCAATGTTAACACGTAAGACGAATTTTCAAACCGACTTCCCAAGTTACCTTCGCCACTATCGGGGAGGCTGAATGGATGCATTGCTAAGTCGTTCGAGGATGTTTTGGAACAGGAAGAGGCTGCGCTAGAGGACCATCTGCAGTTGAGCAGGATCCCGACGTCGCCTTGAGGCAAGGGGAAGAGGTGTATGTCCATGCGACAACTTCACACTGGTTTCATTTTCATGAACCTAAAAAAAGGAATTCTGTTTTCCACTGTTCTTCTTCTCGCATCAACGCTCACTTACTCCGCCAAGCTTGTCTCAAGCTGGAAGAACCCAAAATATATCGGCCGGCCCTTCCACAGAATTCTCACAATTGGGATGAGCGAAAACCCAGCCGTTCGGCTCGATTTCGAAGATGCCCTCGCCGAGAAGCTCTCCAGAGACGGGCTCGAGGTGGTCCCCGGCCACGACATCCTCTTTCGCCCGGAGTCGCCCCATCTTGATCTCGACTATCTCAAAGGACAGATCCGTGACCACAACATTGACGCCGTAATCATCTCGCGCCTCGTTAAAGTGGACAAGAAGACCACCTACGTGGGCGGCCACAGTTACGTGGTTCCGTATCCCTACTACTACGGTTTCTATGGCTACTACGGAACCGTTTTCACGCAGGTTTATACGCCAGAATACTTGCGGGAAGACACTACTGTGCGCACTGAAACCAATCTTTACTCAGCGGCGCCCCCCAACGAAGAACTTGTCTGGACCGCGTACAGCGATACTTTTAATCCGAAGAATGCCGACAAAGTAATCTCTGAAGTCGTCAAGCTCATCGTAAAAAGCTTGGAAAAAGAAGCGATTATTACTAAGAATCCCTGACAAGAAAGAAGTGAATCATTCGGTTGAAATAATTTTGGGGACAGGCGAGATGTCAGCTGCAAGAGGTAGGAATTCGACGACGTCCGCCGAAGATGGCCTTTGGAAACTGACTAAAAAAGACGCGTGGTTCATGCGCGGAGAAGCGCGGTTTCTCACCTATTGCAAAGAGACTCTCGTGGACCTCGCGCGAGAGCAGAAGCCTTCCACAACAATCCTGGGCTGCAGCAACTCACGGGTTCCGCCGGAACTGATCTTCGACGCCGACTTCGGCGAGTTGTTTGTCGTGCGCGTTGCGGGGCATTTAATTTCGCTCGAGGTCATTAGGAAGTCTGCAGTATGCTGCTGCGCATCTTCGCACCTATCTGTTTGTCGTTCTCGGCCACGAAGCGTACCGCGCCGTGCACGCCGCGTGGGAATACAAGGTGTGCAGTGTGATACAGCGTTCCCGAATCCAGACTTTGGTACAAGACATCCTACCCGGCTTGCTCGATCCCGATCTGGCACTGGCGGAACGCCGAGTCGAAGGTGCGCTGGTCGTCTCAGCAGCGTTCAGATACACCCGAGTACTACAATGCCATGAAGAAGGCGCAATGCTGATCGGCGCGGTTTTCAACATTCCTTCGGGATACGTGCGCTTCCCGTCCTAAAGCTGCGCGAAAGGGATGAATTGCTTGTCTGCTCTGGTCTCAATGACTTCTGTGCAAGTGAACATTATGTTGAAATCAGCAAAATCCTGCGCCATTGCCCTAATCTTTTGTGAGTGCATTGGCGTAGGGATTTGTCGCGCCCAGGATCTCACGCCGCGGGCCTATTTGATTACACCGGTCCATTCAAACGCAGTAGTCCTGTCGTACTCGTTGGACGACGGAAGCATTCTCTTCGATCCCAGCCTTCCAATTACGGACGCTACGGGGAGACTCAGCATTCCAGCCATCAGTCTTTATCACACGTTCAGTTTCTTTGGCCGCTCCGCCAATGTCACTGCCTCGTTGCCATATACGGTTGGAAACTTCAAAGGAAATGTGAATGGCACACCTCAAAACGTGTACCGTTCCGGTCTACTCAATTCGATCTTTCGATTCTCGGTCAATCTGAAAGGCGGCCCCGCGATGACCCCGCTGGAATTTTCCTCGTGGCACCAGAACTTCATCGTGGGGGCCAGCCTCAAGGTAGTGGCTCGCACTGGACAGTATGACCCGACCAAACTAATCAACCCGGGAACGAATCGTTGGGCATTTAAGCCTGAGCTCGGACTGTCTAAACGGTGGGGTCACTGGATCCTTGATACGTATGTAGGAGTGTGGTTCTTTACCACGAACCCGGAATTCTTTTCACACAATGCAGCCTCTCCAGGCGTTAACACTCTGTCGCAGAACCCAATGGGCTCCTCGGAAGTGCACGTCAGCTACGATTTCAAACCTCGGCTCTGGACTTCTTTCGACTGGAACTATTGGTATGGCGGGCGCCGAAGTGTAAACGGGATGGTAAGTCCTAGCTCGCTTCAAGCCAATTCCAGGATCGGCGTGACAGCGTCTATTCCGATCAGCACACATCAGTCCCTGAAATTCAGCTACAGTTACGGTGATATTGTTCGAGTGGGAGGTAACTATCACAACGTGTCGTTCGCTTGGCAATACAGTTGGATAGGCCGACCCAACTAACGCTGAAATTTGATATCAGATGAAGTAAACCAAAGCGCCATACGCATCTCGACTATTATCGGACGAGGAAGACTGCGATAGAGGACTGTCAGGGCCTGGCGGACCTCGCAGGATCCTCGCATCCCCTTAAGCACAAGAATCTTTACGCGATCCTTCTTTAACATCCTGTGCCTTCAATCAAACTCCAGCGACTTGCTCACGAGTCATCTTGGCCGCGAGTTCCCCCTTGCCGAACTCGAGCCATTCGGCCCCGCTGCCACGTGCAAACAAATCGAGCGTACGCGCAATTAGTCCGGTCCACCCGGTTTGTTGGCTCGCTCCTAGCCCCGCGCGTTATCGCCTTGGAAATACTCATAGAAAAGGATGTAGTCCTTCCAGTAGGGGTCTTCCTGAAACTTTTTTGTTCGGCCGTAGACGGGACGAATGCCACTCTCATCACGGAGGAAAATCCGCGAGAGCCTTCTTGCAATCTCCTTGGCCACTTCAAAGAGAGTCACGTACTCTTCCGGAAGCGCCATCCGGAATTGTGGGGTCATTGCCGTTCTTCTCCTCTGACAAGAGCTTGCGGGATCGATCTTCGAACTTCGTTATTTGTTATTTCATGACCGCCAACCGAGCTCGCAACCGATTTTTCCGGCAACTCTATGCGAGAGCAGCGGAAAAAATGGAAGCCCCAGGGCCCCAAATCCACATAAAGGCCCGACGACACCAGGTCATCCCCAGACCGTTGATATTCTCCGCCGGAGAACAGGTCGGTCAGTCGCCACGTGCTTCCTCCGAGATTTTCCGAATGTTCCTTGATGCGAGCCTGGGCGGGACGATCGCTCAAATTGACGACAATTAAATACCGGTCATCACGGTTGACCCAATTCCATGCCACTATGTTTAGATAGCTTGGGTTGTCGGGCCAACCAGAGCGCTCGCATAGGCTCCACTGGTCCTCTCGAAAGATCGGTGCATTGATGGCTGCGAGAAGCTTGAGGTAGAAATTGTGCAGTTGACTGTCCATCGGCTCTTCCGGGCGTCGGCCCAGAAAGACGGGGAGGCGGACCTTGCGTCCTTCAAACTGTCCTTCGTGAAAGAGCTTTGCGCCGAGAAGCGTGGATGTACTTACTGCTGCGGCTTTTTCCTTTGCTGCAGAAAACGCTTTTGCTGCACGGGGTTCGTCATGGTTCTCGATGAAACGCAGCAGCTTTTTCTGGTACGCTAATTCGGCACAAAGATGCATGCGCATACTCTCTGCGTTGTCATGCTCTAAGCGGTCATAGAGCCTCTTGTCATAGCAGAAGTCGAATCCCTGCTGTTGCAGCTCCCACTCGAGGTCCCAATAGGCTTCGGCAATGAAGAGGAAATCGGGATGCGTCTTCTTCACGGCGGGAATTACCTCCACCCAGTATTCCGTCGCCGGTCTTTGTCCTGCATGCCTGCCCCAGGTGCGTTCAAATATTGGGTTCATCACCAGCATGGACATATCGCAGCGCACACCGTCGCATTGAGTGGCAATGTCAGAAACGGATTCGATCACAGCCCGCCGAAGCCTAGGATGGAAGGCGTTGAGCTGCAAGACGTCTGGCCAGGCAGGGAAATAAGGATCGCGGCCACATGCGAAAACTGTTCTGTTAACTTTCGCGTACGAGGAGGGATCACTGCGGAGATCATCCAATGTCCCTCGTATAAAGTAGTCCGTGTGTTCTGTGACCCAAGGGTGATCGGGAGCTACATGATTGGGGACAAAATCCAGAATGAGATGCATGCCGCGTTTAGCAAGTTCTTTGCGAGCGATAGCTAGGCCTTTCGGTCCCCCGAGGTGACGATCAACCACATACTGCCGCACGCAATAAGGGGAACCTACGTTATCCTCTGGACGAAAGTCGGGCAATGCTCGGCGAAAATCTGCCAACAAGCTGGCATTTTGGTTGGCGATGGCGATCCCGGCGGGGCTGCGTTCCCATACGCCCATCAACCATACTGCGTCAAATCCCAAAGAACCAATCGAATCCCACTCGGCTGAAGAGACAGAACTCAAGTCGACCGGGGCTTTAGTCTTTGCGCTAAGCTCTGAAACCCACACCCAAGTATTGATTTCATAGATTGTCGGGGAACCAACCCAAGCAGGCATGAACAGCTTGCTCCTTTCCTGTTGCGCCCACTATTTCGATTGATTGCTAACTCATCACTTACTGAGAGTCAGTGACAGCAGTCACGAAGCAATATAACTGTAAAGCGAATCGCTAATTCGATTCCAGATGGCTTGAGTCGGGCCGCGTTAAGAGCCTTCATTTTCCTGTGAGACTTAATACTAAAGGATCGGCAGAGAAGGAACTAGCAAGCTTACAGATGTAGAGTGGTCCCGGGCACAGCATGGGAATGAAAATCTGGTCGAACGGGTTCCTACTCGCCTAGTGCTAGAGCCTTTACGCAAGCAACTGTCGTGCTCAGGATTTGACGCCTCGAAGCTATGGCCGCTGGCCGAGGGTTGGGATCTGAATGATGCAGGTCGGATCGGTCTGAATCTGCTCCAATACAACCCTTGCGAAAAAGAGATCGGTATCGTCCGCCAAGTTACTAGCGATGGCATGTGAACCGCGAGGCTCAGTCGAACTGATGTCACGGGGCTGGAGGCGGAGTAGCACTTGGTGTTGCGCTCGTACTGGTCCACTGTACGTCGCTGAGCTTCCATCCTCCGCCGAGAGCCTGATAGAGACTAACAAGCGCTAGCTTCCGCTCGAGATCGTACGTGACTGCGGCGCTCTCAGCGGGAAAGGCTTGAATTTGAGCATCGACAACCTCAAGGTAGTTCGAGAGTCCGTTATCGAAGCGGATCAAGGATAGACGGACCGCATCGTGATATGCGTTCACGGAAGTGAGCTGCTCGTGGTAAGCCGTTGCAAGTTGTTGATGAGCGGAAAGCGAGGTGGAGACTTCCCCAAATGCCTGAGTAACGGCTTTTTCGAAAGCGATTTTGGCCTGGTCGCGCTGAGCGAGCGTGGCGCGATATTGGTTTTTCAAGCGCCCGCCAGTAAAAATTGGTCCCGTAAGGTCGCCAGCAAGAGTCCAAGCTTTGCCAGCGCCCGTTAACTGTTCCAACTGAGGACTCACGCCGCCAAACAATCCGGATAGGGAGATTGTTGGGAAAAAATTAGCCTTGGCCACACCTACATTGGCGTTCGCTGCAATCAAGTTCTGCTCTGCTTCCCGCAAATCCGGACGCCTTTCTAACAAGGATGCGGATAGACCAGCAGGAACGTCGGGAGGATCATATTGATCGGCGAGAGGTGCCCCGCGGCTGATCGGACCAGGATTGCGCCCAAGAAGAAGGTCCAGAGCATTCTCTTGAGCTACAATTTGGCGTTCGAGATCAGGAATTGTCGCTGCCACATTTGACAGAGCCGCTTGGGCCCTCGAAGTTTCCAGTTCTGAAGCGTAGCCTCCTTGCAATCTGCTCTGAAAGATATTAAGGGTGTCTTGGAAGCTCTGGGTTGTTTTCCGAGAGATCTCCAACTGTGCGTCTAACGCACGCAACTGGAAGTATCCCTGAGCCACTTCCGACATGATCAAGAGTCGCACATCCCGCCGGGCTTCTTCACTGGAGAAATACACAGCTCGCTGCGCCTCATTCATTTTGCGAATGCGTCCGAAGAGATCGATTTCCCAAAACGTGGTGAAACTGTAAGAGTAATACGTGTGATTATGGATGATCGGAGACTGCATTCCAGCGATGTTCCCATCATATGCGACTTGCGGGTAATACTGAGAGTGAGTGACTCCAAGCAGTGCTTGCTGCTCTTCGACGCGCGCCACGGCTAATCGATAATCATAGTTATTCTTCAGCGCTTCACGTATGAGGTCTTGAAGAACAGCATCCTTAAACAATTCCCACCACGCTTGATCGGCGACGGAAAGTGCAGATGCCTGTTGTTGTGTGTAGAAGGTTGACGGCGGCTGGAACGTAGGTCGCTGGTATTTCGGGCCGAGGGTGCAGCCCATCATCAACACCATTGGAAGTAGGGCAGTTGGGAGAACCCTCCTCATTAGTCGTGTCCCCCTTCCAACGCCACTTGTTGGCCCACTTCCACATGAGCCTTCTTTTTGCCCGCGATGCGCTCGAACAATACGAACAACACAGGCACGAAGAAGATCCCCAAGATGCTGGCGGCAGACATCCCTGTGATCACTGAACTCCCCAGTACCTTTCGTCCAATGGCGCCCGCTCCTTTTGCTGTCCAGAGAGGAACGCACCCGAGGATGAATGCGAACGAGGTCATTAGAATTGGCCGCAAGCGCTGTTTGCCGCCTTCCAGAGCCGCCTCGACAAAATCCTTTCCTTTGGCATGTTCCAAAATCGCGAATTCAACGATGAGGATGGCATTCTTGGCTGTCAGTCCAATCAACATGATGAGCCCGATCTGGGCGTAGACATTGTTGTCGAACTTGCGCAACAGGAGTCCCGCATTCGCCCCCAGAACTGCCACAGGAACAGACAAGAGAACGCTGAACGGCAACGACCAACTTTCATACAAAGCAGCCAGGATCAGAAATACCATCAGAAAGCAGATCCCAAAGACGATGGCCTGTCCGCCGGCGGCCTTCTCCTCCTGATAGGACATATCCATCCAGGAATAACCAAACCCGGAGGGAAGGACTTCCTTCGCGACCTCTTCCATGGCAGCCATGGCTTGTCCGGAACTGAATCCGGGTGATGGAGATCCGTTAATTTGGATGCTTCGGAACATTTGGAAGCGGTTGGTGTATTCCGGCCCTGATACGCGCTTCACCGTGACCAGGGAGGCGAGAGGCGACATCTCACCCTTTGAATTTCGGACATAAAAATTGTTGATCTTTTCGATGCTGGTGCGGTACTCCGGTTCCGCCTGAAGGTAAACCTTCCACTGGCGCCCGAAACGGTTGAATTGGTTTACATAGGCACCTCCCAAGAAGGCTTGAAGCGTCTGGTAAACTTCGCCGAACTGGAGACCCTGCTTCAGTACGCGTTCCTGGTCGACGTCTACGAAAAGCTGGGGGACGGAAGGTCGGAAGGTGGTTACGAGCGAAGCAATTTCCGGGCGTTTACGCGCTGCCACATTAAACTTATCGTAAACGTCCATGAGCTGTTGTACAGTCCCGCTGCTCCGGTCCTGCAACATAAACGTGAATCCCCCAGCAGTGCCAAGCCCAGGGATGGCGGGCGGGCCAAAAGCGAAGCCGATGGCTTCCGGAATTTCCTTACGCATTGTTTGGTTGAGAGTCTGCATGAGCCCTTTAGCAGAAAGTTCCGGGGTCAAGCGCTCATCCCACGGCTCAAGCTGCAGGAAGTAGAAACCGGTGTAGGAGGCCGAGGTGTTGGAGAGTAGGCTGAAACCCGAAATCCCGCTGAAACTCTGAATACCATGCGTGTGGGAAAGAACGTCATCCAGTTTTCGCATCACTGCGTCTGTCCGCTGGAGCGAGGCGGCGTCGGGCAGGAGGATCTGGACGAAGCAGTATCCTTGATCCTCTTCCGGGATGAAGCTGTTGGGAAGGTTTTTTCCCATAAGCACGCCAGCCACGGCGGTTCCCGCGAGCAGGAGCACAGCGACGACCCACCGGCGAATCAGGATGTGGCTCCAGCTCACATACCCTCCGGTCATTTTTCCGAACCAATAATTAAATTTGTCGAAAAACTTTCCAAGCGGACCTTTGGACTTCGTCCGATGGCGCAGCAGCATAGCGGAAAGAGCCGGCGAGAGGGTCAAGGCATTAAAGGCCGAGATCAGGACCGAAATAGCGATGGTGATTGCGAATTGCTGGTTCAGTAGCCCCTTAATTCCGCCAAGGGCCGCCATCGGTATGAAAACAGAGGAAAGCACTAAGGCGATGCCCACCACCGGGACGGAAACTTCTTCCATGGCTTTCAGACTTGCGTCCTTAGGTGACAGTCCATGTTCAATATGAACTTCGACGGCCTCGACGACCACGATTGCATCGTCGACCACGAGACCGATAGCAAGAATGAGTCCAAAAAGAGAGAGTGTGTTGATCGAAAAACCTAGCATGGGGAAGATGGCGAACGTACCAATCAACGAGACCGGGACTGCGAGAAGCGGGATGAGAGTGGCACGCCAATTCTGCAGGAACAGGAATACCACAATAATCACAAGGACGATCGCTTCCAGTAGCGTCTTAACAATCTCTTTCATCCCCTCTGTGATCGGGAGGGTGGTGTCCATGGCAACTTTGTATTCCAGATCTTGTGGAAACCTGGTCTTCAGTTCCTCCATTTGAGCCTTTATCTGGTTGGCTACTGCCAGAGCGTTGGAACCAGGGGCCTGATAAACCGCAATGATGACGGAAGGTTTCTTGTTGTACCGGGCGATTTGTTGGTAGACCAGGGATCCCAGTTCGATTCGGGAGACGTCTTTCAACCTTACGATAGAGCCGTCAGGATTCTGGCGAACGATGACGTTGCCAAACTCCTCTGCATTGACAAGTCTTCCTGGCGCACGAACGGAATAAGTAAACTGCTGGCCTTTGGGAGCGGGCTCCGCGCCAATCTGACCCGCAGGATTGACCGCACTTTGTTGCTGAACGGCGTTTGTAAGGTCAGAGACGGTCATGCCGAGTTTCGTCAATTGATCCGGCTTTACCCAGATGCGCATGGCATAATCAGCGGAACCGAAGTTTGTGACTTGCCCAACTCCGGGTATACGCAGAAGTGCATCATTAATGTTGATCGTCGCGTAATTCCCCAGGAATTGTCCGCTGTAGGTGCCGTTTGGCGAATAGACAGAAATGACAAGAAGAGGTAAGCCCATCAGCTTTTTTACTGTTACTCCGTATTGACTAACAGATGTCGGGAGATTCGGGCTGGCCTGCGAAACTCTGTTCTGCGTGTTCACCTGATCGATATCCACGTTCGTGCCCACTGCATAGGTGACTTTAAGGTTCATCGTGCCATCGTTCGCATTTGTGGACATCATGTACAGCATATTGTCCACGCCGTTCATTTGTTGCTCAATTGGCGTGGCCACGGACTGTTCAATCGTCAGAGCATCCGCACCGGTGTAGGTCGTTGATACGTTGATTTGCGGTGGAACGATGTCAGGAAGCATGGCGACAGGCAGTTTCGACATCGCTACGACACCGCCGATCACGGTGATGATGGAAATGACAATCGCTACAATGGGACGACCTATAAAGAATTTCGACATGGCTAATTCCCACCAGTCAGTGCGTTTGCCTGGGTATCTTTAAAAGGTGTTGGAGCAACGGTCATGCCGCTCTTGACACGCTGCAAACCATCGACGACAACCTTGTCGCCCACCTGCAGGCCAGATTCAACCACCCACAGATCACCAATTTGTGGCCCGAGTTTCACAGTCTTGATGGTGACCTTGTCGTCTTGAGAAACGACTCCCACTTCGTAGATACCTTGTAGTTCCGAAACGGAAGCTTGAGGAATCAAGAGCGCGCCTTTGCGCAGCTCTGTGACGGCGCGAATCCGTGCGTATTGGCCAGGCCGCAAAACATTGCCGGGATTCGGAAACTCTCCGCGAACCAATATGGTTCCAGTTCGCGAGTCCACTTCGCGGCCCAGGAAAAGCACATTGCCTTTGTTTGGATAAACGGTGCCATCCCCAAGAATTAATTCGAGATTCTTGGCGCCGCTGCCTGGCTTCTCGCGCTGAAAGCGCAGATAGTCCTGCTCAGCGATGCTGACGTCAACGTAAATTGGGCTCACATTCGAAATAGTGGTCATCACGGTGGAGGGCGTCATTAAGTCTCCGATGTTCGCCTTGGAGACTCCAGCAATCCCAGAGATCGGTGAGGATACAGTCGTCCAGGCCAGATTCAATTTTGCATTGTCCAGAACAGCTTGGTTGGCATCCACCATCGCCTTCGCGGCTCTTTCGGAACTCATTGCCTTGTCGAGTTCTGCCTGACTCACAGCCTTTTGAGCCACTAACGGGGTGTAGCGACGGACGTCTATCTGAGCCTGAGATAACGCTGCGCGGGCGCGCTCTAAATCTCCTGTTGCGTTGTCGACGGCGGCTTCCGCCTGCCGCTTATCGAGCTGATACAAGGCCTGCCCTTTTACAACGTACGAACCTTCGTCGTAGAGTCGGGCTAGTAAATACCCCTCAACCTTCGGTCGGATGTCGGCGTCCACGTTGCCGGTCATTGAGCCCACCCATTCTTGATAGATTGGGACGTCTCTTCGAATCACCGGTGTCACCGTAACATTAGGGGGTGGCGGTGGAGCGGGTGCCTGGGGTTTCGAACATCCTGCACAAAACGCAACCATCATCATCAGTAGTGCGACAAACATCGACGGAGGGGTAGTCAACCCAAGACTTGCAAGAGGCAACGGTGATTCATCGTCGCGCAACAGTCCTGCACGATGCCCCAATTGGGGGACGGGGAATTCACGATCACTCGTCATTCGTGTCGCCTCCGGATCTTGGGTGTTCTGTTGCCCTGAAAATTATTCTCATCACGGAGTTCATCTGCCCAGCTCGTGGCGCTTGACACGAACCTTCCTTTGTGACGGAAAAGCAAGGCTACCCGTTCCGGTCGTGCGACGTAAACTGTCAAAAATGACAGGAGCCTTACCCTAGCTGTGGCTTTGCCCCGATCGCGCAGCGGAATAACGCACATCGCACGGCTGACCTCCTTTAGCACAGCCCTGTCACTTCTAACAGTTTCCAAGAAAGGATTTCTGGATAACAATCGAGCAACAATCTTACGGGCGAAGCTGCGGTCCGAATTCATCATTCGGTCTTCAGTCGAGGCAGGAAATGCTGCGCTGGCGCCGAAGGAGTCGCTCTTCATGGCTGAAAAGCCGGATCATGGTGAGAAGCGTTTAAAGAATAAGCGATACGAGAAGGAATTGCGTCGGCTCCAGGGAGAACTCTGCAAGCTTCAGGATTGGATCAAATATAAAGGCCTTCGAATCATGGTTGTATTTGAAGGACGCGACGCCGCCGGCAAAGGGGGAACCATCCGGGCCATCACCGAGCGTGTCAGTCCTCGCGTATTCCGGAAGGTCGCCCTGCCCGCTCCATCCGACCGCGAAAAATCTCAAATGTATATTCAGCGTTACATGTCGCACTTTCCCGCTGCCGGTGAGATCGTGATTTGGGACCGCAGCTGGTATAACCGCGCAGGCGTAGAGCATGTAATGGGTTTTGTGGACAAGGAGGAATACAAGAATTTTTTGCAACTCTGCCCCACTGTTGAGCAATACATTGTCGACGCTGGGATCAAACTGATTAAGTATTGGCTCGAAGTCGGGCAGAAAGAGCAACAGCGCCGCTTTGAGGCGCGCATCAAGGACCCGCTCCGGCAGTGGAAACTCAGCCCAATGGATTTGGAGTCGTACCGTCGCTGGTACGCGTATTCTCGGGCGCGCGATCGCATGCTAGCAGCTACAGACAGCAAGTATGCTCCTTGGTACATCGTGCGCTCCGATGAGAAAAAGAAGGCACGGCTTAACTGTATCTCGCACCTCTTGAGCTTGATTCCCTACCGCAAGGTGCCCCGGGATAAGGTAAAACTGCCAAAGCGCTCTAATAAGGGAAGTTACGACGATTCCGCTTCGCTCAAAGGGCGGCGATTCGTGCCACATAAGTATTAGATCGCAGCTGACTACTCGTCCCCGCGTCACGCCAGTTCGAGGAATTCCTCGCCATTGTCTTTGAACTTCTGTTCAACCCAATAGCCTTTAATCGCTTCGCCAAACGTGGGAAAGATAGCGACGATCTTGCCGGTTGCGGCTTGGGGATTCCACCCAGTGGCGCTACTCCGTTTGGCGTCCCGCCGCAGCGAGCACGACTCCGCTCTCCCTCAAAGTTTCGGCAACCTCTTGCACGGCATAACAACCCTGTGGCATCAATCATTGTAATCGGAAGCATATCGACGACAAGCCTAGCACTCCGAGCTGAAGCCGCAATGACACCACTGAGTCTCTGCAAACCCCACTGGCAAAACTTACAGGGTCGGACGCCGAACTCTTGATTTCGGATCGGGCCTTGACTGTAAGAACTGTCAGTATCATTCTGCAGGGTCATTCGCTACTCTTTACCAGTCGTGAGCAATTCAAGGTTCAACCGGGGCCGCCCGCACATTTCTTCGAGAAGTCGCGCCTGCACTGGCCCCCTCCGTCCTTATGTCTGTCTTCTAAGTCCTCGCTATGCTTCCGCCTCTCCAGGCAGCCAGTTTCTGGTCATGTTTTTGAAATGCTTCTAGCCAATCTTAAGATTCGAAAGAAGCTGTTCGCTGCAGTTGCGCCTTTGGCGGCAATGGTCATATTCGCTGGTGTCTACGTATCGATCGAGAGCGAAAGAATCGACACTTGGTACAGCCAACTGATCGACAACGAAGTTAAGGCAGTGGAACGCACCGACGAAGCCCGTTCGCTCAATATGCGCTACGGTCTTAATCTTTACCGGCTCCTCGTCGATGCCGACCTTGAAGACATGCAGGTCATCAATCAGGAACTCGAAGAAACCCACACTGAATACAAAGCGCGCATGACGGATGCGGAGCGACTTTATCCCGCCTTTGCGAAACAAATTGAAAGAGCCAGCGCAAATTTCGACAAGGTTGTGCTCGATTCGATACCGATCCGCGAGGCCGCACTCGCTCACAGAAATGAAAAGGCTGCGGAACTAATGCGAGGGGGCATCGCCGCACAATTGGAGCAGGCGCGGCGCGACGCCATCGCGATCTCCACCGACATGCGGAAGGCAGTGGACCAGCGCTCCGGTGAACTCACGCAGAGGACCCACCGAGCGATCTACATCACCTGGTTCGTGATTGGTCTCGGAATCTTGGTTACTTTTGTGCTGGCGTCTTATCAACTGCAGAAAGGTCTGATTCGGGAACTTCTAGATGTGCGCGATTCCATTCAGGGTATCTCTGCAGGCGAACTGGATCGCCCAATTCCTTATCTGGAAAGGCCTAACGAGATTGGCGAGATCAGCCGCTCGCTGCAAACGCTCCAGGGCGTCGCGAAGGAACGCGAGACACAGGCTTGGGTGAAGGCCGAGGTGGCGGCTACGGCTGAGCGATTACAAGGAGCGGAAGATTTTGGCGTATTCGCTTCGGCATTCTTTTCACGATTTTCAGCATGCATTCCGCTTCTCTGCGGGGGATTTTACTTGGCGGACGATTCCCATTTTCGGCTCGACAGGGTTGGGACTTTTGCGCTGGATGGGGTTGCCGGATCCACCTCATTTGCTTGGGGTGAGGGCTTGGTGGGGCAAGCGGCACAGGAGCAGCGGATTCTGAACATTTTTCCAGGCAAGGGTGAAACCCTTAGTGTCTCAACGGGGATGGGGACAATCGTTCCTGGGATGCTGTTAGTTGTTCCGATTGAAAGTCATGGAGTCGTGATCGGTGTAATTGAATTAGCAACCGTGTCGCGCCTGACTGAGCGGCAGCAAGCATTGCTCGATGCTCTTGTGCCGTCCGTCGCGATGAATGCGCAACTCTTGTCGCGCAATCTTGAAACCAAGCGGCTGTTGGAACAGACGCGGGCGCAGGCAGATTCGCTAGCGGCCTCCGAGCGTGTGATTCTTGCGCGCAAAGATGAACTGGAGACGAGCAACCGGGCACTCGAAGCGTCGCAGGTGGAATTGCGGCAAGCCAAGGAACTCGCGGAGGCGGCTACCAAGGTTAAGTCCGAATTCCTCGCCAACATGAGCCACGAAATTCGGACACCAATGAACGCCATTATTGGGATGTCGCTTCTCGCGCTGAAAACAGACCTGGATCCTCGCCAAAGAGGTTATGTGCGGAAGATTCAACAAGCCGGCCAGCATCTCCTCGGTGTTATCAATGACATCCTCGACTTCTCGAAGGTTGAAGCCGGAAAGCTGACTGTCGAAAACGTCGATTTCGAACTCGAGAAGGTTCTGGAAAACGTGAGTTCGTTGATCTCTGAAAAGGCAACAAGCAAGGGCCTCGAGCTCATCTTCGATATCCATCCTTCCGTTTCGGCACACCCGATCGGAGACCCTCTCCGACTGGGACAAATCCTAATCAATTTCTGCAACAACGCCGTAAAGTTTACGGAGCATGGCGAAATCGTTGTGAAGGCACGCGTAGAGCAGGAAGACGAAAGCGGCCAGCTTGTCCGCTTTTCTGTCTCCGATACCGGCATCGGACTGAATGAAGAGCAAATGGCGCGCTTGTTTCGAGCGTTCGAGCAGGCCGATGCTTCGACGACACGACAGCACGGGGGGACAGGACTGGGCCTGGCCATCTCGAAGAAGCTCGCACAGCTGATGGGAGGGGAGGTCGGGGTAACAAGCGAGGTTGGTAAGGGGAGTACGTTTTGGTTCACGGCCTACCTCGGCAAAGGTGGCGGCTCCAGACGCCGACCCCATCCGGAGCTCCGCGGACGGCGTGTACTGATCATTGACGACAATGCACAGGCGCGTGAGATTCTTGCGAGCATGCTCTTAAGCATGGCGTTTGTGGTGCACGAGGCGCCGTCGGGGCTGGAAGGGGTCGAATTGGTGAAGCAAGCGATCAAGCGGAATGAGCCATACGACGTTGCGTTCATTGATTGGCAGATGCCCGGCATGGACGGGATCGAAACTGGCAAGCACATCCTCGCATTGGGAGGGCTGGAACATCGTCCGAGTTTGGTAATGGTCACGGCGTACGGACGAGAAGAGGTGTTGCAACAAGCCGAGCAAAATGGGTTCGAGAGCGTCTTGATCAAACCCGTGACTTCTTCAATGCTTTTTGATTCAGTCGTGCAGGCTTTGTGTGCTGAGCCTGGTGCCGACGTTGAAACTTCCGCGAGTGGACTCGAAAAGGTGGACCTATCACGCATTCAAGGGGCGCGCGTTCTGCTCGTCGAGGATAACGAACTGAATCGGGAAGTGGCGCTTGGTCTTCTGGAGGACGCACACATTTCGATCGATCAGGCAGAAAATGGGGAGCAGGCCATCCGGATGATAACGAGCAGGGACTATGACGTGGTGTTTATGGACATGCAGATGCCGGTCATGGACGGCATCACCGCCACAAAATCCATTCGTTCGGATCCACGATACAAGTCTCTTCCTGTGATAGCGATGACGGCAAATGCGATGGATCGCGACCGCGAAGCGTGCCTCGCAGCGGGGATGAATGACCACCTCGGAAAACCCATCGATCCGCAGAAGCTCTATGACACTTTGCTGCGTTGGATTCAGCCGCGCGCCTCCACAACCGGAGCGGCTCCTCTCTCTGCTACGCCGATCCCTGATGCACGGCCGCTTACAATTTCAGGGATCGACACGCAAGCGGCACTGATGCGAACTGGGGGCAACCGCAAGCGGTACGAATCACTGCTTTCACGTTTCGCTGAATCGCAAGTTGGAACCGCCCGCGATATTCGCAACTCACTCGCTCTCAATGACTCGCCCACCGCAAAGCGCATCGCACACTCTTTAAAGGGCGCGGCGGGAAATCTGGGGGCGACGTCCCTCGCCGAAGCTGCGGCTCGGGCCGAAACAGCCATCAGCTCTAAGCAATCCGTTTCGCCCGCTGTCGATGAAATGTTGTTCTGTCTTGATGCAACGATTCGAGCGATTCGAGCGGTTCTGCCTACGGAGACGCCGGATGCGGTTCCGTCTGACGCGGATCCATCTCCGCTTCTTCAGCCCCTTATGCAACTGAAAAAGCTTCTCGAAAGCGACGACGGAGCTGCGTCCGACTTTATCCTCAACGCAAAGTCGGATTTGTCAAAGGTGTTGACCACCGCCGAAATGGAAGCGCTAGCAAGCCAGGTCGGGAACTTTGCCTACGCCGAGGCCCTTCAGACACTTTCGAGCATCGCGTCGCGCCTATCTCTCAATCTGGAGTGAAACCATGTCAGCAACGCCGCAACCTGCTCCGTCCGCAAAGAAGTTGATTTTGATCGTTGATGACACGCCAACGAATCTAGGCGTGATTTCCGGCGCGCTGGGCGACACGTACAGAACGAAAGTAGCGACGAATGGGCAAAAGGCCCTGGCGATTGCCAGCGCGGAAGACAAGCCCGACCTCATTCTTCTCGATGTCATGATGCCTGAGATGGACGGCTACGAAGTATGCACACGACTGAAAGCGGATCCTGCTACACAGGAGATTCCCGTGATTTTCTTGACCGGTCAAACGAGTGTGGAAGATGAGACGCGCGGATTCAACGTGGGCGCGGTGGATTACGTGCACAAACCATTCTCTACGGCGATTGTCAAAGCTCGCGTTCACAACCATATCCAGCTTCGCGAGGCGCGCTCCCAGCTTGCCAAGCAACTTGATGCAATCAATACAGACCTTCAACTGGCTCGCAAGATTCAGCTTTCGATACTTCCCCATCAACTGCCGGTGTTGCCGGGGCTAGACATTGCGGCCCGTTTCCTCCCCATGGCGTCCGTCGGTGGAGATTTCTACGACTTCATACACATTGGAGACAGGCAGCTCGGCGTTTTGATCGCAGACGTATCGGGACACGGCCTGTCATCCTCCCTTATCGCTTCCATGCTGCAGGTAGCTCTTGCAGGTCAAGTTGCGCACGCATCAAATCCAGGCAAGGTCCTGGTCGGGTTAAACCGGGCTGTCAGCGGCAAGTTTTCAGATAACTTTGTCACCGCCGTCTATTTATATGTGGATTTGGATAGTAATCTCATACGTTATGCGGGCGCAGGACATCCGCCAGTCATACAATTACAGGGCGCTACGGGCAGGGCCGGGCAGATTATGGAGAATGGCTTGGTTCTTGGAGTTTTCGAAGATACCTGTTATGAATCTCTTGAAATCCCGCTCCAACCGGGAGATCGTTACGTGCTATACACCGACGGCATCCTCGAAGCTGCCAATCCTTCCCAAGAAATGTATGGCGCCGACCGCCTTATGCACTTCCTGGAAACAAACCGCTCCCTAAATGCTGACCAGTTCGCTGATGCTCTTCTCGCTGACATCGCCCGCTGGATCGAACAAACCGGGGAACAGAACCAACAGGATGACTTAACCCTCCTTGTTCTTGATTCCAAGCGCGTCTAGTTTTTTGGAACTGACCACCGGCGAAAACTCTAGAGCCAGCGATCTCTCCGCCCGCTCTAGTGGCCCTATACGCGCTGTTTGCCTGCACACTAGGCCAGAAGATCAAATCAAGCAAGCTGAAAGAACCGCGAAGTCCCATTCACTCAGTATCTTATTCGGGCGCTTCGCCGACACTGCTCGAGGAACCCCATTGGATTCATCGGCCATCGATGACCGCTCTATCGTGCATTCGGGTCTTAACTCAAAGTTCCCTCCCCACCGATATTTTCTTGCTCACTCGCCGCGCGTCCCACGAATCGTCTTGCTCGAGCTAGCCTTCGCCCAGCGCGCTTTGTTCTGCGTGCCGTGCGGCGTACAGCTCGCCGCGTCTGCCGGATCGCTCTCCGCCCGGTTCGACGCACCCTGCGCGCCACACGGCGAGTCGCCCGCCGGGTCCGTCGCGCCGTTCGGCGTGAAGCACGTCGCGTACGACGCTTTGCTCGTCTTGCCACCCTATCTGCACGCGCCATATTCTCCTCCTTGATTTCGATGTGCAATCTGCTACTTTCAGGCTGCACTTAGTCATGGGCAAAAGACGTGGGGTTCTGGACTCCCCCGTCACAGCGCACGGTACAGTCCCCTATCAGGCCGAACTACTGGCAAAAATACCAGTTCGGTCTCCACATGATGTCACCTGCATTGCTTCGCACTTCCATAGACGGATCGCCGCTGATGAACTGCTTATCGAAGCAGGTCACAACCCGGGCTGAGTCCGATTAGTCGGATAATCGGAAACCAGCTGTTGTAGATGGATTCCGGACGATTTGTGCCGAATAGACGTCGATAAATCCGGTTATCACGACGAATCTCACACTGAGATTGCTCGTGCTGAACTTACAGGGTGTAAGCCGGCCCAAGCTCTCTTTTTAACTGCGGCGATCAGCGCGATTCGGCGGTGGCATTTCCAGCCCACTCCTGGAAGTTGATGACTCGGCACGACCCAAAAGGATAGGGGTTGGTAAATCCGGTTACTCGAACTACTTCATAGTCAGTTTGTTGATGATAATCGCTTCCATGAGAGGCCCTGTCGGAGTCAAGTGGGTTCTGTTTTTTGTTTGGCCACGATTTTCCTTTTGCGCCGAGCCGCTACTATCGTCGCCGCCCTTCCGCGCTCATCAAGAATGGACGGCTGAGTGTTCTTCGCAAATGCGCCGGAACGTGTAACTGTCTTCGTCGTATCGGAAGCTTTCTAGTGAATACCCGCAGAGAATATCTATGTCAACTGTTCTGGCTATTTCGTTCCAGAGTTCCTCGAGCCGAATCGCCGCGTCCGCCTTTCCTTCCGCCCACAAGATAGGAGCGCATTCTCCACAGATTGCCACACGTAAATGCTCGCCATTGATCCATTTCGACGCTGCTACAATCAAATCATTTGCAACTTTTGAGAACCGTCTCGGCTCAGGCATATCATTGACCATGAAATTGGAGAGAACTTCTAGTGCGTCCAATGCGACGTACTTTCCCACACGAATGGCGGCTAGAACATCTACGCTCTCCGTATGAAGCCTCTCATAAAGAATGTGTCTATGAGATGTAGTCCCTACAAAAACGGCGGCATTCCCAGCCTTCAGAGCAGCACTAATAAAGCGTGTGAATCCATCCAGAAAACGTGATTCATCGGAATAAAATTGAATCTCGTGGCAAGGACTGACCTCGCTTCTGGCTAAGAAAGGAGCGGCGGAAGACGTGTCAGCCTCTTCGTGGCTGAACTGGCCAGCGGCTTGTGAATCCATATCGTCGGTGACAGCCACGCTCCCCAATCTGCGGCTCACAAACTTTTTCCCTTGCATTACCGCTTCTACGGCGGCAAGTAGTTCGTTGTAAGCGTCCGACTTGAGCACATAACCGTGTCCGCCTTCACTGAGAACTGCATTCGCCACATCTCTATCAAGACCTTCGCTCACAAAGAGTATTTTGGATTGGGGAGCAACTTTGCGGATTTGTCGAGAGGCCTCAATCCCACTCACCGTTGGTAGGCCAATGTCTAATAGAATCAAGTCCGGCTGCAGCTCTTCAGCTTTCAGAACCGCTTCGAGCCCATCTGACACAGCGCCCAACGATGCGCAAATTCCGATTCTCTCTGAGCTTCGCAATAACGAAACGACACCATGGAGCGAAATCATCTACAACGAGGATACGGACAAAAGAATGGTTGATGGCACTTCTCCTGTTTAGAGTTTAAGGCACACATACGGCGGAATGGTCGTGACTGCTTGCCGGGAATAGCATTACATCAGCGTGTCGTCCGTCGTTGCGCCTGAGCAATTGTGAACTTGCTCAAACGCAATTACTGGAGTACGCGCTATCGATTTCAATCGCACTGGAATCCGCGCGACAATCTCGCAGTTGCCTTCCTCACTTTGAATTTCAAGAGTTCCTAGTTTGCTGCCAACGTGCTACTTGACAACATCTCCGCGAGAACTGGTTGGATGGCAGGCAGGAGTTCGCTGCCGACGTTTGGCTTGTGGACGTACCCCAGAGCGCCAATACGAAGTGCCTCTCGTATGATGTCAGAACAAGAATCTCCTGAAACGAACAGGATTTTCGCTGCAGGGGCAACCTTACGGAGCCGCTTGGCTACGTCGATACCGTTAAGCCTCGGAAGACCAATATCCAGTAACACTAAATCTGGCTGCAGGTCTTCGGCATTGTGAACGGCTTCTAATCCATCTGCGACAACAGCGATCACTCGCAAATTGGGCTGTTCCTGTAGCTTTCTAACAATGATTTCTTGCCAAAAAGAGTTATCCTCGACCACGAGAGTACGGACAACACACGGACTATCCATCAATTTCTCCTATTATTAGGGTTCTGTGCAAGGGCTTCTGCCTCACCAACCGAACCGTCACGACTTCCTCCCAACCAAAATGCGCAAGGTGAGCAACGCCTCCTCCATTGCTATTCGCTCCTCGCGAGGAACTCCGACGTCAGATGCTCGCGTATGAATCGCGTCCATAGCCACTTGTACGCGAGTTTCAAGTTGCTTCGGATCAAGTTCAAGAAGCGCGGCTTTGTATAAGGCTCGCCACTGGCTTTCGAGCATCCCAAACTCCCTAGAGGGACATACTGGCCTCGTCCTGTTGAGGTTTCGGTCCGAATTAACAGACTAATGGCTCTGAACTATTTGCACGGTAGAAGCGTCACATGCGGGATCGACTATGTCGTTGCCTTAGAGCAACCTTGAACTTGCTCAGAAACAACTTGGAATGCAACAGAAGAGCGACAAAGATGACAGTAATTTTGATATGCTTCCGCCTTTCAAGCTGCAGCCGTTATCTGAATCCGGACGCGAAGATACTCTAGCTTTGTTTGCTTGCGCTGCAAGCATAGCTGCCGAGACGACGACGTGGGATTGGTCTTGCCTTAAATTTCCAGATTTTATTCCGCGGCGCTTTGAATATTGATTAGCGATTGCCAAAGGTCAGGCTGAGCCCAGAAGTTGTCCCGTAGTCGCTGCTGGAAAAACCTGGTGGTGGGCGGTTATCCCAATTGCCATACAACGTGAAGTTCCAATCCAGTTTGCCCCAAAGCTTGACGTAGTAGGAAGCGTTCAGATTGAAGTGAAATCGACCAGGGTCAGAAACGGCGGGAAGAAAGGTAGCATCCAATGTGAGTGTAGTTCGGTCGAATCTGAAAAGCTTCAATCTCGATCCAATCAAGCCGGAAGTGACCTGTTGCGTCAAAGAATGGTTGGCCGCTTCGTTGTAATCGATGCGCTGCCATGCGAAACCACCATAGAGAGTCAACGAAGTGCTGCCTGTGTTTTTGATTATTCGTCCGATGCCGCCCCCGAGGGTGCTTTGCAGTTGGATTCCTTGGACTGAACTTTGAAGGAAGTCCGTGACTCCGGTATAGTACCAATTGTTCCACCGCAAAAGGTGCAGGGCAGAAAACGCAACTTCGTTCCGAGTGGATGTGCTCGCCCCAGAGTTGGAGGTAAGGTTCGAGTTGTAACTTGCTTCCGCGGACCATCGCTCCCGCGGATAGTTTACGTCGGAACTCAGGTTGTATTGAGCTGAGTCGTTCCCTTTCGAATAGGTAAAGCCCGTGCCGATGCGGCCATTCAACCGCTGCCAGAAATTGCTGGAGGTTTCGTTAACAAACACGACCTGCTCTCTTTCGAGAGTTACTTTCTCTCCAGGGGACTCGAAAACTTCAATTTGCGCGGGACGTCTCCCCAAAGTTTCCGGAGTCGAGAGTGCCCCTGTATAGACTGTTCCATCTTGAGTCCTAACGAGAAAGAGCTGCTGGCTTTGGACATGGTCGACTTTTGACCAATCGACAGACAGTGTGCTCAAAATATAATCAACACTGATATACAAGGTGTTCGATCGGAGTCCCTTGATTTCACAAGTGACGTGGTCGCCGTTCTTCATAATGATGACGTCGGTTTTGTCCCGCGCGAAAAGCGGAAAAGGAGAAGAAATCACGGCGCACAGTAAGAGCAATCGAAATCTCATTTGAGGTCCCCCTTGCCATGGATGACATCGACTAATGCAATCGATAGCAGGCGTTACCGCAGGTAGCTGGATTTCTTGCGATGTCGCGATTTCGCAACACTCATGCACAGCCCCGTTATGAGCCTACAGTTTGGTAGCAGCCGACACTTTTGTGGCCAGATCACGAGCGAGATACTTTTGCAAGACAATCCGGGTCTCAAGATTGGCGGAGAGGTAACGGTCGAGTGCCTCAACCTCCCATCGTACGCACCTGACAGGCTCTACTACCACGGCATCGACATCGGCTATGACGCCGCTCAAGAGAAGAGTTGAGCCCACGATGTGGCCCGCGACGAGTTCCCCGAAAACATGATCATCTCTCGCGATCCGCACTTTCCCGCGAACAATCACCGAGATTGCCTCAACTCTTTTGCCACGCTCCAGCATTCGCTCACCAATTTCCGCATTTGTCCACGCTCCGATACTCAGAAGCTGCAGGACTTTCCGAGACGGCAAATCCGGGAAGGCGAGCCGGTGAATTTCCTCCTCTTCAGGCGTCAATTTAACTGGACGTCGCTCGACAAAAAGACGCCAAGACTGGAACAAATTGATCGCAGCAAAGACGCTACTCCAAATGATTGGCTCCCAAAGCGGTTCCGGCTGAAGGATGAAATAAGGAAGCGCTATCAGCGAGGCCGCCACCGCAAACAACCTCAACCAGAGAATGTCGCGAACGCTGTACGCTACCAACAGCAGAATATTTGCGGCGTGCAGGAAATAGCTCGGTTTAAATGGACCCATGTCTGCACTCTCCCTCGGCGGCATGTCGGGACTTGTTGGGCTGGTGGAGAGGGCTGGGGCGGTACTACACGCTCAAGCTGAACACTTGTCAGAGACTAATCGTCGGCTGGAATCTCGAATACTGTCAATTTAGACAGGGCAGGTCCGTGGCAAGAATAGGGCTGGATTTTGGCCCACCGAAATGCGTTCTTTACAGGAGAAAGCAACACTGATGCTGGGATGCCCTGCATAGGGAAAACCATAGGTGCCGCACCTCAATCCTGATTTGATTTCTTCTTAGGATAGAGCAAGGCCACTTGAGCGGTCATTTGCCACTTGGCCGATGGGATCATGTCGGGGCGAACCAAATTTCGATAGAACAGCAGGGTTCCGTCCAGCGACTGTTTTCCGACTCTGAAAATCTTTCCGATTCCTCCACCAACAGGTACGAGCCATCGGTTCTTGCTCATTTCATTCCAATTGGCATCAATTTCTGGCTGCGTGCTGAGGTACCAATCCTTGGGCAAGTTGAGCTGTCCAGAGAGTTCGAGCACCATCTGGTTTACACTTGCTCGGTTCGGATCACCAGCAAAGGACCACACATTCTGCACGATACCCCCAATCGTTCCCCACTTGGGTTGCCAGAAAACCGCGACCGAGGGCCCCAGCCCCCATTTTCCATTCCCTAGTGCACTGTTAGTTGCGGTGGGCATCAAGAGCGATGGCCCAAATCCCCAAATCAATGCGCCGGCGCGGATGGGTGAAAAGAAGAATGTGGGGGTCGTATCACCGAAGCCAGTGGTTCCACCCTTACTTCGTAGCGGGTCCGGCTCGTACAACACTGCGTTGATGAGAATACGTGGCACGACCAGCCAATCTTTTGAAATTTGAAAAGGGAGGAGAGGCTGAATCTGGAGCGAGTATGCGTTACGCTCGAAAGGCCCGGCATCGAAATTCAAATTGTTCGAAATGGACACATTTGTGAGTCCGGAGACAGGGCTTTGCACTTCTTTTCTGAGATCGACATCCGAGACCTGCGCATGTGCCGAAGTAACGACCAGAAACAGAAAGGCCATCGAGATGGCCGTCGCTGGATTTGCAGACCACATGCAACATGTGGAAATCAGCTTTTTTGAAATTGATTCACCTGCATCGTAACTTCGGCGGTCAAATTTACGGGAGTGGGGGTCGAAAAGCAAGGAGCCACGCCGAGCCACGGAAAAATGCAAAAGGGGACTGCCGCATCCGGCCGTATCGGATGGGCACAAGCTCAGGGAGGCGGCCGTGGTCGGAGTTCCGCAGGACCTCCACGGGATCGCGTCGGTCGGCGTGAGCAGCCCACTCGGCATGGGAGCTTCGGGGAACCTTTTCCCGCAAAGCTTTTCCTGCACTCATGCGTTCTAGAACACTCGGCCCCATGACGCTCGACGCACCGCGTCGAATACTATGAATCTTTCCCCGTTGAGTGCTCATGGGTCAGTCCTTGCGTGCTCGTTTGAGAAGCGAAAGATCGATATCTATCCGGAATCTAGGCATTTTGGAGCGGTTTCGATAGATGATGAATGCGCTTCTCACCACCAATCTCAAGCTGCGATAGGTGGTGATAGACCTGTTTTCGACGGTTATCCAGAATAGCTACGAGGATCCCCTAGCCGAACTTCTATGCATCAATTTGTGCAACGGATTATTTGCGGGGCTCCCTATCCAATCTTTGCTCCGATCGCTTCACCGGAGACGATGATCTCGACTCGTCGGTTTTTCTGCCGTCCTTCGTTTGTGCTGTTGTCCGCCACTGGTTCGCCTTCGCCCAAGCCGACGGCAGTGACCATGTCAGGTGATAGCCCTTGTTGGACAAGAAAGCTACGTACCGTATCGGCCCGTTGCTGGGAGAGCTTCATGTTTGCTTCGTCGCTGCCGACGTTGTCGGTGTGTCCTTCAATGGCTAGCTGCAGACCCGGGTGCGACTGAACGATTCCTGCCAGTTTGGCCAGCTTGATCTGGGCATCTGACTTCAAGTCGTACTTACCAAAGGCGAAGAGCACATCCGCCATATTAACAACCAGCCCGCGGGGCGAGTCCGTGGTCTGCAACACGCTGTTCAATTGTTGCAGCAGTTGCGCACGCAAGGCCGCCGTGGCGGCACGTGCGCGTTCAGCTTCATTTTTTGCCGCCTCGGTCTTGGCTCTTTCCGCCGCGGTTTTGGCAGCGGCCTCTGCCTTCATTTGCGCCTCCCTGGCAGCCGTGACCTCCGCTTGACGCTTTGCCTCCTCGGCGGCTTTGGCCTCAGCTTCCTCCTTAGCCTTCGCCGCGGCAGCGTCCTTCTCACTCTGGATGCGCTCTGCTTCCTGGCGTTCTGCGGATAGCGCACGGGCATCTTCTGCAAACTGGACGGTCTGCCGCGCTGCGGTCACAATCTTGCCTTTGTCAGCCTTTGATGCCAGGGAGTTTTCAGCTATCTGGAGGCTGCCGGTGGCCTTGCTGAAAATTTCAGGTGCGTACTTTTCGGCACCGCGGTACTTGGCGATGTCCACCGCGTTCCGTGCCTCATACATGTCGAGCGGCACATTCTTTAGGTCTAGTGTCAGCGCTAGCGGATTCCCCAGCTTCTCATACTGGGATCGCTTCATTAGCTTGTAACTGTTCTCCGGATAAATCTTGCCCTTGGTATTTTTCTTGGTGTCGTTTACGAGCACAACAACTTCATTCGGCAACGCCACCAATGCATAAGGCTCAACTGTCACGGCCATCGCAAAAGTTTGGGATTGCGCGGTCGTGTTCATTTTCCCTTCGCCATTCTTGTCGATGAAAATTTCACCCAGGTTAGTGGTGGATCCATCTGGCGTGACGGCCCATAGGACGTAGGTCAAAAATTCGCTGCCAAACGTCGTCGGCTGCGGCAATCCCTGAACTTTTAGTTCAATGTTTGTGCCAGTTTTCTTAGCCTCCACCTTGGCCTCACCGCTGGCAGTTGGTGCAGCGGGGGCGCCGACAAAAATCATCTTTGTGGAGCCGCCGCCGACCTCATATCCAACGGCTTTGATGGACTTCTTGACTACGGCTGACTCTGGGACTTCGGGCTTTCCCTGAGCCATCGCCAGGCTCGCACAGAAGAAAACGAACATCAGGGACAAAAGTCTCTTGGAAATGCCTGTCATTGAATTTCTCCCATTGGATAACTTGGAACCGGCACTTTAGCCACAAGACACAGGAACGAAACCCTACGTGTAATAGAATTCCGGCGAGTAGAACAATTAATGCAGCACCGAACAAGAGTGCAAACACAAGCAGATAGGCAAGCACCTCAGTCGTGCCGTATGAAAGAGCGGTCATCAGATGCGCTCCGCGTAAATGGGTGGAGGCGAGCTCTTTTTTGTTGGGGTGCCAGTCGGTAGAACCGACTTGCGGGGAGGACTCGCCTCCGATGATGGAGACTAGCCTCACTCCGGACTGGTCGCGACTGTCAAAAATGACAGCTTCGACCGCGCCTACGCATTACGAACATTCACCGCTGAGGCGTTTGTAGAGGGTGCAAGACATACGGCGAGCGCAGTGTTAATTTAGTTGAAGGGGGCTGCAAATGTCGTACGAAACTTTTGAACTGCGGTTTGAGGGCTGCAACCACACAATGAAAATGCCGCTACTGCACAATGAGAACGATCGTCATTGCTTCGTCTGTCATCCAGAATTGCGCGATCATCCGGCGCCCGGTAAATGTCCAGCCTGCGTAAGCGCGGATCGGCATCACAAAAACGCGCGAGGCGCAGGCGCCTAGTAGCAATCAAGGATTTCCAGTACGAAGCGTTTTGGCAGCCTCGCACACACCGCAT
>Ga0306920_100000748_pt1 | contig 39026 bp, 40 predicted proteins | sample flu12Cox44000170_FD_204666 | JGI IMG/M metagenome (GOLD analysis project Ga0306920, IMG submission 204666) | Lab enrichment of tropical soil microbial communities from Luquillo Experimental Forest, Puerto Rico - flux4day.12C.oxic.44.000.170 (v2)... | ecosystem: Environmental > Terrestrial >... | reverse complement strand
CACTGAGCGACGCTACGGGTGGATGTGGTTGCGGGCGCTCGAGCTCGCCGACGAAGCCGAGCGGCTGCAGCGGCGGTTCCTGCGCTACATCGGACCGGGGACCGACGGCGTGCACTGGGAGCCGCCGGTGGACATCCACGAGACGGCCGACGGACTGATTCTGCTGTTTGCGCTGCCCGGCGTCGCTCCCGAAGACATCGAAGTTCGACTCGAGCGCACGGCTCTCACCGTGAGCGCGCTGCGTCGCGTGCGGCTTGCCGAGCGAGGCGCCGTGATTCGGCGACTGGAGATACCTCACGGTCGTTTCGTGCGCGAGATCGCGCTGTCGGGGCCCGCGCTGAGGATTGCCGACTCGCGCTACATCGATGGCTGCCTGGAAGTGCGCCTCGTGCAGGCGAAGGAGCGCGAGTAGTCATGGCCGAAACGAAAGACCCGGGTTCGCAGCCGCGGATTGAGCTGCCGCCGTTGCCGGCGGACGCCGTCCCCATCGTACCCATCCGTAATGTGTCGCTCTTCCCCGGTGTGGTCATGCCCATCACCGTGGGTCGCGAGCTGAGCATCGCAGCGGCGCAGGAAGCGGTGCGCGGCGGGCACAAGATTGCGCTGCTCGCGCAGCGCGATCCGAGCGTGGAGAAGCCCGGTGCTGCCGATCTCTACGAGATCGGGGTGCTGGCAACCGTCATCCGTTACGTGACCACACCCGAGGGGGCGCATCACCTGGTGTGCCAGGGGGAAAGTCGCTTTCGCGTGCTCGAGTTACTGCGCGAGACACCCTTCCTCGCTGGGCGCATCGAAAAGATCTCCGAGCCCACCGACACGAGCCCCGAGATCGAAGCACGCGCGGAATTCCTGAAACAGCGCGCGAGCGAGGCCCTGGCACTGCTGCCTCAGGCTCCGCCCGAGCTCGCACGGATGATCTCCGGCATCGACTCTCCGGCGCACCTCGCCGATCTCATCGTCAGCTTCATGGACGTCAAATCCTCGGAGAAGCAGGAGATCCTCGAGACACTCGATCTCAAGTCGCGGCTCGATAAGGTCATCAAGCTCCTCGCCCACCGGGTCGAGGTGCTCAAGATCACCAAGGACATCAGCGAGCAGACCCAGGCGGCACTCGGTGAGCGCCAGCGCGAGGCGGTGCTGCGCGAGCAGCTGCGCCAGCTGCAGAAGGAGCTGGGTGAAGGCGAATCCGGTACCGATGAGCTTGCGGAGCTCGATGGGCAGATCGCCGCGGCGGGCATGCCGACGCCGGTCGAGGAACATGCTCGCAAAGAGCTGCAGCGCCTGAGGCACATGCAGGAAGCGAGCCCCGAGTACGGCATGGTGCGCAACTATCTCGACTGGATGGTCGCTCTTCCATGGAGCAAGGTCGATCCCGAGGACATCGACATCGAGCGTGCCCGGCAGGTGCTCGATGAGGATCATTATGGCCTCGAGAAGGTGAAGCGCCGCATCCTCGAGTATCTCGCGGTGCGCAAGCTGAATCCGCAGGGACGCAGCGCCATTCTCTGTTTCGTCGGCCCCCCGGGTGTCGGCAAGACGTCCCTCGGACAGAGCATCGCACGGGCGCTGGGATTGAAGTTCGTGCGCGTGAGTCTCGGTGGCGTGCACGATGAGGCGGAGATCCGCGGCCACCGCCGCACCTACATCGGTGCGCTGCCCGGCAACATCATCCAGGGACTGCGCAAGGCCGGGACGCGCAATCCCGTTTTCATGCTGGATGAGATCGATAAAGTCTCGGCGAGCTTCCACGGCGACCCAAGCTCGGCGCTGCTCGAGGTCCTCGATCCGGAGCAGAACGCGACCTTCCGCGACAACTATCTCGCACAGCCCTTCGACTTGAGTCGCGTGCTGTTCGTCGCGACCGCCAACGTGCTCGACACGATCGCGGGACCGTTGCGAGATCGCATGGAGATTATCGAGCTCAACGGCTACACCGAGGAAGAGAAGCTCCAGATCGCCAAGCGCTACCTCGTCCAGCGCCAGCTGAAGGCGAACGGCCTCGAAGCTTCGCAGGTGACCATCACCGATGCGACGCTGGCTCGCGTGATAAGGGAATACACCCGCGAGGCGGGAGTCCGCAGTCTCGAGCGTCAGATCGGCGGCTTGATGCGCAACGCCGCCGTACGGATTGCCGAGGGCAAGACAGCCCATGTGACCTTCGATGCCGCCGATATCGATGCGGTACTCGGCGCCTCGCGCTTCGAGAGCGAGATCGCCAGCCGCACGAGTGTGCCGGGGGTGGCAACGGGGCTCGCCTGGACTCCGGTTGGCGGCGACATACTCTTCATCGAATCGGCTCGGCTGCCCGGGCATGGCAAACTCATCCTCACCGGGCAGCTGGGCGATGTCATGAAGGAGAGCGCACAGGCGGCCTTGAGTCTCGTCAAGTCGCAGGCCGAGGAGCTCGGCATCGACCCCAAGATCTTCGATAAGAGCGATATTCACGTGCACGTGCCGGCCGGAGCGATCCCCAAAGACGGCCCCAGCGCGGGCGTGGCAATGTACGTCTCCATCGCCTCGCTGCTGAAGCGTGAATCAGTTCGCCCGGATGTCGCCATGACTGGAGAAATCAGCCTGCGGGGATTGGTGCTGCCGGTCGGCGGCATCAAGGAAAAGACCATCGCCGCGGCGCGCGCCGGAATCAAGCGAGTCATTCTTCCGGCCCGCAATCGGCGGGATCTCGAGGACATTCCGCAGAGCACGCGCGAGGCGCTGCAGTTCGTCTGGGTGGAGCGCGTCAGTGAGGCGCTCGCGGTCGCCATGGGTGGCGCACCGTCCGAGGAACCGGAAGACGAGGCTGCTGAATCCGGTAGGCGTGAAGCAACCGCGCGCAAGGAACGCTCGCGCAGGCAGCCGACCTCAGGTCCCGTTCTCTAGTTTCCGGCCTCACTTCCCGAGTGGACCGCAGTGCGGTGCGGCGTTACCCGCACGACTATCTTTCCGGTGATGGGTGGCCCGTGCATCCAACCGTTGTGGGGACTGGTCGACACCGGCAAGCTTCGCCCCGGCAAGGTGCACTGCGGAATTTCGTATCAACCCTCCGCATCGAAGCCGCGGGTCATTGTAAACGCACGGGTGTCGACAGACGCCCTCAGACCCCGGCCGCGCCCAGTGTCCGTCGTGCAAAGCCCAGTTTTCCGCGGGCGACGACGGTCTTCCCGACCGTGACGGTCCCATCGACGAGCGTGATGTCGCCCGCCATCTTGAGGATCTGTACCTCGATCTCCATACGGTCTCCAGGCATGACGGGCGCCAGGAATCGCATGTCATTGATGGACCCGAGCATGAGGAACTCTCCCGGCCGCAGGCCGAGGGAGGTCGTCTGCGAGAACAATATCGAAGCGGATTGCCCAAAGGCTTCGACGATCAGCGTGCCGGGCATGATCGCGAGCTCCGGGAAGTGACCGAGGAACTGAATCTCGTTCCCGGTGACGTTTTTCAGCGTGAGGATGCGCTGCTCCGGCACGAGCTCGAGCACCGCGTCCACCATGATCATGGGGAAGCGCTGCTTGAGGAGTGTGCGCACCTCGGCGAAGTTCATGAGCGGCGTACGTACGTCCGATTGCATGATCCACCACTCCTCGCGCGTCGTCAGCGCGCCTGCAGCAGCATCGCGGTCGCGCGCGGCAGGAACCGCGCCTGCGCAGTGGCGGGACTGGCATCGGAAAGCATCCGCAGCGCCCGCAGTCCCGCTTCCTCCGCCATCCTGAGCGGCTCGCTCTCCCGATGGAATTCGAACACGTGGTCCCGCTGCGCCGATTCGAGCGCGGTGCTGAAGAACACCAGACCCCGTGGCGCGATCTGTGCGGCGAGCGAGTCGAAAAGCGGCTTGGGCGTCGGCAGGTGCTCGGCCAGCATGGCCGAGATGATGCCCTGGTATGTGACCGTCTGACCGGCGCTCCCACTGCGCAGCGCGTCCTCTACGGCGAAGCTCACCCGCCCGGCGTGCCCAGAAGCCTCGAGCAGCCGATTGGCCACGGCGACGGCCGGCGGACTGATGTCGAGCCCAGTCACGTGGATGTCAGGGCGCTCTTCGGCTGCGAGGAGGCTGAGAACACCGTGTCCGGAAGCGAGCTCGAGTACTGTGGCGTTCGTCGGCAGGCGCCGCAGGAACTCATCGCGAAACATCACGATGTGCCCGATCATCGAAGGCCAGAAGGCATAGATGAGTATCGCCGCCCACATATACGGCACCATGTAGCCTTCGTCCTCGTAGACACCCGAAACGATCTCCGGCATGGCTTCGGGGGTGTACTTGCCCGCCCGCTCGTAGATCTGCTGAGCCTGCGCGACCCCGAGGCAGTACCTCGCGTAGCCGAGCGCTGCGTCATCGAACGCCTTCTCGCCATAAGCGGCATCGGCCCAGCGTGCCAGCGGGTCCAGAACCCACGAGCACAACTCCTCGTTTGCGCGGAAAGTTGCCTTCGCGCCCGGTGCAAACATCTTCGCGCGGCGCTCGATAGCGCTGAGGAAAGCTTCTCCAGTCTTCATGGTGCCAGGCGTCTCGTTTGTGAGTGGAGGGATCAATCGGCGTGGGCAGGCACATGGCGGACGAGCCTGACCATCGGCCTCACCAGGTCCGCTCCGTCCCAGGGTGAGCCGAAGATATGCATGCGGCCGAGCTTCACGATCCTGTCGACGCCGCTGCGGGCCGCAGCCTGTGTCAAGGTGGCCTCCTTCGCCTCATCGCTTACCGCGAGCCCGAGTGTCTGCACCACGCCGTCGAATCGCGCGATCGGCTCCCGCAGGTCCTCGACCAGCAGCACGCTCAGGGTCCGCCCCTGGGTCGGTGAAGGAACCCTCGAGTCCGCGCCGAGCAGCAGCGTCCAGTCGGGTGTCGCCGGAAACAACGCCCGGTGGGTGCTGTCGTCGAGCAGCCACGAAGCCCGCGCCAGGCAGATCGCCGAGGTCAATGCCGGATGGATGCTCTCACGCGGATGAAGCCGGTTCTCGGCCTCGAAGGCGGCACCGAGCGTCGCGGCGAATTCCGCGAGGTCACCCGCCGTGCACCGCTCGAGAAAGAGGGCCTGCGGCGAGGAGCACGCCTGCTGATCGAACTGCCATACATCGCGCGCGAGCCTCCGACACCAGTTGTCCCGATCCGGGCCACCCGACCAGCTCTCGCCATCCATCGCCGCGACCGAGAGGCGCGGACCGAACACCGCAATCCGCGCCCAGGGTGGAAAGGGTAGCGCGCGAATCCGCGTGACGGCCTCGGCGCCGCCCCAGATCATGGCGCCATCGACCGCCGCCGCCATGGCGCGCTGCAGATCGGCGCGCTCGTGCTCGAAGCTCGCGACGCAGATGCGCTCGAGGAGCGAGCTGGCGCCCGAAACTTCGCTCAGCGTCTCGAGCAGCGCTCGAGTCTGCGCGACCAGCCCGGCGGGCACGCGCACGAGTGAGGCGTTGCCCCCGAGCAGCGCACACGAGAGCGACAGTAGTGGCTGGATCTCGATGTTGCCTGCCGGCCAGTGACCGATCACGCCGAGCGGGTATGCCCGCAATCGTGCGGTGCGCTCTTCGTGCCATTCGCCGTTGAGTCCCTCGACACCGAGCTCGCGAACGACGATCGGCTCGAGCGTGCCGCGCCGCAGCCACAGCCTGAGGAAGGCGACCCCTGGAATCTCATCGACGCCGGCGCCGCGCAGCGACTCTCCCCAACGCTCCAGGATGTCGATGACCTGTGAGGGTGTGAGCTCCAGCTCGAGCGCTCGCTCGCGCAACCGCTGCGCCGCGGCGGCGACCTCACGCGGAGAATCGAAGTGCTGGAGAAGATCAGACATGCGCCGATCAGACTGCGGCGGGCGGTTGCCGCTTCGTCTCGATGTTGCCGCAGCCCCTGATCTCCGCTTGCGGCACGCGCTTGACGAAGCGGAAGCTGACACCGCGCCGGCCGCAGGCACAGCCGTCGTAGCGAATGATCTGTGCGATGTCGTCGGTCAACACCAGGAATCCCGGAAAGCTGGTGGGCAAGACGCTGCAGACCTGCACCAGGCCCTGCTGCCCCTCATCGACCGGACGCAGTGTCAGCGGATCGCGCACGATCACCGCCGCGAACGCCGGGACATGCTTATGTCCATACTCGCAGTCCGGGTAGATGACGCCGACGTTCTCGACCATGCCGTAGAAGTCCAGTACGCGGTCCGGGGGACAGCCGAACACCTCCGCAACCCCGGAGATGAATGCCTCGCGTGTCACGGCCTGATCCTGCAGCCGCTTCCAGCCACCGCTATGCAATACGCGAATGTTAGGCATCTGCAGACGGATCCCGCGCTCACGCAACGGCCTGACGAAATGCTGCCAGATCACATACGTGAAGCCGTAGGCGAGCGCCTCCGCCGCGCCCCATCTTGCCGCGAAGCTGGAGAGCCGCGACTCATCGATGCGCGGCTCGCCGGCGTCGTCACCGTTCAGGCAGCACATCATCTCGGTAGCGAAGGGCCGCAGTCCCTGAATCGCAGCCGCCCGCGCGCCGAGCTGACCGCCTCCGGCAAGCGTCTCCGCGGTGTCGATGACCAGATACGGGCGGCGCATCGATCCGATGAAGTCGCTCGCGATCGCGACCACGCCCTTGACCATGCGCCGGGAAGTGGGCGCATCCAGAGCGACGCGGCTCGGTGTCTGGCCGGTGGTAGCGCTGGATGCCAGTGTACGAACGATATTTTGCGTTCCGCTGAGCGTGAGCGGCGGGCTCACTTTGAATGCACCCACCGGCAGATAGGGCAGATCGGCGAGGCGTTTGGCAGTGCGGTAGTCGGAAGGCCACGCGTCGAGGTACCGGTGCAGGCGTTCATTGCGCTCGGCCGCGTACGTGAGCTCGTTCTGTAGCAGCGCAAGGAGCCGTGCCTCGTGCTCGGCGGGCTCGAGCGAAAATGTGGGTGCGGCGAGCAGGGCGTCGATTTGCGAATCGACCTCGGTAGCGACGGCACTCATGCCCGCGAGATCTCATCAGCGCGGCGCGGGCTCCCCGACGCTCGTGCGCGAGCTTCCTCGGGAGTCAGTGCGGGGCGGGCGAGGTGCGGCAACTGCGAGCGGATGAGCTTGCCGTGCGCATTACGCGGTAACTCCGTGACCAGCGTGATGGAGTCACAGATACACTTCGCCGGCAGGCCGCGTCGCACGGCCGCAACCGCATCGTCCGCCGGTTCGGCGGCGACCACATACAGCGCCAGCGCTTCGCCTGCTTCCGCATGGGGTACGGCGAGCGCCGCGCATTCCAGTACTCCTGGGACTGCTGCGACCGTTGCCTCGATTTCCGCAAGGCTCATGCGGATGCCGCACATCTTGATGAATTCACCCTCGCGCCCCGTGATCCAGAGATAGCCCTCCTCATCGCGCGAGGCGATATCGCCGGTGGCCAGCCAGCCACCGCGGAACCTGCGCTGGGTCTCCTGCGGCTCATCCAGGTAACCGGCGCTGATCGATTTACCGGCGACCCAGAGCTCACCAGTCTCGCCCGGCGGCACAGCCTCGCCGCCGCCATCCACTATCCGCACCGTAACGTTATCGAGCGGCACACCGACACTGCCCGCCTTGTCAGCGAGGCGCTCCGGCGGCAGGCAGGAGATGCGGGCGGTCGCCTCGGTCTGACCGTACATGACGAAGAACTCGGCGTGCGGCACGATCGCCCGCATCTGCTCGATGGACGCGATGGCGAGTGCGCCGCCCGCCTGCAGGAAGCGGCGCAGGCTCGGCAACGGTATGGAGCGGACATTCGAGCGCCGCAGCAGGATCTGGTACGCGGTCGGCACACCGGCGAAACTCGTGCAGCCATGCTGCCCGATCGCGCGCAGCACCTTGTCGGGGAACATGAAGCGCGAGTCGAACACCACCGCACCTCCCTGATAGAGGTGGGTGTGCAGCACGCTGGCACCGAAGCTATAGCTCACCGGCAGGATCAGCAGCGCCCGCTCATTGCTCCCGAGTCGTTGACTGCGGATGATCGCTTCGGTGTTTGCGATCAGGTTGCCATGGCTCACCTTCACCAGCCGCGGCGTACCAGTCGACCCTGAGGTGGCCATGAGGGCGGCCAGGTCGTCTTCGCTGCAGACGGCCGGTGCGGGAGCGTCGCGACGCGCCGCAGTCGGTCTGCCCCCGAGCTCACGCAGTCCGCAGACCGCCGCCCAGTCACTGCGTCTGCCGCGTTCGGTCCACAGCGCGCGTGCGCGCGTCTTGCGCGCGAGCGCCTCGCCTGAGCCTGCGAGCGTACTCTCGTTCACCGGCACCGCCACAAGTCCACCGAACATCGCACCGAGGTACGCGAGACTGCTGAGCGGCCGCAGGTTGCAACCGATCAACACGCGATCGCCGTGCTCGAGGCCGGCGGCGGCGAAGGTCGCTGCAAAATCCGCGATCGCGCCCGCAAGCTCCTCTCCCACGAACCGCTCGCTGCTCGGCGCATCGACCAGCTCGGAACCTTGCCCGAGGCGCTCGACCAGGCGCGCCGCAAAGTTCCACCGCGCCGAGCTCTTCTTCTTCAGGTGACCACCCTTTCGAGCCTGGCAAGCTGCACCTGCACGATGCGTACGATCTCGCGCACGTTTTCCATTTCCATCAGGTCATCGACATCGAAGGTCAGCCCGAACTCCTGCTCGAGGCTGCTCGCGAGCGTGACGTGACCCATCGAGTCCCACTCCCGGATGTCGCCCGGGACCGTATCGATGGTGACCGAGCCCGGCTCCACATCGAATGCGGAACTGAAGGCCCGCTGCACTCTGGCTAACACGTCTTGCATGATGGAGGTATCTCCTTGTGGTCCGAACGCTGGCGATTCCCTACGTGGTCAGGCATCAGGCGACGATCGTCGCACCACCATCGACGATGAGCGTTTGTCCGTTGACACCCGCAGCGGCCGGCGAGCACAGAAATTGCGCGCACAACGCCAGCTCTTCCGCGGTCACCAGGCGCCCGTTCGGCGAGCGCTGCGCCACTTCGGCGAGGCGCGCCGCGCCGCCCGGAATAGCCCGCCACGCCTCCGTCGCCACCGCTCCCGGCGTGAGCGAATTCGCTCTGATTCCGCGCGGGGCGAGTTCCACGGCGAGGTGTCTGATCAAGGCCTCGAGCGCGCCCTTGGACGCACCAATGGCCGTGTATTGCGGCAGAGCGCGCGTGGCGCCGAGGGAACTGACGGCGAGAATACAGCTCGGGCGGCTGTCGAACTGACTTAACAGGCGCGTGACCAGCTCGTACAGCGCCCGCACGTTCAACGCGAACGTCCAATCGAGGTGCCGCCCGGTAAGTGATTCGACCGTGCGATGCGTGCCGGTCGCCGCACAATGCACGATCCCGGCAAGTGGTGTACCGCTCTCCTTGACTTGCGTCTCGATGCAGGTGAGCCCGTCGGCCGTCGTGAGATCAGCGCGGCAGACGGTTATCGGCAGGTCTTCCCGCGCAGCGCTCGACTGCAGCTCCCGCGCCGTCTTCTCATTCCGGACGTAGTTGGCGATGACGCGGGCGCCGCTACGCGCGAAGCGCTCGGAGATGGCTCGGCCGATACCGCGGGTGCCACCGGTAACGATGAAGGTGCCGCGCAGCTCGAAGGGACTGTTCGCCAGAGACAACCGCGTCACCGAATCTTGATAGGGTCGATATAAGTTCAATGGATCTTCGCTGCAACACCTACTCTAACCTGATTCCGACGCGGCTGAAAAACGACGCCTTCGCAACCTGAAGTGCTCAGCGCTGGTAGCGCTTGCCCCGCACAATTGCGTTTTTTCGGGCGGGGCGCACCCGTTGGGCCGCAGTTGTGAGGATCTGCGGGCGCGGTATAGGACCAGAAGAAGTTAACTGAACGCGAGAAGGATGCCGATCCTCAGCATCGTAACGACATCGGCGTCGTGATCTGCGGACGGTTCGGCCACGGGGCAGTGTTCGGGGTCCGCGCAACCTGTTGCACCAGGGTGTTGCCCATTGTGAACGCTCCTTCTGCCCGGCGACCTGGGCAGGGAGCTCATGGAGGCCGCCAGGTTGCGGAATTTGTGGACCGGCAGCCTGTCACTCGGCTGGAGTGAGGTCTGCTACCGCGTAGGTTATTGTATTAATTAAGATTTAAAGACTTACGACCCAATCGATCCCGGCCCCTGGCCGGACGCCCCGACCGGGTCCCCGTCACGTGCGACAATAAACCGGTCCATGCTAACCAATAACTCAGATTCCTGGGCGCCCATGCAGGCCCTGCAGAGCCTGACCATCGATCGGTTCCTGCCGCTCGCGCGCATGAAGGAACTCGCAGGGTCGGCGCACGCCACGTATATCAACGCTGCCCCCTACCCTCATATTGTTCTGGACGACTTCTTCGACCCGGCGCTGATCGATCAGGTGCTGTCGGAGTTTCCCAACCCCGGGGCCATCCGCTGGCAACAGTTCGACAACGAGCGCGAGATCAAACTGGCGTCGGCGGCGGAGTCATCCTTCGGCCCGGTCACGCGCTTGTTCCTCTATCATTTGAATTCGATCACCTTCCTCGAGTTCCTCAGCGCCGTGACCGGAATTCCGAATCTGATTTCCGATCCACGGTTTGACGGTGGCGGACTCCATCAGATCGTGCGCGGCGGGAAGTTGGGCATTCATGCCGACTTCAACCAGCACGGCGCTTACGGCCTCGGCCGGCGCCTGAATCTCCTTCTCTACCTGAACAAGGACTGGCGCGAGGACTACGGCGGACACCTGCAGCTGTGGAATCGCGACATGACGCGCTGCGAGGCCAAGGTGCTGCCGATCTTCAATCGAGTGATGATCTTCGGCACGACAGACTTCACCTATCACGGTCATCCTGATCCGTTGCAGTGTCCGGAAGGCACGACCCGCAAATCACTGGCCTTGTACTACTTCAGCAACGGCCGGCCGGCCGAGGAAGTGAGCGGCCAGCACTCCACGATATTCCGCGCCCGGCACTCAGGTGAATTCCGGTTAACCGCGGCTCAACGGTTCCGTGGTCTCGCCCGGGACTTGCTGCCCCCGATCATCGCCCGTCGGCTGCAAAAGCGCTCATGAGCCGCGATGCATTAGGCGCGCTGGCGCTCGGCGCTATCCTCTTGCTCGGCGCGGTGCTCGTTCCGCCCCTGCGCGGAGCGGCAGCCGGCAACCGTACCGGCGCCTGGACGCGCGTGGCTGCAGCGGTCGCAGGAGTTGCCCTGCTCGGTTGGGTATTGATCTCCGCCCTGCTCTCGCACTCGGCGGCGCTACCTGCGCCGGCGGCAGCCGCGACGCCCGCTCCCGCCGCGGTGGATGTTGTCGAAGAGGCCGGCACGGCGCTGCAGGCCTGCCCGCGCGCGACGGCGCCCGCCGTACCGGATGCCACAACGGCGTCGCGCGAGGAGATGGCGGCGGCAACCGCGGCGTTCAAGTCCTTCGACACCGCCACCAACTCGTATGTGCAGTGTGTTGACGCGACCGTCGCGCGCATCGCCAATCAGTACGCCGGAGCCGCTTCCCAGGATGATCTGCGCTCCTTGAAAGAATTCGGTGTCGCTGCTCACAACACGGCCATCGACCAGGAGAAGGCCGCCGTCGATGAGTTCAACGCTCAGATCCGAACCTACAAAGCGCAGCACCCGCAGTCATGATCGTGCGTAGCTGAGCTCGCCCGCACTCGCCCGGCCGCCGTGCTCGTCCACCTCATTGACGGGACCTACGAGCTCTTCCGGCACTTCTATGGCCTGCGCCGCTTCACCAAGGGCGCAGACAAGCCGACTGGGGCGGTGGTGGGTGTGCTGCACACGGTGCTGCAGATGCTCGAGCAAGGCGCCACACACCTCGGCGTCGCCACTGATCATGTCATCGAGTCCTTTCGCAACAGCCTATGGTCGGGCTACAAGACCGGCGAGGGCGTCGAGCCCGCATTGCTCGCACAGTTCCAACCATTGGAAGATGCACTCGCCGCGCTCGGCGTCGCGGTATGGCCCATGGTCGAGCTCGAGGCCGACGACGCGCTCGCTTCCGCGGCACGGATCGCCGCCGCGGATTCACGCGTCGGCAAGGTGAGCATCTGGACGCCAGACAAGGATCTCGCCCAATGCGTGCGTGGCGAGCGTGTCGTGCAGGTGGATCGGCGCAGCGGTCGAATCCGCGATGCCGCGGGCGTGCGGGCAGCCTTTGGGGTCGACCCGCAGCTGATCCCGGACTTCCTCGCGCTCGTCGGCGATGCGGCAGACGGCTACCCGGGCATCGCCGGGATCGGCCGCGTCACCGCAGCACGACTCATCGGCAAGTACGGCGCACTCGAAGACTTCCCGCCGACAGTGCTCGGAGAGCGCCGTGAGCTGGCGCTGCTCTTCAAGAATCTCGCCACCCTGCGGACGGACGCGCCGCTGTTCGGCGATGTCGAGGAGCTCAGATGGCCGGGCCCCACGGCCAGTTTCCCAGACACCGCGAGGCGGCTCGGCGAGCCACGCCTTGCGACCCGCGCCGATAAGATTCACCTCCCCTGAGCGGGCCGTATGCGCAGCGCACGCCGCCGCGCACGCCGATCAATGCAGCCGGCGCTGCCACAACACTTCAAACGCGGGCATTACCCGATCGATGATGGCCTGGTGCCCGGCAGGCACCTGGCGCTCGCGCGCGCGGTGGGGCTCGAACCCTGTCGAGCGCAGCACCGCCTCGTACCAGTAGGGGGCCCATACGCCATCGCTGGCACGCGGTCCGGGCGGCCAGCTGAGCATGCGCGGCGTAAATGCGACACCGAGCTCTGTGCACAACGCCCGCAGCTGCGACTCGGGAGCTTTGAGAAACTCGGCGGCATCGATCACCGGCGGTGTGCGGCCGCAGAGCTCAGTCACGTACTCGAAAATGTCGAGCTGCTGCAGCACTCCGATGTCTTCCGCGGTCACGTGCGGCCGGCTGCGGATATATGAGATGAGTACCTCGCGCGGATCGCGGATGAGGAACACGTGGGTGAGGCCGCGCAGCCAATCGCGACCGATATGTGGCAGCAGGTGGTGCGTCATGTGCTTCTGGTACCAGACTGCCTTTCCCTGCGGTACCGGTCCGACGAGCCGCGCCGCGACCTTGCGCCAGTCGGGCTCACCGGCCGCGATCACCTGCTCTCGTCCTGGATGATCGAGACCGCTGTGGGCGAGATAGTGGGCATACAACGGCTCGTCGACCACCGCGCAGTCGCCGCGGTTCTCCCACGAGCGCATCATCGCGGTGGAGATGTTGCGGGGACCTGACCACATCGCGAGCCGCAGGGTCGTCATGGCGGGACCTGCGCGGCGACGTCACGCTCGATGAGGCGCAGATACAACTGCTGTAACCGCTCGACCATCGGTCCGCGCCCGTTACTGATCCGGCGACCATCGATCTCGATGACCGGCGCGATGCCGGCGTACGTGCCGGTGATGAAGGCCTCCTCCGCCGAGTACGCTTCGGTGAGACTGAAGTTCTTCTCGAAGACCGGGATGCCGTTCTCGCAGCACAAGCGCAGCACGTTGGCGCGTGTGATGCCGGCGATGCAATAGTTGCCGCTCGAGGTCCACACTTCGCCGTGCCGCACGATGAAGAAGTGGGTCGAGTTGCAGGTAGCGACAAAGCCGTGCGGGTCGAGCATCAGGGCCTCATCGGCGCCCGCCTTGGTTGCCTGGATGCAGGCAGTGATACAGTTGAGCTTGGAGTGCGAGTTGAGCTTCGGATCCTGCACGTCGGGCGCACCGCGACGCACGTGCACGGTGAACAGGCGCACACCTTGCGTCAGCAACTCGGGCCGCGGCAGCTTGTATTCCGGAATGATGACCACGGTCGCCGGGCCGATAGAAGCACGCGGGTCCTGGTAAGGGGTGCTCTTCACTCCCCGCGTCACCATGAGCCGCATGTGCACCCCTTCGCTCATGCCGTTTGCCGCAAGGGTCTGATACAGCGCCCGGGTGAGTGCCGCGCGGTCCATGCCGATATCGAGGTCGATGGCCTTGGCGGCCTCGTACAGTCGATCGAGATGCGCCGCGAGGAAGGCGATCCGGCCACGATGCACCCGCAGCCCCTCCCACACTCCGTCCCCGAGGATGAACCCCGAGTCGAACACCGAAACCACCGCCTGCGCGCGCGGAGGCAGCTCGCCGTTGACATAGATGCGGATGTCGCGGTTACGCGGGTCATCCGTTGCGTGATGGGTGCCCTGTGTCATTTTCTCACCTGCCCTGCGCGCTGGCGGGATCGGATTCTAGCGCGCGAACGCACCGCCACGTTCAGATCTCCGGGGCTCGCAGTGGGGTGGGAGCCGCCACCGCGGCAGCTTCCCGCTCGCGTTTGCTCTTGGCCGCAGCGACTGATCTACTGCCGCCATGCCAGCCGTGAATGGGGTGTACATACTGCTCGGGCTCGTGGCCGCGGTCGGCGTGTGGTTCACGGGCCGCTGGTGGTTCCTCGAGCGCGGCCGTGGTGTGCTGCGTGCCATGCGCCCGGCGGATCTTGTCACCGGCTTTGTCACCGACTTCTTCGACACCCTCGGCATCGGAGCCTTCGCCCCCACGACCGCCATCTTCAAACTGCAGCGACGCATGGCGGATGACCAGATTCCTGGCACGCTCAACGCCGGCCATGCGCTCCCAACCGTGGTCGAGGCGCTGATCTTCATCGCGATCGTCACACTCGATCTGACGACACTCGTCGCGATGATCGCCGCGTCAGTGGCCGGTGCCTGGCTCGGCGCCGGCCTCGTCGCCCGAGCCCCGCGACGGCTCATCCAGATCGGCATGGGTGTGGCACTGCTGATCGCCGCGGGATTGCTGCTGGCAAAGAACCTCGCCTGGCTGCCGTCGGGCGATGGCACCGCGCTCGGGCTTTCCGGCGGCGTGCTGTTGTTCGCCGTCTGCGTCAACTGTTTGCTCGGCGCCCTGATGATGCTCGGTGTCGGTCTGTACGCGCCCTGCCTGATCCTGGTGACGCTACTCGGCATGAACCCGCTTGCCGCTTTCCCGATCATGATGGGCTCGTGCGCGCTGCTGATGCCGGTCGGCGGCGCCCGCTTGGTGCGGGCACGCCGCTACAGCGCCGGTGCGGCGCTCGGGCTGACCCTCGGCGGAATCCCCGGTGTGCTCTGCGCTGCCTTCATCGTCCGGTCGCTCTCCATCGAGTGGCTGCGCTGGCTCGTGGTGGTCGTCGTGATCTACGCCGCGGTGTTGATGTTGATGTCGGCGCGCGTGCCGGCGGCCCCGCAGACCTCTACTTCTCCCCGACCCGATCCCCTACATTCTCCCGATGCGTGAAACGATCGATGAGTCGGCGGCCGCCAGCGCCGGGTTGACTTACCCGTTCGCGACCGCTCCCGAACCCGGACAGGTGGTCGGCGTCGCCCCCGGCGTCATGTGGCTGCGCATGCCGCTGCCGTTCACCGGGCTCAACCACATCAACCTCTGGGCGCTCGAGGACGGTGGCGGTTGGACGTTGGCGGACACCGGCATGCAGACGGCCGACACGGCGGCGCACTGGCAGCAGGCGTTTGCCGGACCCCTCGCACGGCGACCGGTAACGCGCGTCATCTGTACCCACATGCATCCCGATCACATCGGCATGGCGGGGTGGCTGACGCGGCAGTACGACTGCCGGCTGTGGACCACGCGCCTCGAGTACCTCACCTGCCGCGTGCTGGTCGCCGACACGGGTCGGGAAGCGCCTGCGGACGGCATGCGCTTCTATCAGGCTGCGGGTTGGGACGAGGAGGCGCTCGCCGGCTACAAGGCACGCTTCGGCGCCTTCGGCAAGGCGGTGTACGCGTTGCCGGACAGCTACCGTCGTATCGTCGATGGCGAGGAGCTCGCGATCGGTGATCGGCTGTGGCGCGCGGTGATCGGCCGCGGGCACTCCCCCGAGCACCTGTGCCTCTATTGTGCCGAGCTCCGGGTGTTGATCTCGGGCGACCAGGTGCTGCCACGCATCACCTCCAACGTTTCCGTGTTCCCGACCGAGCCCGAGGCTAATCCGCTCGAGGAGTGGCTCGAGTCACTCGCCGCGATCGGACAGCGCGTCCCGGACGATGTGCTGGTACTGCCCTCGCACAACGAGCCATTCCGCGGCCTGCACGCGCGGCTCGCGGCACTCATCAGCGGCCACGAGCAACGGCTCGCCCGCATGCAGGAGGAGCTCGTGACGCCGAGGCGTGCCATCGATGTGTTCGGCGTGCTGTTTCGCCGCCAGGTGGGCGCCGACATGCTGATCATGGCGACCGGGGAGAGCGTGGCACACCTCAACTGTCTCATTGCAAGGGGGCTCGCGGTGCGCGAGCTCGACGCGTCGGGTGTCGCCTGGTACCGCCGTATCTGAAGGTACGCTTAAGGCGCGCGCAGCGGCCTTCACCTCCCGTAAACTTGGCGCATGCAGGATCCCTCCCTCACCACCATTGCCGAGCAATCGGGCTTCCGCCGCACCGGGCGCAGCGATGAGGTAACACGCCTGTGCGCGGCGTTCGCTGCAGCCTGGCCGCGCGAGGTGCGCAGCCTCGAGTTCGGCCACTCGGCCGAAGGCCGGACGATGCGCGCCCTGCTCGTCTCGCGCGCCGATGCGCGGTCGGTGCCCGTTCTCATGCTCCAGGCCGGCATCCACCCGGGTGAAAGCGATGGCAAGGACGCGGGCTTCATCGCCTTGCGCGAGATGCTGTCCGAGACTGCCCGGCGCGGCGTGCTCGAGCGCATCGCGATACTCTTCGTGCCGGCCTTCAACGTCGATGGACATGAGCGCTTCGGCCGCTGGAACCGGCCGAACCAGAACGGCCCCGAGGAGACGGGCTGGCGCACCACGGCGCAGAATCTCAATCTCAACCGCGATTACGCCAAGGCCGATTCGCCCGAGATGCGGGCGCTGCTCGAGCTGATCCACAGCTGGGACCCCCTCGTGTGCGCCGATCTGCACGTGACCGATGGCGCGGATTTCCAACCCGATATCTCGCTACAAGCCGAGCCGATCAATCAGGGCGACGCCAGGCTCTACCCTGCCGGCCGCGAGATGCGCGATGCGCTCATCGCAAGACTCGCCGCCCAGGGCTCGCTCCCCCTGCCCTTCTACCCTGACCTCGCCGTGACCGACGATCCCGACTCGGGCTTCCTCCTCACGGTGTACTCGCCGCGCTTCTCGACCGGGTACTTCCCGCAGCGTAACCGCTTCACCGTTCTGGTCGAGACGCACTCGTGGAAGGACTACGCCACGCGCGTGCGCGTCACCCGCAACACGATCATCGCGCTCACCGAGCTCATCGCAGAGCACGGCTCCGCGTGGCGCGAACTCGCGCGTGAGGCAGACCAGGCTGCCACGCGGCTCGGAGGAGCGGAGCTCGTGCTCGACTACACCTCCGGCTGGCGCGAGCCGGCAGGCGGGGAGCGCGCGGGTGCGGTCGGCGCGAGCGGCATGACGATGATCGATTTCCCGGGCTACGCCTACACGCGCGAAGTTTCGCCCGTCTCGGGCGAACCGGTGACGGTCTACGATCCCCAGCGTCCGGAGACCTGGCATGTGCCATTCCGCGACCAGGTGTCGCCGGCACTGGTGGTGAGAGCACCGCTCGGCGGTTATGTCGTCCCCTGCGCCTGGGCCGCGGAGATCGGTGCACGCCTCGCCCTCCATGGCATCCACTGCGAGACGGTACGCGCCGCAAGCAGCGGCGTGCGTGTCGAGGCCTTTCGCGCCCTGCACGCGCAGTTCGGCACCGCCCCGTTCGAGGGCCGTACGCGGGTGCAGCTCGAGGGTGCGTGGCAGCGCGAGTTCCAGGACATCGCCGCGGGCTCGCTGTTCGTGCCGATCGCGCAGCCGGGCGCACGTCTGGTGATGCATCTGCTCGAGCCGCAGGCACCGGACTCGTACGCCGCCTGGGGTTTCTTCAACGCCTGCTTCGAACAAAAGGAACATATGGAACCGTACGTGGCCGATCAGATCGCGCGCACGCTGCTCGCGCAGACTCCGGGGCTCAAGGAGGAGTTCAGCCGCAGGCTTAAGGAAGATGCCGCCTTTGCCGCCAACCCTCGAGCCCGCCTCGAATTCTTCCTGCGGCGCCACTCATCGTGGGATTCCCAGATGAACCTCTACCCCGTGTTCCGCGTGGATGAGCTGCTCGCCTCCCCGGATGCCACACGGGGGTAGGATCTTGCAAAAGCGCACGCGACTCACACCCGTTCTTGCAACGCTCACTCTCTTCGCCGGCAGCGCCGCGCTGGCGCAGACGAGCCCGGCACCTGACACCGATGCTACGAGCGCCACGGTTCCCCCGTCGCCGGCTTCGTCACCCGGCACGGAGACACCGACGCCCAGCGGCTTCTTACACGACGCGGGGCTCTACTTCACGGCGCCGCTGCGCTGGGGTGGCACCGAGTGGGCCTGGTTCGGCGGAGCGCTGGCGGTGATCGCGGGGTCACACCATTACGACACTCAGGTCTACAACCACTTCACCAAGGGTCTGACCCCTACTCAGATACAAAACATCAAAAGCGATGACCTGCAGGATGCGCTTCCCTCGGTCGCGATATTCCTCGGAACCTGGGGATTCGCAGCATTGACCAACGATCCGAGTGGCCACCGCGAGGCCTGGTCGATGTTCGAGGCGGCAACGCTCAGCACCGTCAACACCTACGCCCTGAAGTACATCATCCGTCGTGAAGGACCCTACCAGACGAGCGATCCGAACGAATGGTTCAAGAGCGGTGGCAAGTCCTTTCCATCCGAGCATGCCACGGCGTCGTTCGCCATCGGCACCGTGCTCGCGGAGGCCGGCAGCGATGACTACCGCTGGTTGCGCCGCGTGCTCGGCTACGGCCTCGGCATCGGCACGAGCTACCTGCGCCTCAAACACAACCAGCACTGGCTCTCGGACACGGTCGCGGGTGGCTCAATCGGCATCGCGAGCGCACAGTTCACACTCAATCACGAGTATCGCAACCAGGAATCGAGGTTCGCGCTCGTGCCGGTGCAGGGCGGAGCCATGCTGACTTACCACGTCGAGTTACCGTAAGGGCAGACAGCCGGCGCGTCGATTTACTTATGCGCTTCCATGTATGCGCGCAACAGCGCATTCATGCGCGATTGATATCCCGCGCCCTGTTTGCGAAACCACTCGATGACGTCGGAGTCGATGCGAAGTGACAGCAAGGCTTTCTTCGGGACCGGCTTCAGCCCCTTGCGTGCAACTGCACGCGCAAACATCTCTGGCGTCCACGCGGGAGCATCTGCATCACGAACGATGTGCGCATCGATGGTCTTGCGTACCCTTGAAAGCTTAGTCAGCGACTTGCGAGAAGTAGAAGAGCGCTTCATGTTTCGTGGCCTTGCGAATTGAGATGATACGCACGTCGTCATCGCGCTCGGTATGGACAACCGAGACCACCTGATCTGCGAGCAGACCGAGAGTCAGGAAGCGCCGCTCTCCGTACATCTCACGCATGTCCTCAGCAGTGAGCGTAAATCCGCGGAAAATCCGCTCCACGTCCGCGAAGTCAATACCGTGCTTGCGTAGGTTGGCGCGACGCTTCGCCGCATCCCAAGCAAATCGTATCAATTGTAGCTACAGTCTGTAAATACGGCAAAGGCGTCAACGATTCTCCCGGCTCCCGGTCCCAGCCTGGACGGCGTGGGCCACTACGGCTCCCGTCGAGCATCGCCTCGCGCCCAGCGGACCACGCCGTGACACGATTCCTCCAGATGCTTGATCTGTTGGACAAACCCCTCCGTGCGAATAAGGGCGAAGCCGCGAATATCTGCCAACGGCAACTCGGCGCGCAGCCGCGCAGCCGCCGCGAGCAGCGTGCGTCCCTTGGTGATGACATCGTCGATCAGCACGAGCCTTGGGATTGCGTTCGGCGCCGGCATCGTGACCTCGAATGAGTCATAGTGTTGACGCACGGTTGGCCGGCCTGCGCTGGGTGCGGTGGCCGACTTGGTGACGGCGCACTGACGCCGCAACCCTGTCCATACATGCAGTGCAAACCCTACCTCAGCAAGTGCAACGGCCAGCCGGTACGCTGCCCACGGCGCCTGTCCGGAACGAGCGCTTCCCGGAACTGGAACGAGCACGGCATCGGGGGCGAACAGTGCCGCCAGATGCCGATCCCGGAGGCTGCTTTGATAGACGAAGGCCGCATAACGCGGCAGCCATAGCGAGTGGATCGGCGCGCACAGCAACAAAGTGAGTAAGTTGCGCGTTACGAGGAAGGCTTCTAATGTAAAGACCATGTTGAAGAGCAGCGCCGCATAAGTGACGCCCCAGCGCATGGGTGGGCGCGTCGCCCCGACAAACAGCGGGTCCGCAATCAGCCCGGCGTTTCGCTGTGCCATGCTGCGCTCACACACCAAACATGCCGCGGACCCACGTGACGATCTGTGGCGCGCCGAACGCAATCGCGATGCCCAAAATTGCGCCCAGGCACCAGCCCCACGACATTCGATTTGCCATTGCCATGGCTCCGAGCACCATCACCAGAATGATGGCGATGGGCGTCAGCCAGGCGAGTATGTTTGTCTGAAGCGCAGTAGCGCCTGTCATGAAAGGCGAGGTTTGTGCCTGCGCGACCGCGAGCGGAGCCGCCGACAGCAGCGCAACCGCAGGCAGACTTCGCGTTGGCATGTATGGCGCACGATGTGTAAGCATTTTCGACGACCTCCCGCGCACTCAAGGCTCGCCCACCACGTGCACGGCGGCAGCCGCGTGTGCGCTCTCCTCTTCCCGCCGCGCATCGAGTTCCTCCCGCTTGATCTTGCCCGGAGCCCCGAAACGAAACCCGTCGACGATGAAGGAATGGTCGTACTGTTTCTCGCCCTGCTTGTCGGTCCAGTTGTTGGCGCGCACGTGCGCTTCGACGAACAGCTGATCGCCCTTGCGCGCGTTGCGCGCCAGTGCCTCGCCCATCGCACCGAAGGCCACGAGCCACAGACTGGTAGTGACTTCGCGGGCGGTGCCGCCTTCGTCCTTCCCGGCATAATCGTTTCCCATGAGACAGAGACGCGCGTAACTCGTATGGTTCTTGGCGACGAACTCCGGATTGCTGGCGAGATGGCCCACTGCAGTTAGCGTGAAGCTGTTCATATGATTTCTCCTCGGGTTAGTGGCGATCTGCACGAGTCGGGGCAGTCTATGCATGCCGCTACCGAATGGAACCGCTATTGGCTGTCTGTTTGTGCAGAAACGCTGCGCAGCGCTCGAGCGACGGTACGCCTGCGCAGAAACTTCTGTATGGTTGGGCGGTGGCACGATGTCAGTGGAGTCAGCACATGTCATTCGCCGATGCCGAACGCAACGACGGCGCCGTCGAGCAATGTCTCGATGAGCTCAACGATTTCATCGATGGATTGCAGCGCTACCCGCCCACAATTCTCGCGGTGGCCCTGCGCGTGCATCTCGAAACGCTGCTACAAGCCTTGCTCGAGGCGAAAATCTGCGCCCGCGAGGAGGTGCGCGATTTCGTCAGGGAGCTTGAGCGTGACGTGCTGCAGTACGACGAGTATTGAACCTTATCGGTACGCGATAACGCCGACGGCTGCTCCTCCGAGTGGGAGTGTCGCCCGGCAATCGCTAGACATCGCCCAAACCACTCGCTAGGTTTTCTGGTGTGACTTGACTCATGCGACTTCGTTTCTACGTCGACCCGGAAACCGGGGCACCGCACATCTACAAGCACGGGTTATCTGAGTCGGAAGTCGAGGAAGTTCTAGCTAACGCCGCGGAAGACCGTGCGGGCCGTGATGGCACTAGGATCGCAATTGGTCGCAGTTTGTCTGGCCGGCTCTTAAGAGTAATTTACGTTCCGGACCCGCAGCCTGACAGCTACTTTGTGATCACAGGCTTCGAAGTACAGGGCAAGGCAGCATTGGCATATCGGCGCAGACGGCGCAGGAGGCAGCGATGAAACAGTCTAAATTTCCTCCCGGTTGGGATGAGCAGCGGGTACGTCGCGTTCTCGAGCACTACGAATCGCAGTCGGAAGAAGAGGCCGTTGCTGAAGACGAGGCCGGGATAGCGAAGTCGACGGTTATGGACGTTCCTGTGGAACTGGTCCCGACGGTTCGTGAGCTTATTGCCAAACATAAGAAGAGAGCGTAGGCGGCGTCTAACACAATTGTTGGAGGGACCCCCGAACGGCCGCAATCGAGAAATGAAGCCTACCGCAACACTCTCTCGCGCGAATCGCGATCTCCATGCGGCGCTGAATCCCGCGGCTCGTCCCGGCTCGATTGCGTGTGGCCCGTCGACGGATGCGTCGTAATCGGAGGTGGCGCCGGTGTCGCACCGTGGAACACCGGCGGTGGGGGCGGGACTCGATGTGTCTCTCCGGAGTGCGCGCTCGCTGGCGGCTGTCCTGGTGCATCGCCGGCAGAGGGAAAGTGATAGACCGGCACGGAAGCCGGCCGATCGGAGGCTTGCGCGAGATCGTCGGCGGCGACCGTGTGCTGCGGCGCCGGGTGTTGCTGCGCCGTAGGCGGGCGATCACTGCGCAGCGCGGGTGCCGCGGGGCTCGGCTCGGCCTCAGGTACTGCGTAGACGCTCGTGTTCGGAGTCGGTATCGCCGCCACGTTCGCTCGCGGTGAAGCCGTTGTTGGCAGCATGCTCTGCTGGAGCGCCCGCTCGCGCTCTGCCAGGCCGGCACCGGCGAGCGCTTGCGCGTTGGTCGCGGCTGATGTTCGTGTCACTGCACCGGCCGGCAGCGTCACTGCGGCTCGGCCCGCAACGCCTCTGACCGGAACGAGCGATGCGGCGGGCTGCAGTGCCGCGAGCTCCGCTCGCGTGAGTGGTCGGCCGCCGCTCTCCTGGAGCGCAGCGAGTTGCCGCTCGAAGGGCGCCGGCGCCGGTGGGGGCGGCGAGCGCTCAACCACTGACCGCTGCAGCAGCGCAGGCGGCGGCCGCGGTACGCGAGAACCCTCGCCCGTTCCGAGCACGCTCTGGCGTGTGGGAAGGATCGCGGGTGCCGCCGCCACGACCACCGCGGCGGCCAGAAGCGGTGAGGACATCGGCATCACATGCCCGCTGACACGCTCTCCGGAGGTAAAGGTGCCGCGCGGCACCGCGGTGACGGCGGCAGTCGTCTCATTCGCGTAGTGCTGCGCGCCCAGGTCGTGCTGATAGACGTTCGTGACGTCCGTGTTGTTGAGGGTGGCGGTGTTGGTGATATTGACCTTGCGCACGTAGTTGGGGCTCGCGTGGTAAGCGGGCACGAAGACCTCGCGCGGCCCGAGCGCAAACCAACCGACGTTGCTGCCGGAAGCAACCATCGCAGGACCGCCGACCCAGGCAACGAGCGCGGGCGCATACACGGTGCGTCCCAGGCGGCCATGCCGTGGCGCCGGCACCCAGCACCAGCTGTTATTCCACACGACCCAGCGGCCGTAGTGAAACGGCGCATAACCCCAACGCGCATCATCAACCCAGGTCCAGCCCCAGGGCGTGACCCACAGCCAGTGTCCGTAGCGATACGGCACCCAGCCGACAGCCACCGCAGTCGGCACCCACACGGGGCCGTACTCGGGGGCCTGCTGCCAGTAGCCGTAGTCGTCGAGGTCCTGCGCGCCGGGGACATCGTTCGCGACGTAGCCGGCGGAAGCCGAATCTGCGATCTCGCGCTCGCGCTCCGCTGACCAGTTGTCGAAGTCGTCCGGTGCACCAAGGGTGGCGGTGTTCCACGCGAGTGCATCGGTGCCGGCGAAAGTCACCACCTGCTGCGCCCCGATTGCGACCGTCTGTCCGCCGCCCAGCGCCTGGGCCGCACCTGCGCTCACTGCGACCGCGGTCGCCGTGCCCGGGTCGTTCACTTCGATGCGGTACACGCCGGGCTGCTGCAGCGAGAGGGCAATGTTGGGGGTGTCGACCTCGTAGCTCTCGCCGGGTTGGAGGTCACGCACGCTCACGATGAGCGCCCCGGCGCTGAGTTGCATCTGCGCGCTGTGGTCATCGAGATTGAGGAGCGCGAAGCCGGTATTGCTGCCGAGCCGAACGCCGGCAGTGCCGAGGTCGAGCTCGGCGCGCGAGCTCTGATCGCTCCACAGGCGATCGCCGCTGGTGAGCGGGCGGTTGAGGTCTGCCGCCGTCCACTCCTGCACCCCGGCGGGCAGCAGCGACACCGCGCCTTCCGCATCGGCGAGCCGCGCGGCGCGCCCCGGGGGATCCGCGTCATCCGCGTGTGCAACGCCGAGGACGGTGCACAGCACGAGGAGACTCCATGAGCGCCGTGCACTGACCCAGGGTGTCATCGTGAGCATCCGTTCACCTGTGAACCCAAACGCTCCAGCGCCGGGCGGGGATGACCCCGCGGCTGGTTCACAGTGTAGTGGCTCGGAGGTGAAGCGTCGCGGTGCTGCCGCGGGAACGTGAATTCAGGGTCGCTGCCGGTTGCGCCACCAGTGGGCGAGCGCCGCGAGCGGAGATAACACGCCGATCGCCTCGTGCGCGACCGCGGCTGCATCGTGCGGTGAGCCCGTGGTGTAGTAGAGCGCGTAACCGCTGAAGATGAGCAGCAGCGCAGAACCGCCGAGGAGAAGCCCCGAGCGCCGGTTGCGGGGGCTCGGCCAGCGGACGGTCACGTGAGCGGCCGTCATCCAGCCGATGAGGAACACCGCGCACACGGCGATGAGTCCGTGCACGCGCATCAGCGGTGCCTCCCACGGGTTCGGCAGCGGGCCGAAGGCGGTCGATTGCGGGAAGACATAATGCAGGACCAGCCAGACTGCGCCGGACAGAAAGAGCAGCGCCCCCACACCGTAGACCGTCGTGCGCAGTGCGGGCGGCAGGACCACGCGGCCGGCACGCCGATGGCGCTTGCCGAGCGCTCTCAGGCCATGTCCGGAGCCATTCGTCTCGGGTCGATGTAACGCCGCACGCGCCATGCGAGCGCTCACCCCGCCGCCGCCGGCTGCAGCGCCACCTGCCACAGCGCCGTCAGCCATCGCACGCCTTCGGTCACGTGCTCGCAGGAGAGTGTCGCGCCCGCGATGTTCTTGATGTCGGTCTGTACCCGCAGATGATCGAGGCCCTGTCGGCCTGCGAACTGCTGCCTCCAGGCCGCGTTGCGGATCTCGCCACCGTGACTTTCGCGGTACGCGAGTACTTCAGGTGCACTCAGGTGCCCACTCGCATCAATGGCCACGGCGTAGGTGATGAAATCCTCCTTGCCGATCACCTCGTCGATGAACACGAAACCGAGCGGCTGATCTGCGTGCTGCGCGCGGAAGACCCGCAGGCTCCGGTGCGGTGGCTGCTGGCCGGCGAGTGCCACCACACGCTCACGCTGTGCAGGGCTGAGCGAAAGGACGACCTCGTTGAACCGGTCAGCCTGCGGGAAGAGAGCCTTTTGTGCGGCCTCGACCGAGAGGTATTCGGTCGCAACGACGACCTGAACGGGAGCAGCCGCGGCAAGTGAGCCGAGCGCCGCCATCCACCCAGGGATCCACCGATCGTTGCCGCTCATGCGCCTCCTCAACGCAAATGCGAATGATTCTTAATTGCCATAGAATAGCCCTGCATGCCGCCCCAGGTCCAGACCATGCCGCGGTTTCGCTCCCGGCTCTCCCGGCTCGCCCCGGATGCCCACTCAGATCGCACGCTGCTGCGGCCCACTTCCCGCGCAGGCGTGCAGCGGCTACGGGTAGCGATGGGCACATGGGTCACGATCGAGGCCGCTGCCCCGACGGAGTCCCTGGCCATCCTCGGTATTGAGGCGGGCTACCGTGCGATCGCGGACGTTGAGTCACGAATGCATCCACACCGGGAAGGAAGCGATCTCGCGCGGATCAATTCGGCCGCCCCGCGAACCTGTGTTCCGATCTCTGAATCGACGTGGCGAGTGCTCCAGCTGGCGCTCGCAATGCACGCGCTGAGCGATGGCACGTTCGATCCCTGTCTGCCCTCCCACCGCGGCCGGCTCTTTGATCTGAGGCTCTCGCCGGCCGAGCTGAAATCACGCTCCGCATTGTGCCGCGCGCCGCTCGCGCTCGACCTCGGCGGAATCGCCAAGGGTTATGCGATCGACGTTGCGATCGAAGCACTGCAGGCAGCGGGCTGCGTGAGCGGTGTTGTGAATGCTGGCGGCGATTTGCGCCTCTACGGGCGGAGCGAGAGCGTCCTGCTGCGGCGTGCCGACGGCACCTGCGAGCCCCTGACACTGGCTGATGCCGCGCTCGCAGTGACCGATCTCAATGTCGGTGCCCCGCAGCGCCCGGCGGAGCACCGGGGCTACTACCGGCGTTGCGGTCCGGCCTCTCCCCGCAGTCGCTACGCGGCCGTCGTGGCGATGACCGCTGCCGTCGCGGACGCACTCACCAAGTGTGTGTTATTGGCGGATGCGCAATGTTCCGAGCGCGCGCTGCGCGCATTTGACGCGCGGCGCATCGGCTGAGGTTATATCGCCGCGGGCAGCCGCTCGGCGAGGAAGTCGATGAAGACGCGCACCGCCGGCAGGAGTCCCCGCCGGCTCGGAAACACGGCGTGCACGATACCCTCCGGAGTGTTCCAGTCGGGCAGCACGCGTACCAGCGCGCCGCTCTCGAGATCCTTGCGCACCACCATCTCGGGCAGCTGCGCGATCCCCAGACCCGCCAGCGCCGCGGTACGCAGCACGATGAAGTCGTGACACAACACGCGCGGGGTGTGCTCCGCGCGTACGCTCTCGCCGTTCGCGGCAACGAGCTGCCACGGCCCCGGGTCGAGCTCACCGCCGTAGTCGAGGGTCTCACGCTCGCGCAGCTCCTGCGGGGAGGCGGGCGCTCCGGTGCGCGCGAGGTAGTCGGGACTCGCGACGAGGAACTGGTTGGCCCGGCCGAAGGCGCGCATCACCAGACCGTCTTCCCCGGAGGGTTGCGTGCGCACGCGCAGCGCCACGTCGAACCCCTCACGCAGCACATCGACGCGACGGTTGCTGACGTGCATCTGCAGGTGGACTGCGGAGTACTTCGCGAGAAAGTCCGGCAGGATCGGCGCGAGCATCGACTGCGCGAGGGCGACCGGAGAGCTGATGCGGATCGTGCCACGAGGCTCGGCGCGCGCGAACTCCACTGCCTCGACTGCCGCATCCGCCTCGGCGAGCATCGCCGTGGCGTGCCGATAGACCTCCTGCCCGACCTCCGTCACTGCGAAGCGCCGCGTCGAGCGGTTGAGCAGCCGCACGTTGAGCTGCGCTTCGAGCGCCACCACGTGGCGTGACAGCCGGGACTTGGGAATGCCGAGCGCCCGGCCCGCTCGGGCAAAGCCCCCGTGATCCACCACCTGTGTGAAGTAGTAGAAGCCTTCGAGCGGTTGCATCACCGACTTACGACCTCAATTAGCTCCACAATCAGGACAATCTGTTCCATTCATGCTGGATACCCACTCATTGTTCCATGTATTAACCTTCTGCCCAATGATTAAGCTATTGAGCGGGAGAAGTCCATGAAAGTGCTGCACATTGATTCGAGCATTCAGGGATCAACCTCGGCCACGCGCCAGCTGACGGCGGAGATCGTGGCGCGGTTGAAGGCCGCGCGTCCGGATGCGCAGGTGAGCTACCGTGATCTCGCGGCGCAGGAGCTCCCGCACTTCTCGCCGGGGGCGCTGACGCGTTCGGATGAGCTCGAGGCGGCGCGCAACACAGCCGTGCTCGAGGAGTTCCTCGGTGCCGACGTGCTCGTCATCGGCGCGCCGCTCTACAACTTCAGTCTCCCCTCGCAGCTGAAGGCGTGGATCGACCGCATCGTCATCGCGGGCCGCACTTTCCGCTACACCGAGCGTGGCCCCGAGGGGCTCGCGGGCGGAAAGCAGGTCATCGTCGCGGTGGCGCGAGGCGGGGTGTATGAGGCGGGCTCGCCAGCGGAGTTCGGCGAGTCGTATCTCAAGTTCGTGCTCGGCTTCGTGGGCATCCGCGACGTCACTTTCGTGCGCGCCGAGGGGCTGGCGTTCTCGCCCCAGCATCGCGAGTCCGCGCTCAGTGCCGCGCACGCAGCGATCCCCCAGCCCGCTGCGCTCGCGGCCTAGCACCCATCGACGGTTGTGCAACGGCTGTGCCGACCCCATCTCCGACCGTTACGAACTCAGTGGAGACCTCCATGGCAGACAGAAATACTGCGACCCGCGTGGTGCGGCGGGTGGTCAAGGGAATGCCGACCTCGGATGGCGCCGGCGTCAAGCTGCGCCGCGTGATCGGCCAGCCGGAGCTGCCCGATCTCGATCCATTCCTGATGCTGGATGAATTCGGCACGGACCGCGCCGAGGACTACATCGCGGGATTTCCCGATCATCCGCATCGTGGCTTCGAGACCGTGACCTACATGCTCGATGGCCGCATGCGCCACCGCGACAACCACGGCAACGAGGGCGTGCTCGTGCCTGGAAGCGTGCAGTGGATGACCGCGGGACGCGGTCTCGTGCACTCGGAGATGCCCGAGCAGCAGGAGGGGCGCATGCGCGGCTTCCAGCTGTGGCTCAACCTGCCGGCGCGCGAGAAGATGACGGCCCCGAAGTATCAGGAATTCGGCCCCGAGCGCATCCCGGTCGCGGCACCCGCACCCGGGGTGACCGTGAAGGTGATCGCTGGAAGGGTGGACGGGGTCTCAGGTCCCATCGCTCAGCCGGCGACCGATCCGACCTATCTCGACATCGCTCTCGAGCCCGGCGCCGAGTTCACCCAGTCGCTGTCGCCCGACTACGCGGCATTCCTCTACGTTTTCGAGGGGACACTGCAGGTCGGTGCCTCGGCTGAGGCGAGCGTGCTCCGCACGCACGAGCTCGGAGTGCTCGGCGAAGGCGCGGAGATCCGCCTGAAGGGTCTCACCGCCGGAGCGGGCGGTAAGGTCGCCCGCGCCATTCTGGTCGCGGGGCGCCCGCTGCGCGAGCCGGTCGCGAAGTACGGCCCGTTCGTCATGAATACGCGCGAAGAGCTGGAGCAGGCGTTCGATGACTTCCAGCGCGGGAGGTTCTGAGTCCGAGAGCGAACGGATTGGTGAGGCGCCTCGCGCGCGACCGAGTCGGGTTCGGCAATCGCAAGACGGCCCGCGCCGAGTGCGCCCGCGAGATCGAATCCAGTCGCAATGTTGAGTCGCACCGTGCGATGAAGGCCGCATCGACCTGCGTGAGTGCATCGGCGAGGGAAGCGGCCGCGAATAGCAGCAGCGCCGGGGCATCCGGCGGCGCTGCAGGTGGGGGGTCCCCGGCGAGCAGCCCGTCCGCAGCGGCTCGTGCGCAGATCAGCACCACGGCCAGCAGCGATAAAACTACGAGCTGCATCGCGGAATCAGAAAATTGCGGTGGCGGACGCCTTGCCACGGCTCGATTCCTTCGCTATGAGGATAGCGTTTGCTTGTCAAGCAGGGCCGTCGCAAGCGTAGCAGTCAGCCACGACCCGGCCGCGGGTCATTGGAACTGCTATCTGTGGCACCGGTGGCAGCACGGATCGCGCGCACAATGCCACGATGCAGCGGCTCGCATATTGAGTGCCCGCGACTCACCCAGGCATGTCAGGGGGCTTGCCGATCAATCGACGTCTGACGCCCGCCCGGCGGGCAGGGGCCTTGCTCATCCTGCTGGTGCTTGCTGCGCTCGCAGGTGCCGCGGAGCCCCCCACCGCAGAACCGGTTTCGGAACCCACCTCGGAACCGAGCGCCGAGCCGGCCGCGGAGCCGGCTTCGGCGGAGGATGTGGACGTGGTGGACGCCCCGCCCGCAGAGGCGCCACCGCCTCAGCCCTCCTACCGGCCGCCCAGAGAGACACCGGGCGTGCCCCCGCCCGGGGAGCTCGAAGCCGCGGGTGCCATCATCGGCCAGGTACTCGTCGACAATCAGAACATCTTCAATCTCGAGGATCCCCAGGAGGATAACTGGCTGTTCCGGGCGGCCGACGACCTGCACCCCAGGACTCACGCTGATGTCATCCGCCACCAGCTGCTGTTCAAGGCCGGCGATCGCTACAACCGCAAGGTGATCGATGAGTCCGAGCGCATCCTGCGGGCGGATGGCTACTTCTATGACGCCTGGATCCGCGAGGTGCGTTATCACGACAATCAGGTCGATCTGCGTGTCACCACGAAGGATGTCTGGACGCTGAATCCGGGCTTCAACTTCAGCCGCTCGGGCGGCACCAACTCCGTCGGGGTGCAGCTTCAGGACACCAACTTCCTCGGCTCCGGTGGCAGCGCCAAGGTGTTTCACACCAGCGATGTCGATCGCACCTCGAACGGCCTGCAGCTGACCGACCAGCATGCCTTCAACACCTGGATCTCCGCGGCGGCCACCTTCGCCAACAACAGCGATGGCTACCTGCGCGAGTTGTCGGTGCAACGGCCGTTCTATGCGCTCAACACCCGCTGGGCGACCGGCGGGTACGGGATCGACGATCTGCAGAACGATGACCTCTACGACCGCGGTCAGATCATCAACAAGTTCCAGGACCTCCACCAGGGTGCACAGATCTACGGCGGCTATTCCTCGGGAGAACAGAACGGCTGGGTGCGCCGCTGGACTACCGGCTTCACCTACGACGAGCATACTTTCGCGCCGGTCACCTGGAGCGGCCCGAGCGTCGTGCCACAGGACCGCCGCTTCCTGTATCCATTCGTTCAGTTCGACCTGATCCAGGACGACTACAGGCGGATGTGGAATCACGATCAGATTGCGCGCACCGAGGATTTCTATCTCGGTACCTCATTCAGCACGCGAGTGGGTTTCGCGGGCGCGAGCTTCGGCTCGAGCAGCAGTGCGCTCATCTTCCAGAGCTCCGCCTCGACCGGATTCGGCGGCGAGAACAAATCGCTCACATTGCTGTTCTGGGACTTCTCGGGGCGCGTCACCGAAGGGGCGCTCTACAACGGCGTCATGGATGCCTCGGTGCGCTACTACAACAAGGAGAGCAAGAACTGGCTGTTCTTCACGGCGCTCTCGGGTACCAAAGGGTGGCGGCTCGACCTCGACAACCAGATCACGCTCGGCGGCGACTCGGGACTGCGCGGCTATCCGCTGCGCTATCAGGACGGTACCGCGCGGGCGCTCTTCACCGTGGAACAGCGCTACTTCACCGATTGGTACGTGTTGCGGCTGTGGCGGATCGGTGGCGCGGTGTTCTTCGATGCCGGGCGCACCTGGGGACGTGCACCGCTCGCCGCCCCGAGCCTGGGGCTGCTCACCGATGCCGGCTTCGGGCTGCGCATCGGCAACGCTCGCTCAGGGCTCGGCAACGTGATCCACGTCGATCTTGCGTTCCCCTTCAACGGCGACCCGACGATCAAGCGCGTGCAGTTTCTGATTCAGACCGAGCACAGCTTCTGAAGGCGCGCGCCTGCCGCGCTACCGTGCGTTCGGCGCCGACCGGAGCTTCGCTGCTCAGCGCTTCACTGCCGGCGGCGGCGCACTCGCCGGGCGGCCGTTTGCAACCGCCGGCACCTGCGCCGGCATGGTGTCGACCGACAGACTGAAGGTGCGCTTTTCCGCTCCCTGGAGTGCCCCGACACTCACCACCTGGCGCGTGACCTCCTCGCCCCGATCGTTGCGGATCGAGATGACGACGAAGTATTCCCACGCATCCTCGAGCGGTGGGTGGCGGATGACGCCCTCGACGCGCAGCGCCGATTTGGCCGCCACCTGGCGCTTCGCCGCTTCCTGGTCGAAACGCAGGTGGTGCAGGCAGCCGGGGCAGATGCTCAGGCTTTCGAGAATCGTCGCCTTGCAGTGCGGACAGGTGCGCGTCTTGCCCGCGGTCACCGCCCGGGGGGCGACGCTCATGCGCTGCCGTAGCCTTTGGTCTCACCCTTGGCCCGAGTCTCACCCTCGTAGCCGAACTCGACCTGGCCACGCATGCGCGAGCCCGCGGCGACCGTCAGTGACCCGGCTTTCACATCGCCGTTGATCACTCCCGTCTCGAGCAGCTCGACCCGCTTGGCATTCTCGATGTTGCCGATGAGCTCTCCGCCCACGCTCACCACGTTCGCCTTGACGTGCCCCTCGAGGCGCGCGCCCGCTTCGAGGCTGACGTTGCCGTCGACCTGCACGTCGCCCTTGAAGCGTCCCGCAATGCGGATGTGACCGGAGCCGACGATCTTGCCCTCGATGGTGAGATCGGCGGAGATGTGTGATTCCCGGAGCTCAGCGCGCTGCGCCGGAGCTGGGGCCGGGGCCGGCGCCGGCCGTCGCGGAGGTTCGGGGCTCAGGGAAGCCACGTTGGTCTTTTCCGGCTCGCGCGGATGGTAGGGCGTGGGCGCGACGCCTGGAGGATTCGTTGCGGCGGGGCTGGTTCCGGTCGGTGAGTCTTTCCAAAGAGCCATGGGTTGTCCCTGCAGTGATTGAGCGGTTGAAGGTACCTGTGGGTCCGGTATCAGACCAGTGTCTCCGTGTGCAGACAAGGCTCCCCCACGGTAGAGTGCACGGCCGCCGGACCTTAGAGCCGGGTGAAGTGTAGTCCCATCTACGTGCTCGAAGCATGTCGGGCCTCTCACTCCGAACCCTCGACCGGCCTTCCCTGCCATGGAGAGCGTGATCGCGTGAGCCCGAAGATCGTCCATCTGATCGCCGCCGCGCGCCCGAATTTCATGAAGGTGGCGCCGCTGTACCACGAGCTGGCGCGTCAGAGCTGGTGCGATGCCCGCATCGTGCACACCGGGCAGCACTACGACGCGAACATGTCGGATGCCTTTTTCCGCGACCTGCACCTGCCCGAGCCGGCTCACACCCTCGAGATCGGCAGCGGCTCGCACGCCGAGCAGACCGGGCGCACCATGATCGCCTACGAAGCGGTGTGCCAGCGCGAGCGTCCCGCGGCCATCGTGGTGGTGGGGGACGTGAATGCCACCGCCGCCTGTGCGCTGGTGGGGGTGAAGCTCTGGATCCCCGTCGTGCACCTCGAGGCGGGGCTGCGCAGCCGTGACCGGCGCATGCCCGAAGAGATCAACCGCCTCGTCACCGACGCCATCAGCGACCTGCTGTGGACACCGTCCAGGGATGCCGATGCCAATCTCCTCGCCGAAGGGGTCCCGGCGGAGAAGATCGACTGCATCGGCAACATCATGATCGATTCCTTCGAGATGCTGCGGGCACACATCGAGGCCTCTGATGCGCGCGTCCGCTTCGGGCTCACCGAGCCCTATGCCGTCGTCACCCTCCACCGGCCGTCCAACGTCGATGCGCCCGAGCCGCTCGCGGCGTTGGTGCAGGCGCTGATCGAGCTGTCGCGCGAGCTGACGGTGGTCTTCGCCATTCACCCCCGCACACGCCGCCGGCTGGAAGAGTTCGCGCTCCTCGAAAAGCTCAGCGGCGCGGCTGCGATCCGTCTCACCGAGCCCCTCGGCTACCTCGAGTTCATGAGTCTCGTGATGGGCTGCACGATCGCCATCACGGACTCCGGTGGCTTGCAGGAGGAGACCACCTATCTCGGTATCCCCTGCGTGACGCTGCGCGAGAATACCGAGCGCCCGATCACGGTCTCCGAGGGGACCAACCGGCTGCTGAAGCCTGCGGACCTCGCCTCCGCCGCCCGTGAAGCGCTCGCGGGCCGCTGGCCGCGCGGGCGGCGCCCGCCGCTGTGGGACGGACACACCGCGCAGCGTGCCGCCGCCAGCCTCGAGCGCAGGATCTGACCGGGCACCCCACGAAATCGCGCTCGCCGCCGGCTCAGCCGTCGATGAGCTTCAGCACCTCAGCCGTCTTGTCACGCATGAGTGGCTCACTGCCGCGGGATTCCACATTGAGCCGCACCAGCGGCTCGGTGTTGGAGCCACGCAGGTTGAAACGCCACTCGGCGAATTCCATCGACAGGCCATCCGTGAGGTCGATGGCCTGCGCCGCGCCATCGTAGTGCGCGCGCACGCGGGCGAGGATGGAGCGGGCATCGCTCGCAAGGTGGCGGTTGATCTCCCCGCTCGCCGGGAAGAGCCGCATGCGCTCACCGACGAGCGCCGAGAGCGGCAGCGCGCGCGCGCTCATCACCGCCGCGACCAGCAGCCATGGAATCATGCCGCTGTCGCAATAGGAGAAGCGGCGGAAATAGTGGTGCGCGCTCATCTCGCCGCCGTAGACCGCATCCGCCTCGCGCATCTTCTGCTTGATGAATGCATGCCCGGACTTGCACAGCACCGCCGTACCGCCGTGGCGGCGGACGATGTCGAGGGTGTTCCAGATGAGTCGCGGGTCGTGCACGATGCGCGCCCCGGGTTCCTGCTCGAGGAAGGTCTCGGCAAGCAGCCCGACCAGGTAGTAGCCCTCGATGAACCGGCCCGCCTCATCGAAGAAGAAGCAGCGATCGTAATCGCCGTCCCAGGCGAGCCCGAGGTCGGCGCCGCTCGCGCGCACCGCATCGGCGGTGGCGGCGCGATTCTCCTCGAGCATCGGGTTGGGCACTCCGTGGGGGAAAGTGCCATCGGGCTCGTGGTTCACCTTGATGAACTCGAGCGGCAGGTGCGGCTCGAGCGCATCGACGATGAGCCCGGCACCGCCGTTGCCGGCATTCACCACCACCTTCAGCGGGCGCAGCCGCCCGACGTCGAGGTAACCCAGCAGGTGCCGAAGGTACTCGGTGTGGATATCGAGCGGGCGCTCGGTGCCTTGCCGCGCGGCCTTCCCGGGCAGCCTTCCGCCTTCGATGAGCGCGCGCATTTCCTTGAGGCCGGTGTCGGCGCTGATGGGACGAGCCTCTTCACGCACGAACTTCATGCCGTTGTAGTCCGGCGGATTGTGACTGGCGGTCACCATCACCCCGCCATCGAGCTTCGAGGCGAAGGTCGCGAAATAGGCGCCCTCGGTCCCCCACAGGCCGATGTCGAGCACGTCGCTGCCGCACTCGCGCAAGCCGCGCTTGAGGGCGGCCGCGAGCGCCGGGCTCGAGAGGCGGATGTCGTGGCCGACGGCGACGCGCTGCGGCTTCACGAACGCGGCATAGGCGCGTCCGATGTCGTAGGCGAGTGATTCGTTGATCTCATCGGGAATGCGGCCGCGGATGTCGTAGGCCTTGAAGGAATCGAGACTGTGCATGCGGGCCGTCGCTTCAGGTGTTCGTGCCCTTGCGCCCGTAGGCATCCTCGAAGCGCACGATGTCGTCTTCGCCCAGGTAGGAGCCGGACTGCACCTCGATGATCTCGAGCGGGATCATGCCCGGGTTCTCGATGCGGTGCTTGACGCCGATCGGGATGTAGGTCGACTGGTTCTCCTCGAGCAGGAACACCTCTTCGCCGCGGGTGATGCGGGCGGTCCCCGCCACCACCACCCAGTGCTCGGCGCGATGGTGGTGCATCTGCAGCGACAGGGTCGCCCCCGGCTTTACCTTCAGGCGCTTCACCTTGAAGCGCCCGGCCGCCTCGATGCTGTCGTAGCTGCCCCAGGGACGGAAGACCTCGCGGTGCAGCGAATGCTCGTAGCGACCACGCTCTTTCAGCCGTTGCACGAGCTTCTTCACGTCCTGCACACGGTGCTTCGGCGCAACCAGCACCGCGTCTTTTGTCTCGACCACCACGTGCTCGCTCAGACCGACCGCGGTGACCAGGCGGCTTTCGGAGTAGAGGTAGCTGCCGTGTGTGTCCTCGGCGATTACATCGCCGCGGACGACGTTGCCGTGGCCGTCCGCTTCGCTCGCCTCATGGAGCGAGGACCATGAGCCGACATCGCTCCAGCCGGCATCGAGTGGCACCACGACCGCGTCCGCCGTCTTCTCCATCACCGCATAATCGATCGAGTCGGCGGGACAGGCGTCGAAGGCGGCGGCGGCGATGCGCGTGAAGTCGAGATCCGCCTGCGCGCTGCGGAACGCCGCTTCGCAGATGCGCGCCATCTCCGGCTGGAAGCGCTGCAGCTCCTGCAGATAGCGCCGCGCGCGGAACACGAACATGCCGCTGTTCCAGTAGTACTCGCCCGTACCGACGAACTCGCGGGCACGCTCGGAGTTGGGCTTCTCGATGAACCTCGTGATGCGAAAGGCGGCCCCGCTCGGTGCACCGCGCTGGATGTAGCCGTAGGCGGTCTCCGGAGCGCTCGCGACGACACCGAAGGTCACGAGCTGGCCCGCCTCGGCGGCTGCGATGGCGGTGCGCACGGCGCGCTGGAAGGCGGCGACGTCGCGAATCACATGATCGGCGGGCAGGACCAGCAGCACCGGATCGACCGCGTTGGCATCGCTGCCGACGCCCTTGAGCGCAGCGTGCGCGGCCAGTGCAATGGCGGGCGCGGTATTGCGACCGAAAGGCTCGAGGACGGTCGCGCGGGGGGTGATGTGCAGCTGGCGCAGCTGCTCGGCCACCAGAAACCGGTGCGCTTCGTTGCACACGATCACCGGCCCGGCGGAGGTCAGGCCCTCGAGACGCAGCACCGTCTGCTGCAGCAGGGTGCGGGTCCCCGTGAGCGGCAACAGCTGCTTGGGGTAAAGCTCGCGCGACAGCGGCCACAGCCGCGTTCCGGCACCGCCCGAGAGAATGACTGGAGTGAGCACGCTTTGCCGTCCTCGCAGAGCGGCGTCAGGCCGCCGCCAGCAGCTTGCCGCGCCCGACAGCATAGTAGCTGAGCCCGAAGCGGCTCACCATTGCCGGGTCGTAGAGATTGCGGCCGTCGAATATGACCGGCGCCTTGAGCAGCTCCCGCAGCCGCTCGAAATCCGGGCTGCGGAACTCCTGCCATTCGGTGACGATGGCGAGTGCATCCGCCCCGTGCGCGGCGTCATACGCGTTCTTGGCGAGTGTGAACCCGGCAGCACCGGCGTAGAGGCGCTGCGCCTCGCCGCCCGCCACCGGGTCGTAGGCGTGCACGCGGGCACCCGCTTTGAGCAGCAGCTCGATCAGGGTGCGCGCGGGCGCCTCGCGCATATCGTCAGTGTTCGGTTTGAAGGCGAGACCCCAGAGCGCGAGCGTGCGCCCCGCGAGGCCGTCGCTGAAATGCTGCTGCATCTTGTGGAACAGCACCTCCTTCTGGCGCGCGTTGACCGACTCGACCGCGTGCAGCACCAGGGGCTCGTGGCCCGCCTCGTGTGCCGAGCGGATGAGTGCCCGTACGTCCTTCGGAAAGCACGAGCCGCCATAGCCGGTCCCGGGGTAAATGAAGCTGTAGCCGATGCGCGGGTCCGAGCCGATGCCGATGCGCACTTTCTCGATGTCGGCCCCAACCCGTTCCGCGATGTTGGCGAGCTCGTTCATGAAGCTGATCTTGGTGGCGAGCATGGCGTTGGCGGCGTACTTGGTGAGCTCCGCGGAACGGATGTCCATCACGATGAGACGGTCGTGATTGCGCGTGAACGGCTCGTACAGCGCGCGCATCAGCTCGGTGGTGCGCGGGTTATCGGTGCCGATCACGACGCGGTCCGGTTTCATGAAGTCGCCGATCGCCGCCCCCTCCTTGAGGAATTCCGGATTGGAGACGACGTCGAACTCGATGTTCGCACCGCGCCCGGCGAGGGTGCGGTCGATCTCGGCGTGCACCTTGTCCGCAGTCCCGACCGGGACCGTCGACTTCGTGATCACGATGCAGTAGCGGCTCATGTGCGCACCGATGGTGCGGGCGACGGTGAGCACGTAGCGCAGGTCGGCCGAGCCGTCCTCGCCCGGGGGTGTTCCGACGGCGATCAGCTGGAACAGTCCGTGCTCGACGCCCCGCGCGGCATCGGTGGTGAACTCCAGCCGCCCGGCCTCCGCATTGCGCCTGATGAGGGCATCGAGACCCGGCTCATGGATCGGTACCTCGCCGCGCTTGAGTGCCTCGATCTTGGCGGCATCGACGTCCACGCAGATCACGTGGTTGCCGGCATCCGCCAGACAGGCCCCCGTCACCAGCCCCACATAGCCCGAGCCGAAGATCGTGACGCGCATGAGTTAAGTTCTTGAGTGGTAAGGAAGAATGGCTAGAAGCCTAAAGGAAGGCCCGGCGCGGCTCAAGCGCCGGCGCCGCAGCTTGCGCGCCTGCCCCAGGCTGGAGTCTCGCCCTGGGGCTTTAGCGCTTCGGACCGGCGGCGCTTCGCCGCAAAATCGGCGTCTCTGGCGGCTGGGAAGCGCAATCGATTGCCGCTTACCCGCGCGCGATCACGGCCAGCATCTCTTTCGATAAGACGATATGGTCCTTGGCGCCCCCGAGTGCGGCGTACATCTCTGTCTGAGTTCGGCCCTCCTTCTCCGCACCCTCCTCGTAGAGCATGGTGGCCATGTAGTACCGCAGGAATTCCTCGGGGCTGGGGAAGTCGAGCTGCGAGTTGATCACCTCCTCGCGCACGTCGGGGAAAATGTCGCGGGCCAACGGCATGATCTCTCGCCGAAGCCGGTCGGTACGGATCAGCGTCACCTCATCGATGGCCCTGCCGGTGAGGCGCTCGTTAAAGGCGTACAGCTCTCTGGCGTTGTTGAGGGTCGGGCCAATCAGGACGACCTCGCCGCCAGGCTGAACGACTCGCTTCAGTTCACGCAGCGTGAACGCCGGATCGGCGGCGTTATAAATGGCGAAGTTGGAGAAAGCGGTGTCAAAGGTGCTCGCGGCGAAAGGCAGCGGCACGTCCATCGAGCCGACTCGCAAGTCAAGATTGTAGGCGTTGACAAAGCGGCGCTTCGCCTGATCGATCAGCGTCGCCTCGCGGTCGAGGCCAGCGACACGACCGTCCGACCCGACACAATCGAGGTAGAGCTGCAGGTGATTGCCGTTGCCGCAGCCGAGATCAAAGATCGCCCGACGCCGACATCGGCTGAGAAAGGCTGCGATCCACTCGTCGATATCAAGGTTCGCAAATTCCTTGTGGGCCCTGATACGAACTGCCAGGCGATCGGGCTTCTCTATATAGCTCAGGTCCTGCATCACAGACTCCTTTCCAGATAAAGGTCGCGCGCCAGAAAGAACGCTTCGGCATAAGCGATCCCGACCGTTCCACCGCGCACGCTCGCAAGCGCCCGTACGTTCTGCTCGCTGCGCGCGTGGGGGTGGGGCTTCAGCGCACCCTCGAAGGCACGCAGCGCCGCAACCTTGGTCTCGATGGTACGGCTGACATCGAAATACGCGTTGGGCTGGAACGGCGGGAAGGGCGCCGGTGCCCAGTCGGTGGACGACGGCACCTCGAACAGGAAAACCTTCTTGATCATTGTCGTCGGCAGGTTAGATGACAACCGCTGCGGCAGCATGACCGCCGACATTGTCGCCTCCCAGCACACGCGATGATCCACGTTAAGATCACCCGG
>Ga0306920_100000747_pt1 | contig 39042 bp, 38 predicted proteins | sample flu12Cox44000170_FD_204666 | JGI IMG/M metagenome (GOLD analysis project Ga0306920, IMG submission 204666) | Lab enrichment of tropical soil microbial communities from Luquillo Experimental Forest, Puerto Rico - flux4day.12C.oxic.44.000.170 (v2)... | ecosystem: Environmental > Terrestrial >... | reverse complement strand
AGGGGACTATTTTTCTCAGCTCCGACGCAGACGCGGTTATGTGTAGGCGTTTAAATTATTAGACGTAAAATCGTCAGGAGATGGTGAACCGGGGAGGACTCGAACCTCCAACCCGCTGATTAAGAGTCAGCTGCTCTACCATTGAGCTACCGGTCCACGGGTTAGCGGGCTTGTGCACGGCCCGGAGCAGGTGGCGGCTGTCTACAAACCCCAGAAACGACTTCAAATATTTTACATGGCGTGCGGACCTTTGTCGAACAAAAGCGAGGACTGCGCGAGCGCTAGTCTGCTTAGCGAAGGAACTCTTCAAGCCGGACGCGTGCGTCGGTCTTTTCATCGCGATATTTCACAATGACGGCTGCGTAGAGGGAAAGTCCCCACTTGGCGCCGGCAGGGTGCTTGACTTCACGGGCGCCTGGGACGACGATGGCCTGCTCGGGAACGACGAGCGGTTCGTCGTCAGTTGCCGTGTAGACAGTGTCGCGAACCAAGTCGTAGACAGGGGTTGAGCGATTGAGAATCGTGCCGGTCCCAAGCACAGCTCGCCGCTTTACGACCGTGCCTTCATACACGCCGCAGTTACCGCCGATCATGACCTCATCTTCGACGATGACCGGCATCGCGCCCACGGGTTCGATCACGCCGCCGATTTGCGCACCGGCAGAGATATGGCAATTCTTTCCGACTTGCGCGCAACTTCCGATGAGCGCGTGCGAGTCTACCATTGTGTTTTCGTCGACGTACGCGCCGACGTTGATAAACATCGGCGGCATGCAGACGACGCCGCGGGCGACAAAGCTTCCGTCGCGGATGCTGGAGCCACCGGGGACAATACGGACGCCTTCGTTCTGATGAATCGTTTTGACCGGGTAAGTGGACTTGTCGAGAAAGGGCTGTGCCGTCGGGTAAGGCCCCATCTCGACGATGGTGCCCATGCGGAACCCCAGCAGAATGCCCTTCTTTACCCAAGGGTTTACGCGCCAGCCAGTGCGGGAACGCGCATCAGGCTCCGCGGCACGCACGGTGCCGCTATTCAGAGCATCTTTGAACTGCTCGAAGACGATGCGGTGTTCGTCGGAATATCCGTCCGGCGGATAGTCGAACAGCCCTTCAATGCGCGACGCTAACGGGGGCGGCAATGGAGGTTCTCTCAGTGAGCTGGAGCGATTCCAATACGGCTTGGATGCGCTCGAGATTCTCCCCTTTGGGAGCGACGAGAGGCAAGCGCCACACGGGATCGAGCACGCCCATCAGTCCGAGCGCGGCCTTCACCGGGATCGGGTTGGACTCGACAAAATTGATTTCCATCAACGGCAGATAGCGGCGATGGATGTTGCGGGCTACAGCAAATTCGCCGCGCAAACCGCGTCGGCATAGCTCCGTCATTTCCGCGGGAATTTCGTTGGAGGCCACGGAAATGACGCCGCGACCGCCGAGGGCAAACAGCGGCAGCGTGATAGCGTCATCGCCCGACAAAATTACGAAATCGTCCGGAACAGCGTTAGCCAGTGCCGACATTTGTCCGATGTTTCCCGAGGCTTCCTTGATGCCGACGATGTTGGGGATCATGGCGAGCCGTTTCACCGTCGGCGGCTCCAGGTTCGTGCCGCATCGTCCAGGCACGTTGTAGAGGACGATTGGCAGACCCGTCGCCAGTGCGATGGCGCGGTAGTGTTGATAAAGGCCTTCCTGCGTCGGCTTGTTGTAGTACGGCGTTACGGAAAGCAGTCCATCGGCGCCCAGCAATTCGATTTCACGGGCAAGTTCGATCACCTCTTGCGTGTTGTAGCCCCCGGCGCCGGCGAGGACCGGGGTTTTTCCGGCACACTCCTCGACGGTGATTTCGACAACGCGAAGGTGTTCGGCGCGCGTCAGCGTCGGGCTTTCCCCGGTTGTGCCGCAGGGTACGAGGAAATCGACGCCGGCCGTAACCTGGCGCCGCACCAACTTTCGCAGCGACGCCTCGTCCAGTGACAAGTCAGGGTGAAACGGCGTTACCAGCGCCGTACCGCATCCGATGAATTGCATCGCAGCCTCCTTTTTGGGTTCGGCCGAACGGCTAAGGCAGTTCGTCCGCGATTTCTCGAAATTCAAAAAAGCCCTTTTTGCCAACGAGCCAGTGCGCCGCCCGCAAGGCGCCTCTTGCGAAACCCTCGCGTCCCCGCGCTTGATGGCGCAGCGTGATGGTGTCTTCGGCAGAATCGAAGCCGATCTCGTGGGTACCGGGAATGGCGCCCGCGCGATTTGCACTAAGGCTCACCGGCCGTTGATATCCGCTGCGCGCCATCTCTTCCGCGAGAGCCAGCAGGGTGCCCGACGGCGAATCTTTTTTGGCAGTGTGATGAATCTCCCAGCCCCACGCCCCGTAGTTTTCTTCGCGGGCAAACCGGCGCGCCGCTTCGGCGACCGTCCGCCGAAAGTGATGAAGCCCAACCGAAAAATTCGGCCCCCAGACGACCGCCGCGTTCTGCTCGACCGCCAGTTCGCGGATCTGAGCGAGTTCCGCAAACCACCCCGTCGTTCCCACGACCGTCGCTACGCCGGCTTCGAGCAGGCGACGCAGGTTTTGCGCAGCCGCCTGGGGCGAGGTGAACTCGATTGCTACATCCACGCCTTCGAGTGCTTCGCGCGTCAGTAATCTGCCGTGGTCGTTCCCTGCCGAGCCGATGGTTCGAACGACTTCGCAATCGTGTTGCGGAGCGAGGCGTGCGATCATCTGCCCCATCTTTCCCTTTCCGACAATGGCAATCCTTAGCGGCATGCGCTAGACGCCTCCCGCCAGAAGTCGTTCGACGAGCCGCGAATAGATCTCTATCGCGTCAACCAGTTCTTTCTTGGGAATGCGTTCTTCCGCAGTATGGGCAACGTGTATGGTTCCCGGCCCGATCAGCAACGGCTTGCCCCACGCACCGGCAAAGTTAGGAATGTCGGTCGAATAGGCCACGACGGTCGTCTCAAAGCCTGGTACCGCCTCGAGGCGCAGCGCTTCCGTGTGCAGTTCCTCCTTAAGTTCTACGCGTCCATCCACGGCGCGGTGCAAGGCTGTCCGGATCGGCTCCGGGTCGCCTACAGTGCGGAACATCAGGTCGGCGCGCGCTTCGTCTGCAATGACGTTTGGCGCACGGCCCCCTGAGATGGTGCCGATATTCAAGGTGGATTTGCCGAGCAGCGCGTCCTCCGGCAGCTGCAATCCTCGAGCTGCGCCAAGAGCGTCTAGTAATTTCTCGATCGCGGAATCGCCCAGCTCCGGGTAAGCCGAGTGCGCGAGCCGGCCGCGTGCGGTCAGCACGAAGCGCAGAGTTCCCTTGGATCCCAATGCCAGCTTGTTTTCGGTCGGTTCACCGTTGATTAAGAACTTCGAACCTAGGGAATGTTTTGCAGCCGTGAAGGCGCCCTGACTGTCCTTCTCCTCTCCCACAACGAACAACAACCCGAAATTGCTGGTACCCGTTGCACGGAGGCGCTGCGCAGCGCAAATCATCGCGGCGGCGATTCCCTTCGCATCGCACGCTCCGCGTCCACGCACAAATTCCGAATCCTCGCTCGAGGCGAAAAACGGCGGCACGGTGTCCATATGCGTCGACAGCACAACCTCGGGCGAGCCCCAGGTCGCCAACACATTGAAGCGGTACGTTTCGACGCGCATGCGTTCGACTATCCCACCGGTCGAAGCCGCTAGTTGACCGAGCGTCCGGAACAGGAACTCGCCGACGGCCTTTTCCCGTCCGGTCACGGACTCGATGTCGACCAGCGAGCGCGTAAGTGCAAAAGGATCCATGAACCCCCGCCACCAAGTTGTTTTTGGAAGAAACGCAGAAAGAGAAGGAGAGAACCGCGCGGAACGCTGCGCAATCGCTGCTCCTCGATAGCGCTCCATCCCGAATTAGACCGGGATGACAGTGAACGGACCTTAGACCCGTCCCCCAACGCCCGCCTCGATCGGCCGGAGGCTGCGTTTCGGCGGAGTGTAAGTTAACCTCCCTTTCACGCTACCCTCCGAAGCCGTTCGGAATCGCGGGTTACGCTACTATGGAGCTCCGCTCCTCTACCAAGAACCACTCAAGATTAATGGATACGCGCCCGGAACGCAACGCTGTGTCTATCCGCGTCATGCGAATTCTGCGTCCGGCGCAGTCTGCGCTTATAGCCTCTCGTTTCAGAGGTACAGATACGTTCCGTCGCTAGCGGTGGCGGCTTTGCGTCCGGCCTTACGTGTGGCCCGGTTTAAGGCCGACCGGACTTTTTCCTTGGAGTCCGCGAGTTCGACGAGAGGAACTTTGAAGGCCGAGCCGTCTTTCAGCTGGTCCAGGTCGCCAATGATCGTGGTGACGATGGATTTGTGTTTTCCATTGCGGCCCTGGGGAACGTCGGCCTGAATCATGGTCTTGAAATGCATTGCCACTTTCTTGCTGCATGTATCTGGCAGCTCCCTCCATGCAAAGGGACAGCACGATGACCGAAGACCAATTAAAATTTCCCCAGTGGCAGGAACCCCTCCACCTGGCCATTCTTGAACCTGACCCGGTCCGGGCGGCTGAAAAAACGGAGCCAGTCGAACGTATGCTTCGAGAACGCCTCGGGCAACTGCGGGCAACGGATGCGGATGGCGATGCGACTCAGCTTGCTGAAGAGCAAGCCCTCATCGACGCGTTGAACGTGATACGAATATTGCGTAACAACGTGACGTAGGAAATTCGCAGCCGTCGGACGCTCGGGGCTATCTAGCTTTTCGCAGCGTCTCCACCAAGCCGCGCGCAACTTCTCTCGCCCTCGGTAAATCCCCGGGATCAAACGAGATTGCGGCTACGCGCTGGTGGCCGCCCCCGCCAAACTTCTCCGCTAACGAGGCCAAATTCTGATCTGCGGTCGCCTGGTTCCAGGGATTCGTGCCCAAGGAAACCTTGGCGCGCGCCGCAGATGCGCTCACGCTGATCGAGTACACACATTCCGGATGCAGCAGGTACGGAATGAACTTGTTGTAGCCCTCGAGATCCAAATCGCTCACGTCAAAGAAGATCACGCCGTCGCGCGCCTCGCAGCGATCCTGCAGGATGGCGATCGACCGCTGATGGCGCTCGAGCAGTGGTCCCAGGTACTTGCTGACGATCGGCAGCTGCACCATCTCACGGAGCGGGGTGTAGGCCAAATCGCGGATAATCTTCGCAGGAACTCCGTCTTCTGGAGCCGCTTCGATCACCAGAGCCAGCTGGGTAGCAGGCTCTTTCAATTCCACAGCGGACTGCGGCGTCGGGAATTGAGCTCCGTCGATGATATCGCCCCAATGGATCAGCTCTCCGAGCGGCGCGGTGTCAAATCCGAATTTCTTGCGTGCCGTGTCGGCAATCAACATCGTGCAGGACTTATAGTCGGGCTCATAGAACATGTGCGGGCCGCGCTGTCTTTTGAAATTCTCCGCGTCCGCCGCCGACAGGAAAGCGCTCTGATGATGGTCGAACCACCAGGTCACCTTCGGGGAATTCGAATACTTGAAGTCCACAATTACGTTCTCGTCGCCGTCGAAAAGGTCCCCTTCCCAGGGCTGCGCCGCACGGTGGGTCATTCCCGTGAAATGAAAATCGGCATGGGGATCAAACCGCTCGCGATAGAAACGATAGAAAAGCGCGGCCGAGGCGCTGCCATCAAAACAGCGGTCGTGAAAGCACAGTCGTACTTTGGTCATGGAAGAGAGATTCGGGCCTTTCGGGTGATACGGTGATCACCGTCACCGCCGGCAAAGCTTTTTAAGATGCGGGGAGCGTTGCGGAAAGTCAAGTACCTGGCTGGCGAAAAAAGGGCCGCCGGATCGAAGGCGGCCTTTCAAGGGGTAAGGTCTGCAACAAAGTCGCGTCTATCTCACCATGTTCTCGACGATGTTTCCGACGATCGGGAGTTTGAACTTTTCGTGCTGGTAGGCCTTGTACATGCAATAGATCCATGTAATGAAGAACGCAATCATAACCACCGGATACAGGAAAACCGCCAAAAAGCCGATAGGAAACTTCATCATTGCGGTGATGAAGCCAAGCAGCAAGGTGACTATCCAAAAGGCAACCCAGATTCCGCAGAAGGCGATGTTCATGGCAATCGCCTGAGCGCCATGAAACCTTACGAACGGGCGTTTGTCGATCAATAGAAATATCAGACCCGAGACCCAAAAAAACAAATAGCAGAGCAGTCCGGCGATGTTCTCCTGGATTCCTTCGGTTGGACCCGCCTGAACCGCTGCCGTAGGCGCTCCTGCTCCCGCAGGCACCGCAGTCGCCGTTTGGCTCGCTCCGCACTTCGGACAAAACGAGGCTGTCCCAAGCTCCTGACCACACGCCATACAAAATGCCATGGGTACCTCCGAGGGAGCTTTGCAATGCGCGGGAGATTAGCAAAGTCTGTGAAGGCAGACAACGAAAATTCCTCTTCTTTTCAAAGCTCGTGAAAAATGTCCCCTTCCTTGCCTCGATTAAAATGTCCCCTATTTGTTCTCGCTGGGTGTAGCTGGGTCTCCCTCCGACCAGCTGTTCCCCGCCGGGACAGCCGTTGCCCCTAACCTCAGGTACAATCCGCAGCCAAATGGACAGCACATCAGCTCAGGCCCCTGCGACGCCGCCGATCATGCCGTCAAAAGGTTCACCTTTTTCCGTTCCGCGCGACGTCACGGTTGCCGAACGCAGAACCCTGCTTGCCGGCGGGCTCGGATGGCTGCTCGACGCCATGGACGTCATGCTGTTTTCCCTGATTGTCGGCTACCTGTTGCGCGAATTTTCCATGGACACGCGCACTGCGGGATTCCTCAACTCGCTCACTTTGATCGCCTCGGCCATGGGAGGCTTTCTCTTTGGCTTCATCGCCGACCGCGTGGGCCGCGTTCGCGCCTTGATGCTGGCCATTCTGGTGTATTCCCTTTCGAGCGCGGCCTGCGCCTTCACCCACACGATTCCGCAACTTGCTCTCTTCCGTTTTGTTCTGGGCCTGGGCATGGGGGGTGAATGGACGACCGCCGCAGCGCTGATCGCGGAAACCTGGCGTGCCGAGCACCGTGGCAAGGCGTTGGGCCTGATGCAGTCCGCCTACGCCATCGGCGAAGCGGTTGCTGCCCTCATTGTCGCCGTCGTTCTGCCGCATCACGGCTGGCGCGCCGTCTTTCTGGTGGGCGTACTGCCCGCGCTGGTGGTCTTTTGGATTCAGGCCAGAGTCCCCGAGCCGGAACTGTGGAAACAGCGCGCTCAAAAGGGCTCGCGGCCGCGACTGAGCTCGTTGCTGAGAGGCGAAACGCTGCGCAATGGAATGATTGCGACTTCCATGAACGCCTTCGCCATGTTCGGCTACTGGGGGCTTTTTATCTGGGTTCCCGCCTATCTCTCGCTGCCCGTCGAGCAGGGCGGCCGCGGTCTCAATCTGACCAAGACCACCACATTCTTTCTGGTCCTGTGCGCGGGCAAATGGCTGGGCTATGCGCTCTTTGGCTTTTTTGCCGATGCGTATGGCCGCAAGAAGCCGTATTTTCTTTATCTGCTGATCGCCGCGCTGCTAGTACCCGTTTATGGACTGGTGCGCACACCGTTCTGGCTGCTTCTGCTTGGCCCGTTGGTGGGCTTTTTCGGGATTGGATTTTTCTCGGGCTTCGCTGCCATTGCCAGCGAAATCTTCCCCGGCGAGATCCGTGCCACGGCCATGGGCCTCAGCTACAACGCCGGTCGCGGGCTCTCCGCGGCGGCTCCCTTTGCCGTCGGCGCCTTGGCCGTGCACTACGGGATTGGCCCGGCATTCTTGCTGCAGGCCGCGGCCTATCTGGCCGCCGCTCTGCTGTCCCTGCTTCTGCCGGAAACGCGCGGACAGCAGCTCACCTAGCCCGGCTCTGCGCAGGCCTAGAGAGCCAAGGGCCTGGAGAATCGGGCAAGAAGTTCAGCGAATCCGGCAAGCCAAAGCGCCCAAACAGGAATAGAGTTTTCTTGTGGCGTCGCTTAACCGGACGGGTTCCGCACGTTGGTCGACCCCGGACAAAGGAAGAACTGCAATGCAAAAACGCAAGCTAGGAAAAAGCACTTTGGAGGTTTCGTCCATCGGCCTCGGCTGCATGGGATTGAGCTCCGGCTACGGTCCGGCCGTAGACAAGCAGGCGGGCATTTCTCTGATTCGCGGCGCCGTGGAACGCGGGGTCACTTTCTTCGATACCGCCGAGGTGTATGGCCCGTTCACAAACGAAGAACTTGTCGGCGAAGCGCTCGCTCCCTTCCGCAGCCAGGTGGTAATTGCGACGAAGTTCGGGTTCCAGATCGCGGACGGCAAGAGTGTCGGCTTGGACAGTCGTCCGGCGCACATCAAAGAAGTGGCGGAAGCCTCGCTGAAGCGCCTGAAGACCGACGTCATTGATTTGTTGTATCAGCACCGCGTCGATCCCGAGGTACCCATCGAGGAGGTCGCCGGGGCGGTAAAGGATCTGATTCGCGAAGGCAAAGTCAAACACTTTGGCCTGTCCGAAGCGGGCGTGGGGACCATTCGCCGGGCGCACGCCGTCCAGCCGGTGGCGGCACTGCAGAACGAATATTCACTGTGGTGGAGAGAGCCCGAAGGCGAAGTGCTGCCGGCGCTTGAAGAACTGGGGATCGGCTTCGTTCCGTTCAGCCCGCTGGGCAAGGGCTTCCTTACCGGCACAATCAATGCCGAAACGAAGTTCGACAAAAACGATTTCCGCAATATGGTGCCGCGCTTTACCGAAGAGAACCGCAAAGCGAACCAGGGGCTGATCGAGGTGATTGGCAAGTTCGCGGCCGAGAAAAAGGCGACGCCCGCCCAGGTGGCCTTGGCGTGGCTGCTCGACCAGAAGCCCTGGATCGTGCCGATTCCCGGGACCACGAAAATGCATCGCCTGGAAGAGAATCTTGGAGCGGCCTCGGTCAAACTCTCGCGCGAAGACCTGAAGGAGCTGGAAGAGGCGGCGGCGAAGGTAGCGGTGCAAGGCGCCCGTTACCCCGAACACCTGCAGAAGATGGTTGGGCGTTGATGGTGAGGAGACGCAAGTAATGAAGAAACTCCTTTCGCTTATAGCGATGACCTTCTCCGTCGCACTCGCAGTTGTCGCCGGTCTGACACGGCCCGGCCGTCTCGACTCCGGCTGCTCCACTGGTCTCGAGGACCCATGGATTGGAGCTTGGCGGCTGGCTTCGCTTGAAGAGCCTGATGCCAACGGAAGAATCCGCAAAGCTGACTGCACCGGGATGCTGGTCTTTACCCGCGACGGCCACATGTCGGTCCAAGTCATGTATCGTGAGCCGCAGGCTAGCGGTGAAGCCGGGCCGGCGCGGTATGCGGTAGGCGGCTATGAGGCGTCGTTTGGCAGTTACAAGATCGACGAAAGTGCCCACAACTTCACCTTTCACGTGGAGGGCACAATGGTGCGCAGTCTGATCGGTAGAGACCTTTCGCGGGCGTTTGAGCTGACCGGACGGCAGCTCGTCGTTCGATCAGCTGATGCGACAGAACATTGGCGGGCCGTGTGGGAACGCTATTGAGCCACCCTGGCCAGTTTTGCAGGCGTACCGCGCGAGAAAGCAGGTCATGATGAGCCTATGGGCCAAGGACGCAGTGGACAAAATCGCAGAAAGCGATGACCTGCATATTTCACCCTTTCGCGACGACGGAAAGACCTACGTCACGCCTACCTGCATCTGGTCCGTGGTGGTCAATGACGGCCTGTACGTGCGGGCCTACAACGGCCCGAAGTCAAGCTCTTGTCAGGCAGCCATCCGGCAGAATGCGGGGCGGATTGCGGCTGCCGGGATGACCAAGGAGGTTTCCTTCGCCCCTGTCGAGGGAAGCCTCGACGACCGCATTGATGATGCCTATCGGGCGAAATACAAGGGCAGCCCGTACCTCAGTCCGATGGTTGGCGCGCGCGCACGCTCGGCAACCTCCGAGTGAGCCCGCGCGACACTAAGGACTTGAAACGCCAGGAGTGAAACCTGCCGCACGTCATCGTGAAGCTGTGGCCGGGAAAATCGGAACAGCGGAAGCAGCGTCTTGCCGAAGCCATCACCCAAGACGTCGTCAAGATCCTGCACTATGGGGAAGAGTCGGTTTCGGTAGCGATAGAAGAGATCGAGGCGCAAGATTGGGTGGAAAGGGCGTACAAGCCGGAGTCAAAAACAGATGGGACGCTCTCTATAAGAAGCCTGGAAACGACGAGAACGGCCTGTGACCGCCGAGGACTAGACGCGATGGAAATCAGAAAAGTTGGCTCGCAGCCGTCTACCAGAGGACCAGCCGATTGGTTTACGGGAACGGTGCGGATTGATCCGCTGTTTCAGGCGCCCGATCCGGCCATGGTGCAAGGTGCGAGCGTGACGTTCGAGCCGGGGGCGCGAACGGCATGGCATACCCATCCCTTGGGGCAAACGCTGATTGTCACGGCGGGCTGCGGATGGGCGCAGCGCGACGGCGGACCGATCGAGGAGATACGCCCGGGAGACGTGGTCTGGTTCGCGCCGGGCGAGAAGCACTGGCACGGCGCCACGCCAACCACTGCGATGACGCATATCGCGATTCAGGAAAAGCTGGGCGGCAAGGTAGTGGACTGGATGGAAAAGGTGAGCGACGACGAGTATCGCAGGTAATTTGCCAATGTCGGCTTCACGGAGCGGAGTGTATGCGCAAAGGCCTTAAAACGAGCGGCAAGGCCGTCTTGTCGCGGGGCGCGGCGACTGGCAATGCGCGAGTTCGTTCCGGGACGGAACGGCTCGCGCAGTGGATTGCCGCGTATGCCCCGCACGATGGCACCTTTCCCATGGGAATCCAGGGTCTAAGCGCCCATCGTATTTCGCGCGTCGAAACCGTTTGTGTCCACGCCCTTCGCCTGCCTTCTCTCGTCATCACGGCGCAGGGAGCGAAGCGCATCATCGTAGGGAAGAACGCCTATGAATACGACGCCTCCTGCATGAACGTATGCTCGGTGGCGATGCCTCTGGCCGGTCAGGTCATCGAGGCCAGCCATTCCGCACCGTATCTTTCGCTCCGACTCGATCTCGATCCGGGCAGAATCGCCGAGCTGGTTCTGAAAGTATTTCCGCAGGGTTTGCCGGCGGTGCAGGAAAGGCTCGCGGTGTATATCGCTCCCCTCGACCCCGGCATCGTGAATGCCGCGACGCGGCTCATGGAGTGTTTGCCGCAGCCGAGTGACGTGGAACTGCTCTCTCCCTTGATCCTGGATGAAATTCTCATTCGATTGCTGCGCAGCCCGATCGGTGCCCGCGTCGCGCAGATGGGACTTGCCGAATCGAGCGTGCACCGCGTAGCGAAAGCCATTTCGTGGCTGAGAGAAAACTTCTCGCAACCGATGAAAATCAAGGAATTGGCCGAATTGGTGCACATGAGCGTGTCTTCGTTTCACGAACACTTCCGGTCCGTCACTTCGGTAAGCCCGCTGCAATATCAGAAAACCCTGCGCCTGCAGGAGGCCCGGCGGCTCATGTTGTCTACCGTGACCGACGCGAGTTCGGCCTCTCAGCGCGTCGGTTATCTGAGCGCGTCGCAGTTCAGCCGGGAGTACAGCCGCTTCTTCGGCAGCGCGCCCGCGCGCGACATCGCAAAACTGCGCCACGAGGACGGATTTCCCTCCGGGCCTGCCCACGCCGCAAATTGAGTCAAAGCGGCTTCTTTAGTGAAATGCGGCTTGGGAGATTCGTTGGGTACGAGGCGCGTTCAGCGTAAATTTCAGCGGGAAATACGGAGAAGCGGCCAAGACCGTCTGGAAGTCCTGGTCGTCGGAGTAAATTCGCTTGGGGACGCGGCGGGCCATGATACTGAAGGAAAGTGAATCGCGACGGAACGGATACGGCCGAATCGTCACCACCCCCTCGCCATCCGGGTGCAAATCCATATCCGTCTCCTGGCCTTGATCGTTGACCGGTACGCCCTCGAGCATCAGGCCTTGCTCCGGATTCATACAGAAGTGGAGCGAAAGACGGTCCATCACTTCGAGCCGCGCGGCATTCAACTTTAAAGGCAGCTCGTCGGCATAAGCCTTCGTCCCCGGCTTCGAGCGCAGGTCCGTCTTCAAGCGCAATTGCTGCAGGCGCAGCTGTTGCACGAAATCGCTGGCCAGCTGGCTGTCGTGGGATTTCACGTACTTGGCCGAATATCCGGGCAGCGTGGCCCGCGCGCGATCATAGAGTTCAGAAGCGTGCATTACCGCCAGCAGCCCCGCATAGTGATCCACTTTCACCAGCCGCTCAATGCCCCGTTGATAGAAGGCGATGTGCGACTCGGTCGGAATCGACATGAAACTGTAAGGCAGGTGCGTTTTTGGATCGAGCGTCGGTTGCAGCTCCCAGTCGCTCCAACCGTTGTCGTGCTCGGCCACCGCCAGGCAGAAGGAGACGTTCGGTTGCGGTTTGCTGAAGCGTTCGTTTCCCCACTCGCGTGCAAAAAAGGCGGCCAGAAAGGCATGGTCGGTCTGACGTATCACCAGCAGGCTTTCGCCGAGCGCCGTCCTCTCTTCGACAAGAATCATGCTGCTGTCCTCGATCGCAGCTCGGAAAGTCTCCGGTTGTCTTTCAGATCACGCCGGCACTCGCCAGGCGTTCCAGCTCAGATGCGGTGAGTCCGAGCCAATCACAGTAGACCTCGCTATTATGCGCTCCCAGTTGCGGTCCAATCCAGCGCGTTTCACCCGCGGTAACGCTAAGCCGCGGCGCCAGCGTGGGTATTTTGAGCTTCCCGCCGGCCGGAAGCCGCACTTCCTCGTAGACCGCGCGCTCAAGATAGTGCTCATCGCGCAGCATCTCGGCAGCAGAGTAAATCGGCCCGGCCGGAACGTCGGCTTCCGCGAGGATGGCGATCGCTTCCGCAGCCTTGCGCTCGATCGTCCATCGAGAAATCGCTAGGTCGATTTCGTCCGCATGGCGCGACCGGCCCTCGTTTTGCGCAAGCCGGGGATCGGAGCCCAAATCCTCCCGGCCCATGGCCGCCATCAACCGCCTGAAGATGCTGTCGCCATTCGCGCCAATCACGACGTAAGTCCCGTCGGCACAGGGATAGGTCCCGCTCGGAACAATACCTGTCAATCGCATTCCTTCGCGCTGCCGGACCACGCCCGCGCCGTCATATTCGGAGATCGTGCTTTCCATCAGGTTCAACACGCATTCATAGAGTGCTATGTCAATTTCCTGGCCTTGCCCGCCCTTAGCATCACGGTGATAAAGCGCCAGCAGAATCCCAAGCGCGGCGTGTAACCCCGCCACCGAGTCGCCCACACTCAAATTAGGCCTTACCGGCGGGCGGTCGGGTTCGCCCGTAACGTAACGCAATCCTCCGAACGCCTCCGCCACCGCCGCGAATCCGGGTTTGTTCGAGTTCGGACCGGTTTGGCCGTAGCCGGAAATCCGCGCCAGGATGAGCCGGGGATTGACTCTCTTTAGGTCTTGGTAGCCGAGTCCCCATTTCTCCAGCGTGCCGGGACGGAAATTTTCCACCACCACATCGACTCGTGCGGCCAATTCGCGCGCCAAGCGCTGGCCCTCCGGCACCCGCAGATTCAGCGTGACGCATTTCTTGTTGCGGGCCATCGCATACCACCACAGGGACGTACCCTCGCGCACGACACGCCAGCTGCGCAGCGGATCACCGATCCCGGGCGGCTCTACTTTGATGACCTCGGCCCCGAACCAGGCCAGGAAGGACGCCGCGAAAGGCCCGGCGATGGCCTGTCCAAGCTCCAGCACCCTGACGCCTTGAAGAGGACCGCGAATCGGCTTGGTTGGTTCCGGCATGAGTTCCATGATTCTAGGCCATTTTTCCGGTCTTTCCTTTATGACTTCCGTGCGTCCATTTGCTAGAGTCTTTTCTCGGGGAGGATTTCACCAATGCGGAAAGCGATTCTAGTGGGGAGTGCAGTTCTCTTGGCTGCGGTCGCCACGATGGTAGTGCGCGCACAGCAGGACAAATCGAAGCGGCCCAGTCCGCCGGCCAGCAGCAAATGCGAATTGGCTGGAGGGAAATCCGTAACCGTGGACTATTCAAGTCCGCGCGCCAAGGGCCGGAAAATTTTCGGCGGAGTCGTGCCCTACGGCGAAGTCTGGCGGGCCGGCGCCAACGAGGCCACCACATTTGTCACTACCGCCGATGTGATGGTCGGCGGGCAGCACATTCCGGCCGGCAGCTACACCCTGTTTACGATTCCCGCGCAGGACAAGTGGACCCTGATCATAAGCAAGAAGACCGGTGAGTGGGGCGTTCCCTACCCCGGAGCCGATTCGGATTTGACGCGGGTGGACATGAAAGCGTCCGCCACCTCCGGTCCGGTTGAGAATTTCACCATCGCATTCGACAAGGGCGCAAAGGGCTGCACGCTTCGCATGGAGTGGGAGAACACCCGCGCGAGCGTAGACATCGGAACGATGTAGTTTAGGCTTGCTGCGCACACCCTTTCTTGAGGCCGAGCTTGACTCGGCCTCATCCGTTTTTGGGGGTCCATTTTAGCGAAAGCGCACTCCGCATGAGGTCACCGACTATGGCTTCTTGTGAAACCGAGCCATACCGCGGTCCACCAGAAATACCGCTGCGACAACCATGGCGGCCGAGGCCATCACGTTGAGGGAGACATGCTCGTTTGCCAGCCACCAACCGAGAAGCACGGCCACGATCGGATTGATGTAGGTGTGGGTCGCCACCAGCGTCGGCGAATAGCGTTCCAGCAGCCAGTTATAAGCCGTGAATGCGATGACCGATCCGAACAGAACCAGATAGCCTAAAGCGAGCCAGGAGCCGAGCGGCACGGCGGCGAGCGAAAATCCACGATACTCGCCCAACAGCGTTGCTGTTAGGAGCAGCATCGCCGAACCCGCCAGGAGCGACAGCGCCGAAGCCAGAAGCGGGCTTCCGGACAGCTCGGAGCGCCGCGAATAGATGATTCCCGCGGACCACGAAACGGCGCCGATGAGGCAGGCTAGCGCTCCCAGAAAAACTCCGCGCCCAGCCGACCAAACGTCTCGCCCCATCAGCAGCGCCACACCGCCAAGCCCCAGCGCAACGCCAGACAACAAGAACCCGTTCATGCGCCAGCGCCTCTCCGCCGCAGAAGTCAGCAGGAACACCCAGATGGGCTCTGACGCAATGAGCAGCGAGGCCAGCCCGGTGGGGATTTGGGTTTCCGCCCAATGCAAAGTTCCGTGGCCCACCAGAAAGAACAGGAACCCGATGACGACGCTGGCGCGGATCTGCGCCCAGGTGGGCTTCTGCCCTTTCGCCAAAGCCCAAACGAGAAGCGTGGTGCCCGCGATCAGATGGCGCAGGCCCGCGGTGTAGAGCGGCGGAATCGACCTGACGGCGTACCAGATGGCGAGATACGTCGAACCCCAGATGACGTAGATGGCCAGAAACGCCAGTACCACGGCGCTACGGCTGGCCGGCGTGCGGGAGACGGAAAGGTCATTCACTCGGTCGGCCGTATGCTGAGGCCTGGCAAGAACCGCGGTTTTTGGCGAAGCACTCACCTGGCATTCTCCCTCTGGCGCGTAACGAGCTTAATGCTCTATACTCATTACCAGACTAGATGATGTCCGGTAACGAGTCAACCTTAATTAAGCCATTACCATGGCGCTAAGCCCCGCCCAATTTCGCGCCCAAGGCCACGGCAAGACCGCTCCCTGGGTGGACCTTGTCAACAGCGAGGAATGGGACACCTACGGCCGGCGTAGGGACTGGCTCGACGACCCGTCCTGGCTAGGTTTTTTTCTCGAGCAGTGGCGGTTTGCGGTGTCCGGCGGTAGGCCTTTTCCCGCCCGAAAATTCCGGGCGCTTCGCAGCGCCTTGCGGATGGCCTCGGAGGCGATCTCGGCGGAGAGCGAGATCCCGCCCGAGGCTTTCGAGGCCATCAACAACGCGCTCAATTTGACGGGCCGGTATCAAGTGCTCCGGCTAGAGAACGCGTTGCGGTTGGAGTTTGTTCCGAGCATCGAGGGATGGGATTGGGTGCTGGCGCAAACCGCGTTGTCCTTCGCGCGCTTGCTCGCAGGCAGCGACAGTACCAGGATCAAGATTTGCTTGAATCCGGATTGTCGGTGGATTTTCTACGACACCACCAAGGCCCGCATACGCCGCTGGTGCAGCGATAAGGTTTGCGGCAATCGCGACCGCGTCCGCCGCGCTCGCGCCCGTAGGGCCGGCTAGCGCTTTTCAGCTTCCCTTGCCGCCGACCAGCGACAGGAATTCGTCGCGAGTCTGTTTGTTGTGACGGAACGCTCCCAGCATCGCGCTGGTGACGGCCGAACCGTGCTGTTTTTCCACACCGCGCATCTGCATGCACAGGTGACGCGCTTCGATAATGACGCCGACACCTTGCGGTGCAATCTTCTCCTCTACAGCTCTGGCGATCTGGCTGGTCATGCGCTCCTGAATCTGCAGCCGCCGCGCGAACATGTTGACCAACCGGGCGATTTTGCTCAAGCCCAGCACTTTGTTGCTCGGCAGATACGCCACATGCGCTTTCCCGAAAAACGGCAGCACATGATGCTCGCACAGACTGAAAAACTCGATGTCTTTCACGACCACCATCTCGTCGTAGGAGACGGTAAATGTCGCGCCGTTCAGAATATGATCGACGTTCTGGTGGTACCCGCTGGTCAGGAACTTCAGCGCCTTCTCAAACCGCTCCGGCGTCTTGCGCAGCCCTTCGCGATGGGGGTCTTCTCCCACCAGCCGGATGATCTCCCGCATGTGGCAGGAGATGCGCTTCTCGTCGTAGGTTTTCCCCTCGTCCAGCAGTATCTCTTCGCTTTTCGTATCGCTAGGCTTGGCCACGTCAGCGCTCCCTGTTTTCCGGCTTATCTCCCGCGTATTCAAAACTGTTGTTTGACGTTTCTTCGATGCGCACGGCTTCCAATTTTGCTTGGGGAAACCGGCGCAACCGTTCAAAAATCTCCCGGCACAGATTCTCCGTGGTCGGCACCATATCGCGGAACACGGGAACTTCGTCCTGCAATGACCGGTGATCGAAGGGCTCGATCACCTGCTGGTCCACAAACCCATCCAGATCGGCCAAATTCGCAATCATGCCCGTTGCCGGATCGACCGTTCCGGAAAAGCGCACTTCCACCACATAGTTGTGGCCGTGCCCGTACGGATTGTTGCACTTGCCGTAGATCCTTTGGTTTTCCTCTTCGCCGAGGCGGGCGTTATGCAGCCGGTGCGAAGCGGAAAACCGGTACCGCCTGCCGAGCTCAATGTGCAGCGGTTCGCTCATCAGGCGGCCCCGCCTGCGCCATTCCGATAGCAGTCCGCGAACAGATCGGCCGACTCATGCAGGCGCACGCGATGCAACCGGCCCCGGGGAATCTTCGGCTCCAGCAAGTTCCAGATAACGCGCGCCACGTTTTCGCAGGTCGGGATCTGGCCTTTCAGTTCCGCCACTTCGTAGTTCAGAAAGCGATGATCCATTCGCTGCATGATTTCGCGCTCGAGAATCTCTTTGAGCTCCTTCAGGTCCAAGACCATTCCGGTGACCGGATCGGGCTCGCCCGCAACCGTCACTTCGAGCGTGTAGTTGTGCCCGTGGCCGTGCGGGTTGTTGCACTTCCCAAAAATCCGTCGATTCTCCTCCGCCGACAGGGCAGGATTGTCGTAGAGGTGCGAAGCGGCAAACTCGATCTTGCGCGTCAAATAGACCATAGCTGCAACCAAAATTACTTAGATGCTCCGGCCGAGGTTACCGGATATTCCCTGCCCTTCCAGACGACCTTTCCCTTGGCATAGCTTTCATGCGACGCCCACAGCACGCCCGCATACAGGAAAACCGCCGGCAAGTAGTACATGATGTACTTGAACGGGAATTGGTTACGCGTCAGCGCCAGCCCGTAGGAAAGCTGGCGCAGCAACAGCAAAACCACGCCCGCGAACACCCCCAGCGGAACCTTGATGCCGATCAGAAAAACGATCAGAATCATCCAGGGAAAGGCGGACTCGAATTCCCTGAACACCGCTCCGGTCGTTCCCCCCACCAGCGCGAACAGATTCTTCCTCCAGCCTTCCCACATCGCCCGAAACGAGCGATACATGCGTACGCGCACTCTGTCGCTATAGGCAAACCAGATTTTTCCGCCGCTGCGTTTGACCTTCCTGGCCAGCGCAACGTCTTCGAGCACCTCGCCGTGCACGGCCGCGTGACCGCCCATGGCTTGATAAGGATCGCGGCGCACCATGAGGAATTGCCCGTTGGCTGCGGCCACCGCGGATTGGGGATCGTTCACCTGGTCGAACGAGAATTTCTGCGCCAGACGGACATACACGAACGGAATCAGCGCCTTTTCATACCACTTCTCCAGCACTTGTACCGGCGAGAAGGAAACCAGGGCTGCTTCATGCTCCCGGCCGAGCTCCAGTGCTTTTCTGGCGGCGCCCTCCTCGAGCACGGCGTCGGCATCGGTAAACAGCAGCCACTCGCCCGCGGCCCGCTGGGCGCCATTCCAAACGGCGTGATTCTTGCCCACCCACCCGGCCGGAGGCGGAGGCGCGTCCAGTACCTTCAGGCGGGGAATCCGCTGCGCCAGTTCGCGCAAGATCGAAAGCGTACGGTCGCTGGACTGGTCATTCACGGCAATGATTTCGGAAATTTCCGGCTGGGCCGCAAGCGACTCGACACACGCCGCAATCAGGGCTTCCTCGTTGCGGGCGGGGACAATGGCACTGATGGACGCTGCTTCGGTCATGACATGGGATGGGGAAACGTTTCAAGTCCCGCGCGAATACGTTAGTATAGCATTGAGTATGGAAGCCTTCCGCCGCCTCCTGGTATGGACTGGCCTCGCCTTCGGCTTGGGCCTACTGGTCCTTTTTGCGCTTCCTAGCTACCGGCAGGGTGAAGCCTCCATCGCCGGCAAGAGCGCAGAAGACTTTACCCTGACGATTGACGGCCAGACGCGCCGCCTCTCCGACTACCGTGGAAAAGTCGTGGTCCTGAATTTCTGGGCCTCCTACTGCCAGCCCTGCGTCGAGGAGGCTCCGTCGCTCAACGCCCTGCAGCGCCACCTTGAGCCGCGCGGCGGCACGATTTTGGGCGTCAGCCTCGACCCCGAACCGACCGGCTACGAAAGGTTCCTGAAGAACTTCGCCGTGCCTTATCCCACTTGGCGCGATCCCGATCTCAAGGACGGCAAGTCCAAGATCGCTCTCGACTACGGCACCTCGCTTATTCCCGAGACCTATGTCATCGACCGCCACGGCAGGATTGCTCGCAAGCTGGTCAGCGCGCAGCAATGGGATTCACCCGACATGCTCGCCTACTTCGACGCCCTTTTGAACCAAAAATAGCCGCCCTCAACCCCATCCCTTCGCGGTCGCGATGAAGCACATACGACCTTGGGACGGCTTTCACCCGGTCGGGCGTCGGCGTAGCATCGTAGCTGGGTAGCGGCAACGTGAAAACCAGCCTTTTTGAAATCTTTAAAATCGGCATCGGGCCATCGAGTTCCCATACCGTGGGCCCCATGCGGGCCGCGGCGGCGTTTGCGTTTAGGCTCAGAGATGCGGGTCTGCTCGACAAAACGACACGCGTCGAAGCCAATCTCTACGGCTCGCTTGCGCTGACGGGCCATGGCCACGGCACAGACCGTGCCATGCTGCTCGGTCTAAGCGGCGAACTTCCCGACCAGGTGGCTCCGGAAGCCATCGAACCCAAGCTGGCTTCGATCCGATCGGCAAGACAGCTTCCGCTGGCCGCGAATCGCTCCATTCCCTTCGACGAAAAGCTCGACCTGCTCTTCCACAAAGACAAAACTCTTCCCTTCCATTCCAATGGCATGCGCTTCCGCGCCTTTGATGCCTCGGGCGGGCTGGTTTCCGAAGAAACCTATTTCTCTACGGGCGGCGGCTTCATTGTTCGTGAAGGCGAGTCTGCGGGCGCAGGCGCCAAGCCACCCGTCAAATTGCCCTTCTCCAGCGCCGCGGAACTGCTGAAGCTTGGAGCGCAGCACAACCTCGCGGTCTGGCAAATCGGTCTCGAAAACGAGAAGGCTTGGCACACGGAATGGCAAGTTCGCGACTACGTTAGAAAGGTTTGGCAAACCATGCAGGGTTCGATCGAACGCGGCCTGGCCACAGAAGGGATTCTGCCGGGCGGTCTCAACGTCCGGCGCCGCGCCCCGCGCCTCGCGAAAAAACTCGGCGAATCGGGCAGCGGCGATCCGCTCGCTCCGATGGACTGGGTCAACGTCTGGGCCATGGCCGTCAACGAAGAAAACGCCGCGGGCGGCCGCATTGTGACGGCCCCAACCAACGGCGCCGCGGGCATCATTCCCGCCGTCGCGCAGTACTACACGCGCTATATCTCGGATGCCGACGATGCCGGCTTGCTTCGCTACTTCCTCACCGCCAGCGTCATCGGGGTTCTTTACAAGGAAAATGCTTCGATCTCGGGGGCCGAGGTGGGTTGTCAGGGCGAAGTCGGCGTGGCCTGCTCCATGGCCGCTGGCGGGCTGGTTGCCGCGCAAAACGGCGCCAACGGACAGGTCGAATACGCGGCCGAAATCGGCATGGAGCACAACCTCGGCATGACCTGCGACCCGATTGGCGGCTTGGTCCAGATTCCTTGTATCGAACGCAACGCCATCGGCGCGGTCAAGGCCATCAACGCCAGCCGCATCGCCCTGCGCGAAGGCAGCGAACACAAGGTTTCGCTCGATCAGGTGATCAAAACGATGTACGAGACCGGCCTCGACATGCAGTCGCGCTACAAAGAAACGTCCCTCGGCGGACTCGCTCTGAACGTCATCGAGTGTTAGAGCCTGTCTAGTCTCACTCGTAGCGCAGCGCTTCGACCGGATCGAGCTTGGCCGCTTGCATCGCTGGTAACCATCCGCTCAGCACTCCGACCACGATCAGAATCAGCGTGGATAGGAACATGGTCATAAACGATAGGGTCAGGTGAATGTCCACTTTCCCCGATTCGTCTTCGTAGGCGGGTCCCAAGAACGGCAGCGTCCCGATTGCCGCGGTGATGGCCCAGGACAACAGCATTCCGATGGCACCGGCCGCAATCGTCATCACCAATGCTTCCAGCAAGAACTGCCAGCGGATGTGTTTTTTCCGGGCGCCCAGCGCGCGCCGCAGGCCAATCTCGCGCACACGCTCCTCGACCGACACCAGCATGATGTTCATCACCCCCACGCCGCCGATGCCGAGGGTCATCGCTCCGATCAGGAACAACAGCGCTTCGATGCCGATGGTGATGCCTTCCATGATGGGCTTGAACTCTTCGCGTCCAAACATGGTGATGGCCCGCTTGTCCGAGGGCGAAAAACGCTGCCGGTTGGCGATGGCCGTGCGGAACTGGGTCATGGCGGCGGCTTCAAATCCCGGCGCTACCGGCTCCCACACCATGACGCTCGAGTACTTGGTATCCCACAAGTCGCCGGCCGCGGTGTAAGGAATGAATGCCGACTCGTCGTCGCAGTTGAAGTAGCAGCTGTCGGAAAACTTCCGATCCATCGAACCAATCACGGTGAATGGCACGCCTTTGATCCGCACCAGTTGCCCGACGGCGGGCTGGCCGCTGAACAACTTTTTGCGCAGTTCCGATCCCAAAAAGACCACACGGCGTCGCTCCGCGACGTCCTCGGGAGATATCCAGCGGCCGTCGCTGGGCACTTCGTTCCGCATTTCGCCGTATTCGGGATAGACGCCGCGCACCGCCGAGTCCTTATAGCGCTCGTTGTGTGAAACGCTCTGGAAATGCACGGTCTCGCGGGTCACACGGCGGATCAGCGGCGATTGCGCTTTCACCCATTCCGCGTCCTCGGCTTCAAAGCGCACCGGTTTTCCAGCCCGCTCTCCCCCGGCCTGCTCGCTGGTGGTTCCGGGCCAGGCGATCACCGCTCCTTTGCCGAATACTTCGAAGGTGTACATCAATACGCCGCGAAAGCCGGAGCCGTAACTGAGCAGCAGGGTAACCGCGACGATGCCCCATGAAATGCCGGACATGGTGAGAAAACTCCTCACCGGATTGCGCCCCAGTGCCGTCCAGGCCTGCTTGAAGATCTCAGTAAACATGGCTCACCCGCCGGCCTCGAAGCGCAGCGCTTCGATTGGATCCACGGAAGCCGCCCGGTTCGCGGGATACAGAGCAGAAAGAACGGAAATGAGCCCCAGCAAGGCCACCGACATCGCGGCGATCTTCCAGCTGGTCAGCATCCCGCTGAAAAATGGCGGCATCGGCGCGAGGTTCACCAGCGCGCAAAAACCGTAGGAAAGGAAGAGCCCTACCCCGCCGCTGATGGCCACCACAAAGATGGTTTCCACGAAAAACTGCCGCAAGATGGACTTGCGGGTCGCTCCCAATGCCATCCGCACGCCGATTTCCCGCGTCCGTTCCCGCACGCTGACCAGCATCACGTTCATCACGCTCAGACCGCCCAAAAACAGCGTCGCGATTCCAACCGCACCCATGAAGATCTCCATGCCCACGATGATCATGCGGTTGGCTTCCGCGTTTTTCACGGTGTCCCAAATGCTCGCCGCTTCCTCGTCTCGGGGATCGAAGTTGTGCAGCCGCGCCAGCGTCTTGCGCAGCTGCTTGACGCAGTCCTTATGGGTTTCGAGCGACCAGGGAGCGACCAATAGGCGATCGACGGTATGCTCCACGGCCGGCGGCTTGTTCGGGAAATCGCGCTTCATGGAGTTGAAGGGAACAAAGATCTTGCGCGTATCGAAGCCGTCGTAGCTGGAGTTCTGGTCCTTCGCTTTCATGACGCCGATCACGGTGTAAGGAATCCCGTTGAGCCACACCGTTTGTCCCATGGCTTCGCGGTCGGCAAACAACTGCTTCTTCACGTCGCTGCCGAGGAAGGCCACATTGCGGGCGCTTTCGTTGTCCTCGTCGTTGTAGAAGCGTCCTTGCGCCGGAGTGACGCTGCGAATCTCACTGAATGGCGGCAGCGCGCCGACCACCGGAATGGTTCCGCTGTTGAACAGGCTGCGTCCCTTCACGTCGTTGCCAAGTTCGGGCATCACGTATTTGCACGCCGGCGATTCCGCCGCGACGTACTGGTAGTCGTCTTCCATCCAGCGAACCTGCCGCCCGGCGCGAGCTCCGCCCGCCTGCATGCTGGTCCGCCCGGAGAAAACGATCATCACATCCTTGCCGAATGTCTGCTGGTTTTTCTGGATGCCGTCGCCAAGCCCTTCGCCGGCCGCCACCATGACCGTGATGGAAATGATTCCCCACGCGATGCCGAACATGGTCAGCAGCGTTCGGCGCTTTTGCGCCCACAGCGTCACCAGCGTGTCGCGCAGCAAATCCCTGAAGGACACCGTTCTCTCCCTCGCCGTCCGAGCCCTGGCCCTACTGCAGAATGACCTGCTGTTTTTCGTTCAACCCGGAAAGAATCTCGGTCTTCACGCCGTTCGAGATGCCCAGCTTCACATTGATCTTTTTCTTTCCGTTCTGTCCCTTGGCATCCGGGATCTCAACCTGGGCGTTGCGGTCCTTGTCGTAGATCATCGCGGCTTCGGGCGCCATCAGCACGCTTTTCTTCTCCTCCAGGAGAATTTCCGCATTGGCGCTCATGTTGGCCTTGAGCTCGCCGCTGAAATTCGAAATCGAAACGCGCACTTCGAACGTCGTGACGTTGTCCTTCTCTTTGCCGAGCGGAGAAATCTTCGTCACCTTGCCCTCGAACTTTTTGTCCTTGAATGATTCGACCACGATGCGGGCCGGCTGGTTCAAATAGACCTTGCCGATATCCGCTTCGTCCACTTTGCCCTGTACGTAGACCTCGCTCACATCGCCCAAGGTCATGATCGGCGTGGCCTGCGAACCCAGCACCAGGATCGAGCTCACCGCATCGCCCACGTTGACATCGCGTGAAAGCACCAGACCGTCAATCGGGCTGATGATGGTCGAATTCCGAAGATCCTCTTCCGCATTGTCCAGCGCCGCCTTGGCCTGCGCCGCCTGCGCCTGGGACTTGGCGATCTCCGCTTTCGATACAGCCAGATTGCGCTGCGCGCTCATCTGTTTGTTGAGCCCCAGCTGATAGTTCTTCTCGGCGTCTTCGACCACGCTCTTCGACATCACTCCGTCTTTCAGCATCTGCTCCGCTCGTTCCATGTTCAGCTTCAGGAACGGCACGTCCGGGCCTTCGGCGTCCACTTTGTTGCGCTCGAGCGCGGCCTGGGCCGACTGCAGGGCGGCCTCCGCCGCTTCCATGTTGGCTCGCGCCGCGCGCACGGCTGCCTCCAGCTGGACCTTGTCAAGTTCCGCCAACACCTCGCCGGACTTCACCCGATCGCCATAGTCCACATAGATTTTCTTTACAATGCCGCTGGCCTTGGACTTGATCTCGGCCTTCGAAAGCGGCTGGATCTTGCCGGTAGCCACCACTACGCGCGCCAGGTCGCCTTTTTCAACCGTCGCCAGCTTGGAGGGGTCGATTTCATGGTTCGGGCTGAGCGCGGCTTTGACGCCGAGGCCCGCCCCCAGCAAAACCACCAGCGCAACCAAAGCCCACAGGATCCTCCGCCGCCGCTTTTTCCCGTTTTTTCCGTTTCCGGCTAACCCATTCGTGCTGCTGGACATATCGAGGCCCCCTCGCTTCCAAGGCTTCCACTCTTCTAGATACGGCCCAAGGCTACGAAAGGTTCCGTATCTCTCTTTCGCTTTAGACGATAGGCTCGAGGAAAAGTCTGGCCGGGTTATAGACACCGATCGGCCTTCCCGCACGTCTAAGTTTGCGTTCGGCGTGATTTTCCGTTCGACACGAGAAAGGGACCGGGGCTTGTACCAACTGCTAAAAACGAGTAGTCTGCGTGCAATGGCCGTAAGTCTGGCAGCCGAAACTAATCTGTTCCCCGGTCGGAGCCTTGTTCAAAGAGAGAGCGATTACGAGGAAGCGCCGTCCTGCCCTGCTGTGGCCCGCGCTCGCGTGAATCGGTTACCGTTTGATGAGCCACCAGCTGACCATTACTGTCCATCCGGAAAAATATGCGATTTGCAGGTTGGACGCGGGAACATCGCTTCCCGTGTGGGCGAGTGGCGCCAGATTTCTGTCGGTCACTCGCACCGCGTTCGAGCTTTCGGTTGTTTGTGAAGACACCATGGTTCCGGAAGCGGTTCACGCCGAACGCGACCGCCGCCTGCTGCAGATCGAGGGCACCCTGGCATTCTCGCTTACCGGCGTGCTGGCTTCCGTTGCCGAGCCGCTGGCCAAGGCGGAAATCAGTATTTTTGCCGTTTCGACCTATGACACGGACTATCTGCTCGTTTCGGAAAAGGATTTGCACCAGGCTATGGAAGTGCTGGATGCGGCAGGCCATGCCGTCCGGCAATCGGTTTGAACTCGCCGCAATTCTAACTTGAGCTAAGAAAGGGACCTTCTTGACAACGACTGCGCGGAACTGCGTTTCGGGCCTCAACAAATTCCTGCTGGGCCTGCTGCTGGCGGCCCTCCTCCTGGCCGCTCCCGCCAGGCCCGACGAGCCTTTCGCTCGCAGCCGTGACTACGATCTCGAACACTCCAAGATCGTGCTCAAGTTCGATGTACAGCAAAAGAAAGTCATCGGCGACGTCACGCACTCGCTTTCGCTGCTCAAAAACACCAACCGCCTGTGGTTCGATTCCGTGGGCCTCACCATCCAGAGCGTGCTGTTGAACAAGTCGGCGGCCAAATTCGAAACCAAGGACGACAAGCTCATCGTTCCTCTCGCCGCCGCTACCAAGCCCGGCGACAAGTTTGAGGTTGAAATCAAATACGAAGGCAAGACCAGCAAGGGCGCGTACTTCATTCTGCCGGACACGGACTATCCCGATCGTCCGCAACAGATTTGGACCCAGGGCGAATCCGAAGATACCCGCTACTACCTGCCGACCTACGACTATCCGAACGACCGACTCACCACCGAAACCATCCTCACCGTGCCCGCCACCTGGATCACCGTCGCCAATGGAAAGCTGGTCAGCGTAAAAGAAGCCGGCAACGGACTGAAAACCTGGACCTGGCTTGAATCGCTTCCGAGTTCCACGTACCTGATCACCGTCGTCGCCGGCGAATTCGACGAAGTGAAGGACGCCTGGCGCGGAAAGCCGGTCACCTACTACGCGCCCAAGGGCCGGGGGGATCGGCTGAAAATCAACTACGGCCGCACCCCGCAGATGATGGAGTATTTCAGCAAGACCATCGGCGTGGACTATCCCTGGGAAAAATACGCGCAGGCCATGGTGGATGATTTTGTGGCCGGCGGAATGGAAAATTCAAGCGCCACCACCAACACCAGCAGTTCGCTGGTGCACCCGCTGCTGGCGCCGGAGTACGCGACCGGACAAGATCCGCTGATTTCACACGAACTTGGCCATCAATGGTTCGGCGATCTGGTCACCTGCAAGGACTGGGGCAATATCTGGCTGAACGAGGGCTTCGCCACGTTCATGGAGACGATGTGGTCGGAGCACTACTTCCCCAAAGATCAATCGGAATACGAACGGTGGAGCAGCATGCTTGAGTGGTTCGAACAGACCAATCTTTGGGCCAAGCCCCTGGTCCGCCACGACTTTGACGATTCCGGTGAATTCGACGGCAACGCTTATGGCAAGGGCGGCCTGGTGCTGTACATGCTTCGTCGCCAGATCGGGGAAGGCCCGTTCTATCGCGGGCTGCGGCACTACCTCGAAGTAAACCGCGGCAAGAACGTGGTCACGGCCGATCTGGTCAAAGCCATCGAAGAAGAGACGCATACCAACGTGGACCAGTTTTTCACCCAATGGGTCTACGGTGCGGGCGCGCCCAGATTTGATTTGGCCTATAGCTACGACGACACCAAGCACCAAATCGTGCTGAAGGTAAAGCAGACGCAGAAGGTGGAAGGTCGCGTGGGAATTTTTCGCATTCCTATCGAGGTCGAAGTGACAACCGCGAGCGGCGCCAAAACCTATCCCATCACCGTTTCGAAAGCGGAAGAAGTATTTGCTTTGCCCGCCGATAGCGCGCCGATCATGGTGCTGTTCGACAAGGGCGGCCATGTGCTGAAGACTGTCGAATTCCACAAGGACAAGAAGGAATGGCTCTACCAGGCGGGCCAGGCCCTGGAGTTTGCCGACCGCGCCGATGCCCTGTCGGCCCTTGAAAAGATCAAGGACGATCCTGAAGTCGACGCGGCCCTCGGCGAGGCGCTGCGCAACGACAAGGCATGGGGAGCGCGTGCGGTTGCGGCTGACAAGCTCGGAGAACGTGGCACGCCCGCAGCAGCGAAGCAGTTGCTGGACGGGTTGAACACTGCGACCGAGCCATGGGTGCGTAACCGCATCGCCGCCGCCCTTGGCAACTTCAAGGACAACACGGAGGTTCAGGCGAAGTTGGAGTCGCTCGCCAAAGATGACAAGTCATTCCGGACCCGCGCCTCCGCACTGCAAGCGCTCGGCAAGATCAAAGCGAAGAACGCGCTGGCTACGCTAGATGCCGCCGTCAAAGGTGATTCGCCGGACGACTTTCTGCGCAACGCCGCACTGCGCGCGATGGGCCCGCTCGGCGATGACCACGCCGTGCCTACGCTAGCGGAATGGGCGGTTCCCGGCAAAAGAATCGAGACGCGGCAAGCGGCAATCTCGAGCCTGGCGCGGCTAAAGAAGGACGATCGGGAAATCACCCAGCAAATCGCGGCGTATCTGCCGGAATCGCACGCACCGATTCGCTTCTCGGCCATTTATGCCCTGGGCGAACGCGGCGACCCTTCAGCGATCCCGGCACTTGAGTCCTTGCTGAAGAGCAACGACTTGAGTATCGAGATGGCGCCGATGATCAAAGGACAGATCGCGCGGCTCAAGCGGGGCCCCGGGAAGCCGGGCCCTGCAGAAGGCGAAGCAGGCGGGGGCGAACAGGACGTTGCGAAGCGGCTCGATCGCTTGGAGAAAATGCTGACCGAGATGAGCGAGCGGCTAAAAAGCATCGAGGACCGTCTGCCGCCGAAGAAGTAGCGCACTTCGCTCCATTACGGTTTTGCGGGCGGCTGGAGGCCGACCGATGGAACTCGGGGCACGCGTCGAACGCCACGCCGCCACTCTCCTAACGCGAATCTCGGCACCCGGCGCGCCGCTGCGCTATTCTATCTTCTACCCACCCCGGCTGTGTTTTTGCGATGACCGCTTCCAACTCGCTTGCGAGCTTCCTCAACGATCGCGTTCACGTTTCCATCGGTGACATCACCGCTCAGAGCGTCGACGCCATTGTGAACGCTGCGAACGGCACTCTACTCGGCGGAGGGGGCGTTGACGGCGCCATCCACCGCGGCGGCGGCCCGCGCATCCTTGAAGAGTGCCGCAAACTTCGCGCCTCCGTTTTTCCGCGGGGCTTGCCTACCGGCGAAGCCGTCATCACCACCGCCGGAGATCTCCGAGCCAAACATGTAATCCACACCGTCGGCCCTATCTGCCGCGGCGATTCCGAACCCGACGCCAGACTCCTCGCCGCGTGCTACCGTAACTCCCTGGTCCTCGCGGCCGAACGCCGCCTCCGTACCGTCGCCTTCCCTGCCATCTCGACGGGCGCCTACGGCTACCCCCGCGAACAAGCGGCCCCTGTAGTCTCCGCCGCGATCGAAGCCTTCTTCGCCGAACCTTCCTCGATTACGGGAGTGTTCCTGGTCTTTTTCGACTCCTCTGACGCCCGAGTCTTTCTGCAAAATCAAAGCTTCTCGAGCAAACCGCAGGCGGGCTAAGGCGCGGGAGACTTTTCCTCTGTAGCTCATTTCCGCGTGTTCGTACTAATATCCTGGTGTCCGCGCATTGAGGTGCTTATGTCACTCCACTCCCGCCGCGAATTCCTCAAAACCGGTGCCGCTGCAGGCGCTATCGCTTTTACGGGCGCTCTCCCGCTGGCTGCAGGCACGCGCCAGACTGCGACCGACTGGGTGACACTCGGCAAATCCAACGTCAGGGTCACACGACTTGCCTTCGGCACCGGCAGCGTCGGCGGTCAGGTCCAGCGTGACCTTGGCCAGGAGGCCTTCACGCGGACGGTGCGCTACGCATACGAACGCGGCATCCGTTTCTTTGAAACCGCCGAGTCCTACGGTGATATGCATCGCATGCTCGGCGTAGCCCTGAAGGGCGTTCCGCGCGACTCTTATCGCATCATGTCCAAGGTCACCACCTACCACGGCGGTGATCCGCAGCAGAAATTCGACGAACTGCGCAAGCTCGCCAATACGGATTATTTCGACATCATGCTGCTGCACTGGCAGCACACGCAAAGCTGGCCCACGGACTCCGCCCGCTGGCAGGACGGCATCCTCGAAGCCCAGCACCGCCAGGCCATCGTCAGTCACGGAGCCTCGGTTCACGGCCTACCCGCATTGCGCCAGGTTCCTGCGAACAAGTGGCTCGAGGTGGCCATGATTCGCATGAACCACAAGGGCACCAAGATGGACGCCGAAGACTACGACACCAACGGTTCAGGCGACGTCCCCGAAGTGGTGACCCATGTCCAGCAGACGCGTAAGGCGGGTATGGGCATCATCAGTATGAAGCTCTGCGGAGAGGGTACCTTCAATCGCGAGGAGAGGCAGGCCGCCATGCGGTTTGCCTTCCGCAATGCGGGCGTAGATTCCGTCACGGTCGGCTACAAATCCACCGCCGAAATCGACGAAGCCATCGACAACCTCAACGCCGCCCTATCGTAGTTACCTGGTTTTTATTGGTCATCGCCACCGAGGAGCACCACGCTACGGTCACCGCTGTTCGAGGCAGTTCTCACCGAGCCACTTTAGATAGCCCGCCGCACCGCCGGCCACACCGAGCACCAGAAACTCCGGGACCTCGTAGCTGTGCAGGCGCGCGACTTCGTTCTGCAATGCGTCCACTCGCTTTGCGGTTGTCTTTATAACCAGCAAGAACTCCTTGCCGACTTCTACTTTCCCCTTCCAGCGGTAGATGGATTCGACAGGTGCGGAGATCACGTTTACACAAGCCGCCAGCCGCGCGCCAACCACCGCTTGAGCGATCTTTCGCGCCTCTCGCCGGCTGCCACAGGTAACCAGTACGATTCTCGCTTTGCTCGTTTGCAACATCTTTGTTCTGCCGTTTCCTTCCGGTAGCGGAGTTCCGCCTTTCGCGTTGACCTCGACCAGACTACACTACGAACGCTGAGGTACGAACATGAGCGCTTCTCCAAGCATGGCGGCTTCGCCAATTCACTTTGGCACTTCCGGATGGCGAGGACTTATCGCCGACGAGTTCACCTTTGCCAATGTGCGGCTGGCCGTCACAGCCATCGCCGGGCACGTTAAGGCGAAAACCGCCAAGCCGACCATTCTCGTGGGCTACGATACGCGTTTTTATTCCGAGGAGTTTTCGGCGCTGGCCGTGACCATTTTGCTCCAGCACGGAATACGGACGTTGCTGTGCGATACGTTTACGCCGACTCCCGCCATCGCCTACGAAATCCAAAGAGCGAAGCTGGACGGCGCGATCAACTTCACGGCCAGCCACAATCCCGCGCAATACCATGGGCTCAAGTTTTCTTCCTCCGATGCCGGGCCGGCACTGCCCGAGATTACAAAAGATGTGGAAGCGCGAGCGGCCAAGCTGTTGGCCGCCGGCGGCGTCGCGGCGCTTCGCAGCCATACGGGCGGTGCGGAGAAGACCAATCTTCACGATAACTATGTACGGCGCCTCGCGGAGCTGGTGCGCTTCGACGTTCTGGCCAAGGCCAAGATCAAGTTCGCCGTGGATGCGCTGCACGGATGCGGCGCAGGCTATCTCAACACCCTATTGAGCGAGCATGGAGTTCCGGTGGAAACCATCCGCGCCGATCGCGACGTGCTATTTGACGGAACCGGACCCGATGTCAGCGAACCCAATCTCGCGCCTCTGCGCAATGTGGTTCTCTCAGGGAAAGCCACAGCTGGCCTGGCAACCGATGGAGACGCCGATCGCTTTGGCATCATCGACTCCGACGGTTCGTGGGTGCAGCCCAATCTCATTCTGGCGCTGGTATATGACTACCTGGTCGAATCGCGCGGCTGGAAAATGCCGCCAGCCCGCAGCGTGGCCACTTCCGAACTGATAGATGCGGCCGCCCAATCGCACGGGCAAACCGCGTTCCAGACGCCCGTCGGTTTCAAATACATTGGCCAGCTCATCCGCGAAGATAAGATTGCCCTCGGCGGCGAAGAGAGCGCCGGACTGACGATTCGTGGACATGTTCCGGAAAAGGACGGCATTCTCGCCTGCCTGCTGGTAGCGGAAATGATTGCGGCGCGCGGCGCCAGCATCGGCGAGCAGGTCCAGCAGCTGTTTAAGAAGGTGGGGCGGAGCTTCGCGCCGACTCGCGAAAATCTTCATCTGAGCGACGAGCAAAAGGCCTCGGCGATTCAGAAGTCGAAGACCGACGCTTCCATTCTGCTCGGCCGCAAGGTGAAATCCGTCGATCGCACCGACGGCGCAAAATTCACGTTTTCAGACGGCTCGTGGATGTTGTTGCGCCTCTCCGGTACCGAACCGCTACTTCGACTCTACGTGGAAGCAGAAAACCACGCGGCCTCGGCTAAACTGGTGCGCGAAGCAACGGACTGGATCTTGAAAGGCTGAGCGATGGCGATTCAGGAGAAGTGGAGCGTCTGGTGGGCGCAATACGGCCGAGCGGTGCTCGGAATCTGCGTTTTTGGCTTGTTCCTGCACGACATCTTTGGCACGCATGGCTATCTGGCGATGCGCCGGACCAAGCAGGACATCGAACGCGTCCAGGAAGAGATTGCCCGTTTGAACAAAGAGAATGCCGAGCTTTCGCAGGAAGTGAAGGCGCTCAAGACCGATCCGCACAAGATTGAATCGATAGCGCGCGACGAGCTTGGTCTTGCGAAACCGGGCGAAGTGATCATCAAAATTCCGAAGGACCAGCAGCTGAAAACTTCCGGGCAGAAGCCTTAGAGCGTGTAACAAAACCTCCTCAAGACCCGCATGCCACCCCTGAAGTCCTAGCGTGCCGTGATTAACTTCTGGCCGACCATCCGTCCACAATGACGGTCTCAGGTCGTCTCTCGACCCGCAAGCATCATATTAAATTGAGTTCTTCTTGCGCTGATCGTTGTCCGTCAGCTCAAACCTGAACCAAAGACACGCGCAATCCAGCTTGGCTAGCTCACAAATGCTGACATCGGCCAGCCCTGCCTTCCGTCCGCGATTATGAAAGGTCTGACCCGATTGGTATGATGCGTATGAATCGCTCGGATATCTCCGAACGCTGTGTGTGCAGGCGGGTGAATTATTCTAATCGTTGGCCTTCTGACCATCCGGAGTAGCTATGAATGGATTCTGGAAGCGAGTAGCCATTGCTTTTCGGTGTTTCTTTTCAATTTTGTTCCGCGGTGACATTCCGAACGACATAGTACAGAAGTGGGTCAAGCCTGCCAGCAAGGTTCCGCAGACGCCAGCAGCTCAAGCTTCGGTCTCTCGTCCGAAGGAGATGGAGCGGCCAGCCTCGGAAGCATTTGATCGCGCCGTGCAGATGCTTGCGCTGCTACAACGAGACGGGCGGCTCATCGATTTTCTGGCAGAGAACATCTCTCCCTATCCCGACGTGCAGCTTGGAGCCGCTGTGCGTACGATCCACGAAGCTTGCCGCAAGGTGCTCGAACATTATGTAAAGCTGGAGCCGATTTTGAACTCCGAAGAGGATCAACCGGTGACCGTGCAAGGCGGTTTCGATCCGGCAGCCATCAAATTGCTGGGCAATGTGACGGGAGAGCCGCCGATTCGCGGAGTGTTACGACACAAGGGCTGGCACGTGAAGGAGGTGAATCTGCCGCCGTTGCCGCAGGGTTCCGGCCGGATGGTGATTGCGCCGGCTGAGGTGGAACTTTCATAGCGGCGCATCTGCCGCGCGGTTGTGGATTTGAAGAGGAGATTTTCGTTGGTGGCCAAATACATTGTCGGTATCGACCTAGGAACCACAAATTCGGCGTTGGCGTGCTGCGACGCCACTGCAGCCGAAGGGAAGAGTCAAATCGAAGTCCGCAGCATTCCGCAGCTTGTGGATCCGAACGAAGTGGCGGAACGCACGCTTCTGCCATCGTTTCTCTATATCCCGCGCGAATTTGATTTTCCCAAAGGCAGCCTAGCCTTGCCATGGGAACCCGAACCGAAGGTTGTGATAGGCGAACTGGCGCGCAAACGTGGCGCGGAGAGTCCCAATCGCCTCGTCGCCTCCGCCAAATCCTGGCTCTCTTACGCGGCTGTGAACCGCACTACGCCGATCTTGCCTTGGCAAGCGCCCGAGGAGGTGCCCAAGCTATCGCCGGTCGAAGCGTCATCGCAGTTCTTGCAGTACTTGCGCACTGTGTGGGATAGCGGCGAGGCGGGGGAGCAAAGGCAATTCGCTCTTGCGGAGCAGGACGTGCTCCTCACTGTGCCCGCTTCCTTCGACGAAGAAGCACGCGAATTGACCCGGCGCGCTGCCGAACAAGCCGGTTATGACCATGTCACGCTGCTCGAAGAACCTCAGGCCGCCTTTTACGCATGGCTGGAAAGCCAAGGTGATGCCTGGCGCCACCGCATCAAAGTCGGCGACCTCGTTCTCGTGTGCGACATCGGCGGTGGCACGACTGATTTCAGCCTCATTATGGTTTCCGAAGAGAGTGGCGAACTGACGCTGAAACGCGTCGCCGTCGGTGACCACATCCTGCTGGGAGGCGACAACATGGACTTGGCGCTGGCGCGCTTTCTGCAGCAGCGTCTGGAAGCCTCGGGCAATCGCATCGATATATGGCAGTTGCAGGGACTGTGGCATCAGTGCCGGATGGCCAAGCAAAAGCTGTTCGAATCGCCCAAGACGCAGACTCTCCCAATCACATTGTTGGGCAAAGGGACGAAACTCGTCGGTGGCACCATTAAGACGGAACTGGCGCGCGAAGACCTCAATCAGATCCTGGTAGAAGGATTTTTTCCTAAAATTAGAAGTGATGAACTGCCTGCCCGCCACCGCCGTGTTGGCTTTCAGGAGTTGGGCCTGCCGTACGCAGCCGATCCCGCCATCACCAAGCACTTGGCGGGCTTTCTCTCGGAGCAGGTTCGCAACAGTCCCGAGGCAGCGGGCATCCGCCGCGGCGCCAGCGGACTCGCCTGTCCCACACATATCTTGTTCAATGGCGGAGTGATGAAAGCGGCGGTGCTGCGCGACCGCGTGGTCGAAGTGCTGAACAGTTGGTTGCGACAAGAGAGATTTGAGGCGCTCGGGAAGGAGCAGATCTTGGAAGCTCCCGACTTGGAGCACGCTGTTGCGCGCGGCGCGGCCTATTACGGGAAGGCGCGGCGAGGTCGCGGCGTGCGTATCCGCAGTGGTGCCTCGCGCACATATTACATCGGAATTGAAAGCTCCATGCCAGCAGTGCCCGGCATGGAAGCTCCACTCAAGGCGCTTTGTGTCGTTCCCTTTGGAATGGAGGAGGGCACGGAAGCCACGATACCCGATAGAGAGTTTGGACTGGTGGTCGGCGAACCAGCCGAGTTTCGTTTCCTAAGTTCCAGCGTACGTAAGCAGGACCAAGTCGGCAGCCTTTTGGAAGACTGGGGTGACGATATCGAGGAACGCAGCCCGCTGCACGTCACTCTGAAACTCGATGGCCAGGTGGGAAAGATTGTGCCGGTGCGGCTCGAGACTCGCGTCACCGAACTCGGCACCCTGGAAGTCTGGTGCGTATCCCGCGACGGCCACCGCTGGAAGCTCGAGCTCAACATTCGCGAAAAAGTCAAGCGGTGAGTCGTCGGTGTCTTCCCGTTATCTGATCGGAATCGATCTTGGCACGACAAATTCTGTCGTGGCGTACCTCGATACTCAGAACACCGCTGATGCGGCGTCCCTCATTCGTGTGTTCGCCGTGCCGCAGTTGGTGGGACCGGGCGAAGTCCGCACGCTTCCCGCACTTCCTTCGTTTCTTTACTTCCCCACCGAAGATGAGTTGTCTGCCGGCGGCGTGAGCGCTAGCTGGAACGAGCATCCGGCAATGATCACCGGGGTCCTCGCGCGCGAACAGGGAGCGGTTGTGCCGAATCGCCAGGTCTCATCAGCCAAGTCGTGGCTTTCCTATCCTGGGGTGCATCGTCGCGCGAAGATCCTGCCGGCGCAAGCGGAACCGCGGCAGCCGATGATTTCCCCTGTCGAAGCATCCGCACGTTACCTCATGCATCTGCGCGACGCCTGGAACGGGGCAATGGGGAGTGATGGAGAAACGCGTTTTGAGCATCAGGAAATCGTCCTCACCGTGCCGGGTTCGTTCGATGAGGAAGCGCGTGAGCTGACGGTCGAAGCCGCCCGCCGTGCCGGGCTCGAAAAGCTCACTCTGCTCGAAGAACCATTGGCCGCGTTTTATGCCTGGATCGCGGCGAATCGACAGGCGCAGGCCGGGAATAATGAACACCTCCGCGATGGCGAACTGATTTTGATCTGCGACATCGGCGGCGGCACGACTGATTTCAGCCTCATTCGTGCTCGCCTCGTCGATGGCGAGCTGCAGTTCGAGCGAACCGCCATCGGCGAGCACCTTTTACTGGGCGGTGATAATCTCGATTTTGCGCTCGCCCGCTGTGTGGAGAAGAAGCTCAAAGATGTCAAACTTACGCTTCGACAGCGTTATGCATTACGCCGGACCTGCTGTGCGTCGAAAGAGCGGCTGTTGAATGACTCATTTTTGGAGCGCGTGCCAATCTCGATTCTGGGTAGCGGCCGTGCTGTCATCGGAGAGGCGCTCAGCACTGACCTAACGCGCGAGGAAGTCCTGCAGGTTCTGACGGACGGCTTCTTGCCAATCACTGCACGTCACGAGATGCCGACAACTAGCACGCCAACAGGATTGCGCGAACTCGGCCTACCCTACGCCAACGATCCTGCCATCACCAAGCACCTCGCTGCATTTCTGACGCAAGCCGCTGAGGCCATGGACGGTTCGTCGGCAAACCAGCGCATGGCTCGACCCGATGCCGTGCTCTTCAATGGCGGCTTCTGTGCGCCAGCTGTGACTCGCGACAGGATTGTCGAGGCCATTTCCGCCTGGTTGGGAGGAACGCAGAGCGGCTGGTCGCCCAAGCTCCTCAACAACGACGAGGTAGATAGTGCTGTTGCTCGTGGTGCTGCTTACTACGGCCGCGTACGACGCGGCACCGGTTTGCCCATCAGGGCCGGCAACGCGCGTACCTACTACATCGGGTTGCGCTCGGAGCAGGGTCCGCAGGGCATCTGTGTTTTGCCTGCCGGGGTGGAAGAGGGCACCACACTCCCTCTGCTCGATCGCGAATTCTCTGTGCTGGCTAACCGCCCGGTGTCGTTCACGCTTTATAGTTCGCGTACACGGCACGATGCACACGGCGAAGTCGCTGCACTGGACGAAGTGAGCGTACACCGTCATCCTCCACTAGTGACCTTGTTGCGGTTCGGCAAGCGGCGCGACGTGTACCTGACAATACGACTCAGAGCCAGTTTCACCGAAGTTGGTACGCTCGAGCTCTGGTGTGAATCGCGGGAGACGTCGCATCGCTGGCGCTTGCAATTCGAACTGCGCGGCGAAGAGGCGCAAGTGCAGCAACTCGATACGGTGAAACCACAACCTGTGCCGGCACATTCTTCGAGTGTCACGACTTCCGATGCAAATGTCGAATCTGCTGCGCAACTGATCAAAAATGTTTTTGGCGATTCAGCGCACGACGCTTCCCTGGCGCCCGAGGCCCTTGTCGGTCAAATGGAAGCGGTGCTCGGTGCAAAAAGAGACTCCTGGCCCCTCTCGGCCATTCGCCGGTTCAGCGATGCGCTCATCGAGGTTGCCGTTGGGCGCAAAAAGTCCCCCCGCCATGAGATGCGTTGGCTCAATCTATCTGGTTTCTGTTTGCGTCCGGGCTTCGGCGCGCCGGGCGATGATGCGCTCGTCAACCGCCTGCGAACCATAGCCCCGAATAACCTTGCCTTTGTAGACGATCTGCAATGTCAGGTCGGAGTGCTGGTGCTGTTGCGTCGGATCGTAGGCGGCATCAATGCCAGCGAGCAGCATGCGCTCTATCGGAAGCATACTAGCCCTCCCGGGAGTAAGAAGAAGCGCATCAACCGCCAACTCGAGTACGAGAAGTGGCGCCTCCTTGCTAACCTTGAACACCCGCAGGCCAGCATCCGTGCCTCGCTAGGCCATGAGTTGTTGGCGAAGATCAGAAAGGAACCTAGAGACGCAATTTGGCTGTGGTGCCTGGGCCGGCTGGGTGCCCGCATTCCCCTGTATGGGCCGCTGCACTCGGTAGTAGAGCCTGAAATTGCCGGCGAGTGGCTGAAAGCCCTGCTGCACTTATCCACGTTCACGGAGGTAACGGGTTCCGCCATCGCTCTGATCGCGCGGCGCACCGGCGATCCCTCACGTGACATCGATGATGTAATTCGTGCGCAGGCAATCGCCCGCTTGATGGCGCTTGGGATCGCCGAAGAAACTATCCAGCTTCTGTCAAAATACGTCCCGCCCGAACCGGCGGACGCAGTCCGCACCTTCGGGGAATCGCTGCCGCCGGAGTTGCAAGTTGTCAGCTCTTCGAGCTGCCTGCTGTCGTTGCCCGCGTTGTACAGCTCGGGTGCGACTTCTTCGAAACCGGCGTGAACAGCGGATACCAATCGAAACTGGAATCGGCCAGACGCGAAACCGCTGCCATTTTCATCTGCTCGATTGTCCCAACGGGTTTCAGCGCGACCGCCACGAACGCATGGGCCAGAGCCGCTCGGTCACCACGGCTCTGACGTAACGCGATTAGGTAAGGGTTGCCGATTCGCCCAGGACCTCATCTTTCGCTTCCCACGATGACGGCAATAGTAGACCGGAACGTTTAAGTTGAAATGTGCCAGGAGATTTGAGCGAATAGCAGAATGACGCGCTTTCTGTTCCGTGCACTGGCCAACCTCGAAGGTAGCGGCGTCAACGAAGAAACGGAACGCCTCTTTGCATACCACCACGCTACAAAGCACAGCTATCACTCTGTTCGGACGAATCCCCATTTTCTCGATTGGCGCAATCAGCCCGATCCCTTCCGCACCTACGAGGGTGCCTCGCTGATCAAGCTTCCGGCCGAATCCGGTTTCCCAATGGCGGGCACGTTCGCCACAATGGCAGCGCTGGCAAAAGGCACAACCGACGGGGGAAGTAAGTTCCAAGAAGTCCAGCTCGACATGGTTTGGCTCAGCCGGCTGCTCTGGCATTCTATGGCGATCAGCGCTTGGAAAAAGGTTCCTCGCACAAGCGATCGCTACAGCCTGCGGGTGAATCCCTCGTCGGGAAATCTCCACCCTACGGAAACCTATCTAGCCCTGCTCGGGTTCGCTGGAATCGACGATGGCTTGTATCATTACCGCCCGGATCTGCACGCGCTTGAGCTCCGGGGCTCTGGCAACTGGACGGAGCAGATTGCCCGTGCCCTCGTGCTGCCCTGGGCAACGGAGTCATCCTTGATCGTGGGACTGACCTCGATCTTTTGGCGAGAGGCCTGGAAGTACCGCGACCGCGCCTATCGCTACTGCTGCCACGATCTCGGCCACGCGATAATGAGCTTGCTTCTGGCGACGTGTGCACTGGGACTGCCTGGCGGCGTGGTGGCGCACTTCAGCGACCTTCGCCTCACCAAGGCACTGGGGCTGGCCGAAAGCGACGAGGCACCCATGGCATTCTTGGTCTTTCCGCCGGAAAGCCCGTCGACGTCCGGGCGACTTACTTCTCCGCCGCAGCAAGAACTTAGGGGAGTCCCCAACGAGTTGTCCTTGGACGAAGTTCCCTGTGACTTACTTCTTGGGATGCATCGCTCGACGATTCTTTCCGATGCCGCAGAGCCGCTGCCACGCGTCTCGCCGGCGAATGTCGACAGCGCCCAGGAACATCCCCCTCTGCGCGAGCCGGCGCCCGATGTCCCTCTCGGACCAACCGTGCGGCGCCGTCGCTCCGCGCTTGATTTCGACCCGCGGACTCCGCCGATGGAGCGCCAACAAGTAGAACAGCTCCTGGATTTCGCGACGAGGGATTGGCCGACGGACTGGCGCGGGAATTTCGGCGGCGAGACAACGTCGGCGGAAA
>Ga0306920_100000746_pt1 | contig 39054 bp, 37 predicted proteins | sample flu12Cox44000170_FD_204666 | JGI IMG/M metagenome (GOLD analysis project Ga0306920, IMG submission 204666) | Lab enrichment of tropical soil microbial communities from Luquillo Experimental Forest, Puerto Rico - flux4day.12C.oxic.44.000.170 (v2)... | ecosystem: Environmental > Terrestrial >... | reverse complement strand
GGTCTCCACCGAATTTTTCAATGTCTCGGAAAAACAGCGACATGGTGGAAATTCCAGCCGCACTCCTGCAGCGACTCACCGAGACGCTCTGTTACGCTGCATAAAAATGTGCAAAGTCGAGCTCAGGGTGGAATAGTAAAACATCAGCTATGGCCGTGATGAAGCCGCCGATAATTAGGAATAGGACGAAGTAGCAGTACGCCGAACGCGTAGAGCGGTCTTGGAAGTTGACGTGCCTACATGTAGGTGGCCAAACACCATAGTGGGTCGGAACGCGCGGGCGTAATGAGGACTGCAGTCATGACAACTCCAAGGTTATCTCGATGCGGTGTCGTGCATCCTTTGCAGCTCGGCCAATAATTTGCGGCGGTCGTAGCCACGATACCAGTCATCCGTGTCGCGCCGGATCTCCACCGGTTCATTTTTGAAGTGCGCCGCGTACTGGCCCCTACGATCGACCGTGAATATAAAAGGAATCGAATAGCTCATGAAAGGCGCAGCACCCGTCTGCGCCAGGACGGCAGCGCCGTTAGGTGCGTACTGCCCCTCGATATGCACGACCACAAACGAGCGTGCAACATAAGCGCTCAGCGCCGCGGCGCCCGCCTTGACGTCTTTCTCGCGCTCGAAGATCGTCGATGTCTGTCGGGCTTCCGGAGCGTCGGGGCGGCCGTATGTGTATTCGAAGCGCGTCGTTTCCCCATGAATGTACTTGGCAAAGACGTGACACCAAATGCGCTACTCCGCACCATATGAGACGAGAAGAACTTTGTTCTCAGCGGCTGCGAGTTGCTTCGCGGCCTCAAAGATCCGGGATTGATCTAAGCACTCGTCGTAAAGCTTAGCCCGACCCTGGCGACAGCCTTTGTCGAACTCAGCCGGAATTGTTGTGATCTTGTAACCCGGAACCGATGGCGCCCAAGCTGGGCCCGTTTGGGCCAAGGTGGATGAGAGTAAACAAGTGCCCACAAAGAGCGCCGCAATCGTCCAAGTCCATAACCATCTGCGAGATGGAACCATGACATAGGCCTCCCGCCGATCGACCCACTGCAGACGATTGGGGCAGAAAAACTGCTTGCTCCTGCAGGCACGCATTTGGGTGCGATCGAGCGCAATTGGCGGCTCGCCGCGGACCGGTAGGCTTGACCGCTACGGGCCAAATTTGAAGTTCAGGCCGGCGCATACGATGCCGAAATCACCGATCCTGTCGGGCTCGCGCGCGCTCGCAGGCTGGTTGGTCGTGCTGCCGGCATCGACATCCCGCGTACTATCCGCGGCCTCACGGAAGCGGATAGTCAGACGCTTGGCCTTTCCGCCGACGAGATCTTCAAACTTGGCCTGGCCAATCTGCGCCCACCCAGAAGTGGTCTGCTTCCCGAGCAGGGAAACTCGGGAAGCTATCAGTATAGCCGTGAGGGCCACTTAACCTGAACCCATCGACTTATCAGCCGTTTCTAACGTATCCATAGCGCAGGTTGGAAGGTTCACGGTCATACTCGGCCTTCAAGCTCGCGAGCCGATCTGCCGAATAGGCTGGCAATGGTGCATTGTCAGCGGCCCTCAGTCGCAGACCATAGAGGCGCGCCGCATTGGTGCCAAAGATCATCTGCTTCACTGTGCTGTTGGGACCACCGAGAGCCGGGAAGCCGTATTTCTTCTGCATGTCCTCGGGGATTTCCAGCCGCCGCAGCGCCTCGATCTGCCATTGGGGTGACCCGTACCAGACGGAGTCCGTGCCCCATAGCACGTGGTCCGCCCCGAAGCCCTTCACCAGCGTCCCCATCAGCGCGGCCGAGTACTTGGGGTGCGCGACTGCCGAGTTGGCAAAGGAGGTACCAACCTCAGCATAAACGTTGCTCACCCCAAACTTTTGCGGGATTTCCGCGAGATCAGTGGCCCATTTGATGCGACCCGTGGCTTCGAACTCTCCCCACGCCTGGTCGGGTAGCTCGAGGAAGGCGCGGAGAGCGGAGTGGTAGATGACAAAGGTCATCTGCGGCCAGTCTTTGGCAGCCTTGCCGATGTCCCAAGCCGTTGCGTACTCCCAGACGCCGGCAAACTTCTTCTCGTAGTCGGGCGGCAAGAGGCCCTTGTGGATGCAGAGGATGTTGATGCCAGCCTTCACCGTTTTCTCATAGAAGGGGTACATCAATTGCTCATCATCGAGCCGCCAAGGAAACTTCGATGGCCCCAGTGGATCACCGATCGTGTAGGCCTTCCACGATTCCGGCTTGTACACCTCGATCGCCTTGTCGGCTTCCTCGATCCAGCCCGGTTGCTTCGGCGTGATCACCGAGTGCGCCAAGAGGCGCCGCGAGCCGGCGAAGTCGTTGATCACCTCTCGCGCTCTCACGATCTGCTCGTTCGAAAGGAGCCACCATGAGGGGTCGTCGAATGGCGCCCCCGAAAGCAGGGCAATGCTCGTGTCGCTGTCGTAGTAGACCTCCTTCATGTAGTTTTGGAACTTGTAGCGTATAAGCGAGTCCGTATCGCCCTTCAGAGCCTGGTTCCAATGGTCGGCCGCGAATTTGGCGAGGTCGAGGAGCTCCTTGTGATTGAAGTCGTCACGGACAAAGTGAGTTTGCACATCGAAAATGAACTGGCCGCTGAGGCCCTGTGCGCGCGCCCGCGTCAGCTCCGGCTCACGGGCCTCAGCCGCATCGACTTGAAACACCCTTGTGCCGTAGACCTCGTTCATGGCGAGGAAAGCGGCCGCCATCCCACAGCCCGTTTGCATGAACTGCCGACGGTTCAAGCCAAGCCGTTTGCCATTGTCATCTGCCAACTCAAATATGCGCCGTTCGACGCGCTTTTGGGTCTCGCTCTGTGGCGGGGGAAGATACTCGCCATTAGAGACGATTTGCGTTGGAATCGGGGTTCCAGCGGAGGCCGTCTCAGCACCAGCGACCAGACGCTGTTCTCGTTCGCTCAGCCAACTGCCCATTGTCGTTCTCCCTGTTGACTTATGGTTGCCCCGGCTAGACCATTGCGCTCAAAGATTCCGCATGGCTAAGTGCAAGTGTACCAGCAAAGTTTGGGAAGAATGAGTTATGAGGTCGGTAAGTCCCGACACGCCTTCGAGCTGAGTAACTCCGCCGTAATCGGCGCACGGCGGTCGTGCGGATAATTTGGAGTAGCGCGAAATCCTTCATCACCTCCTGCGAGGTGAGGCAGTGAGGGCAGCATATCAGTTCTCACACGCCGGTAAAAATGCTGCACCGCGAGGGCCCGCACAGCCGGAACGTCAGAAGTGGCGGTTGAGGCCTCAGCGCGTCTGGCAGGCCCCCAGCATACCTGTCGAAGCTATTGCGCTGCCGAGATTTTCCACTCTGTGTCAATAGCGGGCGTTAGCATGTGCAGCAAGGCGCGTTTACCGATCACATTTGCGCAATCAGCACGTAGGCACGGGTTAGGAATGTCGGCGGGACCGTACGGCCGAGCACTTTGGCGGTGTTCAAATTGATCACCTGTTCCAGCCTGGTCGGAAACTCCACGGGAAGATCGCCCGCGGCGGAAGCGCTCACGGCAGATCCCTCCACACTTAGCCCATTGAGATGATGGACCTTCCCTCACTGGCGCCGCTCCCACTGACTGTGGATGTGCGACGTGACCGTGCCGCCACCACTCCCTCGCATTCTAAGACTACCTGTCTTTGCTTATCGTGCGTCTGCGATCGGGGGTTGCGTCGTGTCCATGGAGAAGGGTGACAAGCCGAAAGGACCCGAGGAATCCCACGCACGCGTGGACATGCCGTCCATCAGCGCCTATCGCCCGAGGGAAGACCGCTACGCCCTAAGTGGGCCTGACGACTTGTTGAAAGAGCCAACCGTTCTGCGAAGCCAGGATCCGCTGGTTACGATCGTCGAGCGCATCCAGGTCGGTAGCATGCTAGAAGGCGTCCAGGCATTACGTGACTTTATAAAGCTTCTTGACGACCGTGCTGAGCGCGACCAACGGCACCGCCTCACGGAGATTGAAGCTCGCCAGGGCAGTTATCTGGCCGCGAGCGGTTCGCTCACTCAGTTCAACGGTATTCTCGCTGCTGCACTTGCCGGGGCTCTGGCAACGCTGGAGTTAGGTTCTCTGAGGTTCGCATTCAGTGCCGCTCTGGTCTTGCACGTGCTCGCGTCCGCCGTCCTTTGTTGGACGGCACGGCCTATCGACCGCAAACGCGAGCCAACACCGACCATGGCGTTTTTCGCCCAAGTCGCTCTCGTGGATCACACCTTTCGCAATTATCGGCGCGGTTGGCGCATTACGATGCTCGCGCTCGCCCTTACGGCAGTTGCGGGAGTTCTACTGGGGCTTCAAATCCTCGGGATCTCGCCACCGCTGTCGATCTTGGTTGGGCGATAGCGGCACTGATGAAGAACCACGCTGGCGAGGAACTACGAACCAGCACCGGCAGCTCCGACCCATTCAACCTAGCGCCAATTCCCGACTCGTGCACCGCAGCAAACGCTATACTTATTCGATTACCTCATCTGCGAAGGCGACAACTGCCGATGAAATCGGGGTGGATCGCCTTCAGCATCAGGGCGACCTCTGCGATTACTTGCCGCCCGCGCGCGGCGCCGCCTCTAAGGGTGCGCGCTCGGACGCAGTCTTGAGCGGGAACAGTTGTTTCCCCGTTGACGCGGATCAGAGCTTCTGTTGCGCCTGGCTCAAAGGTGTCCCCATCGCATTCAATCGTGCCTTCTGTTCGTCATCGAGCGAAGCGTAAAAGCTGTCAAGCGCTGGACGCACGGCCCGTGTAGCCTCAAGCATCGCTCTAATTTGCGTATCGGCCGCGCTGAGCCGCTCTACAAGGGTTTGCGGAACCTCGGCCGGGCATGACGCTTGGAGATCGGCAGAAGCCTTGGATGAGGCGGACCGCAAGGCGTCGAGCAGGCTCATTTGCCGCTCAGTGGGCCGAACGGTCTGCTCGATGCGCTCCGCGGGTAAGCTGGAGAACGCTGAAGTCCGCTGGTCGCAGAGGGCTCTTTTGACTTGGGAGCGGTTGGGCATTGCGATCGCATCGAACCGATGCCTTTGCTCTGCGGTCAAAGAACTATAGAAAGCCCCAAGTGGATCCTGCAGGATCTTTAGCGCTTGGCGCACAGCGTCAAACCGTTGCTCTATCCCATCGAGTCGTCCAACTGGAGTAAGCAGAACCTCGTTCGCACATGAGTCCTTCAGTACCATCCTCGCCCGTGACGAGGTGGCCTTCAGATCGTTAAGCAGTGTTAGTTGATCGCCTGTAGGACGGACCGCGTGTTCAATGCGGTCAATCGGCAGGTCTACGATACCCGGCGCTAGGCCAGTGCACGCCTGCACGACTGCATCGTTCTCCGCAGTCGAACGTGCGCGATTAAACCCATATCCCCCATCTCCGTAGACGTCGTATAGCCCACGCCGTGCGAGAGGGGCACCCGGCCAAAAAATGCCGCTGAGGATCCAGTCAAAACCATAGTCCCACCATGGGTCGTAGTAGGCATAGGGCCAGAAGATGAACGATAATAGATCGCCAAGGAGAAAAGGCCAGAAGGCCGATCCGAACCACACGTGGTTCCAATTCCGCCAATGGCCACCCCAATTATTCCACGCGTGCCGGCTCGCAAATGCGTTGCGGGCAAATGGGCCATGTCCAAAACTACTCAAGGCGGGATGCCCATGAAGGGCCGCGACGCGGTTTACATGAGCAAGCCTATGACCTGCGAAGCCAAGCGCGGCGGCTTGCCCGGCGTGTCGGCCCATGTGAACGCCGAAATTGCTATGGCCGAAGCGCATCTTGCCAATATGTGCGCCCCGAAAACCCGTCCCGTGAAAACCGCGGAAGCCGCCAAAACCATGAAAGCCGCCGTGAAAGCCGCCGTGAAAACCGTCGTGAAAACCGCCATGAAAGCCTCCGAACCCCCGGGCATATATTGCTGCTGTCGGCACCTCGACAAGCAATGCCGCGAAAATTACGAGAGCAGCACTCCGGCGCATAGCAATCCTCCTCACAGAGGAACAGGTACACGTGCCATAAGTTCCACTCGTCGACGCACCCCGAGACGCACCCCGTGGGGAAAATTAGGCAAATTAAAGGACCGCTGCGGCCACACTTGTTATTCCCCGGATGGTTAATGCGCCCGCGCGGAAAATGTGCCGTCGCTGAATTGATGCCCTTTGGTCGCGGGCGGTGCGCTTGGATCGGCGACCAGGTCACCGAAGCCCCGAAGGGTCGCTTCAGGGGCTCGCACACGCAACGAAGATGTTCGGTTGGAACCTTGGGATGCACGCAGGGAGATTGCATATGAATTGGTTTTTTGCGTATGGCGCTCCATGGCGTCGCCAGTGAATGTTTTTTTGTTGGCCTGGCAAGAATGCGTAGTATTTCCCTTCGCGCTCGCGAAAGCCGTGACATTACAGTGGACCGCTGTACCAGTAGCCTGGCTAATCTCGGCGTATGACAATCCTTCCATTTCACGAACGACCAGGATATCGCGGTGGATAGGAGAGAGCTTCGTCAATGCGTCAAGGAAGTGCTGCTGCCCTTCTTGAACTATGACTACCGCTTCCGGCGACGGCTCTTGCGATAGGGCGTCTACGAAATCTCCTCCTAAGGTTAGTTCTTCACTCAACGTAGAGGTTTCGAGTCCGCCTACGATTAGCCAAGGCGGTATGGGCAACGTTGTACGATGGCCAAAAGCCAGGCACGCGCCTCAGCGCCCGCGAATGTGTCGAATGCCAGGAAGTCCCGCACATATGCGTCCTGGAGGGCATCTTCGGACGCCGTGTTGCGCGAGCTACGTGCCCACAATCAGAAACGACCGCGCCGATCGACGGCGAAGCTGTAGCGCCAGGTCCTCGACGCCTTGCAGGCGTCATCTAAGCCTTCAACCTGATGGATCAGGCAAGAACATAAGAGGCGGCCCGTGGTCGGCTGCGGGCCGCGTGCCCGAGTGTGGAGCACACCAGCACTTTGGCCTAATGTTGGGGCGCAGGTCGAGCGAGAGCGCGTTCCACTGGCTCCTGATCTATTTCTCGCTCAAGCGCTTGCAGATTGGGCTGTGGTTCTTTGCTCAACGACCGCGAGGAGGTCTTCCGCGCTCTTTGCGCGACGGCTGCGGCCTTCAAAGTGGGCCCCCTGTTCGATCGCAAACGACATGTGGTGGATGTCGCCGTCAACCTGTGATGAAGCTTGCAGGGCGACAGTCTGACCACAGATGACGCCTGAGACCATGCCGCGTACGACAATTTGTCGACCCGCAACCATTCCCGTTACCTTGCCTTTCTCACCTACGATAACCTCGGCTGCCTGAACGTCACCTTCAATCTCACCGTCGACTTGAAGCATGCCGCGACTGATGATCTTTAGCCCCTGACCAATGATCTTGAGGTCGTTCCCTATGACCGATTTCTCACCGCTTGAAGGCGCTGTGATTGACCGTTGCACATCGTTGCCACTATTTGGATGGGTCGTGCGCTGCTCGAGCATCTTTGGCTCGACCGAAGAGTTACGCGTGAACATGATGCCCCCCGATGAGGTCTAGTGGTTGATAAAGATTGCACCAATGGCACCTGCCGCCCCACACGTTTCTAACATCTCGCTTTCTCTGGTCCAGCAATTTCGCAGATCTGAGCGTTCCGCTAGCGGAAACCGTTGCCAGCACGGTACCCGTCCGCTGCGACCTATATCGTGGGCAGTTTGACACCTGTCGCTGGCTCACCAACATTTGAACCCTGAAGAGCGAGCACTGGAAGGCCGCGAGCCAGTATCGTGCGAAAGCCGTGCTGCGAGGAGTGACGAAGCGCTCCCTTGAGATTGTCTGGAAGAAGGAACGCAGAGGCCGTTGCGTGCAGGGTGTAAGCCGTGATGCCCGCGCTGATCCGTCTACTCGTCTTCTGGCTCGTCATAGCGATTACGCTGGGCTTGTTCGCTTGGCGGCTCTGGCGGCACGGGCAAATGCGGTTCGCCGCGTTGGAAGGAGTGCTGTTCAAGCGTGTGCCGGAAGGGTGGATGTTCGACTCACCCTACCCGCGAGTTTTCGGCCGGCGGCGCTGGACCTACCTGCTGACGGACGCCCAGAAGGACAAGCTTGCCGAGCGACTGCGCCGCTGGCAGCAGACGGCAACGCTCGTGACAATCGGGTTGATCATCTTGCTGGCAATTCCGCTCGCAGTCTGGGTTGAGAAGCTCCCGGACTTGCTGGGGCTGCTGCTGACCGGCGCGCCGCGTGCGTGGCTGACGCTCTTCCTAGGGTTTGTGCTGCTCTATGCCACGCTAGCCGTCATGTTTTTCATCGCCAAGAAACACCTGATCCCTCCCGTGCTGCGTGATGCACGTCGGATCGGACGTGCAGGCCCGGTTTCGGTGATCAGACTGATGGCGGAACTAACGTCGCGTAGGGAGCTCAGGCGGCGGATTATTGTTGCCACGCTTGCGGGGCTCTTGGCCTGCGTGCCGGCCTACTTGTCGCCGTCTTCGGTCGATGCTGAACTGCTGCTGGTCATGGCGGTTTCATTTGGATTGCTCGACGTTTGGTATGTGGCGCTGCTGGTGATCAAGCTCAGGGCGGAGAGGTCGCCGCCGCACGGCGGGCGTGGGGCTCCTCGCCAAGCAGCATCATGAAGTTGCGGCGATTCATTCCGCCTGCCAACGCGGATCAATAGGGTCGCCATTGCGCGATCCGTGGCTCGCCGGCAATGAACCTCGCAGTATGGCAAACGTCTTGCTCCGGCGGTCCCTCTAACCGTTCCGCTTCGAGCCCACTGGCATACGGCGGCTTCACCGCCTAAGACTTCCTGTAGATACCCTCGTACAGATGAACAGCATCGTTCCTCCCCGTGTCGACCGGGTGCTCCGTGCGCTCGACCCCTCGCGGTTTCGCATGGTGGAACACGGCGCTCTGGGTGCGCCCATCCGTTCGGTCGCGGATTTCGCTAACGCGATGGGAGTCGGGCTGGACCGTGTAGCGAAGACGGTCCTGGTCGCTCATGCTGGAAGCGCTCCTGCAGATCGTATTGCCGAACCGATTGGCGCATACGCGCTCGTTTGCTTGCCCGGCTCGTGCAAAATCAATCTGACAGCTGTGGCGCAGAACTTGAACTGGTCGGGGTGCGAATTGGCAAAAACTACCGAACTCCTCGAGGTATTTGGCTTGAAGCCAGGAGGTGTTTCGCCGATCGGACTTGGCGACGTTCCCTTGATCGTCGATCAGGACTTGCTCTCCTTCCCGACAATTTTTGTCGGCAGCGGGGCGATTGGCATCGACATCGAACTGGATCCCCGAGACCTCGTTATACTCACGAAAGCAAGCGTTCACAGCATTGCGAGCGCCGAGCAATAGATCCGTTGTTCGCGATGCGGTTGATGGGTCAGATGCGGGTCTCTGCATTGAACTGGACGACAGTAAGTGCTGGGCGGGAGCAGCGTGTTGACCTGACCAATGTTGGTTGGGCACGATAGCGTAGGGCGTTCAGTCTGCGCGACTATGTGCCTTGGGCCGGGACCCGAAGCCGAACTTGCGCCCCAAGGAAATTTATTCGACGGGGTAAGGACCCTCGGCGAACCGCTGAGCGTGATAGCCTTTGGCCCCAATGATCTGCGCCAGTGGGCTCAGTGGGCCCTCGCCAGAGCTTAGGCGGCCAATGACATGTGCAAAGTCGTAACGCGGCTGCCAGCCGAGCTCTTTGCGCGCCTGATCGTTGACGTACACACGGTCGATGCTTGGAAACATTTTCCAGTTTCGGCGCTGGTACTCGACCTCATAGTTCGGAACCCGACGGCGTACCACTGACGGCGCATCTGCCCGCAACTCGCGCACGTCTTGCGGAAGAAACGGCGTCGTTGCGCTGACTATCATTCGGCGAAATCCTATCTCGGGCGCTCGTTGGGCAGCCAACACATGCGCGGCGACGGCGTCTTCAAGGTCCACGCGCCGAAAGAGAAACTCGTTCACCTTGGCGTTGTCCTTTGCATAGGTTTCCCGCACTGTCTTGTCGTCATCCTCCTCAGGGAAAAATCGCGAGGTCCTGAGCACAATGCAGGCAAGTCCATGGCTTCTATGAAATAGCTGGCAAAGGTCTTCTGCGGCCGCCTTGGTGACCCCGTAGATATTTCTTGGGACAGGTGTCACCACTTCTGTCACCCATGCGGCCGGGGCCCCAGAAGTTGGCCGAAGTGCATCGCCGAAGACGCTGGTCGTGCTGGTGAAAACAAATGAGCCAACACCCGCAGCCACCGCCTCTTCCAGGAGGTTCAACGTGCCGGTGATGTTAACGTCGATAAATGCTTGTCGACTGTGGGTGGCGATATGAGGCTTCTGTAGCGTTGCCGCGTGGAACACCACGCTCACTCCGCTCATGCAACACCTTACGTAAGATCTATCGAGGATTGATCCGACGCTGGTGGTGTATGGGGACGGCAAGATGTCAAGCCCGACCACCTCGTACTTTGAGCACCGCAACGTGCGGACGAGCGCCTCGCCGAGATGTCCAGCGCTGCCTGTGACCAAGACAGTCATGGTCGTGTTCTCTCCGTTGGGCCCAGGGGCCGATGGCACGCCATCACGCCGAACCCGGGCAGCACGTCGTCAAAAACCTCGATCTCCTTGGTGCCTTCCGGTACCTGCAGATGAACTGGTCGGTGCCATGTGGGCTTCTAGCGCGGCGAAAAAGTTATGTCCGTGCAGCGATTTGCGGATGGGTGCTGAGCAAAATCAGAGGCCTTCACGCAGAATCTTGCAGGGATATCAAAGGCTCGTGATCAACCCGGCAAGCTTCTGCATCCCCCGCTAATTCACCCCGAGCTGCAGATGGCTCAGGTGCGCTGGAGCCCGCAGCCGGTATTGGTGGGCGCGCTACTATGACTGCATCAATGGCTATTACTGAGATAATGGGGCGCCGAGCTGACCCGTTATGTCGGGTGCCAGCTTAAGGCATGGCCGGCAAAGGTTGAGCTTGTCGCCCGCTGTGATGAGGAGTGGCGTCGAGGACGGGAACCTCCGGGCCCCCTGTTTGCTTGATCCTGAGCACAAGCGAACGTGTGGAGGTCGCGATGAAGCGGGCATGTTGGGTGACGGCAGCGGTGGCGAGCCTGGCCGCCCTGGCGCTTTCGGCGGGATATCAACCGGCGGCGGCGCAAAAGGGTGGGCACGGCGGAGGCGGCGGCAGTGGCGGGGCCGCCGGGGGCGGCGCCGTCGGAGGCGGTGGGGTCATGGGCGGAGCCAGTCCGGGTGGGCGGGCATTCACCGGCTCGGCTCCTCGCGGCTATGTGACCCGCGCGTACGTCGATCGCAGCGAGGGCCGTCATGGCCGGCACTTTCATCGCCGGCGCGTCTTCGCTTACGCGCCCTACGGCTATTACGACGACAGCTACGCGTACGGGGCTTGCGGCTATTATTACCGGCGTGCTCTGGCGACCGGCAGCCGCTATTGGTGGAGCCGATATCACGCTTGCATTGGCGAGTGATGCCGCCGCTGGCCGCGACCAATTTGTGACGTGCGCAAATCGATTGCCATCAGCTTCGCCGCGCCGGTGGCGGGCGGGGGACGAGCTCGCGCGAGGGCTGGTTCGCCTGCGTGCTCTCGAAGCTTCGGGTCGAGCCCCGCGCGGCACGACGTCAGTGTCACTTGGTTTCGACTACGACGTAGGCGTCCTCGACGGTCACGGCAAACGTCTCGGCCGTGTAAGGGCCCTCCACCAGCTTCTTGCCGCATTCCACGGTGACGGCGTAGTTCACGAGCCGCATGCGCTGCGGGTCGCACCAGGACCGACCGGTGCGCACGTCGAACTCCCAGGCATGCCAGGGGCAGCGGATGATCTCACCGCGGCGGGAATACTGATAGGTGCCGGGCTCGGAAGACGTGACGGCGCCCGAGAGTTTGCCACGCGACAGGCTGCCGCCCTTGTGTGGGCATTTGTCGGAGAGCGCAAAGAGCTCGCCGTTGATATTGAAAATGACGATGTCGCGCCCGGCCGCTTTCACGAGTTTGCGCGATCCGGGCGGGATCTCGGCGACTCTGGCGACGACGTGGCAGGGCATGGCTATCGTTTGTGGCGCGGGTCGCAGATCCAACGCAACTGACTAGGCCCGTCGCGGGGGTGGATCCCGGGCACGGGGACCCGGGATAACAGCCTCGATAACGGCGTCAGGCGAGCCGGTACACCGCCCGGCCGTTGGCGGCGAGGATCTGTCGGTGGCGCTCCTGCGGCAGGCCGGCAGGGAAGGCGCGGAAGGGATCGTCGAAGTCCCAGTGCGGGTAATCGGAGGCAAACAGCAGCCGATCCCAGCCGATCCACTCCATGACATCGAAGAGGTGCTTGCGGTCTTGCGGCTCCTCCATGGGCTGCGTCGTCACCCAGACGTGCTGGCGAATGTACTCGGACGGCTTCTTCTTCAGGTGGGGCACCTCGTTGCGCATGCGCTCGAAGAGCTTGTCCAAGCGCCAAGACAACGCCGGCAGCCAGCCGAAGCCGCCCTCGACCATGACGACCTTGAGCCGCGGGAAGCGTTCGAATGCCCCTTCGATGACGAGGCTCGTAACCGAAGTCTGGCAGGAGGTGGCGTGGCCTGCACCCTCCTCGACGTAGTAGGACGGCCAGCCCGTTCCCGTGTAGGCGTGTCCGCCGCTGCCAAATACGTGCAGGCCGACGGGCAGGCCGTGCCGCTCGGCTGCGGCATAAATCGGCCAGTAGCGGCGATTGCCCAGCGGCTCGCTCGTGCGGGTCAGCATGAACACCTGCGCATAGGCGGGGTCGTCGGCGCAGCGCTCGATCTCGGCGACCGCGGCTTGCGTATTTTCGGTGGGCACCACGATCCCCGCCTTGAGGCGAGGTTCCGGCTTGGCGAACAACTCCTTTTGCCAGTCGTTGACCGCGGCAGTGAGCGCGGCGGAGAACTCCTGATTGAGCTCGCTGTGACCGGTAAGGCCGAGCGGCCCCAGGATGCCGTACTCGATGCCGTAGGCATCGAGATACTGCGAGCGGATCAAGTCGAGGTCCGAGCCGGGGTTGCCGCCCTCGTCGGGCCAAGCGTCGCGCCGGCAGGCGCGCGGTGCCGACTTTGGGTAGGGCTCATAGCTCATGCCGAGCTTGCGCCGGGACCCGTAAATCTCGAGATGCTCGCGCCACCGCTGCGGCAGGAAGGCCTTGATGTCGTCTATGGAGCGCGGGGCCGGATGCACGTCGCCGTCGATGATCTTGAGGCGCGATTGCACCTCTCGTTTGAGCCGGCGATCGGCTTCGCCTTCCAGTTCGGGGCCAAGCGGGGTGTCGAGCATCATGCGGGCCTCCCAAGACGCGGATAGGCGGCGAGCGGATTGTCGATCAGGATCTTGCGGGCAAGGGCGGGCGAGAGGCAGGCGGGCAGCATCTCGTCGTCGTCAAACTGCCAGTGCGGGAAATCGCTGGCGAAAAGCAGCATTTCGTCGGACTTCAGCTGGTCCATGATTCGGCCAATGTGCGCCGCGGACGGCGGCGCGTCAAAGGGTTGGATCGTCAAGCGGATATGCTCGCGGGCGAATTCCTCGGGCGAACGGTCGAGCCAGGGCACCTCGAGGCGCACGCCGCGCCAGAATTTGGAGAGCCGCCAGAGGGATGGCGGGAGCCAAGTGACGCCGGATTCGATCAATACAACCTTGAGCTTGGGGTATTTGACGAACACTCCCTCGCAGATGAGGCTGGCGAGCTGCGCTTGAAAGCCCGGCGCCTGGGCGGCGTAGTCCTCCAGATAATAGGTCGGCCAGCCGGAGCCCGTCAGGGCGTGATGGTAGCTGCTGCCAGCGTGGATGCCGACGGTGAAGCCATGGCGCTCGGCGGCGGCATAGACCGGCCAGTACATGGACTTGCCGAGCGGGTGCTCACCCATGGCGAGCATCAACACCTGCACGAAGCGGCGGTCGGCGGCACGTCGCTCAATTTCCTCGACCGATCGCTCGATCGATTGGATCGGCAGCACGACCGAGCCCCTGAGGCGCGGATCCTGGTCCAGCCATTCGGCCGCCAACCAGTCGTTGAGCGCACGGGCGAAGGCCGCGGCCAGGTTCTCGTCGCGGAAAAACTGCACCGAGAACAGAGAATTGCAGAGCGCGTGCGCAAAGCCGAAGCGGTCGAGCGTCGCCTTGGCGAGCCTCGCGGGTTCCGCGTCGGCGTCGGCCGCGCGCCAGTCGGGGCGGCTGGTGAGCGGAGCGTTAGGGGGATAGGAGATCGAGTCCCAGGTCTCGATGCCGCGCACCTCTAGGGTGTCGCGCCAGTGGTCGTCCATGTAGCGGGCGAGCATGCGCGGGGTGGGGACGCGCGGATGGATGTCGCAGTCGATGGCGCCCTGATATTGACCGTTCGAGCTCAGCAACGCTCAACCCTGGTTCAGCGCATGGAAGCGATTGGCGGCAACATAGCATGCGGCAGGGGCTTGTCTTGCTGCGGTGCGGTGAAGCGGCGGGACGCCACCGCCCAGAACTTGGGCCATCAACCGGCCTCGCCAACGATGTAGCGCGCGATCGCACTCGGGCGCACGCCTTCCTCGCTTCTGGTCCAGCCACGCACCGAGATGCCGGCATGGTGCACCGTATCAGGATCGCCGGACACGAGGGGGTGCCACCACTCGAGGCCGCGGCCCTCGGCCAGGCGCCGGTAGGCGCAGGTCTCCGGCAGCCACCCGATCTGGCGCAGGTTGCGGGGCGTGATGACCACGCAGTCTGGCACGCGCGCATGCCGGGTTGGGTATTCACGGCAGCGGCATGAGCGCAGGTCGAGAAGGCGACAGGCGAGCTCGGTAAAGAAGACCTTGCCGCTATCCTCGTCTTCCACCTTGAGCAGGCAGCACTGCCCGCAGCCGTCGCAGAGCGACTCCCACTCCGCACGCGACATCGCCTCCAGCGGCTCGGTCTGCCAGAACGGCATTGCTTCGCCCCTTGCCGATGACTGATGATCGAGCACGGCACCCAGAATAGCGCGTCAGCGCACGAAATTGTAGCGGAAGCGTTGGCCGTCGGCCGCCACGCGGCCCACCGTCGGGTTGGGGAAATGGATCGGCAGCAGGAGCGTGCTGGTGTCGGCGATTTTGCCCAGGAAGCGGCGGCGGGACTGGGCGGCTTGCTCCTTGTCGGTGTCGAAGATGGTGGACCAGCCGGGTTCGCGGCACTGCAGCGCGTGGTGCATCATGTCGCCGGTTACCACGGCGTGCCGGCCCTTGGAGCGGATGTTGATGCAGCAGTGGTGCGGGGAGTGGCCGGGCGTGGGGGTGAGTGAGAACGTGTCGTCGAGCTCAAAGGCATCGTCCACCAGCAGCGCTTGGCCGGCTTCGACGATCGGTCGGCAATTGTAGGTCCACACGTTGCCGGGCGGATTGACGCCCTGCCTGGTCATCTCCTCCCAGTAGGCATATTCACCCTTGTGGAAGATGTACTTGGCCCGCGGAAACGTGGGCACCCAGCGGCCGTTGCGCAGCATGGTGTTCCAGCCCGTATGGTCGATGTGCAGATGCGTGCAGAATACGTGCGTGATGTCCTCGAAGCCCACGCCAGCCGCCTTGAAATTGTCGAGCCACGGCTGTTTGGGGAAATCGAAGGGCGGGGGATGTCCCTTGTCCTCGCCGGTGCAGGTGTCGATCAGGACCGTGTGGTTGGGAGTGCGCACCAGGAAGGTCTGGTAGGTGATGACCATCCGACCCGAAGCCGGATCGAACAGGACGGGGTCCATGTCGGCCAGATAGCGCCGGCCAAGCACGGGATCATAGGCGGGAAACATGTCCTCGGGCTTTCGCCATGGCCCGTCGCGTTCGATGATGCTGATGATGGTGACGTCGCCGATTTTGATGGTCTGCATGATGGTTGCCGGCCCTGCCTGCCTTGACGGTTGATCGCGGTGCGTCAGGCAGTCTAGCGCAATCGCGAGGCGGGGGAACGTGCCACGCATGCCCGCGCTGTGCTCGGGGGTAGGCGGGGCCTGGCCCCGGGTAAAGGACGGGTAAAGGCGTCGTTCAAGATTGCGCCTTGCGCCTTTTGAGCGCGGTGCGTAATGAGTCCGAGGACGGCAAGGGGGAGTGAAGGTGACCGACTTCGTGCTGATCCATGGCGCCTACCAGGGCGGATGGGTGTGGAAATTCGTTGCCGAGCGGTTGCGGGCCAAGGGCCACAACGTGCTTTCCCCCACGCTCGAGGGCTGTGGCGAGCGAGCCCATCAGCTGCGCGCGGGCATTACCACGGAAACGCACGGGCAGGAGATCGCCCAGCTGCTCTACTTTCTATGATTTGCAGAACGCCGTGCTGGTGGGCACCTCCAGCGGCGGCATGGTGATGGCGTGTGCTGCCGAGCAGGCGCGCGACCGCGTCGGTCGCCTCGTGTTCGCCGACGCGCTGGCGCTTTTTGATGGTGAGAGCATCCTCGACATCGTCAAGCGGCCGACCACCGCGATTGAGACGCCCTTGGCGCGCGGGCCCACGCGCCAGGATGCGGTCGCACGTCTGTTCGCCGACCTCGAGCCCAACTTGTGCGATTGGGCCGCCGATCGCGTCACACTGCATCCCGCCGCGGTCTACAACCGCCCGGTGAAGCTCGCGCGCTTCTGGGAGCAGATGTGGGAGGCCGACGTCCTCTACTGCAGGCGCGCGCTCAATCCGGGCGAGGCGCACATCCGCCGCGCTGCCGACAAGCTCAAGGCACGCTGGCACGTGATCGACACCGGCCACTATCCCATGCTGAGCACGCCGGACGCGCTGGCAACGATCATCCTCGGGTCATAGCCCGCCATCGTTGGCCGCGAGAAGCCGATCATGATCATCAGGATGCCCCCTGTGCGCGACGGGCGAGCAGTTGGCAGCTCGCTCCACTTGGCGTCGCGGCAGACGAACCTGGTGATAAAGAACGCGTAGACGATCCTCACCGCGCGGGCTTTTTTTGATCGCGCCATCGCGGCAGCCTCCGGCAATCCCAGGTTCGCTGTGCTGCTCGGGTTTTTGGGCCGCCATGCCATTCCCGCGCCAGACGTGCGTGCGCCCGACGGCACGCTGCAGGCGCGGCGCCTATGGATCGGCATTCAAAAGGAGCACGGCCGCATCTACGATGCCATCCGCGGCGGGCAACGGGCGCAGGCGCATAACGCCATGCGCACGCACTTGGCCCTGCCGCAGGCTCGCCGAGGGGCATTGCCGCCCGCCCCCCTAGGCGACACAGAACGGGCGAGAAAAGGAGGCTTCAGATGGCGCGTATCCTGCTGACGGGGGCTGCCGGCGACATCGGCACACGCTTGCGCAAGATCCTCAAACCAATCTATCCGCAACTGCGCCTGAGCGACATCAAGCCGCCGGCTGATCTGGGGGCTGATGAGGAGTTCGTCCCGGCCGAGCTTGCCCGGATCGAAGAGGTGGAGAGGGCGGTGGATGGGATCGACGGGGTGATCCACTTGGGCGGCTTCTCTGTCGAGGGACCCTGGGAGACGATCCTGCAGTCCAACATCATCGGCTGCTACAATCTGTTCGAGGCAGCACGCCGCAGGGGCGTGAAGCGCATCGTGTTCGCCTCCTCCAACCATGCGGTCGGCTTCTACCCGCGCCACCACCACATCGGCGTGGATGTCACCGTGCGACCCGATTCGCGCTATGGCGTCAGCAAGGCCTTTGGCGAGGCGCTGGGCTCGCTCTATGCCGACAAGCACGGTCTGCGCGTGCTGTGCCTCAGGATCGGCAACGTGGGCGACAAGCCCATCGACCAGCGCCGGCTGTCGATCTGGCTGAAGCCCGAGGATCTTGCCCAACTCGTCCGCATCGGCCTTGAGCACCCAGACTTGCGCTTTGAGATCTTCTACGGGGTCTCCGCAAACGCGCGGACCTGGTGGGACAACCACAAGGCCTACGACTATGGCTATCGCCCCACCGGGCATGCCGAGGACTACCGCGAGCACGCCGCCGCCGAGCAGGCCAAGCTCAAGCCCGATCCCATCGGTGACTTCTTTCAGGGGGGCAGCTTCTGCAGCATGGAGTTCAGCGGCGACGCCGGCCGGGTGTGGAAAACGTGAGCGGCGCAAACATGGACCCCCGATGTCTTATCCTGCTCACGCATACGCCGCAGATGCGCGAGGATTATTACGCGAGGATTGTTACGGGCGCCCGCGCGCTGGCCTGCGCGAACTGGGCGAGATGGTGCTGCACGGCGGTGCTGAGCCGCTTGGCACGCCCGCGCCGATTGCCGCCATCGAAGGCTGCCGGGTTCCTTGCCGACCGCGCGAGTACGTGTGAAACGCGGACGCCTTCCTCGTCGATCTCTCGCGCGGCAACCTGATCGACGAGACGGCGCTGGAGGCCGCGCGCCGAGCGGCGCATTGCCGGCGCGGCCCTGGACGTGGGCCGCCGCGACCAGATGGCCTCGCCGTATCTGGCCGCCCGCTCCCACGGGGTGGCGACGCCCCACAGGACTTACCAGGGAGGTCATCGAGGGCCAGGCGCTGGAGGCGGTGGCGCATGTGGCCGCCATCCTGCGGGGGTGGGCACCGGCCGGCTCCGTCAACGCCCAGCATGCCAGCCGCCTTGCGCGACTGCGCTGAAATAGGGCGGGCGCGACCTGAGCCGCAAAAAAGCCGGAAACTGGCCGGCAATGTCGGTTTTGGGACTTCGGCGGCCGGCGCACGGTCGCACCCTTTCGGCGCAGGGCGGGGCGCGCTATCTATGAACGGGTCGGGCCATCGAGCGCCCGCGGGAGGCGAAGCCCAGCGAACATGACGGACCAAAGAGACAGCCTGGCCAGGGAGATCGACGAGGAGCTGCGGCGCGAGCAGTTGCTCAAGCTGTGGGAGCAATACGGCACCTACGCCATCGCCGCGGCTGCCATCATCATCATCGGCATCGGTGGCTTTAAGTATTTCGAGTATCGACAGACGGTCGCCGCCGAGACGGCCGGAGCGCGCTTCACGGCGGCGGCTCGAGAAGCCGCGCAGAACCAGAAGGCCGAGGCGCAGACGGCGCTGGACCAGATCGCATCGAGCGCGCCCGCTGGCTACGCCGCCCTGGCTCGCTTGCGGTTGGCAGCCGCCGATCGGGAGGCCGGCAGGACCGCAGAGGCCCAAGCCGCCTATGAGGCGATCGCCAAGGAAAAGGGGCTCGACCCGCTGCTCGCCGATTATGCGCGGCTGCAAGCTGCCACATTGCGGCTCGACAGCGCCGACTGGACGGAAATGCAGAATCGGCTCAACGATTTGGCGGCGGACGGCAACGTTTGGCGTTTCAGCGCCCGCGAACTGCTGGGCCTGGCGGCGCAGAAGGCAGGCAAGACGGAGGAGGCGCGCACGCAGTTGCAGCGGCTCCTAGGTGACCGCAACACGCCGCCTGGTATCGGCGAGCGGGCCCGCGTGATGCTCGCCATGCTGACCGAGGCGGAGCTGGCGAGGGGAGCGCCTGCGGCCGCATCCCCGTCCTTGCCCGAGCCCAAGCCGCCCGCCGGCGACGACCAGGCGAGGCCGCAAGCGCCGGCCAAAGCGGTGAAGTAGGCGGGGGACGCACCGGTCGGAGCCAGCATGACGAGCACTGCCGGCAGTCATGGGAGCGACCAGGGGAGACGGCTTGGCGCCGTCGGCGTTTTGCTCTTGTGCGCGCTGGCGCTGACCGGCTGTGCTGACGCCTTCGTCGGCATGAGCATGCCGAGCCTGCCCAAGATTGACGACATCAATCCGTGGGCAGAAAAGCCGACCCCGTTGCCGGGCAAGCGCGTGGCAGTGATTCAGCAGGAGAATGTCGCCACCAATCTGGCCGCGGCGGACAGGCCGCTGAAGCTGCCGCCGTCGCGCCAGAACGATGCGTGGACCGAGCCCGGCGGCGTTCCGAGCAATGCGCCGGGGCACCTCGCCTTGACCGGTGCCGGCCAAAGCGCGTGGAGCGCAGATGCCGGCACGGGCTCGAGCTTTTACGGTCGGCTCACGGCGAGCCCAATCGTCTACGAGGACAAGGTTTATACGCTCGATGCGGGCGGCAAGGTTACCGCCTTCAGCGCCGCCAGCGGCACCCAGGTGTGGCGTGTGTCCATCACACCGCCCACCGAGAAGGACCAGGAGGGGTTCGGCGGCGGGTTGGCCGCCGACGGCGGTCGCATCTATGCCGGCACCGGCTTTGGCTACGTCGTGGCGCTCGACGCCCGGTCCGGCAACAAGCTCTGGGAGAAGTACGTCGAGGCTCCGGTGCGCTCCTCGCCCACCGCCGTGGGCGAGCGCGTGTTCGCCCTTACGAAGGAAGGTCAGGTGTACTGCCTGTCGGGCTCCGATGGCAGCGAGGTGTGGACCTTCCGCGGCATGCCCGAGCGTGCCAGCCTGCTCTCCAACGCCAGCCCCGCGGTCGACGGCGACATCGTCGTCGTTCCCTATCCCACCGGCGATCTCGTTGCTTTGCACGTGTCCACCGGACGGCCGGCTTGGTCGGAATCGCTGGCGCGCACGCAGATGGGCTCCTCCGTGTCGGCGTTGAGCGACGTAGCGCGGCCTGCCATCGACGGCGGCACCGTATTTGCGGTCGGCCATGGCGGACGCATGATTGCCACCGCCGAGAAGACGGGCGAGCGCTTGTGGTCGCTGACGGTGGCGAGCAGCCAGGCGCCTTGGGTCGCCGGGGACTCGGTGTTCGTGGTCGACACCACCGGGCAGTTGATGGCCATCACGCGCCGCGACGGCAAGATCCAGTGGACCGTGAAACTGTCGGGCAACACATGGTCGGGGCCAGTGTTGGCCGGCAACCGGCTGTGGCTTGCGTCGAGCAAGGGCCAGCTGGTAGGCGTCGACGCGGCCACGGGTCGCGTGGAGACCAAGCAGGATCTCGGCCAGCCCATCTATATCGCCCCCGTGGTGGCCGGCGGGCGCATGTATGTGCTCACCGACAAGGCCAAGCTGATCGCCTTGAATTGACGCGCGCCGTGTTGAACTCGCGGGTGTTTCGGGTTAGCGCTCGGCGCTTCCGGACACTACCCCTGGCGCAAGCTCACATGCCCCCCACCATTGCCATCGTCGGCCGGCCCAACGTCGGCAAGTCGACGCTTTTCAACCGGCTGACGGGCAAGCGCGCCGCCTTGGTGTCCGACGTGCCGGGCCTGACGCGCGACCGCCGCGAGGGCGAGGCGCGGATCGGCGGCCATGCGGTGAGGCTGATCGACACGGCGGGGCTGGAGGAGGCGGCGCCGGGCAGTATCGCCGCGCGCATGCGCGCGCAAAGCGAAGCGGCGATCGCGGGCGCCGATCTCGTGCTCTTCGTGCTCGACGCGCGCGACGGCGTGGTCCCCGCCGATGCGGCGTTCGCGCGGATGGTGCGCAATTGGGGCCGGCCCGCGGTTCTCATCGCCAACAAGTGCGAGGGGCGCGCGGGTTCGGAGGGCTTCTACGACGCCTATCGGTTGGGGCTCGGCGAGCCGATCGCCATCTCGGCCGAGCACGGGGAGGGTTTGGCGGACCTTGTGGCTGCAATGGTGGGGGCGCTCGGCTTGCAATGTGTGCGCAAGCGCAAGGACGAGGATGCGGCCGAGCCGAACGAAAAGGATGGCGCTGCTGCGGCTTACCCGATCAGGCTTGCCATCGTTGGCCGACCCAACATCGGTAAGTCGACGCTGGTCAACGCGCTGCTCGGCGAGGAGCGCATGATCACCGGGCCTGAGCCGGGCCTAACGCGCGATGCTGTCGCCATCGACTTCGGTTGGGGTGGCCGGCCGGTACGCCTCATCGACACGGCCGGCTTGCGGCGTAAGGCGCGCGTCACCGAAAGCGCGGAGAAGCTTGCCGCCGGGGATGCCGTGCGGGCCATCCGCTTTGCCGAAGTGGTGGTGCTCGTGATTGATGCTGAGCATCCCTTCGAACATCAAGACCTCACAATCGGCGCTCTCGTCGCCGAGGAGGGCCGCGCCCTCGTCGTCGCCGTCAACAAGTGGGATCTGGTGGCCGACAAACCGAAGAGGCTCAACGAGCTGCGCGCGACATCGGAGGAGAAGCTCGCGCAGGTTGCGGGTGTCTCCCTCGTTGCCGTTTCGGCCCTTGCCGGCCTCGGCCTCGAGCGGCTCATGCGCGAGGTGGTCCGCAGCTACGAGATCTGGAACCGCCGGGTGCCAACGGGGGACCTCAACCGCTGGCTCGGCGAAGCACTGGCGCGGCATGCGGCGCCGGCCGCCAAGGGGCGCCGCGTGAAGGTCCGGTTTATGACGCAGGCCTCGTCGCGGCCGCCCACCTTCGTTGCCTTCTGCGCGCGCGCGGAGGCGCTGCCGCGGGCCTACCTGCGCTATCTCACCAATAGTTTGCGCCAGGCCTTCGACCTGCCGGGCGTGCCTATCCGCATCAAGCTGCGTCGCGGCGACAACCCGTTCGCCCCGAGGCGCCGCTGAGGCGACAGGCCGGCCGGCGGCCGCCAGCATTTGGAGAAGCCCGTACCGTCGGGGTGCTCGCCCGCGCTGCAGGGTTCGGTTGACCGAGGGAGCTTCGCGCAGATCGCCACAAGCGCGCTCTGCCTCCCAGTGGCGTTTTTGTTGCATGGCGAGATTGTTGCATGGCGAGTTAACGCAGGCGGCCGCTGGCGTGGGCGAGGAACAGGTAGACACGGCCGGCGTCGGAGACGAGATGGTCATTTACGGCGCGCGGGCTCTTCTGCTCGGTCTCGCGCACCATCCGCTCAAAGTCGCTAAGGAAGCGGTCGACGGTGCGGCGAAAATCTGCGTCGCGTCCGTAGCGCTCGGTCACCTCATCGAAACTCGCTCGTCCGTCGGCCGTGTAGATTGAGCGCACCATGATGCCGCGCTGGCCGGCGCGAAAGCGCGACCAGATGGCCGAGGCGGTGGTGGGATCGATGGCGTGGGCAATGGCCTCGATGTCGAGCATGGTTGCGCGCACTGTGCCGTCATCGTCGCTGGAGGCACGCGCGAGCAGATCGCCGAGCGACCAGCGTTCGCTGCCGTCGGGGGGTGGCGGCAGGGGTGGCGGCGGTGGCGGCGGCACGCTGGCCATCTGTGCCGCGTAGGCGCCCGAGAGCGACAGCGGTGCGCCGGGCGCCAGCGGGCTTGGTGGAATTCCCGCCCCGCGCTCGCGCGCGGCAAGGCTCGAGAGCTGCTCCAGCGCGCGCAGTTGGTCGGTGAGGGCGCTGCGCATGGCCTCGGCATTCTCCCGGTTGACGATGGGGAGACGCGCATCGGAGCTGTTCAGCGCGCCGAGGCGCTGCGTCATTTCCTGGGACGCGCCCGCAACTTTCGTGCGCATGTCCTCGATCGTGCGCATGGTTTGCGCGTCGGCCTGTGAGCGCAAGCGCTCGAGCTCGGTGACCACCGCCTGTGATTGTGCGTCCGTGTGCGCTCGCATGCCACGCATGACGTCGTCGAGCTGCTGGGCCTTGCCCGACATGCGCTGCAACGTCTCATCGAGCTCGGCCTGCCGCCGCTGCAGCGTGGAATCGATGCGCAACGAGGCCCCTTCGAGTGCGTTCGCCGCGCTGACGATCGACTGGCCCTGGTCGTCGAACCGGCTGGTCACGCCGGAGAGTTGGTGCACGAGCGTCTCTGACACACCCCGCAGCACATCGGCCTGGCTGTTAAGACCTTCGATGGCCTTGAGCGACTGGCGCGTGATGCTGTCGCTGGAGCGACGCACCGCGTCGAGACCGCTCATCATCGACTGGTCGATGTTGCTCGCCTGCCGGCCCAGCGTGTCGGACAGCGCGCGCACGTGGTTGTCCATGGCCACGGTGAGCGCGCGGGCTTTCTCGTTGACAGCGCTGTCGATGGCCGACGCCTGGCGCAGCATCGAGGCATCAAACAACGCCAGGCGTTCGGAGAAGGCGGCATCGAGGGCGCGCGTGCGCTCAACGAGCTGCATGTCGAGCGCCTCCGCGCGGTTGGCGAGCGTCGCGTCGAGTGCCACCGTGTAGTCGTCGAGCACGGCTTGCAGCTGCTGGGTGCGGTTGGCGAGCGCGCTCTCCAGGCTTCCGCTGGCGCTCGCGAGCTTGTTCTCGAGCGCGATCAGGTTCTGCCCAGCGCCTTCGATGATCTTGGCGAGTTTGATCTGCTGCTGGGAGAGCTTCTCGATCAGCGAGGGCACCTCGCTGCCCATCGATTTCAGAGTTTCGGACACCTTATCGGTGGTGCTGACGAGCGCGTGCCGTTCGCCAACGAGCTCCTGGATCAATCCTTTGATCTTGTGCTCGTTTTCGCTATAGGACTTCTCCAGCGCGGCGACCTCGTTGTGGACCAGCGCCTCGAGCTCGCCCGCCCGCCCAAGGGCGCGCGAGATCGCCTCGTTCATGAACGAGACCTGCCGGCGCACGGCTTGGCCAAGCGAGGCCGCCGACTGCTCGGCCGCGCGATCGGGCTCTGCCAGTCGCACCGCCACCTCGGTCATGGCCGAGGACATCAATTTGAGCTCTTGGGCGCGCCAGACCAGCATCGCGAGGAACCAAAAGAGCGCGATCGGCAGCAGCACAGTTGCCAGCGCCCCCACCAACATCGGGCCGGAAAAGCCCGGTCCGCCGGACGCCAGCATGGCCCAGGCAAGAATGGCGCCGACCGCGAGCCACCCGGCCGAGGCTCCGGCTGCGACCTGGAATGGGCGATTGGAGGGCTTTTGCTGCAGCGAGAAGATCAGGCCGCCGATCGACGGGGCGTCGTCATTGGCGGCGATCTTCGCGCGCGCCGGCCCGGCCGGGCGGCGCTTGGCGGGGCGCCGGGCATTGCGATCCGGAGCGCCGCCGGCGTCGCCGGAGGCGACGTTATCGCGATTGCCGGGCTTGAGGGAGCCCAGCGCCGCCAAGGGAAAGGGCGTCGGGGCCGCCGCGGCATTGACCGCCGTCGTCCCAAGCGAGGGCATTGCAGGCTCGGTTCGCTCGCGCGCACCGCTCCCCGGCGGGCGCTCGCTGGCCTCGCGCTGCGTCTTGCCGTCGTGAGCCATTCCCCGTTCCATTGCGGCGCCCACACGAGCGCCGACCCCTTAGCCCCGACACTTAACGCATTTCCCGGCTGCGGCACAGGCAGCCGGCACTGAAAGCTGTGGTCAGCGCAGCTGTAAGTGGTTGGCGCGCATAGCGTCCCCCGGTGCGCCTTGGCCTTAGCCCTAGCTAAGCACGCAATAGGGCGAAACCAAGATTTGTTGGGCTCTGGGGCAACGGTGCGGAAGACCTGGGATTTACCATCGGAAGTGAACGGTGGGGCGGATTAACAGAAGGTTATTCACTGAAAAGCATGATCAATAGGGCGCGGGCGCCAAGTCCTTGCGCTTGGGCGCGGACGGCGCCACGAATCGTCCGCGCCAAGGTGGGAGCACGCCGTTGGCTGCAAAATCGGCACACAGTTGCGTTGCCCGCTTTTTGGGCGACGCTCAGAGCCGGCTGGCGGGCGATCCGGTCGATCTTGCCTATCTGGCTCGCTTCACGCTCGCCAACCCTGCCCTTGAGCGCGAGGTCCTGCAACTCTTCGCCGAGCACATACCGCGCTATCTAAGGGCGCTGCGCGAGGCGCGCACGCGCAAAGCCTGGAGCGAGGCTGCTCACAGCATCAAGGGCTCCGCCGCCGCCGTCGGCGCCTGGCGATTAGCGCGCTTCGCCGAGATGGCCGAGCGGGTGGACGTGGAAGCTGACGTTGCGGTCTTGGAAGGGCATCGCGAGGACGCGGTCGCTGCCGTGGTCACGGCGGCCGAGGAGGCCTGCCGCTTCGTTGCGCGCGTGCTGGCCGGCGGCGGAGCGAGGCCAATCCCGCAGGCTTGAATTTGCCGAGGCGGCCCGCTAACACTCCGCGTCCGCGCAGCGCCGCGATGCCCGCCTCGCCGCGGGCCCAGCCAGGCTCGTGCCACCCCGACCGCCGAGGAAGTGCGCCCTCCATGGCCAAGATCACGTTCATCCAGCCGGACGGCACCGAGCAGGTGGTCGATGCCCAGAATGGCATGACCGTCATGGAGGAGGCCAAGAAGAACATGGTCGATGGCATCGAGGCCGAATGCGGCGGGGCGTGCGCGTGCGCCACCTGTCACGTGTTCGTGGATCAGGCGTGGTTCGAGAAGACCGGCGGACCCTCCGAGATGGAGGAGGACATGCTGGACTTCGCCTTCGACGTGCGCCCCACCAGCCGGTTGAGCTGCCAGATCAAGGTGAGCGACGCGCTCGATGGTCTCATCCTTCGCGTGCCGGAGAAGCAGTTCTAGCCGACTGGCCGCGGGCAGCTGTCCTGCGTGGAAGCGATGGGAACGGGGCGCAAGCGATCATCAAGGCACCTTGTTGGTCATGAAACAGCGAAAAGAAGAACAGCGGGCTAACGTGGTCAGCGCCAGTCCAAGTCGTCGCGCGCCCGTTCGCGGCTCGGCCTGCGCGCTGCCGAGCCGGCTGGACTGCCGTGCAGGGTGCGCGATAGCCTCGTGCAGCAGCGTCGATTGGCGGGCGAGGGGTGCGAGGGCCATCTGGCGCAAGGCGTCGAGGTGCCTCCTCGCGGCGCTCGCGCTGGCGGCGGGGATGGGCGGATGGTCCCTTCCGGTTCCGGCTCAGCAGCAACGGTGGGCCGCGATCGATCCCAACGGCGAGGGCTCCTCGGCTGTGGTGTGGGGCGCCACCGAGGATGAGGCCCGGCAGCGCGCAGTGGAGGCCTGCAAGAAAGTGTCGAAAACCTGCGCCGGTGGGCCCGCGTCAACACCTGACCTGAGGGAGGTGTTTGCCGTCGTCTGCTGCACTCAGCCCCACCGCGGTTGCGCCGTCTCGGCTGCGGCCAACCGCCGCGAGGCGGCGAAGAATGTGCAGGAGATGTTTGCCGACGCGGGGTATAAGGATTGCTCGGTCCAGCACTATATGTCGGCAGCGACCGGCAAGAGACTATAAGCGCGCTAGCCGGGGGGTACCCTTGCCTAGCGCCAAGAACGCAAGTGCGAGCGCAGGGGGCAGGGGGTATCACCTGCTTCGACCGGCGGGGAAGGCAAGTCTGTGATGTCAGCTGAAGGTGCAATGGGCGCCCTGCCCATGAACGGGTCCACTGGAGCGCCAATCGAGACGGACGCCGTCATCATTGGTGCGGGGCCGGTGGGCCTATTCGCCGTGTTCGAGCTCGGTCTTCTGGATATCAAGGCGCATGTGGTCGACATCCTCGATCGGCCCGGTGGGCAGTGCGCCGAACTCTATCCGGAGAAGCCGATCTACGACATTCCGGGCCTGCCGGTGGTGACGGGCCAGGAGCTGACCGATCGCCTGATGCAGCAGATCAAGCCGTTTGCGCCCACGTTCCATCTTGGCCAGCGCGTCGATGCGCTGGAACGCCTGGGCGGGGGCCGGTTCCGGCTGGTCACCGACGCGGGCACTCAGTTCGTGACCAAGGTGCTGGTGGTGGCAGCTGGCGGCGGCTCCTTCACTCCCAAGCGCCCGCCGCTCGCCGGCATTGAGGCTTACGAGGCCAAGTCGGTGTTCTACGCGGTACGCCGCATCGAGGACTTTCGCGGCAAGGATGTGCTGATCGTGGGCGGCGGAGACTCAGCGCTCGATTGGGTACTCAACCTGCAGCCCGTTGCCAACCGCCTGACGCTGGTGCACCGGCGCGACGAGTTCCGCGGGGCGCCCCATTCGGTGGAGAGGATGCGGGCGCTGGTGGCAGGCAACGAGATGGATTTGCGCATCGGGCAGGTGACCGCACTGCATGGCGACAGCGGCGTTCTCACCGGCGCCACGGTCCGCGCCAAGGATGGCGAGATACGCATCAACTGCAGCCACCTGCTGCCCTTCTTTGGGCTCACCATGAAGCTCGGGCCCGTCGCCAACTGGGGGCTCAACCTGGATGAGAACCTCATCCCTGTCGACACCGAGAAGTTCCAGACGAGCGAGGGCGGCATCTTCGCCGTCGGCGACATCAACACGTATCCCGGCAAGTTGAAGCTCATTCTGTCGGGATTCCACGAAGCAGCGCTGATGGCGCAGGCCGCGTACCACATCGTCTATCCGGGCAAGAAGCTTCTGTTCCAATACACCACCTCCTCCTCGTCCCTGCAGCGCAAGCTGGGTGTCGGCTGAGAGCCCATTGCCCGTTGCGGCTCGGCCGGCGAGCGTTTGCCCGGTCACCGCGGCAGCCCACCGAGCTCATGGCCGCTCGCGTCGGCGGCCAGGTTGTGGCAGTTCGTGGCGCAGGGTTGGCAGGCCTAGGGTCGTGCGGGCGCCGGCGAGCCTGCAGGCACCCTCGCCGAGCGGGTCGCAATGAACGCAACGCCGGCGAGGAGAACTCGAAGAGAGCTCCGCGGTCTCACTCTAAGCGCGCAAGAAGGAGACGAGCTTCGCTCAACGAAAGGGCTGGGATCGGCAGCCTCCCGCACCGGCTCGACCGCAACCACCCCCGATCCGATGTCGGGGGAGACGCCGCGGGCTCTCCCCGATCTGATCGTGACGCGGCGCCGATCACGCGTCGGCCTTATCAATCCGAGCGACAGGGTGGCACGCGCCGGGCGCGGTGCTAGCATCGGGCAATTGAAGTTTGGCAGGGAGCGAGCGATGGCAGAGCAGAGGCGGTGGAAGCGCCGGCCGGACAACTCAACCTGGGGCGACTACGGGGCCGATGACCAACTCGGCCGCATGAATGAGCTCACGCCTGCCAAGATTAAACAGGGCATCGCCGAGGTCAAAGAAGGCAAAACGTTCTGCCTGTCCATGCCGCTCGACTACCCGGGCGGCAACGTGCTGAACCCGCGCCGGCATCCGCCGCAGCTTCGCCCGTCGGTGCGAACCGACAAACCCAACTGGCTTTACCGCACTGAATGGCAAAAGCCAGGGCTGATCGACGTCGTCAACGACGATCTCGTCATTATGCATCTGCAGTACTCCACGCAGTGGGACACGCTGGCCCACGTCGGCGCTCTGTTTGATGCGAACGGCACTGGGAGGGCCAAGCCCACCTTCTACAACGGCTACCGCGGTGGCATAGACCTCGTCGGCCCCAGTGAGGTGAAGGACGCGGGCGCGCTGCCCGGTACCTTCGTGGAGGCCAAGGGCACTTCGTCGGCCAACGCACTGGGCGTGGAGAATATGGCGGTCAAATGCCTGCAGGGGCGAGGGGTCATGATCGACCTGTTCGCGCACTACGGCCGCATGCGCCACGCCGTCGGCTACGATGACCTCATGCGCATCATGGCCGCCGACGGCGTCGAGGTAGAGGCCGGGGATTTTGTCCTGCTGCGGACGGGCTTCGACGAGGTGATTCTCGAGGGCAAAAAGACGCCCGATCAGCACGCGCTCGAGACGAGCTGCACGGGCCTCGACGGCAGCGATGCGCGTCTGCAGCAGTGGATCACGCAGACGAAGCTCGTTGCACTGATCTCCGACAATTACGCCGTTGAGCTGATGCCGTCGGCGTTGGCGCCCGGCGATTGTGTGATGCTGCCGTTGCACCATCATTGCCTGTTCAAGACCGGCGTCAACCTGGGCGAGATTTGGCGGCTGTCAGAGCTCGCCGATTGGCTGCGCAGCAACAACCGCAGCCGTTTTCTGCTCACCGCCCCACCGCTGCGATTGCCCGGTGCCGTCGGCTCGCCGGCGACCCCCGTTGCGACCGTGTGACGGCAGATCTGCGAACCCCGCATTTGCCCTGACCGTTGCAAAGGCGGTTAAATTCGGCGCGGTGTCTGATCAATCGGGGAGCGGAAGCGACATGGCGCAGAAAGAGACGTCCTTGAGCTGTCTCGATGGGGTGAGGGTGCTGGACCTCTCGCAGTTCGAGGCGGGGCCTTCTTGCACGGAGGCGCTCGCTTGGCTTGGCGCCGAGGTCGTGAAGATCGAGAACCCCAGGTCCGGCGATCCTGGGCGCACCGTGCTCGCCGAGCCCGGCCGCGATGCCTTCTATTTCCTGATCTTCAACGCCAACAAGAAGTCGGTCACCATCGATTTGAAGTCGGCCGCCGGCAACCAGCTGGTGCTCGACCTGGCACGCAAGGCCGACGTGTTCGTCGAGAACTTCGCGCCGGGGGCGGTCGAGCGGCTCGGTCTCGGCTACGATGTCATTGGCAAGATCAATCCCGGCATTCGGCGAGGGCAGCCCGTTCGAAAGCAATCTGGCGTTCGACATGATCGCGCAGGCGACTGGCGGCGTCATGAGCATCTCCGGCGAGCCGGATGGCCGGCCCATCAAGCCGGGCCCCACGCTCGGCGACACCGGCACGGGCATGCTGTTGTGCATTTCGATCCTTGGGGCGCTCTATGAGAAGAAGCGGACCGGCAACGGCCAGCGTGTGCAGGTGGCCATGCAGGACGCCATGCTGCACTAGATCCGCCTCGCCTTTGCCACGCAGGCGCGCAAGGGGGGGCCGGTCAGGCGGGCGGGAGATCAGACGGTGTCCGGTGGCAATCCGCCGTGCGGCATCTTCAAGTGCAAGGGCGGCGGTCCCAATGACTACGTGTACGTTTACACGAGCCGCGCCAATCCCGAACATTGGAAGCGCCTGCTGCAGGTCGTCGGCCGCGAGGAGCTGATCGGCGACAAGCGCTACGCGACGCCTGCGGACCGCGCCGAGCGCGAAGAGGACGTCAACACCATCGTGTCGGCGTGGACGAGCAAGCACGACAAGCACGAGGCGATGCGGATCATTGGCGCCGCCGGCATCCCGGCGGGGGCCGTGCTCGACACCAAGGAGCTGGCCGAGGACCGCACATTCCATGATCGCGGCATCCTGCAAACCATGGATCATCCGCAGGTCAAGGGCTATGTCAGGCCGACTTGGCCGGTCCGCCACAATGGCGCGCCGGTGGCGGTGAAGGCCTCACCCATGCTGGGTCAGCATTCGGCCGAGGTGCTCACGCGCTGGTTGGAGCTAAATCAGGGTGCGATCGAGGGGCTGGCCGCGGACAAGATCATCACGCATCGGAAGTGAAGGGAGCGCTCCCTCGCGGCGCTGCGGTGGCTTGGCGGGCGTGGGGCCTGAGGGGATCAGGAGTGGCGAGCATGGCAGAGCTGACGGGCTCGGAAATCCTGGCGAAGGCCTTGAAGAAGGAGGGCACCGACAATCTCTTCCTTCCTGATGGGAGGGCCGATGCTGCTGGCGGAGTGCTCCTGCATCAAGGAGGGCATCCGCCCCATAGACGTGCGCCACGAGCAGGCTGCCGCCCTGATGGGCCAGGCCTATAGCCGCCTCCTGCAGAAGCCTTCCGTCTGCATGGCGGCAACCGGTCCCGGGGTGATCAATCTCACCACTGGCATCGCCAACGCCCTAATCGACTGCTGCCCGGTGGTTGCCATCGGCGGCTTCGTTCCCGTCGATGCGCTCGTCTGCCTTCAAGCAGGCCGACTTCATTATCGTGCTCGGCACGCGCATGAACTATATTATCAGCCATGCGGCGCCGCCCCGCTTCAACGCCGCCGCCAAGATCGCCCGTATCGACATCGATGCGATCGAGATTGCCACGGCCGCCCGCACGGTCGACATTGGCATCGTCGGCGACTGCAAGATGGTGCTCAACCAGATCCTGGCCGGCCTCAAGGGCAAGATTAGTCCCGACCGGTACCGGGATTGGCGCAAAGAGCTGGCCGGCGGCGTGGCGGAGAAATTGAAGGCTCCCGGTGCCAACAAATACGTCGAGGACGGCGACATCCACCCGCCCAGGCTGTGTGAAGAAATCAACAAACTTCGTCAAGCGCGACGCCATTCTGGTGGTCGACGGCCAGGAGATCCTCAACTATGGCCGTCAATCCATGCAGACGTACGCGCCGGGCCACCGCCTCAACTCGGGCCCGTTCGGCACCATGGGCGTCGGCTTGCCGTTCGCGCTCGGCGCAAAAATTGCCAAGCCGGACAAACAGGTGGTTTGCGTGCACGGCGACGGCTCGTTCGGCATGAACGCCATGGAGCTCGATACCGCCGTGCGCCACAAGATTCCGGTGCTGGTGGTGGTCAGTCTCAACGGCGGCTGGACCGCCGATCCGCAGCGCAACAAGCCCGGTCGCGAGCTCGGCTACACGCGATACGACAAGCTAGCCGAGGCGCTCGGCTGCTATGGTGAGTACGTCGACAAGGCTGAGGATATTCGCCCGGCGCTCGATCGCGAGAGCAGGTGGACCAGGGCAAGGTGGCGCTTGTCAATGTACGCACCGACTACCGCGCCCGCGCCGGGACGCTGCAGTTTGCGCAGTACTCGACGTGATTGCGGGATGGCCGGTTGAGTCGAGCGCTAGCAAGATGCCAACCCGGCACGCTAACGCTCTGTGCTTTGCTTGACCTGGCTCATGCCGGTGCAGCGCTTGATGCCGGCCAGACATCTGAATGCGCGCGAGGTGTTCCGCGCACCATCACGCGATGGGTGCAAGCTTTGCCTCCGCACCGCATCGTCCTCGGGGGGGCGCGACACCGCCAGCCCGGCATCCGATTGTCTGGCGCGCGGCATGCGGATGGGCAATGCCTTCGCACTATCGCGCCATGCCTACCCGCGGGAATTTTTCGACCAGATAGCGGCTGCGTCCATCGATGAATGAACGTTGCCCCTGCACGGCCTCCTCGCCTCGGCAGACCGCTTCTGCGGATGCCAGCTGGTCCTCGGCCAGCAAAGCCCTGACATCACATCGCCAAAAGCGATCGTCGGTCGGTGCCTTCCCTTCAAGGGCTTCGCCAGGATATCCGATCCCGTCTACAATGCTGTGCTGCGTGCACCAACTTTCCATGCAAGGAGAGCGGACGCGATGGCATGGCGCGTGGGGGTGGACATTGGCGGCACTTTCACGGACGTGGCGTTGATCGACGATGCGACGGGCGCGATCGGCGTCGCCAAGGTGCCGACCACGCCGAGCGACTTTGCCGAAGGCGTGCTAGCGGCGCTGGATATGGCCATGCGCCGCTACGCCGTCGCCGCTTGCGATGTGGGTCTCCTGGCGCACGCGACCACCGTCGTCACCAACGCCATCCTGCAGGAGAAGGGTGCGCGTGCGGCGCTGATCGCCACGCGCGGCTTCCGTGACGTGCTGGAGCTGCGACGTTCGGCGCGCGCTGACCTATACGACCTGTTCCAGGATGCGCCGGCCACCTTGATCCCGCGCCGGCGACGCTATGAGATCACGGAGCGCATTGGCGCCGACGCAAAAATCGTCACGCCGCTGGCCGAAGGCGAGATCGATGCCCTGATTGCCGCCCTCAAGGCGGAGCGCGTCGAGGCCGTGGCCGTGTCCCTGCTGTTCAGCTTCCTCAATCCGGAGCACGAGCAGCGCCTGGCCGCCCGGCTGCGTGCGGCGCTGCCAGACGTGCCGGTGTATGTGTCATCCGAGGTGCTGCCCGAGATCAGGGAATTCGAGCGAACCAGCACGACCGCCGTTTGCGCTTACGTGGGGCCGATTTTGGCGTCCTACCTCGACCGGTTGGAAAGCGCCACCCGAGGCAAGGGCCTGCCCCGGCTTTACGTCATGGGATCGGGCGGCGGCGTGCTGGAGGCTGCGGAGACCCTGGCCATGCCAGCCATGGCGGTGGAGTCGGGGCCGGCCGCGGGCGTGGTGGCGGCTGCGATCGTGGCATTGCAGTCCGGTCGGCCCAATCTGCTCGCGTTCGACATGGGCGGCACCACCGCCAAGGCGAGCCTCATCCGCAACGGTCAGTACGCGACGACGCCGGAGTATGAGGTGGGTGTTGGCGCCAGCGGCAACCGCTGGATGCACGGCACGGGCCATCCGATCCGCGTGCCGGTAATAGATCTTGCCGAAGTGTCGGCCGGCGGCGGATCGATCGCCTGGGTCGACCGTGCAGGCGCCCTGCGCGTCGGCCCGCAGAGCGCCGGCGCCGATCCCGGTCCCGCCTGCTACGCGCGCGGCGGGAGCGAGCCTACCGTCACCGATTGCAACCTCGTGCTCGGCTATCTCGACAAGGGCTCGCTCTTGGCCGGCGACCTGCCGATCGATCACGCTGCGGCCGAAGCGGCCGTGGCGAAGCGCCTGGCCGAGCCACTGGGTGTGGATGTGTTGACGGCGGCAGCCGCCGTGATCGACGTGGTCAACCACGCCATGGCCGAGGCGCTGAAGATCGTGTCGGTGCAGCGCGGCCATGATGCGCGCCAGTTCGTGCTCGCCGCCTTCGGCGGTGCGGGCCCGCTGCATGCGGCGGCGTTGGCCAGCGAGCTCGGCATTGCTGAGGTGCTCTGTCCGCCTATCCCGGGCGCGTTCTCCGCCCTCGGTCTGGTCGGCAGCGACCTCAAGCGCGATTATGTTTGCACCGTCTACACCACGACGGCCTCCGCCGATCCGGCGGTGCTCGAAGCGGCATTCGCCGCGCTCGAGCAACAGGGTGCCGCGATGCTCGATCGCGCGTGCATCGTGCCTGATCGGCGGCGGTTCGAGCGCTCCTTCGATGCGCGCTACGAGCGGCAGTCTTACGAACTCTCCGTGCCCGTGCCGCCGCGCGCGCTCGATGCGGCCGCACTGGCCGAAATCGCCGAGGCCTTCCACCACCGCCATCGCGCCACCTATGGTCACGACAATCGTGCCGAGCCCGTGCAGCTCGTCAGCGCGCGTGTCACCGCCGTTGGCACCATCCCGCCCCTGCTGATCCGCGACAAGACGGCGCCAGGCGGCACCGATGCGCGCAAAGGCAAGCGCCGTGTGTGGTTGCGCGATATCGGCGAAGTGAGCGCCAGCGTTTACGTGCGCACGAGAATGCCGGCAGGGATCGCCTTGCCGGGACCGGCCGTGATCGAATCGCTGGAGTCCACCATTCTCGTCCCGTCGGCCTGGCAAGCGGCCATGGACGGCAATGGATTCGTGCTGCTGACACGCAAGGGAGGCGAACGACGATGAAGGACGCGCTGCGGAAGGCCGATCCCGCTGCCTTCGAGATCGTCAAAAACAGCTTCTACAAGATCGCCGAGGAGATGCGTGTCGTCCTCGCCAAGACAGCCTATTCGCCCATCCTCAAATCCGCCGGCGACTATTCCTGCGGCGTGTTTGATGGCCGAGGCGAGATGGTGGCACAGGGGCCGGACCTGCCGATCCATTTGGGCTCGATGCCCGACGCCGTGCGAGCCGTGGTCGCCGCCTTTGGGCCCGACGTGCAGGACGGAGATGTATTCATCCACAACGATCCCTACTTCGGCGGCAGCCATCTGCCCGATGTCAACGTGGTCCGCCCCGCCTTCCACGCCGGCCGTTTGCTCGGCTACGCCTGTCTGCGCGCGCACTGGCCCGACGTCGGCTCGGCCACGCCCGGCAGCTACGGCGCGGTCACGGAGATCTACGGCGAGGGCTTGCGCCTGCCGCCGCTGCGGCTCGTGAGCCGCGGCACGCTCAACGTCGACCTTGAGAAGGTGATCCTGGCCAACGTGCGCACGCCCGACGAACGCAAGGGCGACCTCGGCGCCCAGCTGGCCGCCACCCTGCGCGCCAGCGAGCGGCTCGCCGAACTGGCGCGGCGCTACGGCGTCGAGGAGATCATCGGCGCCATGGCCGAGGTGATGGACTATTCCGAGCGGCTGATGCGCGCGGGCCTGGCCGAATTGCCTGATGGCGAGGGTACCTTCGAGGACTTATGCGATGGCGACGGCATTCCCGATGACGCGCAAGGCCGCGACGCGCCGTTCTGGATACGCATGCGCGTGACGAAGGTGCTCGACCGCGTGACGGTCGATTTTGCAGGCAGCGATCCCGCCGTGAAGGGGCCGATCAACGCGCCGTTGTCGGTGACCGCCTCGGGCGTCTTCTGTGCGCTCAAGACCGCCGTCGATCCCAACAGCCTGATCCCGCCCAACTCCGGCTGCTGGCGGCCGATCGAGGTGAAGGCGGAGAAGGGCTCGGTGGTGAACGCGCAGTTTCCATCGCCCGTGGTCTACGCCAACCATGAGATCTCCCACCGTGTGGCGGACATGGTGATGGGCGCGCTGGCCAACATCTGGCCCAAACAAGTGATGGCCTGCAGCCAAGGAACATCCGCCGTCTTTACCCTGGGTGGCCTCGATCCGCGGTCGGGCCGGCGCTACGTCTCCTATGAGACGATCAAGGGCGGGTTCGGAGCGCGGCCCAACAAGGACGGCATCAACGTGGTCGCCGCCGGCATATCAAACACCATGAACACGCCCGTGGAGGTGCTGGAGATGGCGTTTCCCGTGCGCGTGGAGCGCTATCAGATAAATCCCGATTCCGGCGGCGCCGGGCAATATCGCGGCGGCTGTGGCGCACGTCGCGTGTGGCGGCTGCTCGATGGGGCGGACGCCGTCGGTTCGCTGTGCATGGAGCGCATGACCTCGGCTCCCTTCGGTCTCCTGGGCGGCAAGCCGGGAGCCGCCGCTGTCGTCACGCTGACGACGCCGGACGGAGCCAGTTACCGCCTGCCGAGCAAGGGTGCATTTACGGCGCCGGCCGGCTCGGTGATCGACATGATCACGCCGGGTTCCGGCGGCTATGGTGCGCCGAGGCGGCGCGACCCCGCCGCCATCGGGCGTGACCTCATCGACGGCTACGTGAGCGAGCGCGCAGCGCGCGAGGACTACGGCATCGCCGACCCGACGGCGCTTGGCGCCGCAGCGCCGGGAGAGGATGGCCTATAGGGCCCCTTGCACGCGATCGCCTTGACCCCAAGGGTATGATTTGCTTCCTTGCGGCTGGGCGCGTCTTGCCAGGCTGCGCACTGCGCCACTCCCGAGGAACCCATGCCGATCATCAACAGCGTCGCTGCCATGCAGGACGAGGTCGCGCGATGGCGCCGCGACATCCACCAGCATCCAGAGGTGCTCTACGAGGTGCATCGCACGGCTGGCATCGTCGCCGAGAAGCTCAAGGCTTTCGGCTGCGACGAGGTGGTGTGCGGTATCGGTCGGACAGGCGTGGTCGGTGTCATACGGGGCCGCAACGGCACCTCGGGCAAGGTGATGGGCTTGCGCGCCGACATGGATGCACTCCCCATGACCGAGCAGAGCGATCTGCCCTATGCCTCCAGGTCGCCGGGCAAGATGCACGCTTGCGGGCACGACGGGCACACGGCCATGCTGCTGGGCGCCGCCAAGTACCTCTGTCAGACGCGCAACTTCGACGGCACCGCGGTGGTGATCTTCCAGCCCGCTGAGGAGGGAGGGGCCGGTGGCAAGGCGATGGTGGACGATGGCCTGATGGAGCGCTGGGGCATCCAGGAGGTCTATGGCATGCACAACATGCCGGGCATCCCGACGGGGACGTTCGCCATTAGGCCGGGCCCGCTGCTGGCGGCGAGCGATGGGATCCACATCGCGATCACCGGCAAGGGCGGCCACGCGTCCCGGCCGCACCAGTGCGTCGACCCGGTCCTCGTCGGCTCGCACATCGTCACCCAGCTGCACTCGATTGTGTCACGCAACATCGATCCGCTGCTGTCGGGCGTCATCTCGATCTGCATGTTCCATTCCGGCGAGGCGCTGAACGTCATCCCGCAGACGGCTGAGCTCAAGGGCACGGCCCGTTCGCTCACGCCCGAGGTGCGCGACCTCATCGAGCGGCGGGTCATCGAGGTGGCGGAGGGGACAGCGCGCATGCATGGCGCGACGGCGCGCGTTACCTATGAGCGCAAATATCCGGTGACCGCCAATCATTTCCAGCAGACCGAGTTCGCGATCGCCGTCGCCGGTGAGGTTGCGGGCCGCGACAACGTCGACACCAACGTCGCGCCGCTGATGGGTGGCGAGGACTTTTCCTTCATGCTGGAGGCGCGGCCGGGTGCTTTCATCCTGCTCGGCAACGGCAATACGGCGGGCGTGCATCACCCCAACTATGACTTTAACGACGCCGCGATTCCGGCAGGCATCACCTACTGGGCGCGCCTGGTGGAAACGGCGATGCCGGTGTGAGCCTCACGCGCTCGCGGCGATCTGGCGGAGTTGGTAGACGGCCGTGTGCAGGACACGGGCGATCACCGTGCCGCCATTAGCGATAACAAGAGCGTCGAGATCGACGAGGCGGTGGCCCTTGCGTGCGTAGTTGGCTGCAACGCGGGCGCGCACCGACAATTCGTGGCCGACGCGGGCTGCCGCGAAGTTGAGAACCCTGCTGCCGACGTGGATCCAGGGCGGCAGCGCCACATTCTCCTTCAGCGCAAGATTGCACAGCCTCAGAACCGCGCCGGGGTGGGCCAGCCCCTCGCGGGCATAGAGCGGGTCGGTTTCGCGCACGTCGCGCAGATAGGTCGCGGCCGCCTCGGGCGTCAGACGTTGGGGAGGGAGACACAGGGCGGTGCCTTCGGCCAGGGTGGATGGCGTGGCCGGGGGTCTAATCTTGGGCGGCGCACAGAGCTTGAAGGTGTCGATCGGGGGCGGGCTCGCACCCTCATCGGCGAGCCAGGCGCGACCGGCGGCGCAGAGCACGCCCTCGCTGTGCACCTCTAGTCCCAGGCCGGCGGCCGCCGCGCGCGCGCTCACCTCGGCGATGCGTCCGTCGTAGACAGGCTTCAGGAACCGTAATTCGATGCCACCGCGCTCCAGCCAGGCGCGTCCCCAGCGCTGCGCGAGGGGATGGGACGCGTAGGCGTAGACCTCGACGCCTGGCACCAGGCCGCCTGCGAATCCCAGCTTCCGGGCCACGCTGTCGTCGTGGATCTTGTTCTCGGACGCGCGCGCGACGTTATAAGCCTCGACACGGTAAGTCATTGTCGTTGCGATGCTCGTGCGCGCGGATTCCATGCTGCCCTCTCGGCGGCCCAATGTGACGTTGCCAGTGTGACGTTCGCTTGCGACTTGCCAGTGCGACGTTGCCAGTGTGACGTTGCCAGTGTGACGTTGCCAGCGTGACTCTGCCAGCGCGAATTGCCAGGTGATGTCGCCCGTGGTGTTGCCCAAATGCTGTGGCCCGTGCGCAGCGCGGGCAGGCCAGCGCGGGCAGGGGTGTGCGGCGGCACCATGATCAGCCATTGCGCCCCGATGCTCAATGCTTTGTTGTGCGCGTGGTCTGAGAGCCACAGTGCTGGGGCCGTCAATCAACTAGATTGCCTGCAGAGTCGGCTTCTCGCCGTGAGACGTCTTGTCAGCCAATGGGCCAGGGTAGAGGGTAACCGCTTGCGACGCCGGATATTCTTGACCTGTGCGGCCGCGATCCTGAGCGCGGCCGCCCTGGCGCCCTTCGCCTGGGCTGTTCCCAAGCCTTATGGTTGGGAGGTGGCGGCGATGACCTCGGGCAATGCCGATGGCTATTACGGCTGGGCCGAGGCAGCGCCTTTCGACAAGATCACCATC
>Ga0306920_100000744_pt1 | contig 39075 bp, 41 predicted proteins | sample flu12Cox44000170_FD_204666 | JGI IMG/M metagenome (GOLD analysis project Ga0306920, IMG submission 204666) | Lab enrichment of tropical soil microbial communities from Luquillo Experimental Forest, Puerto Rico - flux4day.12C.oxic.44.000.170 (v2)... | ecosystem: Environmental > Terrestrial >... | reverse complement strand
TCGTCAGACCGTCGACGCTGCGCACCATCTCGCCCGGCCGGTTGATGCCATTTGCGAGCAGACGGTAAACGGTCAGGGACCATTTGCAACCGTAGATCGCCTCGACCATTCGCGCGCTGCGCTCGGGAGCCGACACTCGAGAAATTTTTTTCTCCCTACCCGTCACAAAGATGTTCCAAAAAGTGCGTACCCGATCGTTTTATACCTACTTCTCAGCTCCATGCTCTGCACCTTAGCCTGCCGAATGCCAGCCTACCAAAGGCACCTCAAGGAGATCATTCGATGAGCAAGCGAGCACTGATCGTCATGTCGTCTCACGCGGAGCTCGGCCTGAGCGGCAAGCGCACGGGCACCTGGTTCGAAGAAGCCGCCACACCATATATGTTCAAGGATGCCGGGATCGAAGTCGTGTTCGCATCGCTGAAAGGCGGAGAGGCGCCCATCGACCTGCTTAGCCTTCAAGCTCCTTTCACTACGGCCAACACCGACAAGTTTCTGAACGACGCAGTGGCGATGAAAGCGCTGCGGGAAACCAACCCGCAGGGATCAGGACCGGCTACGCCTCCGTAGTCTCCTGCTGGCGGGGGGCAGCTTCGCCGCCCGCTGTTCCGGCAGATGAGACCTACTTCAAGAGGCTCCGGAAGCGGTTGCGGGCGGAACGGGCCCCCAGCCGCCGGCGGTGACTGCGAAGCCGATTGTCCCCCGTAAGCTCGCCAACCGCGACGTCGACGAGGCCATTGTGTACTACCTCAGCGAATCGAGTGATGAGCTTCCGCTGGAGTTCGTGGACGCTCTGGAAAGGGCGTACCGGCACATCAGCAGGCACGCGGCCAGCGGCTCGTCACGCTACGCCGTCGAATTGAACTTGCCGGGCCCGCGCTCATGGCCTCTCAGGCGGTTTCCGCACATCGTGTTCTACATCGAAACGAAGGGCTGCATCGACGTTTGGCGCGTGTGGAGTTGCCCCTATCCAACCGGACAGGCTGCGGGCTGATGGCTGCGGATGAACTCACGGGGTGACTTCAGGCGCAGGGCTTTGTGCGGGTGGTTCTCGTTGTAGTCCTCGAACCACCGGGATAACTGAGCGAGAACGGTCTGAGCATCGGGTCGGTCGTGAACATAGACGTAGTCGCGTTTGAAGGTCTTCACGAAGGCCTCGGACATGCCGTTGGACTGCGGACTGCGCACCGGAGTGAAGCAGGGAGCGAGCCCGAGGCGGATCGCAAAGTCGATCGTCTCGTGCGCTCGGTACGCGCTGCCATTATCCGAGAGCCACTGGATGGGTTGCGGCGTGTGAGTTGTTCCGCAGCGTCGCTCAACCGATTCGAGCATCAGATCGCGGATCATCTCGCCGCTGATGCCCGCGCCGCTGGCACACCAGGCCATGACCTCTCGATCGCAGGTGTCGAGGGCGAAGGCCACCCGCAACACCTCTCCGTTCCAGCAAGCCACTTCGAAGCTGTCGGACGTCCAGCGCAGGTTCGGCCGGATCGTGATGATGCGACCCTCGTGCAGCCGCCCAGGAGGCTTGCCGGTGTAGCGCTGCAGCAGCAGCCCGTTCTGCGCCATCAGCCGGTAGAAGCGTTTGTGATTGAGCCGGGGAAGGCCTGCCTGCAGGCGTTCGCGGTTCAGCAGCGCGCCAATACGCCGATAGCCGTACGTCGGCCGCTCATCCACCAGGCGCCGCACCGGTGCCAGGAGCTGTGCATCCTCGCTCTTGCGGTAGCTCCGTCGGGCTTTGCTTCCGTGCCGCAGTCGCTCGTGGAGCTGCGATCGCGAGACTCCGAGCGTCTCGGCAACCCGCCTCACGGCGTATCCCCTTCGGGTAACGACGGCAACTGCGAGATGAGTTTTTTTTCATGCGCCACCTTGAGCGCTTCGCGCAGGATCTCGTTTTCCAGAGTCTTCTTCCCGAGCACTCGCTCGAGCTCCCGGATCCGCTTCTCCAAAGCCCGTAGCTGTGCACTCGCGACGACCTCATCGTCAGCCCGGACAGCTTCTTTACCGCCTTCGGTCATCCGTCGCCTCCATCCGAAGAGCAGGCTGGGAGAAATACCATGACGGCGGGCCACATAGGAAATCGACATCCCAGGCTGTGCGGCTTCGGCCAGAACGGCCAACTTCTGATCCACCGAATATCGTCGGCGCCGCTGAATCGCAGAGAACACTTCCACTCGATCGACACTGCTGGACATAGTCGTATGACTAGGCGTACGCCTAGCTCCTGGCTATGCAGCTATGTCCGGTGCAAATGGGGGCCGCTCCAGCGTGCTTCATAGTGCGCGCGACATTCCGTCCTGGATGTACGAGCAGCGGCCCGAATAGATCACGGACCTCGTAGTAATCGCGTCCGTATCTGAACCGTTGAACTCAACGTCCGATGTGCTGGACATTTGTCGGCGATAGTGAGCAGTCTCTGCCGCTGCTCGTCCGAGAACTCATGTGGCGTTCAGCGCAATCGCGGCGGAGATAGACCGGGTAGGAAGGGCCGCCCATGAGGATGTTCGGATCAGCGCAGCACAGGTTCCGCCGTAACTCTCGCCCAAAAAGAACCTCGGTGAATTCGATCAGCCATTTTTGGTCAACCACAGCTGGATGAATTGCGCATAAGACTTCAGGTCCTAGGGGTTACCGCGGCTCGATGACTGCTTCGACGCTTGACCTGGCACGTGCGTATATCCGCCGGAGAGCATCCAACATTGGGTGCCTCTTTGTCGAAAGAGGGCATAGCGCGTGGTGCGGGCGCACGTAAGCTCCTATGCCGAAGCGCTTACGCAGTGATCGCGTACCCTGAACGTCGGGCCATCCGGATCGGTTACGAGATGCAATGTGCGCGTGAAGAACCCATCGGGAGCACTACGCCGTCCGATGTTGACGAGGCCGACCTCGGAGAATGGACCAGCGAAAAGCGCTTCGATCCGTGCGCGCGAGGCGGCGTCGAGTGCGTCGAACGCGCCGTTCACGACCAGCCATTGTGGCCGCTGCAGACGGACCCGGGCGAAGGCCAGACTTTGTTTTTCGTTCTCGTTCAAGCGCCGGTCCCACCGGTCGCTCGTGTCAAGAAGCGGCCGGAGGTGCTCCAGACCGACGTCGGTGAGCGCGCGCGTGATTGCCGCATCTTCATAGTCGTCCGCGCCGCGCGGATAAGCGAGCGCGGCGCGCAGCGTGCCGGGCGGGACGTAGGCATGCGCAGGCAGGAACATCATTGCATGTCGGGGCGGGCGCACGATGCGGCCGCGCCCCCAGGGCCAGATCCCGATGATTGCGTTCAGCAAGAAGGTTCCTGCCGTACCCTTTCCGCCCACGATGAGCGTGCGTTCACCGGGCCGCATTTCTACCTGCGCCTCGCTGAGGCTGATCGAGCTGTCTGTTGCGGCAATAGAGAGATCGTCGATCCGGATCGCGTGGTCTTGCGTTTCCTCCAAAGCGATATGGTCTACGGACCGACCGACATCATCCATGGTCAGCACTGCGTGCTGGAAACTGGCTACGCGCCGCCGTGTGGCACGCCAGTCGGCAAGGATGGAGAAGTTGTCCACGAACCATCGAAGACTACTCTGCACCTGATTGAAGGCGCCCACCACCACCATCAGTTTTCCGAATGTCATCTGACCCGACAAATAGCTGGGTGCCGCGACGAGGATCGGAGCAACCATCGTGAACCAGCCGTAGCCGGCCGTGACACAGGTCAGGCGCGTCATGGCACCGACGATGCGTCCGGTCACCCCGAGGACAGTGTCGCATGCGCGCTCGAGGAGCTGCTTCGCCCCGGCTTCGCCGCCGTAAATGGTGATATTCTCGATATCTTCGTTGACGCGCACTAGCGCGAAGCGCAGCTCCGCCTCGCGCCCATAGCGCTCGGAATTTAGAGGTATGAGCGGCCGACCAACACGCCAGCTGAGGAACGAGGCCGCGGCCGAATAAAGCAGCGCACACCACACCAAGTAGCCAGGGACCTGGATATGGCGGCCACCACCCAATGGCAGAAACATCCCCTGCGATAGAAACCAAAGTACGCCGATAAAGGACAGCAGAAGCAACGTTGACTGCAGCAGTCCGATGAGCAGGTCGGTGACTAGATCCGCCAGGTGTTGGGCATCCGCAGACATCCGCTGGTCCGGGTTCGCTCCGATCGAACCCGCATTCGACAGACGAAAAGCGCGCAGCGGCTTGAGCCACTGGTCGATCATGTCGTGAACAAGCGACCTGCGCAGAGTGAGCTTGGTGGTCTGATTGAGCCACACCTGCGTCACATTCAGGGTCAACAATATGGTTGCCAACAGGGCGAAGACCCCGAGCTGCCCGATGAACTCCGGCACATCCTTGCGGGTCAGCGCATCGTAAAACGGCTGATTCCATGCGTTGAGCAGAACCTGCATGTGCGCCGTCGCGGCGATGACGATGAAGATGCTGGCGGCTAGTATCAGCAGCCGCCTGCGTTCGCCTGAGGCCCAGTAAAGCGCGGCCGTCCGCCGTATCTCCGAGAAGAGGCTGATACTGGCAGAAGTATCTGCGGCAGCGGCGCGCGAGGAAGGCTCGCTCAGTGGTTCCGTCATGGCTTCACCTTTAGTCCGACTTATCTGGAGTCTTTGCCCCAGCTGTACGCATACTTGACGACGACGCCGGTGTAGTCCGGGGCGGACCTGTGCACGAGTGCCTTGGCGAACACAAGGCCCAGGGAATTGTGTGAGTTAGGCAACCAATGTACTTCGGCTCCGACTATGAGATCTTGTTGCGAATTGTTCTGCGCTAGGCCGTCCACGACCGTTTCACCGCGCCAGGCATAGCGGGTATCCAACGACGCCCAAAAACTCTGCGTGGCGCTATAGCTGAGGTGCCCTTCAACACCCAGTAATGGTTCCTGGCGGAGGACTTCGACCCCATGGTAAGCGGTGTTGTCAGTGAAAAAAAACGCGTTAATGTATCCGTCGACCTCCCACTTCTGTTCGACTCCGAAGGGATATGCGACGCCAATCTCGGGCTTAAACGACCAGCGATGTGTGCCAAGATTGAGCACCTTGTCAGCGTTGTATTCACCCGTGGGCACGGTAACCGTCACACTCATCCCCACGCTCGTCCGTCGTTCATGCGTCGCAAGTTCCGCCGCAGTGAGCGCCTCGCCACCCTTCAATAGTCCCGCAAATTCAAGACTGGAATCACCTGCCCCGCTAGCAGAGGCGGAGACGTTGTTCTCAGCGACGAGACCCCTGACGGAGGCGAATGGAACGGTCGCGTTTACCCACGCGAAGTGGTCCAGCGCGTTAAAGTTGTGGGTGTAGGAGAGTGCCCCCTTATTCAACTCAAGGGTCGCCGTGCCGACGACAAGTGACGTATCAATTGATGCGTTCGCTCGCGCGTGCGTGTAATCGAACTCTAGGTCGCTAAGACCCACGGGACCAGGTGTGTAAGTGCGCGGGTCCGTGAACTGGGCGCACACCACCCCGGGGAAACACGAAGCCGCGATGGCCGCGACGGCGGTGAACAGTCGCATGGCCAACACTTGCCACACGCGCAACAGCCGTTCCTACCTACCAGGCGCATGGGCGTCGGCCGCCACGCGGAACAGGCCACCAGCAAAGCGGCAATGCAGATGTCGCTGCAGGGTTGGGCTTAGTCCGTCAGACATTAACTTCAAACTCTAGCGCCTTCACCCGCGGAATCGAAGTGCTGCGCCGGGAATGCCCGTCGTGGCGCGGGGCGCTGACTCACCGCGTACCCGCGCTGCAGGCTGCGCTCGGTCCTGGCGTGGACACGAGCGAGCTCGGACTCGGGCATGGGCATGGCAGTGCGATGCTGGGCGTGGGTGCGTCGGCCTAGCGTCGGCTTCAGCCTCACTTCACGTAGCGTAGGCCGTCAAGGGGAAAAGCGGATCATCGTGCCCGCTAACATGGTGGTCATTGGAGTGCGTTCTCAGCAAGGTTCAAGCCGCAGGTGCGACTCCGGCGCATACGCCATCGAAGCCGCGAGGACCCGGATACCTCGCCATGCAGCTGCGTTGGGACGGAACGGTATCTCGTACGTACGCGCTCTTGCTCCGTTGACATCGCGGTCCAAAGCTGCAGGCAGCCGCCACCGCGATACCCTCGTTGCGCTGTAGTAGTCACCGCGTACGTGGGGCCTCCATGTCAGTGTCCCGCGGACGGTCAGGGTGGACAAACGTAGAATTCGCGCCCGCATACAGACTAATCAGCGCACTGACCTTTGGACCGTCCTGGGCACTCAGGCGAACGGCTAACTCCCAGGCGCGCCCCATGGATGTTGATCCAGCGTTCGACACCGATGAATACTTAGGGTGGCCTGTGATCCCCACATCCTGCGGGTACTGGAGGGGCACCGGTGGCCTCGTTACTACCGCGGTTCGAATGGTTGCCTGGACTGCAGGGACGGTCACTGCGCTCCGATGTCGTTGCCGGTCTCACTTCTGCGGCAGTCGTGATCCCGCAGTCGATGGGCTATGCGACCCTCGCTGGATTGCCGGTCCAGGTCGGACTCTATACCGCCTTTGTCCCGATGATCATCTACGCCTTGCTCGGCACTTCGCGCGCGCTCAGCGTCAGTACCACCTCGACGCTTGCCGTTCTGACGGTCGCGGCGCTGAGCGAGGCAGTCCCTGGCGCGGATGGGGCTGCACTGCTGCAGGCCACTGCCTCGCTTGCACTGCTGGTTGGCGCGGTCCTGATCCTTGCCGCACTCTTGCGACTGGGATTCATTGCCAATTTCATCTCCGAGCCTGTCCTTGTGGGCTTCAAGGCCGGCGTCGGGATCGTCATCATCGTCGATCAGGTCCCGAAGATTCTTGGCATCCATTTCGCGAAGGGATCGTTCCTCCATAACCTAAACGCGATCGTGCTGGGCGTTGCGCATACCTCCATTCCGACACTGGTATTGGGCGTCGGCGCGATCGCCGGATTCACCGCTCTCAAGAGGTTCCGACCGAATTGGCCAGCCCCGCTCATCGTAGTAGCTCTTGCGATTGCCGGGATTGCCTGGTTGGGTTGGGACAAGCACGGAATAGATCTGGTGGGCATGATACCGAGCGGTGTGCCCGGCGTAACGATGCCGAATCCGGGCTTGGCGGAAGCTCTCTGGCCCTCGGCGCTGGGCATGGCCTTTATGAGTTTCGTTGAAACCGCGGCGGCCGGACGCGCATTCGCGCGCACCGATGAGCCGCCACCCCGGGAGAATGCCGAGCTACTCGCTACTGGAGTGGCGAACACACTCGGCGCATTTCTCGGGGCAATGCCGGGCGGCGGCGGGACATCGCAGACGGCCGTCAATCGCATGGCGGGGGCACGCAGCCAGATTGCCGGCCTGGTAACCGCACTCATGGCACTGCTCGCGATGCTGTTGCTATCGCCGGTCATCGCGCTCATGCCGCAGGCAGTGCTGGCAAGCATCGTCCTATTCTATTCCGCGAGTCTCATCAAACCGGAAGGCTTCCGCGCGATCTTCGAGGTGCGCCGCCGCGAGTTCATTTGGGCCTTGGTCGCAGCGCTAGGGGTCGTGCTGATAGGCACGCTGCGAGGCATCCTTGTCGCAATTGTCGTCTCGCTGGTCTCGCTCGCGGAGCAGTCGGTAAGCCCGCCCGTTTACGCTCTCGGGCGCAAGCCCGGCACGAACGTGTTTCGAGCGCGCTCGCACGAGCATCCGGAGGATGAATTCTTTCCGGGGCTGCTGCTGCTGCGGCTCGATGGCCGACTCTTCTTTCTTAATGCGGAGCTGACTGCACAGAAGATCCGACCGCTGCTCGCTGAGGCACACCCGAAGGTCGTGGCAATCGACTTCAGCGGAGTGTTCGACCTCGAGTTCTCCGCGCTGAAGGCACTCACGGAGGCCGACCGGCGGTTGCAGGAGGCGGGCGTGCAAGTTTGGCTCGTCGGGCTCAACCCCGAGGTATTGGCGGTCGTTCAACGCTCGCCCCTGGGCGCAGCGCTCGGCAGAGCGCGCTTGCTATTTGATCTCGAGATCGCGGTGCGGAACTATCTGAGCCTGCACGCAGGCCATGCGGACACGCGGGACAGTTGAGATCGGCCCGTGGCCGTCAACCCCGCGCGTTGAAGTAGATGGAAGCGGTAAGCCCGAGCCGGATATGGCAGCTATTCGCGGTCAGGTCGCGCGATCAGCCAAAAACAAACGAGGACGATGACGCCGCCTACCATGTCGACCGGCAATGACAGGAGCCTCCTGGCCGCGGACCCGAGCCCTGGAACACGTGATGCCAGGCCCGATACGAACAGAAACACGAAAACCGTCAAGCCCAGTGCGCCGCCAACAGCGACATAGAGGCTGAGCAATGTCCAACGCCGCTGGTGCAATAGCAGATGTGCGGGGACTGCAATCAGGAGCGTGGCGCAATAGCTGACCGTGGCGTAGGCGAGGAACTGAGCAAGTGCAATTGATGGGTACTGCAGCGCAACGGGAAATGCCAGGATCAGCGCCGGCACCAACGGCGCGATGAGAAATCCCAGGATCGCTCGATCAGCTCCGCTGAGTTTACGCAAGGACTCTACTCCCTCGTGTGCCACTAGGCCGGCGTCTTTCGCGCTCTCGGAGCGAGCAGTTATCTGATGCGGTGACTAGGGTGACTGGCTCCCAATAGTGCTCGCACATCGAGCAACGTAACTGCATCCTGCTCTCGGTCGAAATTGCCCGCTTTCGAGGGGACAGGCGCAGGCCACAGGCGCTCCTTTGGCGCGCGACATCCCCTGCCCGAGCACCACGTCGGACGCATAGGGCGCCGAAACAGCGCCCGAATGGCCTCGCCCCAGCGGCCGGATACGCTACTGCGCGCTTGGCGCCTGTGCCAGCACGTTCCAGTGCGACGACGTCGACGACGGGAGCGGACTGACCAGTAGGCGAGATTGGGGCACCCAGAATGTCACCGAGTCTCCCTGTCTGAGATCGGCGATTTGCGTGTGCTTGCCGTTCACGACGATGAACGCCTTGTCGTCTGAAGGCTGGATAGTTAACGGCGTGATCGGCGAGCCGGCGACGTCGAGCACATCCACGGTAAGACTATTCGAGCTTACTTTGCTCACCTTGCCATTGAACTTGGCGTAGTTAACGCCCTTGTAAGTTCGCCCTTCCACGCAAGCCGCCGGCGCTTTCGGATACTTCGCGAGAAACTCCTGGCTGTATTTGAAGTCCTTGCAGGCGACTTTGGGCAACGAATCCGGATCCGGGGGGGCGGCCCAGGCACCACTCAACGGAGCGGTGAGCGCAAAAGCGAAGAGGACGCTTCGCATTCTCATGATCACATCTCCCTTTGTTAGTCTGCCAACACCCTTATAGTGTGGGACGTTAGGTTTGCGCACCGTGCAATGTAGGCTTTATGGGCCAGTTGCACCAGTGCTGTAGTGACCTCTGGCTGTATGCTGCGTCCGCGGCACGTGCGAGCGAATGGCCCAGGTCTCGCTCGGGCATCCGCGGGCCAAGATCGGCTCCGTCAAGCTTCCGCTGAGGGTCATGCCAGCCGCTGCAGATCCCCGCGGCGGATGGGCTCGTTAAGCATCGCGCGTGCGGTGGCGGGTTGCAATTTGTGGAGACCCTCGATGAAAGCCACAACCCTGCTCGCGCGAACACTCATGCTGGCGCTGCTGGCCATGCCGGTGTCTGCGCAGGTTACCCCGGCGGACGAGAAGGTCCCGTGCCGCAACTACAAGGACGTACTCGCGCTGTTCGACCATTTAGGCTACACAACGAAGGCGTGGCAAGCGGGCATTCGCGAGATCCCGCGGGTCTACCTCGACGATGTGCCCGATACGTGGCATGAGCGGAGCGCGAAGGGGCTCTCGGTCGCTGACAAGAAAAAGCTCTTCTTCCGGCTCATCGCACCAATCGTGCTTCGCATCAACGAGCTGATCCTGGAGGATCGGAGCCGCGCGAAAGGGTTGACTGAGCGCCTCGCCCAGGAACAAAGCGTGACAGCGGACGATCAAGCTTGGCTGACCAAGCTCGCGGTGAAATATAAGGTGCTCGAACCGACGGGCGAGCGGCTCGGCAGCGACGCCTTCGCTGAACTGCTGATGCGCGTCGACGTCATTCCGCCGTCCTTGGCACTGGCACAGGCGGCCAGCGAGAGCGGTTGGGGAACTTCGCGGTTCGCCGCTCAGGGAAACTCCCTCTTCGGAGAGTGGACTTGGGGCAAAGGGTTGAGGCCAGCCGAACAACGGACGTCACAGCTTGGAGACTATCGTATCGCAGCCTTCGACTCCACGGCGGAGGCCGCCTACTCTTACGCCCTCAACCTGAACACGGGGCGCGCTTATCGCGACCTCCGCCTGAAGCGCGCCGACTTGCGGCGGCAAGGGCTGCGCATCTCGGGAACCATCCTCGCCGAAACGCTGCGCACCTATTCGGAGCGCGGGCAGGCGTACGTCGACGATCTCAAGGCTCTCATCCGACAGAACCGGCTCGATGGTGCCGACGATGCCTACCTCCGTCACATGGCGGTGATTCAAATCGTGCCGGCGGGCCCCGAGCTCAAGTAGAGAAAGCATCGACGGCGGACGAAGTCCCTCGCAGGGCTGAGCACTCGCTGCGGGATCTGGTGTTAGGGCGGGATTTCGCAGGCGCATTGCGGTGTCGAGCAATTTCGAGTGTCTAGTCCGGGAGTGCGCGGGAGCGGGCCGCAAGGGCGTCGATCGACAGGCGCCACACGTACCTCAAGGACTTCGATGCTGCGTTTGATCCAGCCAAGCCTGGATCGTCGGCTCATTTGCCGTGAGCACTTGTTGCACCCAGACAGTGTTCAGCCGTCCAATGAGGGTGAGCATCGTTATTCCACCTAACGCGGCATCCCGAAAATCCCAGGTTGGTTCGTTCAGCGTCAACCCAGCGACCAAAGGGAGCGCGCCACCCCTGTAGACGAGCTGGCATCGGGTAAGGGTTGCACCGACAAACGAGCCGCCGTCCAACTCAATTACTTCCTCGGTGCGGCTTTGGCCATCCAGGTTCATGTGGACCTCTCTTGGCACCTCGTGCCCCTTGCGATGATGCTACGCAGCAAGTTCTGTGCGCACTCCACGTTGCCCACGCCGAACGAATTGCAAGTCCAGCCGTGTGCTGAAAGCACAGCCGCATTCCTTCGCGCAGCGTTTACGATTCGGGCAACACCGTGTACTTTGACTTGACAGCGGAAGTCGATAGCCCGGAACCCCCGCCCCTTTCGCGGTCGGACCTAGTCGCGATTTGCTGTGGGGAAGTCTCGGCACACTTGCTAACTGCGGCCTCAGCGAACCCGTCTCCCTGCAACGGAAGCGTACTCAACGCCCGCGTCCAGGGACAACTGCTGGTCTTTCGTTTCCGTTTCGGTAGGTGCATATTTAACCCTTCGGCTCGCCTGCACATCGTGCACGCCTGTTAGCTCGGGTAGGGATGGAGCCGCGGGCGGGAATCTAATAAACAACGGATCGGGAGATGGCTCGTGAACAAGATCTTCACATCTCTTGTGCTGGCGGCACTCGCGCTGGGCGGCGGCTCCGTAGCATCGGCGGACGAGTATTCGGACACGATCGCTCTCTTCAAGGGCGCCGGCCAGAGTGCCAAGTTCTTCGACACCAGCTACGGTTACGCGGTCTTTCCCAGTGTCGGAAAAGGCGGTCTGGTGGTCGGCGCTGCGCACGGGACCGGCAAGGTCTATGAAAAAGGTAAGCACATAGGCGATGTCTCCATGACGCAGGTAAGCGTCGGAGCTCAGGTCGGCGGAGAGGCGTTCAGGCAGATCATTTTCTTTGAGACCAAAGCTGCCCTGGATCAATTCACGAGTGGAAATTTCGAGTTTGGCGCTGATGTGAATGCGGTGGCGATCAAGTCGGGGGCGTCGGGGTCCGTGGGCACGACTGGGGCGACGGGAAGCGCCAGCAGCGGCGGCGGGAAGGACGCCGGCACCGCTGCCAAGTATTACAAGGGGATGGCGGTGTTCACGATCCCGAAAGGCGGGGCTATGGTCCAAGCCACTGTCGGCGGCCAGAAGTTCTCCTACAAACCGGCTAGCGGCGCGTGACGGCTAACCGTCGAAGAGTTCGACGACGACAATTTGAGAAGTCTTAGCGGAGACCCCGTATGAGGGCGGCGGAGTCGCGATCATTGGTAGTGACGGTGCGATAGTAGGAGGAGCGCGTACTCCATCTCTCGCTCCAACCGATAACCAACTCGATGGTGGAAGAATCCGCGCCCCCACGCTGGCTTCGCGTCAAATCAAAAAATAAATCGGACAGGCGACCAGAACGAGGTAGAACCGCGCCGCGGATACGAGTGCCGCGCGCCGACAGCAAGACGCTCCATTTCGTTTACCGGATCAGGGCGCACGGTGCAACCTGCGCAGTGAGTCTCGAACGTCCCGCTACGATCGTCGACATCGAAGTGTGGCTCGGTATCACGGAGGATCTTGGCACCGGAATCCGGCCATACGGCGAGCTGACGGCCATGGGTGAGCCCGTCAAGTCTCGGTAGGCTGGATGACTTGGCATTCGCGAGATGATGGAGCCGGGACGGGACAGCGAGCGGAAATGTGCATGCGAACGCGAGAGTGTGAAAGCAGACGCTACCCAGCGAGACACGCGCTGCGATGGCTCGGCTGGCTGCAAGCGCTCGCCCTATCGGGCACGGTCCAACCAGTCAGCGCGTGGGTATACCCGGAGCACCGCGATATTGCCGTCATCGCCGTTGAGACACTCGACGCCGAACGCCGAGAGGCGTTCGATCAATTGTGGCATCTCGCCCGCCAGACGCAGGAGCAGCGTCTTTGCGAGTTAGGCGCCGACCCTGCCCAGGGTATTGCGCCGTCGTGTATCGACTGGGCGGCCCTTTCGGCAGTCGCAGGAGACCATTCGTGCTCGTCGCAGTTGATGACTGCCACTGTCCTCGAATCCCAATGGATTCTCCAGGTAGCCGACGTTGCAGCTCATCTGAAGGTCGATCTGACGGCGGTCTCCATCGGCCCGCTGCCCGAGGAACTTCCGGGCACGTCCGAACTGATCTCGGACCTTCGCCGGCGCGTGGAAAGCGAGAAGGTGCGTGCCCTGCGCATCAATGCGCTTCGGAAGGCAGATCTCCGCTTACAACGTGCCGACGCCGCATACGTTGGCCGCGCCAGGCATAACGCTGCGCACTTCCTGCTCCCGCGGTCGCACACCACCATGTCGCTGCAGGAATACGCCCAGTTGACGCTGCAAATGGGTTCCAGAATCAATGCACTGGGCGTGTACAGCTGGTACCACTTGAGTGCCCTGCAGAAGGCCACGCGGCTTGCACGTGACGGGATCAGCGGAGATCAACGCGTCGCGCTCGCGCGAGCGATGCTGTTCGACGAGGCTTTCGCACTCCATTTCCTCGAAGACGCGTTCGCGGCCGGACACATCGCCGGAAGTTGGGGCGATACCGCAGAGCGGCAGGGCACGCATGACTACTACAACGAGGCCGGTCTCGAGGTGTTTCTGTGGAGTGGAGGCAGCACATCGATCGTGGTAATGGGCGATGCGCACATGCGCACGGAGGACGCTCAGCGTACCGCCATGGTGGTACGCAACAGCCTCGAGCAACTGCTCGACACGGCGGCGGGGCGCGCCCGGGGCACGGAATTCCCATCTACGCCGACAGCGCCACTGCTTCCGAACGCGTTCGACGTCTGCGGAAACGAACGGTTGATTGAGCGCCCCGACATTTATCAGGAGCCAGACTGGTATCAGCATGCCGAAGTTACTTATCTCACTGAGGTGCTGGCGCAGACTCCCATTCCCGAACTCGGGCCCGGGCTCGGAGCCATGCCGCGGTTCCGTAGTGAGGTGGGACTGTTCTTGGGCCTGGCCGGCTCGGTGGATGGCCGCTGGCTCGACGGCGGCTTCACATCATCCGGCAGCCAGGGCTTCGTAGCTGGAGTTGACCTGGACGCTCGCGTCGGTCTGGGCCTGGCCGGCGTACTGAGCGAAGCGGGTGACGGTCTCGTCTTCCTCTCGATCGGGGTGCGGGGCGACACAACTTCAACCCACGATGTAAGCGGCATTAGTTCAGCCACGAGCGGCGGCAACAGTGCAGCTGCTGTCCCTTCACGTACCGGCATATCGACGCGGTTGCGAATGCCTTTCTACCTGTTCCCTGGCGACCTCTTACTTCTGTCCCCGCTGTACCTGATTGCACCCGAGCGCTACCAGGCGATGGCCGTGACCGCGGCGAACGGAGGACTGATCCCGTGGCAGTCCAGCGTCGCCACCAGTGTCGGCCGTTTCCAGTTCGTTCTGGGGCGGGAGATTGGCGTTGTCTTTTACGGAGCTGGCAGCGAGGATCGCGTCCTCGCCCCTGGCATGGCTGGGGGCCCCGCGAGGCTGGTGACCTATAAGTCAACGGCATTGGACTTGCCGATTATCGAGTACCGGCCCTTCCGCTCGTTTGCGAGCAGGCAAAGCTCACGGTTGTTATTCCAGTTCTTTACCACGCTCGACATGCCGCACTCGGCGAGTGTGGTGAGCCCGCCCGGCGCACCGGGTGTCGATCTCCACGACATCTGGTCGGTAGGTGTTCGGCTTGTGTTTGATTGGCGCTACTATCCCTAGCTCTCACGAGCCGCCAGGAAATCCGCTGTCTTGCGGCGAGATGCCAACCGCTACCCGACGCATGCCCGACGCCGCAGGCAGTGGCGATCTTTGCCGTCGGTGCAGCGCGTGAATCCCCAAGCACTGTCTCGCGCGCGGAAGACTCTCCTCGGCGTCATGCCCTTGTGCGCCGCGCTGTGTGGGTGCTCGAGCGCGCCACTCTCGCCCTATGCGACGAACAACCCTCCACTCGTGCTTGTCCCGGCCGAAGCGGCCGGCGTAAAGGATGAGCGCGCGCGCTTCCGTGAGATCTATTGCGCGGTGCTCGAAGCGCGGAGGTACGTGTTGCCGGACTACCGGCCTTGTGAGCAAGCGCTGACTCGGGTGGGTGCCGAGCCTGCGCCGACGGGCAAGCCGGTGGATCTTGGACCATCGCGGCGCCATCTTGTGGTGGGATTCGTCCCGGGGCTCGGCTGGGAGTGCTTTGCCGACTGGCTGAACGTGACTGGCAGCGTGGCGGCTCATCTCGCCCAATTCGGCTACGATGCGCGGCTGGTGGAAGTCGGCGGACTAGCCAGCACTGAGGAAAATGCGCGGCGGATCCGGGAGGCAGTCCTCGCAATGCCGGTGGCTGCTGGGGAGCGGCGCCTGGTTCTCATTGGGTACTCCAAGGGCGCACCGGATCTTCTCGAGGCGATAGTCAGGTACCCGGAGATCCGGCCGTACCTGGCTGCGGTGATCAGTGCCGCTGGAGCGGTCGGCGGCTCCCCGCTAGCCAATCCGGCGAAGGAGTCGCAAGCGGACCTACTGCGGCACTGGCCTCACGCACGGTGCGAGAAGGGTGACGGCCGTGCGGTCGCGAGCCTGCGGCCGAATGTACGCCAGACCTGGCTCACTCAACATCCCTTGCCGCGCGACGTTCCTTATTATTCCCTCGTGACGTACCCCGACGTCGATCACATATCGCGCGTACTGCACGGCAGTTACGACAAGCTGAGCAAGGTCGATGCGCGCAACGACAGCCAGCTCATCTTCTACGACGAGGTAATTCCGGGGAGCACGCTGCTAGCTTACGTCAACGCTGATCACTGGGCGTTAGCGGTGCCAGTCAATCGTTCCCATCCGCAGATTGCCTCCATGTTCGTGACCCAGAATGCGTACCCACGCGAAGCACTGCTCGAAGCACTGCTGCGATTGGTAGAGGAAGACCTGGCAACGCCGTCAGCAAATTAACTCTGGGGCGCCGAAGCCCCGCCTGGCTGCAGGCGCGAGTGAGAGCTCAATCCGCATGCTCCCTCGTGAGGACCCACTGAAGGCTCCTCACGAGGGTGGCTGCTGATGCCGATTCAAACCATAGGTTAGCGGAGCTCGTCACTCGCATAGATTCCCGTATCAGAGGCATCGGACACCCGGTGTGGCGCCGCTATGCGCGGCCTGCGCTCGGCCTCGATTTCTCGCGAAGCTGCACGTCTATTAGCCCATTCACGGCCACTGACTCGGGCCAGCAGCCAGTGAAGGCTAGCGCTCTTTACTCGAGTCGTCGCTCACGAGGGCGAAGTGCTTCGATTCGGCCGCACCTGGTTGCGCATAGAGTCCAAAGCGGCTCTCGGGCACCCAGACCAATACTTTGTCACCCTTTTCCACGGCGGAAGCCGCCTTAACCTTCTGGTTGTCCAACGTGAGCGTCGCGTCAGGCGTGTATTCAAACGTAAGGGGCTTCCCCGTATGGGCCTTGTTCTTGTTAAGGAAGTCCACAGTCAGGCGATTATCCTTATTCTGTTTCACCTCCGCGTCAAAGCGCACCCACTTCTCTCCATGCACCATTTTCACCTCTTGACACTGCGAGCCGGCATCGGGGAACTTCGTAAGAAACTCCTTACTGTAGGTGACATCTGTGGTACAGCTCAGCTTGGGTTGTCCTTGTGCAACGCTGGTGAGAAGAATCCCAATTGAGGCAGCGGCAGCTAGTTGCACTACGGCTTTCATGGTGCTCCTCCATCGATAAGGTTTTACGTCGACGTAAGCAGGGCTAGTCAATTCATGTTGATTTTACGCTTCTGCCTTCGGGTTGAGTAATTCATGCGCAGTGCTGGGCGTCGCCTGCCGTGGATCAACGTGTGCTGTGGTCGTCGAATTCAACACCGCCCAGCTGCGGCTGGAGACGAGAGCTGCGTAGGTCCTGGGCACAGACGACGCTTCAGCTTCCCGACAACGAAGGTAGACTTGAGGCCTTCCAGCGAGACGGCTACAAACAGCATGACCAACACGAGCCGGCCCTGCTGCAGGTTCACCGCTCCGGAAAGCAAGACCTCACTTGGAACTTCGAGCCCCTTACTGAGTGGCGTCGCGTCGCAGCGCAAGCCGACCGGGTGCGGGCGACGCGCGCGCGGCCAAGCTGCGACACGCCCGTGATCCGATTATGACGAGGTTCTTTCGGGATCGGGGACTCGCGCTGGGGCTGGTCGTGTTGGTCATGCTGCTTGTAGCGGTTTCGCAAGGAGGGCTTGCGTATACCGTCCTCGTTGGGGAGCTAAAGGGTCTGCTGTCCCAGTGGCCTATGCAGCTCTCCCGCCTGCAATGGGGGCTTCGCGCGTGCATGCTCTTAGGCATGATGCTCTTGTGGGTTGTGAAGAAGAAGCGCGCACTATTCCGGGTCATCGTTATCGCCAATGTGTACTTCACCATGGTGCTGTTGGTTGATACCGCCGTGTTGCTGATGGTGCTGGGCGGGCTGACGGTGCGCGCCGTCGGTAACCTGATCTTCGACGTCCTCGCGATCGCAGCGTCGAACATCTTGATCTTCTCAATCTGGTACTGGGTGATCGACCCGCCAGGTGTCGTCGACGGTGAACCGGAAGGGCAGCCTTGGGCGTTCCTCTTTCCCCAAAGGGCGTGTGTGTTGCCGAGCTATCAAGGCTGGGTTCCCGGCTATGCCGACTATCTGTTCTTGGCGTTCACGACCAGCTTCGCGTTTAGCCCCACTGATACGCCGCCTCTCACACGAAGTGCGAAGATGCTCATGCTGCTGCAGGCAATCATCTCCGTCGTAACAGTGACGGGAATTGCGGCAAGCGCAATAAATATCCTGTCGAGTCGTGGTTGACCAACCGCGGGCACCATTCGCGGGTCACTCTCGTGATCTGAAGCGCGTCGCAACTGCTCGGGCGCGAGGCGACTTCATGAGCTCGGCGAGTTCAGCCTCGGGCGGCTCAAGTAGCGTTGCAGGTTCTTCGTCAGCCTTCGCCGGCGCGCCATTGAAAATCGCCAGGATCCAAGGGATCTGCTCGTGCGAGATGCGGACGCTGTAGCCCAGGCGGATCAAATAGCGGATCTTGGGCATCGGGAGGGGTCTCGTCGGCTCCATTCCTCCCAGGCTTTTGCACCCGGGAGGCGGTCGACGATCAGCTCGAGCGGTCACACCAAATTGGAAACACCGGTCACATTCGCCGGGATACGCAAATCGCAAGAGTGCCCTGCACAGAGGAGGGTCAATCCACGGGAACTTCAATCTAAGTTCACGTCGCAAGAGCCCACCAACGCCAGCCCTTCAACGAACTGTTTTGATGTGCAGCCAAAAACACTCGCGTCCGACGACCGAGAAGCACAATATCCAAGTGCGAGACAACCACTGCGACGGTTAGGGCCGAGGTTGCATGACTTTGTGAGGTGAGTGCTATGAGTAAGGAGAGCCGAACTTTTGGTGCCACATTGGTGGGCGGGATACTCGTGGTAGTGCCGGTTTATCTCGGCGTCTTGCTGCTGCTCAAGGCAACGAAGTCCTTGGCTGACCTGCTGAAACCTATCACAGCACTGTTTCCCCGGTGGTTACCCGGTGATCAGATGCTATCTGTGCTGCTGTTGTTGGCGATCTGCTTCCTCGTTGGGGTGGCCATCGGCACTCCGGCGGGTCGGCAGATTGAGAAGCGAATCGAGCACTCGCTGTTCGAGAAAATCCCGGGCTACGCGTTATTTCGAAGTCTCACGCAACGACTCGTTGGTGAAAGTCAGGACGAGGCCTGGAAACCCGCGCTGGCCGAGATCGAGCATGCTTTGGTGCCCGCATTCATCATTGAAGAGCATGCCGACGGCCGCTTCACGATCTTTGTGCCCTCGGTGCCCACACCTCTTGCTGGTGCTGTCTACGTTCTTACCGCCGATCGCGTCCATCCGGTGGACATCGCCTTTACCCAGGCTTTGAAGACCGTCTCGCGCTGGGGAGCGGGGTGCAAGGATCTCGTCGCTGCGATGGAAGGCCCAAAGCAAAGTGCAGTACCGGCCCAAAGCCTAGCTCCGATAGCGGCGACGCCAACCGTCAGTCACTGAGCTGTGCGCACTTGACGGTGTATGGCTTCACACGAAGGGAGGGCGTCGTGAATGAACGAGAGCTGGATGCCTTGCACACGTTCGGTCTGTCTCTCGGTCTGGGTGCGTGTCTGATGCTCGCCGGCGCTCGGATACTCGCTGCCAATGAGCCACCGCCACAGGTCAGCAAGGACGGCGCGGGCTCGTGCACAGTCTAATCGAGCACAGTGATGACAAACCGCCGCCGGGGCTCAACGGTGTGTAGATGTGGCCCCAACGCTGGTATCGACGAGCGAGCGGCTCGCAAGCGACGCCTTGGCCGAACTGCTGAACGCGCTCCGACGCTGTTGCGCTGTTGCTAGCATAGGCGGCCAGCGAGAGTGGTGTGGAACAACGGTTTGTGGAGCGGTCGATACCCGCCGAGTTCAAGAAACAGGTATCACAGAGCACTGGCGGGCGCGGCGCCTCTGGCGTAGCCGCAGCCGCTCGTCATACCAGCATCGGACCCACCGCGGGCATGTGTCCGAGCGCAGCGCCGCCGATCCTCTAGGCACATTGGCGGATTTTTGTTCGAGCCCAAAGGGTGTAAAAGTTCGTACGCTGCCGTCGTGCTTCCGTCGGGATCAGCGCCTGAGCATAGCAGGGACGTGGCAGCGAAATGAGTTCCGGCACCACGGCGGCAGCTCCAGGAAGTCAGGAACGAAGCATGTCATACCATAGCACGATCAGGAGACATACATGACTATGACATCTGAGCAGCGCGAGCAGGTTGCAACAGAACTCAAGCGGTTCGCCGGCGATCTAAATCTAACTCAGGATCAGACGGAGAGACTTCACACAGCTCTTGCCGAGGAGCGGGAGAAGGTCGGCGAATACCTGAAGACGCATCCCAATACAACCAAAGCTGACATTGTTGCGCATGTGAAGGAGCATCGTGCCGAGATTCACCAGCGCATTGCTGCATTTCTGAGTCCCGAGCAGCTCAGCAAGTGGGACAGTGAAGTGGCGAAAGCCAAGGAATTTCTGGGCCAGAGGCTCGACTCATAAGAACACCATTGCCGGAAATGCCTATAGACCGGTGGCTACCAGTTTCAACTGGCGGCCACCGGCATTGGCAAGCGGGGTAGGTCCGGCTAACCGGGAACTCAGTGATACAGGCCCATCAGCTGCGCAGGGAAGCGACACCCGCGGGGACACTGTGTAGTCGCACCATGCAAGCATCCACGCTCGCTGGTATGTGCGACGTACCATACCGATGCGAATTCATCCGCTGCGCCGGGAGCAACGACACGTGGCTCGTCGGGGCAGGCCGAGCAAGCTCCGCATAGACGCCGATATCTAGCGCATGACGGACGGCGGCGGCGGACTTGGCGCCAAGCGCAGGGCCCATGGGTGAAAGGCGTGAGTTTGGTCCGAGAGCGGAAATACGGAAGATTTGCACGACCAGTTCGATGAGCGACGACTGGAAAGAGACGGGCGGATGAGGATTGAGCACCGGCACGGCGGGCTACTCCGCGTGTCATGCCGGTCACTGCGCCAGTCGTCGAGTCCACACACTGAAACGAACTCTGGAGGGGAGCAAGGGCAGTACGGCGCGGTGACCGCCGGGGGTATCAAGTGCCTCTAGAAGCCACCCGTCAGATAGATCAGCAGGCCCTGATAGCCGAAGTTCAGCCGGCCGTTGAAGCTCACCTTGCTGACGTCCACGTGCGTAGCGAAGCGATCATAGCCGATGCCTGCGCCGAAGTGCCGGCTGAACATCCAAGTCGCTCCGGCCCGGAGCTCAGACCAATTGCCGTCGATTCCCTGATAGCTGATCGAGAATATCTGCCCGGAGGCGTGAAGATACACGTGTGGCGAAACCGCCCAGTCAGCCCGAAACCCGAGGACCGGTAGCGGCGCGGGCACGGAATTCGATTTGGTCGTAAACGTGGCCGTCTGTTCGACGGGTCCGGACGGCGTGTCGACGCTGAGCGATGCATTGCCGGACAGCTTCAATGTCAGATCGTCGAGGTGTATGCCGGCCGTGGCTACGATCTCGTAATTGCGTCGGCGCAGAAATGCGAACTCATATTCCAGCTCGTATACACGGAACTTGATCTCTGCGGTCACCGGTGCGCCGGCCTTGAAGGTGTAGTCACCCCACGGGAGATCCTGCTCTATGGTGCGCGTGCTTTGGACGTTATTGTTGAAATAGCTGAATCGCAGGCCCTGTGTTGGAGTGATGCGCCACAACACCTCGCCCCGCCAGCGCGTCTGCTCGGCATCGGTGCCGAATTGCTTGTCGAAATTGATCTTCTGATCATTCGTGTTCGCGCTTCCCAGAAGGCTGCCGTCGATCTTCGAGGTCACTACGAATCCCCCGACAGCGATGACGAAGCGGTCATTGAGCAGGTCCGCGGCGGGTGAATCAGCCCGCGCAGGGGTTGAGCCGGAGGTGGCCACGAGAACCGCGATCAGGCTTGCCGCGAAGAGCCATACCGTTTGCACAAGCTCATGCCGACGCATAACGCCTCACTTCACGATGGCTTTTTGCTTCCAATTCCGCTGCGCGCCGCTATGCTCAAGCCGCGACAGCGATCAGTTAGTAGGTGATGCAATCCTGCAGATGTTGGAGAGGTGAAATCGATATTAGCATCTCCGTGGGCACCCGCAGGCGCGGGGCGAGTGTCGGTGCATCGAGCGTCCTGCTAAAGGCGCCGCGTCAGAGTTGCGGTGCCAGTCACGGGCGTTGGCGTGGCGGTTGAGACGAAATCACTTTCTGAGGGACGGCCGAAGCGGCCCTCAGCTATGCTAGCGCGAGCGAAAGTCGAGGGGATTCTCAAAAACGTCGAAGCCGAGGGATAGTGCATGAGACCGGGGGACTTCCGCGGGATCCTCAGCTGCTGCGTTCTGGCGCCAGCGGCGACACTCGCGCAAGCGGATCCTCAGTATGCAGCCGCCGAACCCTGGCAGTTTGCGGTCGCCGTCTATGGATATCTGCCGGCGATCTCCGGCACGGCTTACTTTCCCGACGCATCCATCGGTGCCGACTTCACCCTCAATCAGTCCGATGTCATCGATCACCTCAAGATGACTTTCATGGGAGCGTTCGACGCCCGCCGCGAGCGTTGGGGAATCTTCACGGACGTGCTGTACCTCGACCTCGGTCGGCGAAACACCAACATCCACGACTTCACCATCGGTGGCATCGGGATACCCTCGAGCACCACATCCGATGTCAGCATTGACATGAAGAGCTGGATCGTGAATGCGGTGGGCGAGTATCGCGCGCTGAGTCGGGGCGAGAGCTCGCTCGATGTCGTTGCAGGGCTGCGCTACCTATATCTGAGGGAGCGGCTGGAGTGGAACTTCAGCGGCTCGTTTGGCAACCTGCCGGAGGCATCGCGTGCGGGCAACGTTGAAATCAGTAACAACAACTACAACGCTATCGTCGGAGTGAAGGGCCAGGTGCAGGGCGATGGCGGCTGGAGGGTGCCCTACTACATCGATGTCGGCACGGGCTCGTCGCAACTCACCTGGCAGGGCGCCATCGGCGTCGCTTACGTGTTTAACTGGGGTCAGCTCGGTTTGCTCTACCGATATATCGATTTCCGGATCGGCTCCCGCACACTAAAGGACCTGACCATTGCCGGTCCGATGGTGGGCGCAGCTTTCCGTTGGTAGAGCACCCTGAGCATCTTGTACGGGCCGAGTTGGAGTCGGCGAGGCGCCCGCCGGGGTTCGAGGCCAAATCGGAATCGTTCCGCGCCATTAATAAGAATGCGGTGGAAAATATAGTGCCGGGGAGAGGAGTCGAACTTGGTGGAATTTTCTACTGCATTCAGCAGCTTATGAGTGCAAGACCAAAAATTACCCGCTGCTTTCCCCGCTACCGTTTCTGCGCTTAAAGGCGGTTTCCTACTCGGTGCGTAGCGGGTAACAGCACCTCCACTTCCGTGCAAGATTGCCCGCGCCCCATTGCGCTCGCACCGAGAGAGGGTGGGGCAGAAGTCACTAACCCCGTCGCGGGAGCGGTCATGCACTGCAAGCTGTCGATGCCGTAGCTTTGCGGCGCCCCCTTCCATGTGTAGACTGATGTGTGGAGGTTCACACATGGCGACCAATCTATCCCTCGATCCCCAACTGATCGAGACAGCGCGGAAGTTGAGCGGCGAACGCACCAAGCGAGCTGCCGTCACCAGGGCACTTGAAGAGTTTGTGGCACGCCGACGTCAGAAGGATCTGATCAAATTGTTCGGCAAACTCGATTGGGATCACTCATTCGACTACAAGGCCGAGCGCTCGCGCCGGTGAGCCTGTTCGTCGATACCAGTGTCTGGTCATTGGCATTGCGGCGGGATGCGCCGGAGGCGATTCCGCAGGTTGCCAAGCTTACCGACGCGCTTAGCGGCGGGGAGACTATCCTCACGACCGGACTCGTTCTCCAGGAGTTGCTGCAGGGCTTCGCGGGGCCTAAGGCACGTGCCCAGATTCTCGAGCGGTTTTCCGCTGTGCCGCTCCTGGTTCCAGATCGTGACGATCACATCCAGGCCGCCACGTTGCGAAACGCATGTCGTCGCGTAGGAGTTCAGGTTGGAACAATCGATGCACTGATTGCCCAACTTTGCGTCCGGCATGCCCTGACGCTCCTCAGCACCGACCGCGACTTCGAGAACATCGGGCGGCACACGCCGCTCAAGGTCTGGCGTCCCCGCTCGCGATGAAATGTGAGTTCTCGGCGTGCGTCTTGCTGTGTGAGAGGTTGAGCTGTACGCCCCGCGGTAGCGACCGTTTCGAATTCGTTCGTACAAGTGCAAGTGCGCTCTTGTGGCCCTGGCCGAGGTGCTCTGTGACCTCGGCCGGTCTCTGGCGATGCCCCGCATCCCCCATGAAACCGGCCGTGTCATCCCTTGGGATGGCGACCGTGTGTCGTCGTGTTATTTGAACACCTCGACCGAAGCGTACGGCTCAGCCGACTGGGGGCGGAAGCGGTTGATGGTGAACTTGGTGGGCCGATCGGGCGTCACCTCTACGTGCAGGTAGTTGTACTCCTCCCTGGGAGGCTCGCCTTTCCAGTACAAGTCCTTGGGGTAGTTCGCCGGAAGGTTCTTGAGGGTTGTTCTACCGGGGAGAATCGGGTCCTGTTCGGCGCCTCCGCCGCCCAAGACAAAGTATTTCACGCCATCTGCCTGAAAAAGCTCAGTGGTGTGCACATGGCCGTTGAAGACCACGATATCCAGGTCTTTGGCATACGACGCCAGAGTTGAGTGTGGATTCTGTACCTCGGGAATCGGGCCCATGCCGGCGCGGCAATACACCGGGGCATGGAAACTAATGAAGATTTTCTTTATGCCGCTGGATTTGGCTTCATCCAGCCACTTTTTTAGCTGCACCATCTGCGCTTCGTATGCGGGCTGCGTCGCTTCCCACCCAGACGGATGGCGGTAATCGTAAGGGCCTGTCCAGAGAAAAATGAAACGCGCGCCGCGGAAGTCGAACTCGTAAATCAGTTGCTTCTCGGACACGCCCAGCTTCCTCAGATAGGGGAATGAGGCCAACAATCCCTCCACATCGGAGTCCGCCCATAGCTCGTGGTTGCCGACGGCGGGAAATACACGGCCATTCATCCCGGCGCCCTTCATCTCTGCATCTGGCGGCGGCAACTGACGCAACACTTCCTGGTCGACGAGCGTCCAGTAGGGATTGGCGGACGGCTTATCGCCCTGTCTGCCCCACCACACCAGGTCGCCGGTGCTTAGGAGGAACCTGGCGTTTCCGGTCTTAATGTCTCTTACGACTTCGCGCGCAACCCACTTGCCACCCTCCAGGCGGAACATCGTGCGGCGCACACCGGGTAACAGCTTTACATCCTCGACCGAGGCCGAGGTGACCCAACCCTTGTCTAGAGTCAGCGTGGTCACCCCGCTCTGGGTTATAACCAGCTGCACCAGCTCATGGGTGGACGGGTCGTAGATCAGCTTCACATACTTCTGGACTGCGCCTGCCGCAACCTTCTCCGGAAGCACGAGTTCGAACATGTCCACCATCAAGTTGCGGGCGTCCGCTTCCTGAGTTGCCTTGTACGGGAGGTACATCATCGAGCGCGAGTCGCCATATACGTCGAACGAAAACGCCGAATTTGCGCCGCTCTGGGCGTTTTGGGCGATTGCCGAATCCATCAGCGCTTGACCGAGGAGGACCGCCAACAAAAGCTGTTTCATAGAGACCTCGTTAGAATGATTCTTCTTTGTTGTGAGCCATCGTGGTGGGGCCAGGAATAGGCTTCAGGGCTTCAAATCCCATTCCTTGAGTTTCTTCGCAGCGGTGCCGAACGGGCCGAGCTGGTACACAGCCGCCCCCGCCGGCGAAAAGGTGAATGGCTCGAACGGTTCGGCGAGCATCTTGTCGAGGTAATCCCGGGTGGCAACGCCGGTACTCACGTGCGGACTGAACCGCTCGCCGGTCTGTTCCGGAACGAATGTGGACACGTACTTAATGAGCAACGCGTCGGCCGCGGGATCGTGCGGCGCGGTGAACGCGCCGATGGGCCCAGTCTCCACTGTGAACGGGGCTACAGCGGCAAGCAATCCCTGTTGCAACGTGAGCAATGCAGGCGTCGGCCGCACGACAATACCCGCCAAGCCCACACCAGGGCCGGGGACGTAATAGTATTTGAAGGCTTCCAACTGCATGCGGGTCACGTTGGCACCCGCGAGAACCTTTTCGGCAGACGCATAGTATTGGTCGAGGTACTCCGTGCGGACGAACCGCTGTATCAGCGTGATGTGCGGACGGTGCGCCTCATCCAGGGCGAATCCCTTCGGGAAGACCTTGAGCAATCGAGTGTTGTTGGCTTGTGCGTGACCCAGCATGGTGGCGTCAAGTTCCAGCAGCGTGTCGATGGCCGTGATGGTGGATTGTGCAGGCATGACGACCTCCACTTATGTTCTAGGAGCACGTTTTGAAAATGACGTTCCAGTCGCGCTTCATGCTAACCACGGTGATCCCGTACGCGTCCGCTTTCTCCAGCCCTTCGTTAAGCGGACTCAGCCGGAACTCGCGGTCATAGGCGACTTCTCGCTCAGCGTCGTCATGGTGAAGGAGAAGAGCCATGCGCGGGCCTTTGCCGGTTTTGGTATACCGCATCATCGGCAGATCACCATCCGAGTTGCCAAACGCCAGAATCGGCCGCCGACCGATGTGCAGAGCGATGTTCTGCGGCTTCGCCTCGCGATCGTCGAAGCTATTGAGTTCGGCAAGCTTCATCACCCCAACTTGGTCCTCGCTCACTTCAAACCCTAACTTCTGGCTCGAGCCGATCACCTGCTCGCGTGGGATGCCATAAATCTCCTCCGAGCATGCGCGCACGAAATCGATGCCACCGCCCGTCACGATGTAGGTCTTGAAGCCGTTCTGCCGCAGGAAGTCGAGCAGCTCGAACTGCGGCCGGTACGTGCACTCCTTGAATAGCCGCCCGAACTTGGGATGCCTCGCCTTCGCCAGCCAGTTGCGCGCGATGGGTTCGAACTCCTCCTCCCTCATACCGGAATGCGTGGCGAAAACCAGCTCAAACAACGCCTGCTTTCCCAGCCCCCTCAGCGTCTTGAGGTCCAGCTCGAGCAACGCCTTGAACGGCTGGCGCTCCTTTAGCGTCGGGTCCTTCGCGGCGAGCTCCTTCACCCGATCTATGAGAAAAAAGGCCTGCACGAACAGCGGCTGCTCGCACCAGAGTGTGCCATCGTTGTCGAAAGTGGCGATGCGCTGGGCCGGGGGGACGAAGTCTGGTGCACCTTGCTCTGTCACGCGCGCGACAAAGTCGAGGATCTGTGATTTCGCTGCACCGTCGTTCCAGGTGGCGAGTGAACTCGGCTTACCAGTTGTGGCCATGAGTGACCCCTGCTAACCGACCCTTCGGCGAAGTTTTTGGGCGAAGTCTGCCGGTGGCAATGGGACCTTCTGACTACAACGCGGGACGTCCGACCCCCGGAGCGTACTGCCGCTGTTACGACTGAATTACAAGCTGCGGTTTGCAAAGCCGCCGCTTCGGCTGCTAGGACGGCAGGGCGAAGCGGACAGAGAGACTCTACTTCTGCCTGCTTGGCAACCCCTCTAAAGCAAGCTGCGCTGTGAACCTGCGTGCAATATGGACCAGGTTCGGGGGCAACCGGCGTCCAAAATTGACCACCCCGTACCCTGCGCTGTCGCGGTCGACAGTGCGGGGAAGAACGGGGTGTTGTGCGTGGAGACGATCGGGAAGATCCGCCGCAGGCGGCTGGTGCAGGGAGATTCGATCAGCGCGATCGCGCCGATCTTACCGAGCTCAACGCTTATCTTGTCGAACGCTGCGTCCAGCTCGCGAGCGGCCTCACCCGGAGTAGCTCGTCGACCGATCCGTCACACGCTCGGTAACTGCAAGTTCGAACTGTCTTAAAAGATGGCTGACCCGACCATCATGAGGCTGACACGAGCTGACCGCGCAGGAGGCAGGCAGTTCCAGCGCTTTGACAAGAACTGAGAGCTGTCGCTCACCCGAGCGATTAGCACGCGGTCATCCCGAAGGATGCGTAAGCGCCCGGGGGTGCCGAAATCAGCGCGATTGCGCCGACGAGTCAATAGCCTCGGCGAGTTCGTGAGTTCGTTCGCGTGCGCATCGTATGCCAGGGCACGCGTTGCGTCCCGCCGCCGACCGGCAGGGCGCAGCGCCGTGCACCTTTCGCAGAGGTTAAGGTGGGGAGACCAGTTTGGCGGACAGGTGGGCACCGGGCCGCCATCCGGCAAGCACCAAAGGGCGCAACTGCGCAAGAGTATTACTTAGGCGGCGACCTCGGCGCCCGCATCGTGTCAGTCTTCGGTCGCCAGCTCCACCACCGGCGCGAAGCCGCCGAAGATCAGCCGTTTGCCATCGAATGGCATCGGGTTATTCTCCGGCTTCATCCGCGGGTCGCTCATGATCTTTTCCATCCCGCGGTCGCGCGTGCCCTTGTCCGGCCACTCGATCCAGGAAAACACCACGGTCTCATTCTCCTTGGCTTGCACCGCGCGACGGAAGTCCGTCAGCTTCCCGTCCTTGACATCATCGCCCCAGCACTCGAGGACCCGCGTGGCGCCATGCTCAAGAAACACCGCATCACCTTGCTTGGCATGCTCGATGAACTTCTGCTTGTTACCCGTCGGAACCGCTATGACAAACCCATCCACGTAGCTCATCGTTTCGCTCCTTATCGATTGTGCCAATGAGTTCATTCGGCAGTTGCGAAGAATAGTTGAAGGCTTCGGGTTCTGTCGTGCAATCCAGGAACTTTATCCTTGAGCTCAGGCTGACCCTCGACGCCTATCGTGGGGACTTGGAGGAACTGCGTGCTCCTATGATATGAATCGCGGGGCCTCGTCTCCGCGGTCAAGAAGCTTGACCCGCTTGGAAGTGAGCGTGCGTCGCAGGAGAAACTCGCCCGCTTCAGGACGCTGCCATTTGCGGGCACTCAAGCGCGGGCGTAGCGGGTGAACATGACTTCCCCGCTCTCCGCAGGGTGAGCGCGAGCATTGTCGGTTTCTTTGGTTGACCGGATTTTGTCCTTCAATTCGAGGATTGACCGGCGACAAGTGCCCGGGCCGTGGTTCGCCGGTGCAACGATCGATCTCTGACACGGACCAATTCGACCTCAGGATCGGGGATCGGGACTCAGGAAGGAAGCAAAGACGGCTGGAGTCGGGGGCGTTGATCTACGGTCAGTTCGCTTCACAGACCCCATCAGACCGGCGCCGGCTCTCGCATGTTCGACCGCCAGACGCCAGGCGGCCGCACGCCTGAATCTGTTTTGGTCAATGACTGCAGTCGTACCGGAGCCGAAACGCTCCGCTCTGATTCCCATTTAAAAGTGGAGGAAGCGGACAGTCGCAGACCAGGGCGCCGCGCGCTACCGACGACCTCATTTGCTAGGCGGCTTACCCCGCACAGCGTCAAGATGTCTGACGAGATCATCGGCCCAGTTCCGCAGAATGATATCGGCCGCCTGCCGGTTCGTGACCGCGTTAGCCTGCTGCGCAAAGGGTTGTTGGTCGGCCTCCGCATCCATCGCTCGCGCAAGAATAGTATTCGTGGACGGATCCCACACTTCGAGATAGAAGGTGCCCGAGCCCGCTGACGTGATGACGTTCACGTCCATGCCCGCAGACATGATGTCGGGGGCTGTCACTTGCACGTCGACTATCGCTGGCCGCAGTAAGAGAACATCGGGTGCCGGACTAGTCGTCACCTGATAGCCACCCTTTTGTAGTTCGGCGGTAAACACCTTCTTGAACTCGGCTGCGAGAGTGCTCTTGATCCGCTGAACATCGTCGTTGCCGACCTGCCGGTTGAGCTCCGCCCCCACATTGGCGTTGTAATTCCGCTGCCAGTCCTTCTGCATCTCGACGTAGCAATCGAGAATCATCACCCGGTTATACTGATTGAACGTCGCACCGGGCTTCACGTACACCAGTCGCTGCTTCGTGTGTGTCTTCAACTGCAGCCCGTCTTTGCTCACTTGCGGCGGGGCTTCCGAAGCGCTCACATCCACTGGGTAAGCAAGTGTAAGACCCGCGCACAGGCCAATGAGCACTCCGATTGGACGCAACGGAATGGTTAGTTTCATGGGTGTGCTCCGAAGCGACTCGAAACTGGGTCTGTGGGCAGTTGAGCGGGGTGCAACCGCGCGTGGAGGCGACCGATGAAGTTCGCTAGAAACTCGGAGAGGGAATAGCCCAATGCCGATCCTGGTTCTCGGCCACATCTCATCCAGCTTGCATAAGCGTACCTTCGCGGGGTGCAGTTCGATATCGGACCTAGGTCTCACTTTGAGGTATGGGTGCCTCTCGCGAGCGGTGGCTGACGGGAGAGCTAAGGAGTCTCTGGTGATCTCGAGAGCAGCCATGGCAGCGAGCGAAAACGGACGGACGCCCGCTGCCGACAACTTAGCTCCAGCGGTTTCACAACAGCTTCTTTGGGGAGCCGCCCGCCACGCTCCGGCCGCCGCTCCGTCGACGCAGGCGGCAAATCGCACAAGCGTCGCGGCGCAACATTCGGCTGCAACCATGCGCTTAGGGGGCCTACCTGCGAGCGTGCAACCTTGCCCTTGGTAACTCGACGGGGAGTCGCTTGCGAGCCGCTGACGCTTGGGATGCGGTGTTCGCGCACCGATCAAGGTTAGGATTGAGGGACCTTGGTCCGATTTCGCGTCGATGGTCGCACGCGCATAATCGGCGCGTTTGCGCTTCGAGCGATCGCGCTTTAGGTTGAAATTCAAATAAATTCGGGAGGCGTGCCATGAAAGGGAGTCTGGCGTTGATAGCTGCTGCGCTCGCCGTGATCTGCGGCTGCCAGTCGCAGCAACAGATGGTAGACGAAATGCAGGCCGACGCCGTTCAGGTGGCCACGCAACGCGGTAAATTCGACTTGAATTGTCCCGCAGCGACGGCCCAGGTCCTGAGCAAGGAAATGATCCAGTCGGCGATCACGAATCCGCGGTGGGCGCCTCCGCAGCGTGCCGAGTACACCGTAGGTGTCTCGGGGTGCGACAAGCGCACGACGTACCAGGTTATCTGCGCCGAGGGCGGCACGGGCTGCGTCTCCGGCGGCGCGCACGTCGCGGTACAACAATGACGCGAGAGCGCGCGACATGAGCGCAGCCGACCACCGGACCACAGCAAGTGTCACTGCTGCCTCGCTCGGACTGTTAGTAGCCGGCATCGTCTACTCCGATGAACCGATGATCGCGCCGAAGTGCGCGATGCGCCTTTCGGTCGAGGTAACGCCGGATGTGCCGAATCCGAGCGACGGCGGATTCATAAGTTCGCTTCTCGGCAACCACGCGGGGTACCAGTTGTATCTGGTGCGCGTGGTCGACGATTCGCACGTCGATTTGCAGCTTCAGGGTCCTGGAACTGTAGAGAGCTGTGAGGAGGTGGTCGACGGCATGCGGAACGACGGGCGCATTCAGTCCATTGAGACGAGCTAGACAGAACCGCAGGGGTAAGTCGAGGTTGTCACTCTGACCCCGTTCGAATTCCTTCCACCTGACTAAAAGGGACCGGGCCATGGCTGCCAAACCACCGAACATTCTGATTCTTTGGGGCGACGATATTGGCATCTGGAACACTTCTTTCTTCAGCCGGGGGATGATGGGCTACCGCACGCCCAACATCGATCGCGTCGCGAACGAAGGCGCCGCGTTCACCGACTACTACTCGCAGCAGAGCTGCACGGCGGGTCGCGCGTGCTTCATCTGCGGACAGAATCCCATTCGCACAGGTCTCACCAAGGTCGGCATGCCCGGTGCGACCGTAGGACTCCAGAAAGAGGATCCCACCATCGCCGAGCTGCTGAAACCGCTCGGCTATGCCACCGGCCAGTTTGGCAAGAACCACCTCGGCGACCGCAACGAGTACCTGCCGACGGTGCATGGGTTCGACGTCTTTTTCGGCAATCTCTACCACCTGAACGCAGAGGAGGAGCCGGAGCTCCCGGACTATCCGAAGGATCCGAAATTCAGGGAGGCATTTGGACCGCGCGGCGTGCTCGACTGCGTCGCGACCAACGAGGACGATGCGACCGAGCAGCCGCGCTGGGGACGGGTCGGGAAGCAGAAGATCAAGGACACCGGGCCGCTGACGAAGAAGCGCATGGAAACCATCGATGAGGAGATTACCGCGCGCGCGATTGAATGGATGGAGCAGCAGGCCAAGGCGCAGAAGCCTTTCTTTCTCTGGTACAACTCAACGGCCATGCACTTCCGAACGCACGTGGCGGAAAAGAATCTCGGCAAGAGCGGGCAGGATCCGTACAGCGACCGTATGGTTGTCCACGACGAGCAGATCGGCATGATCCTCGACAAGCTCGATAAACTCGGAATCGCGGACAACACCATCGTCATGTATTCGACGGACAATGGTCCCGAGAACGACACCTGGCCAGATGGGGCAACCACTCCATTTCGCAGCCAGAAGGACACCAACTGGGAAGGTGGCTGGCGGGTGCCGGCATTCATCCGGTGGCCAGGCAAGATCAAGGCTGGCACGGTCCTGAACGGCATCGTCAGTCACATCGATATGTTTCCGACCCTGCTGGCGGCTGCCGGCGATCCGGACGTCACGCAAAGACTGCTCAAGGGGACGAAGGTGGGCGATAAGACCTTCAACGTCCACCTCGATGGCTACAATATGCTGCCGTACTTCACCGGGGAGGTGAAAGAGAGCCCGCGGCAGTCACTCACCTACTTCAGCGATGACGGTGACCTGATGGCGGTGCGCATTGGTGATTGGAAACTGCAGTTCGCGGTGCAACGTGCCTTCCAAATGAACGTCTGGGCGGAGCCGCTCGTGAGGCTGCGCGTGCCGCACATCTTCAGCCTGCGTCGCGACCCGTTCGAGCGGGCTGATTTCAATTCCAATACCTATTGGGATTGGATCGTCGATCACGCGCCGATGCTGTATCTCGCTCAAGCAGTGGTCGCCGAGCAGATTTCGGGCTTTGCCAAGTTTCCGCCGCGGCAGAAACCGGCATCCTTCAATCTGGACGAAGTGCTGGCGCAGGTGTCGAAACCTAAAGCCGCTTAAGCCGTTGCGTTACGGCGACCCGAAGCTACGGGCGCGCGGACTGGGTCGAGACGGCCCGCGCGCCCAGCGGGAGGCCGATCGCTGCCGCGTGCGGTACTGTGTCAGCTGATCGCAGTCAATTACGAGCTGTGCTAAGCACAGGTTCGTCGGAGCCCTGCGCATTCCAGAGACGCTCTAAAGCGTGCGGCCGCCGCCGCCGCGCGGATTCGCGATGAGTCTCCCCGACAATCGGGATTCGCTCGATAGCCTCATTGGTTCACGGGAACGTAGGCCGAATGTCACCAACGCGGATCACCTCATTGATCGGGGTCGACTGGGCGGGGCACTACCCGATGCGTCGAAGACGATCTGGTCGTGCCACCACATGCGCTCGAGGAGCGGTGCATCTACTGATGCGCCCGCAGCGCCACTAAGATCCCCGACCGTGCGCCGGCCGTCAATCGCCTCGACGAGCCCGAGCTCGCGCGCGCTGAGCGGCAAGACGGTATCAGCATACGTGTGGCTGCGGCTGCGCAGGAGCGCCGCGACACCCGCTGGCAGGGGCTCACGGATTGTCACCGTGTCCGGCAGTCTTATCGGCACGCATTTCAGGAAGGCCGGTCCCGAAAATTCGATCCGTCGGTGGGCCCAGGGATGGTCGTCGCGGCAGACAACCGCGGTGTGGCGCAGCATGCTGTCGCGGAAGAGCTCCGCGACCGCCGACTCCTCCCGAGCCGGCAGACGTCGCAGCTGCAGCGACTCCGGGAGGTTGAGCAGGAGTCCGCAGCGCGAGCTGTAGGGGGCCTGCCGCAGCCAGCGCAGGAAGCACAGGCCGTTGTCTTCCAGGAGTCGAAACAGCGCTGCAACCGAGTAGGCGCGGTCCTGGGGATTCATCAGCGCGTCCGCGAACGCCGCGGGCGAGTCAAAGTCGGGCGCGGCGCGTAGCAGCGGAACTATAGGATGCTCGGACGGCAGCTCACGCAGCACACCCATGAGCTGCCGCATGCCGTCGTCGGTCGCAGGGATGCCGGTGCGGCGGCAGAACTCCTGGATCATGTAGATTCCGGTGCGGCCGTAGGGTGCGTACAGCATCAGATGAATCACGCCCTCGGGCTTGAGGACCGCGCGCAGCGCGCGGATGCCAGCCTCCGGGTCGCGGAGATGATGCAGCACGCCGGTGCAGACGATCTGGTCAAAGCGCGCCTCGAGCTCCGCGCTGCGCTCGATGGCAAGCTGACAGACGGTCAGATTGTCGAGCCGGTGGCGAGTTTTCAGCTCCGCGGTGCTGCGAACGCTCGTGGCGCTGAAATCGATACCCAGCACCGACGCAGCTGGCCAGCGAACCGCATACTTTGCAGCCTGGCTCGTTCCGCACCCGGCAACGAGGATGGCAAGATCCTCGCGGAAGGGACGCCACGGCCAGTGCAGATGGAAATCCGCGCGCCGGCGCAGCGGGTCGTCCCACAGCTGGCGATGAGCCTCCAGATTCGACAGGGGCGGCGGGTAGGGATAACGGTCGTAGAAGCTCCTGACGACATCCGACGGAACTGACGGCGCGGGCGGTTCGCGTGTCGGGGACATCTGTCAGGCCCGAGGCAACACCGCGATCCTTGATAAGCCAAACATCAAGAGTAGTATGGCCACACTGAGCAGGAAGGCCCTGGTACGAAACTCCGTAAACTGCTGAACGATGCCGCAAAAAAACAGCACCGTTGCCAACACGACGGTACCGAGCACGTAGATGTCAGCGTAGTGGTTAGCCCGGTGACCGGCTTCAAAGAGCGCCTGGGCGCGGTTCTCCAGCTCGGCTGCATGTTGCCCATGCTCTGACCGATAGCCCGGAAGCGCGAACGGCGTAGCGGGCGCCTGGGGATTGGTCAGCGGGTTTGTCGCGAGCCAAGTATCGAAACGCTGCCGGAACTCCGGACGGAAGCGCTGGCGGTAAAACTGCTGCAGTTGTTCGTCACCCGAGGCCTTGGCATTCACCCAGGCCATGAACAGCGCGACATCCAGACCGACGAACTGCCCAGCGATCGTCGATTCGCGACTCGACTCCACACGCAGTGCGTTTGCCTGGTTGTAATTGGTTGCCTGGATACCGCTCCACAGCGAAGCCTGGTAACCGCTCCATGAGGTAACGACGCTGGCAAAAGCCAGAAGTATTGTCGAGGCGAATTCCGTCGCGCGGCGCCGCCGCTCAACTTGCTGCGTCGCTTTCGACGGCCGATCTTCAATCTGGCTGATCACATGTGCAGGGTACGGTCGTTTATGGCGGTGCCCGTGGGATTCATCAAACTACCAAGAGCTACCGGAAGCAGCCGCTAGCCGAAACCGTCGGTGACACGAGGCGAATCGGACACCCCGCATGCATCGGCCACCGACCACTCAGCTGACCGCCTGCTACTGTAGAGCCATCGCGATGCGGATTGCGTCCTCCGGGGCTGACGCGGTGATCTAGGTGTGAAGGGCGGCCGGCACAATAGGACTTTGGCACCAAGCGATTTCCACGCTGCCTCGCGGGGCCATAAGCTGCGCGCTTTCATTCGCATCAACCGGCTCGAGGTCAGTAGCTTCTGCGTTCTACACATGCGACCGGCGAGCCTGGTTGATGCGCAGAAGGCGGTTGGCGGGGCCGCGCAATAGTGCGTACGGGATCACTGCCAGAATAAAAGCAGTCAGCAGTGCCTCGAACGGTTTCAAACCGCGCCACACCATCAACTGATAGACGACATCGAGTGCATAAGCGACGACAAAGACCTTGAAGATACCCTTCCATCCGTTTTCGAGTAGGTAGCGACGATGGGCAGGATCGGTGAGAAGGCTCCAGCCGTATGCACCACGCCCTTCGCGCGCGTCCCGACTTCCGTCCCGTACGGCTAACAAGATCGCCATCAGCGGCTGCACTAACAACCGAAAATGCAGCGGCCCGTCAAAGCGACCGATGAAGTCCGTCAAGAAGTTGCTGAAATAGTTCCCCATTGCAGATGTCTCCCCCTGGCGGCGCAGCGTGTGCCCCAAGCAGGGCCAGGCCCTTGTCGGATTACCAGTGAAAGGCAACATCGATCGATGGGCCATTCATGCTCAGACTCGAGCTGTCGTCGGAGAAGTGGTAGTCGAGGTACCTCCACACGCCGAGCACCTCGCCCCAGTGGAATGTGTACCCAAGTCCTGCTACTGCTTGCCAAGTGAGTTGGGATGCCCCGGTACCGACGTCGACGTAGTACGGCACGAACCACGCGTGCTGATCGCCAAACATCAATCGGCCTTTGGCCCCTACGATACCGTCCCAGTTGTTGGGGTTTGAATCCGCAGATCCCTGGCGAGCAGGGCCGACAAAGGGGCCGACGTCGCTGCTGAACTGCCAGGAGAGGCGCTGCTTGAGGGCAAGATCACGCGCGCCGACAAGCAGGTCGAAAGTAGTCCCGGGCGTTGCGAGGAAGCGGTAACTCCCGCACAGCGTCCACACCGTGCTCTTAACATCGAGGCTGGCGTTCGCAGTCACGCCGGCCGGAGTCGTGACTCCCCCGACGGAGAGGTCCCGAGTCGCCGATTTAGAACCGCTCGCATCCAGGTACATGATGTCGGTAAAGACTCCCCAAGGGCCCCTCTGTGCCTCGAATGCACCCATGATGGCGAAATTCAGGCTGTGGAGGAGCTGGTTGGGTCGACGATGATGTTCGCGGTAGTGCCCATCGGAAACGTTGCTGACCCGCTGAGCGTAGCCCAGTAACCGTAGAGGATAGCGGTAAAGTTCCATTCATCTTGCGGCGGCTGCGCGAGCGCTGGACAGACTGCACACCCAAGAAGAATCGTGTACTTTGCGCGCGGACGCATGGCGGATGAGCACGGCCTCCTGCACCGCTCACGACATTATCCTCGGCGTTCGACGTTGCAGGTGCGTTATGCTGCGGCCAGAACTATGACCTAAGGGGCAACCCGTGCAATGGGACTTTGGTGCCTCGCGGATTTGACGCGACTAGCACGGGCGTGACCTGCGCAACAAAGACTACTGCGGCTCGTGAAAGTCGGCGCTCGCGAAGATTAGCGGCCACTTTCAAATTCCGCTTCTGACCGAGTGCTGCCGTTTGACCATCGTCAGTGCGCAACTCAAACGAGTTTGGCGCGCGATTGATGCGCCTCGTGACTGAGTCGGGGAGCGGCTTCCAGGATGCTCACTAGTGATTTGCGCGCACGACGGTACGCGACCCCGTTGAACACAGCGGGAGGCTGGGCTTCGATCGTCTCGCTGCCGGGAGCGGTCGTGTAGTAGCGGGCGGCGCAGCCGTTGCTGCAGCCGCGCGCGCGTCGAGATCCTCGTGCGGCGTATAATACAGACGGTCATTTCCCAAATCACGTCCGCCAAGAACGGAGCAGTCAAAGATGAAAGCTTCGCTTGCTTTGATCGGATGCGTCGCACTCGCCGGGCACGCATACGCGCAAACTGCAACGACGACGCCTCCGGCGTCAGCTCCCACGGCCTCGTCCTCCGCGAGTAGCTCGGTGTCGCATGACTGCAAGAAAGAGGCTCACAAGCTGTGCGGGCATGCCCACGGCTCAGAGATGCAGAACTGCATCAAGAGCAATCTCGATCTGAATAAGTTCTCCGCGAGTTGCGCGACGGAGTTTAAGAATGCCGCGGCGGCAAAGAAGCCGGGCTCCTGAGGAATGCTGAATCGCACTTCGCAGGCTATTGTGCACGCTCCTCGCAGCGGTTGATCGCCGCTATTGCTGAGCTGACTTTCGTCATCACGCACCCAGTTTTCTGCGCGACGCAGGGTCCGCGTACGGAGCGTCGTGCGCGAGTACTTTTGCGGTGCGAATCCTCTATAGTTCGCGCGGCATCCGAGAAGCTCTTGTATCTCGAATTAATCTTCTAAAGAGTTATATTAAATTGAAAAATAAGGAAAATCTGGTGCCCGGGAGAGGACCAGAAGTGGAAGCTAGTTCCCCGCTGCACCCGAATCGCACGGAATCCTAAGTCCGGCGGACCGTTATCGTTGTTGCACAGCTGACTGCAGCTGTTCAATACCCCGAGGACCCGGGCCACGGCAGCGAATCCGGGATGCACGCGGTTTTGACCTACCTGTCAATCCCAAGTACCAGCTGAGAAACTCTGACTCGTGAACCAATAGTTGTACGATTCATGCACAACAGACGAGAGGCGATTCGTTGCCCGGTTCCGCAATGCCCACTCCAACGCGGACGGGTCAACAGATTGGGATGACGCTCAACGATCGCTTCTTTTGAGAACAGCTCGCAAGTCGGAGGAATATCGGGTTGGATCCGAGTGGCGTCAGCGACATCGAAACGGGAGGCGGGCAATCGTGATACGAGTTCGGGGCCGCGCTTCTCGGTGGCCATGTTCGTGTCCTTTTGCTCTAATCCCAAGGGGCGAGAATCCACCGCTCACATATCGTGCCTTATACGAGCAAGCATGTCTGTCCGAGTTTCGAGCGAGTTTGCGGCAGATACCTGAATGGCGCACCGGCATGGCCGTCCAAGTTTTGGGAAATCGAGCAGAAACTTCGACAGTGGTCCCACGCCGCCGGCGGTCACGCCGGTCGTGAGTACTAAGAGAAGAGGCGCAGCAATCGCTCGTACAAAAAGAGCGACACGCCGCATCCCATCGCGAACCCCAGCAGAGTCCAGAATGGCGGGTGTGGCAGGGATGAGAAGAACTCATAGAACAACGCAGCCACAACACTTAGAAGACCGAGCGCGCGGAGCGCCAGTCGCACGAGCGGTGCTGCGAGTACCAAGAGCGCAAAAACGGGCACGCGCACAAGGTGCCATAGGAGTCGCAGGACAGCCGCTGGGATGTCTCGCGCGATGCCGGGGTCACGTCGACCGGGAAAGCGTGGTTCGGCCTGCAACTATCGGCTCCGTGTCCGTGATTCCCGCGAGTCATAAGCTCGTCGGTTCCTGGTCGCGACGGTCATTGCCGTCGAGGATCCGCTAAATGTCTGTTCGTCACGCTGCACCCGCTCGTAAAGTTCCAAGCGGTGCACGCGAATGCTCTTGGGTGCATCAATGCCGATCCGCACCTGATTGCCTCTGATGCCAACCACGGTAACCCTGATGTTCGGTCCGAACACCAAGGTCTGGCCCAGCCGCCTTGTCAGTATCAACACGTGTGCCGTCCGGGTCTGTCCTCAGTCGATGAGAATCCATTTTCCATGCTAAGAATCTCTTAGTATCATGTCAATTGCAAAACGGTAACGCTCTTTGCCTCCTGCGGGCTGTCGTACTGGGGCAAAGATGGCAGAGCTGTCAGTGGTCGCGAGGCGCCTCCGGCAGGCGCGGCTGCGGGCGGGCCTCTCGCAGAGGCAGCTCGGCATCAAGGCGGGCATAGACCCCTTCGCCGCTAGTGCTCGAATCAACCAGTACGAACGCGGCAAGCACACCCCGGACATCGGGACCGCGGCACGGCTGGCGCGGGTGCTCGCGGTGCCCGCACCCTTCCTCTATGCCCAGGACAACGCTCTGGCGTCCTGGATACTGGCGTTCGATGAGGTCCGCCCGTCCCTGCGCCGGTCCATTGTTCGCAAACTGACTGATCACCGCAGCGCCTGATCCTCAGGGGATCGTTGCGCGCGGACGCTCGGGTCTGCGAACGGAGCCCCACCTCTCGCGCCCTCTGGCAGGAGTTCCCCGGTCAGCAGTTGCAGGGCATGCAGGTTGACAGCGCCCAGCG